>Ga0070733_10002434_pt1 | contig 13259 bp, 12 predicted proteins | sample Coa_R1_9_FD_66450 | JGI IMG/M metagenome (GOLD analysis project Ga0070733, IMG submission 66450) | Surface soil microbial communities from Centralia Pennsylvania, which are recovering from an underground coalmine fire - Coalmine... | ecosystem: Environmental > Terrestrial > Soil > Unclassified ... | reverse complement strand
TTGTCTATGCCGTTTTCACGCACAGGGTAGGCGACGGCTTTGCCATCCGGAGTAAATTGCGGTCCGGCGGAAATGTGGGCGTGAGGGGCGATTAACTGCGGCACAGCCATGGTCTCAAGATTCAGCAGCGCAATTTTCTGTACGCCGTTCTGCGTTTCTGCGTTCACCAGTTCGATCATGTAGGCCAGGGTCTTGCCGTCGGGTGAAATGCCCATGCCGCGCCCGGCATGGAATCCGTGCTCGACGGCGGTGGCGGCGACCGGTTCGGCCTTGAACGAACCGTCCGCAGCGCCGTTCACCGGGATGCGCCAGATATGGCCTACGTCGCGGAAGAAGTACACCCAGCCGTCGGCTGAGCATGCCGGGCGATTTTGCCAGCCGTCGTCGGGACCGTCGGTGAGCTGTTTCGGGCGAGAACCGTCAGCATCTACTCGCCAGATGCCAGCGGAATTGGTCCCCGCATGAAATGCCCAGGGGAAGACAAGGTACTGGGAACCGCACCGCCTAAAAGGAAAAATTGCAGCGGCCGGATCATTCAAGAGGGCGGTGGTCTTTCCGCCGACATCAGTGCGCAGAAGCCGGGCAAAGTCTGATGTGAGCAAGCTTCCGTCAGCGCTCCAATCGAACTCCGCAATCCTCTCGCCTTCGACGGTTACGGGAGCAGTCCCCGAGGAGCCGCCGTCACCAGCTAATTTAAATAGACTGCTGACGGCTTTCTGCTGAACCGTAGCCAGCGTTTTTCCGTCGCCAGAAAGACTGACGGTCCAATAATTGCTCGTGTCGCGCGACACGGGATGGATTTGTGCGTCAGAGAGAGAAAGCAGACCGATCTGCAGACGCGCCAGGTTAGAGCCCTTTTGCCGGTAAACAACGAACAGGCCGTCGCCGCTGGTGGACCACTGCAGGGCTTCGACAAATTGATCCGGAAGACGGAAGCTCTGAACTTTCCCGCCGTTCAAGTCGAACAGAGTAATTCCGCCGAATGCATCCGGGAAAGCATCCTGATATGCCAGCTTCTTTCCATCCGGCGACCAGGCCAGCCATCGCGGCAAGAAGGTCAGCTCCTGGATGCGCAGGATGGTTTCATCGCTGCCGTCAATCTTCGCGCTGAGCAGGCGATACTTTCCGGTCTCCGGATCGTTCGCCCGAAAGTAGGCCATGCGGGTGCCGTCAGGAGAAAATGTAAAGGAGCTATCCACATCGTGGACCACGACCTGCGCCGTTCCTCCCAGCACTGGGATCCGATAGAGGTTGAAGTTGCTGGCTATGGTGTTTTCCGCCTTGCGGTAGTAGACGTAATTGCCGTCCGGGGAAAACGCGACATTGGGGATGGTGGCCGTGGGCGGCACGACCTGAGTATCGCTGCCGGTCGCAATGTTGCGCAGCCAGAGACTGTTCAGGCCCTTGTCGTCGAGGACGGTAAGCAGGTATTTGCCGTCGGAAGAAATGGCCGTAACCACCGCCCGGCCCGAGCTGGTGACCTGCGCGATGTTGAAGTTCTGGAACGGAGCGGGCTGGGCGCGGTGGAGGATCGAGTAGACGCCGAAACCGGCCGCCGCGACGAGGATGAGTACGGCTGCGGCGATTCCAGCGAAGCCGAGTTTATGCTCCTTGGCGGCCGTTACCACGGCCGAGCTGCTGCCCTGCGTGCCAACGGAAATTCGGCTTGCAGGGCCCGGTGCGACGCCCGTCGGTGAAGCGGCGAACGTTCCAGATGCGCCGGCCACGGCCGGGCTTGGACCGCTGGCTGCCGCAGTGCGGCCGGTGTCGGTTTCGCGTTTCAGCCGCTTCAGATCGGCACGCATATCGCCCGCGTGCTGGTAGCGCAAGTCGCGGTCTTTTTCCAGAGCCTTGTTGATGATGCGTTCGAGTTCAGCCGGGGCATCGGGATTGGTGCGCGATACCGGGACCGGGGCGTGATCGAGGATTTCGCGCTGAATCACGCCGGAGCTTTCGCCGCGAAACGGCAGCATCCCAGTCGCCATTTCGTAGAGGACCGCTCCGAAAGAGAACAGGTCACTGCGGGCGTCCAACTCTTTGGCCCGGACTTGCTCGGGAGACATATAGGCGACCGTTCCTACGGCGGTGCCGGGACTGGTGAGATGGGTCTCTACCGTGCGGGTTTGAGTGGGTTCGAGGGCGTCACCATCATTGGCCTTGGCGGTGACCTTCGCGAGTCCGAAGTCGAGGATCTTGGCGTGCTCGCGCTTGGTCACGAAAATGTTTGCGGGCTTAATGTCCCGGTGAATGATGCCTTCGGAGTGAGCTGCGTCGAGGGCGTCGGCAATCTCGATGGCCAGCGAAAGCAGCGCATCGGTTTCCAGCGGGCGATTGCCGATGCGGTGCTTCAGGGTCACGCCATCCAGGAACTCCATGACAATGAATGGGTGGCCCTCGTGCCTGCCGATTTCGTGGATGGTGCAGATATTCGGATGGTTGAGCGCGGAGGCGGCTTTGGCTTCGCGTTGAAAGCGGCTTAGCGCCTGAGGATCCTTGGCGACATCGTCGGGCAGGAACTTGAGCGCCACGAAGCGGCCAAGGTCGGTGTCCTCGGCCTTGTAGACGACGCCCATGCCTCCGCCGCCAAGCTTTTCGACGATGCGGTAGTGCGAAATGACCTGCCCGAGCATGTGGCTGCAATCTTATGGATCGAGATAAGGCAAGTCAACGAATGGGGGATTGTGTGGGCTACCTCAGGTTGTCCTTCGGAGGGAGCAGTAGCCATGCCAATAAACAGTATGCCGCAACGGAGATAAGTAAAAGCCACCAAGGATGAAACAAGATGGGGAAGAATGCCCATAGAGCGATGAGCACCCACAAACGCCATCCCTTTGGCATACCTATTTATTCTGTCCTTTTCGCCTCCGCGCTATGCCGCGGCGATGCGGCGCATCAAGTCTTGCTGTTCGGTCTTGCTTTCGGCGCCGATGGTGAAGGCGTCGAGCACGCCGAGCGACAATGCATACTTGATAGCTTCATCCTGACGATCGCGCAGATCGCCCTGGCCGAGAATCTTCATCCCTACCACGGCCTTTCCCACGGCTTTCATTTCTTTCAGGACCTCAACCACGGTGGCCGGGTCGGCATCCATGTGAGCGCCGATGGGGTTGATACGGGCGAAATCCACTTCAACCCACGGCGATTTTGCCGCGGCACGGAGGGCTTCGATGGTGTGGCAGGAAGAACCATGCGCGCGGATGATTCCCTTCTCCTTCGCTTCGGAGAGAACGTCCATGACGCCACGGTAGCGGGTGGTCCAGTCGCCCTCGGTCACGCAGTGGATCAGGCAGACGTCAATGTAGTCAATGCCGAGTTCGCGGCGGAAGCGGTCGAGATCGGCGCGGGCGCTGGCGGCGTCGCGCGAATAGGTCTTGGTGAGGACCGTGACTTTATCGCGCGGAATGTATTTGAGAGCGTCGGCGGCGTGAGGATGGCTTCCATAGCCATCCGCGAGATCGAAGAAGCGCAGGCCGTTGTCGTAGCCGTTCCGCAGAAGATCGGAAAGTCCTTTGACGCCGAGCGCGGTCTGGTGAGAATGGCCTCCGGAACCGACGGTGCCGGTGCCCATGGCCAGGCGGCTGGTCTTGATGCCGGTTGAGCCGAGAGTGACCGTGTCGGTGGCGGAAAATTTTGTGCTGGGCGGCTGCGCGGCGATGGCGTTGAGAATCGAGCTGCGCGAGAGCCAGGCGACTCCCGTGGCTGTGGCGCTGCGGATGAGGAATTCACGGCGACGCATGGGGTACCTCCCTGGCCGGGCGCGATGCAAATAGGGTACACGAAAGAGCGGGGACGCGTTTTAGCTGCCTTCGCCGACTTTGAGCACGGCGAGGAAGGCTTCCTGCGGGATGTCTACGCGGCCGATCCGCTTCATGCGCTTCTTGCCTTCTTTTTGCTTTTCGAGCAGCTTGCGCTTGCGGGTGATGTCGCCGCCGTAGCACTTGGCGAGAACGTTCTTGCGCATAGCATGCACGGTTTCGCGGGCGATGATCTTCGCGCCGATGGATGCCTGAATCGGAACCTCGAACATCTGGCGGGGAATCAGTTCGCGCATCTTCGAGACCAGCGCCTTGCCGCGCTCGTAAGCGAAATCGCGGTGCACGATGATGGAGAGCGCGTCCACGGGTTCGCCGGCCACCAGGATGTCGAGCTTGACCATCGGCGATTCCCAGTAATCGGCGAGATGATAATCGAGCGACGCGTAGCCGCGGGAGACGGACTTGAGCCGGTCGTAGAAATCGAGCACGATTTCGTTGAGCGGCAGCTCATAGTGCAACATCACGCGCGAGCTGCTGACGTATTCAAAGGTCTTCTGCTTGCCGCGCTTTTCTTCGACCAGCGCGAGAATTCCGCCAACGTATTCTTCTCCGGTGAGAATCGTAGCCAGAATGACAGGCTCCTGAATCTTTTCAATCTCGCTGGGATCGGGCCACCGTGAAGGGTTGTCAATCTCGATCATGGTGCCGTCGGTCTTGGTGATTTTGTAGCGAACGCCGGGCGCGGTGGTGATCAGGTCGAGATTGAATTCGCGTTCCAGCCGCTCCTGGATAATTTCCATGTGCAGCAGGCCCAGAAAGCCGCAACGAAAGCCGAATCCGAGCGCGACGGAACTCTCTGGCTCGAAGAAGAACGACGAATCGTTCAGGCGAAGTTTTTCGAGCGCCTCGCGCAGTTGGGTGTGCTCGTGGGCGTCCACGGTGTAGAGACCGGCAAAAACCATCGGCTTGATCTCTTCGAAGCCGGGCAAGGGTTCGATCGCGGGGTTCGCGTCTTCGGTGATGGTGTCGCCGATTTTCGTGTCGGCTACATTCTTGATGTTAGCGATGATGAAGCCGACTTCGCCCGCCTTCAGTTCATCAATCTCAACCGGCTTCGGCGTGAGTACGCCCAGAGTTTCCGCGTCGAAAGTGGTTCCGTTCCACATCAGACGGATTCTCTGACCCTTGCGCAGTGTGCCTTGAAAGACCCGGGTGAGCACGACCACGCCGCGGTAGGCGTCGAACCAGGAGTCGAAAACCAGCGCCTGGAGCCGGTTCTCGGCGCTTCCCTTGGGCGGTGGGATGCGTTTGACGATGGCTTCCAGCACGTCGGGCACGCCCTGGCCGGTTTTCGCGCTGATGAGAACCGCGTCAGAGGCATCGAGGCCGACCGCGCCTTCGATCATTTCTTTCGTGCGCGGAATGTCGGCGCTCTGCAAATCAATTTTGTTGATGACGGGAATGATTTCAAGGCCGTGATTGATGGCAAGATAAGAATTCGCCAGGGTCTGCGCCTCGACTCCCTGCGAGGCGTCCACCACCAGCAGCGCGCCTTCGCAAGAGGCCAGTGACCGCGAGACTTCGTAGGAAAAATCCACGTGGCCGGGCGTATCAATCAGGTTGAGCTGGTAGGTCTCACCATCGTGCGCGGTGTAGGCCATGCGCACGGCATGAGCCTTGATGGTGATGCCGCGCTCGCGCTCCAGGTCCATGGAATCCAGCACCTGAGCCTGCATTTCGCGCGCGCTGAGCGACCCGGTCAGCTCCAGCAGGCGGTCGGCCAGCGTGGATTTTCCGTGGTCAATGTGCGCGATGATCGCGAAATTTCGGATGTGCTGGGAATCCATGATGACAGCGGGCGAATATTGATTCTAACAGGCGTCAGCGTGGACTCCACCGGTTTGCCGTGCACTTGCTGCGCGATTCGCGCTGATTTAGGCTCGATTCGGATCCACGATTCGGCAGATCGCGACTTGATCGATCAGGGGCCCGCGGATGCAAGTTGATTCTTTCAGCGCCATTGATCACGTGCAACTGGCCATGCCTGCGGGGGAAGAGGCACGGGCGCGCGCGTTTTACGTCTTGGCGCTCGGAATGGTCGAGGTTGCGAAGCCGGCGGAATTGGCGAAACGCGGAGGATGCTGGTTCGGCAGTGGCAGCGTGCACCTGCATCTCGGAGTGGAGGATGACTTTCGTCCCGCCAGAAAAGCTCATCCGGCCTTGCGTTGCCGGGATTATGATTCGCTGATTTCACGGTTGCGCCAGGCTGGAGTCGAAGTGCGGGAGGATGCCGCCATCCCGGGAGTGCGACGCTGTCACATTTCCGACCCGTTTGGAAACAGAATTGAGTTGATCGACGATCCGGCCAGCCGGTAATCGCCCGTCTTCACGATAGAATTGCCCCCGCATGCTCGTTCTCGCCTCCGCCTCACCGCGACGCCAGGAGCTTCTGCGCAACGCCGGCGTTTCGTTTACTGTTCAGCCGGCCGATGTGGATGAGACTCCGGCCGCGAACGAATCGCCACGGGAATGCGCGGAGCGGCTGGCGCAGACTAAGGCGCGGGCAGTTTGGGAGAAGCGGCCAATGGATATCGTTCTCGGGGCGGATACGGTTGTCGTGGTGGATGGCAATATTCTGGGCAAGCCCGTGGATGCGGACGACGCTGTGCGCATGTTGCGTCTATTCTCCGGGCGCGTGCATGAAGTCATTACCGGCGTTTGTCTGATAGGGGCTCGCAAAGCATCTGCGGGTCACAAACAATCGGATCGCGAACAAAAAATCGCATCCGAGACGACTCGCGTGACCATGAGCGAAATTTCGGAAGCTGAAATTCGCGCCTACGTAGCGACCGGCGAACCCATGGACAAGGCCGGCGCTTATGCGATTCAGGGGATTGCGGCGCGCTGGATTCCGCGCATCGAAGGGGATTACAGCAATGTGGTGGGACTGCCGGTGGCGCGGGTATTCAGAATGCTGAAGGAAATCGGCGAAGTCTAGGCTGGATCAGGGCTTCTTCTCTTCGACTTTTTCGTCTTTCTTTTCTTCCTGGCCTTCCTTCATCGCGGACTTGAAGTTGCGGATGCCCTCGCCCAGACCCTTGCCCAGCGAAGCAAACTTCGAGGGTCCAAACAGGAGCAGGGCGATGCCGATGATCAGCAGCAGATGTAACGGCTGAAACAGACCCTCACCCATAAAGCCTCCGCGGGCCGCTCGAAACCGAAGGAAGACAAGCAAACCCTTTTAAAATTCTAGGCCAGTTAGGTCGGCGAGTCAAAGAACGCCGCAGTGGTCTTAATGGCAGAGCCAGCCAAATCCGCGCCGGCTTACCAAGATGAGCCGCGCCAGTCTATTCTTGAACAAAACCAGTTTCGGGTCAGGAGGGTCTGGAATGAGAGGGCCGAGATGAAGTGCGCTGTAACTAAGGCTGTCATTAAGAACGTTCGTTGCATTCTGACCATGTTTGTGGCGCTCGGCCTGGGCGCAGCCGGTCTGATAGCGCAGAATGGCGCGGCCGCTGCGCCTGCCGAGCAGCGCAAGACCAGCACCCCCTACACGGGCGATCTCTCGATTTTCGAGTCTCCGGGACGAGACCAGAGGCTGCAGATCAATCGCGTCATGGACACTCTCGGCGTCGCACCGGGAAAGTCAGTGGCCGATATCGGCGCCGGATCGGGATGGTTCACGGTGCGGGCGGCGCGGCGTGTGGGCGCGAGCGGCCGGGTTTTCGCGGTTGACATCAATCCGGAAGCGATTCGCTACATCGGCGAACGCGTCAGGAAAGAAGATATTAAGAACGTGAAGACGATTCTCAGCCAGCCGGACGATCCTCAGCTTACTGCCGACTCAGTGGACGCAGTGCTGCTGCTGAAGACTTACCACGAAATCGCCCAGCCCATTTTGCTGCTTAAGAATCTGCGCGGGGCCCTGCGGGCTGGGGCGAAAGTCGGCGTAATTGACCGCAACGGAAACGGCGAAGACCACGGAATCGGCAAGGACGTTGTGATTCGCGAGGCGAAGGAAGCAGGCTACAAACTCCTCGGTCAGTACGATTTCGTGAAAGCCGACCACGTGGATTACTTCCTGGTGTTTGGCGTCGCGCAGTGAGCCATGCGTTTTCGATCCCGCGTTCTCAATCACGCGTTTTCGATCAAACCGGCCAGCAGTAAAGCGCGGCGTGGCAGTTCTGAAATCACGATGTGCTCGTGCGTGGCGTGAGCGCCGAGGCCGACGCCGCCCAAACCGTCAAGCGTGGGAATGCCGAGATTTGCGGTGAAGTTGCCATCGGACCCGCCGCCGACCGCAGCTTCCTCGAGCTTCCAATCTATTTCGGCCGCGATCGCCTTCGCCTTCTTAAATAAGGCAGCTACCCCGGGCGTGCGCTCCATGGGCGGGCGGTTCACTCCACCTTCAAGGCTAAGATGGCAGTGCTTGTCGTGCGGTTTGAGCGCGCGGAGCCTGCGATCGAGGGCAGCCGCCTGCCTGGCCTGCTGGATGCGCACGTCAATTTCCACCGTCGCTTCGGCGGCAACTACATTGGTGCGGGTTCCGCCACGAATGACGCCCGCGTTCACCGAGATGCCGCGACGAAGATCGTTGAGGCGCGAGATGGCGACGACCTGCCGCGCGGCTTCTAGAATCGCGCTGTGGCCCTTGCCGGGATCGAGTCCGGCATGCGCGGCCACGCCTTTGACCGAGAGCGTGTAATCGCCGACGCCCTTGCGCGCAGTCTTGACCGCGCCATGCGATCCGGCGGCAGGTTCGAGCACCAGGACGGCAGCCGATTTCCGGGCCAGCGATTCCGTGATCTCGCGTGAGGAACTGCTCCCGACCTCTTCGTCGGAAACCAGAAATACCGTCACCGGCCGCGGCAGCGTGCCATGCCAGGATTGCAGGGCCTCGATCGCGTACCACATCAGAACCACGCCGGACTTCATGTCGAGCACCCCGGGGCCGTAGAGCCGGCCGTCGGCGACGCGGCAAGGCATGGAGGAGAGCGTGCCCAGGGGATAGACCGTGTCGAAATGACCGAGGAGAAGCACTGGCCGTGATCCTTCGCGGCCGTGGAAGTCAATCTGAAGGTTGTCGCCAAAGCTATCCGCGCGGTGGACCTGGATGCGGCCTCCCAGCGAGGCAAACTTTGCGGCAAGAATCGCGCCCATGCGGTCAGCGGCAGACTTGTTGTCGCTGGGCGATTCGATCTCGGCAAACTCGCGGATCATCCGCACCATGGCATCCTGGGTCGTCTCGAAGTAGCGCAAACGGTCGCGCCAGGATGAAGGCGACGATGACGATGACGATGACGCCGACGGTGAGACTGGGGAGGACGTTAGTTCGGACCCCCTGCGATTACGACTCAAAGAAGAGGAAGAAGCTGGCATTGGTTGTGGTTGCCGCAAGTGTGTAGGTCCCGCCATGCCGCCATCGCCTGCCGGGCGCAAGGCGTACAGTATAATCTTCAGGCCGTTTTAGGGCGTACCTTTATGACTGAGAGCACATCCGTGAGCGACGCGCCGCCGGTGGGGGCGAAGATCGCGCTCGATATCCACGAAATTCTGAAAATTCTGCCACATCGGTATCCGTTTCTGCTGATTGATCGCGTGCTCGAACTGAAGCGCAAAGACCGAATCGTCGCCATCAAGAATGTCACCATCAACGAGCCTTTCTTTGCCGGTCACTTTCCCGGGTTGCCCATCATGCCGGGCGTACTGATCGTGGAAGCCATCGCGCAGGCTGGTGGGGCGATGCTGCTTACCGAAGTCGAAGACCGCCACGATAAAGTGATGGTCTTCACCGGGATCGAGCGGGCGAAGTTTCGGCGGCCGGTCAGCCCCGGCGACCAGTTGCGGCTGGAAGTTGAGGTCAAGGGCTGGCGTGCCGTGCCGGGAATGACGGCGGCCAAGATGCAGGGCTACGCTTTCGTGGGCGATCGTCGGGTTGCCGAGGCGCTGGTCTCCTGCCAACTGATTGACAGTTCCCGAGGCCGCGGGTCGAACGACGGCGGAGCGGGCGAAGGGTAAGCCGCGATGACAGCTCCTGCCTGAAACAGGCTGATGGCCACCCATTGATGAACATTCTTCGATGAACATTCTTTGATGAACATCCATCCCACCGCTCTGATTGATCCCGGCGCGAAAGTTGCTGCTTCTTGCCAGATCGGCCCGTATTGCGTGATTGGAGCCGGAGTCGAACTCGGCGAGAACTGCCGGCTAATTTCGCACGTAGCGATTGAGGGTCCGACGAAAATCGGCGCGCACAACAACTTTTTTCCGTTCGCCGCCGTCGGGATGGCCCCGCAGGACGTGACCTACAAGGACGAGCCGACGCGGCTCGAGATCGGCGACCACAACGAGATTCGCGAGTGCGTCACGATCAGTCGCGGCACGGTGAAAGGCGGCGGCTTGACCCGAATCGGCAGCCACATCCTGATCATGGCCTATACCCATGTCGGGCACGATTCGGTGATCGGCGACCACGCCATGCTGGTCAACGGCGCGACCATCGCCGGCCATGTCACAGTCGAAGAATGGGCTGTCGTCGGAGCGCTGTGCCCGGTGCATCAGTTTGTGCGCATCGGCGCGCATTCCTATGTCGGCGGCGGCACGACCATTACGCAAGATGTCTTGCCGTTCTCCATGACTTCCGCGGCGCGTGACACGCACGCTTACGGCATGAACAAAGTCGGCTTAGAGCGGCGCGGATTCTCGAAAGAGCGCATCGCCAGGATTCATCACGCCTACAAGATTCTGCTGGCCTCCAAGATGAACACGTCGCAGGCAATCGAAAAGCTGAAAGCCGAGCCGAATCGCGGCGAAGACGTGGACATGCTGATCCGGTTCATTGAGACGGCGGAGCGGGGCATTATCAAGTAGGATGCGTAAGGGCCGTCGGCACTCTACTGAGGCGCGCGGCGGCGAGTCGTTTCGCTTCATGCCCTCCCAGAACGAAAAGATCGGCCTCATTGCCGGCAACGGCAAGTTCCCCTTCCTTGTGCTCGACGCAGCGCGAGCGCAGGGCTATGAAGTCGTGGTCGCGGCCATCAAGGAAGAAACGTTCCCCGAGATTGAAAAACATGGGGCGATAGCGGTGCACTGGCTTTCGCTCGGCGAACTGTCGAAACTGATTGAGACCTTTCAGGCCGCCGGCGTGCGGCGCGCGGTGATGGCCGGGCAGGTCCGCCACAAGCAGATTTTTTCGAGTATCAAGCCGGACTGGCGGCTGGCCAAACTGCTGCTCTCGCTGACGACGCGCAACACCGATTCGCTGCTGGGCGCGATTGCCAAAGTCTTGAGCGACGAAGGCATCACTCTGGAAAAATCCACCTGGCTGCTCGAGCCGCTCATGGTTAAGCCAGGAGTTCTGACCAGCCGCGCCCCGACCGAGCCCGAGCGCAAGAACATCGCCTATGGCCGCGGAGTGGCGCGCAAGCTTGCCGAGCATGATATCGGGCAGACGGTAGTGATTGCCGAAGCGGCTTGCGTCGCTGTCGAGGCCATGGAAGGAACCGACGCCGCGATCGAGCGCGCCGGGCAGATCATGCGCTCTTTGGACAGCGCGGCTTCAACCCTGAGCCGCGAGCTCACGGTCGTGAAGATTGCCAAGCCACATCAGGACATGCGCTTCGATGTGCCGGTGATCGGAGTAAAAACGATTGAAGTGATGCATTCGGCGGCTGCGACCTGCCTCGCCGTGGATGCGGGAAAGTGTCTGCTGCTGGACGGGCAGAAAGTGATCGAAGCCGCCAATGGAGCGGGAATCGCGATCGTCGCCGAATAGGAGGAGTCCGTGGCGAAGACAAAACCGGCATACCTAGCCGAGGCCACCCGCATTGCAGATCAGCTTCGCCGCGCATTTGACGGAGATGCCTGGCACGGTCCGGCCCTGTTCGAATTGCTGGCCGACGTGGACGCGGCCACTGCTGCGGCCAAACCTCTACCGGGCGTGCACAGCATCTGGGAGCTTCTGCTGCACATTGCTGCCTGGGACGGCGCTGCGCTTCGCCGCCTGGCCGGGCACAAGACTCAACTGACGGGCAAGAAGAACTTTCCGCCCATGCCCCTCCCAACCGAAGCTGCCTGGCGGAAAGCGGTCGCGGCAGCGAAGAAGACGCATGACGCTCTGGTTAGTCGTGTGTCGGCTCTGCCCGAATCGCGGTTGCATGCCATCGTCCCCGGCAAACCCTATGACTTCTATCATCTGTTCCACGGTGTCGCCCAGCACGAGCTCTATCACGCGGGACAGATTGCCATTCTGAAGAAGGCGGCGCGACCGTTTTAAGACATTCATCTGACGCTCGCGCTATTTCTTGAAAATCACAGCCACCGCAGCCACGATCAGCGCGAAGCCGATGGCATAGTTCCAGCGCAGCGGCTGCTTCAGGTACAGCACCGAGAACGCGGCGAACACGGTTAGCGTGATCACTTCCTGGATGGTCTTCAACTGTGCGGCGGTGAATTCGTAGGAGCCGATCCGGTTGGCGGGCACCTGAAAGCAGTATTCAAAAAAAGCGATCAGCCAGCTGATTATGATTACTTTGAATAGCGGTACATCGCGATACTTAAGGTGTCCGTACCAGGCAAAAGTCATAAAGATGTTCGAGACCGTGAGCAGTGCGATTGTTCTCATGCTGGAATGAGTCCTTTCTCTCTGGGTAAGCCTTCGATTCGCTACTCTCCTTATCCAAGATGCCCTTTGCGGCGATTCCGTTTACAATTTCTCCCGGCATCCGGCCGACGGGAATACTCTTCTGCCTTCGCAAAATCCGATCCATGCCGCAGTCGTGGGAGTCGGCGTCTTCGGACGCAATCATGCCCGAGTGTACAAGGAACTGGAACGCCAGGGAGAGCCTGTCCGTCTGGTCGGCGTGGTAGATCCCGACACGAATCGCGCCGACGCGGTGGCCCGGGAGTTCGATTGCAAAGCGTTCGGCTCGGTTCTGCAGTTGCTCACCACGCACAGTGAGGTACAGGCCGCTTCCGTGGCCGTGCCCACGGTTCATCATTTCGATGTGGCCCATGATCCGATGAACGCGGGTGTTGATGTGCTCATTGAAAAGCCGCTGGCCGCGTCCCTCGCCGAAGCCGACGAAATGATCGCGCTCGCCAACGCGCACCAGCGCGTCGCGCAGGTCGGGCATCTGGAACGCTTCAATCCGGCCGTCCGCGCGACCGTCCCCATCCTCACCCGGCCGATGTTTTTCGAGGTCCACCGCTTGAGCGTTTTTACTCCCCGTTCGCTGGACGTTGACGTGGTCCTCGATCTGATGATTCACGACCTGGACATCGTGCTGGCTTTCGCGAAGTCTCCAGTGAAGGAAGTGCGCGCCGTGGGTCTGCCGATTCTGTCGGGCAAAGTGGACATCGCCAACGTTCGGCTCGAATTCGAATCCGGCTGCGTGGCCAACTTCACCGCTAGCCGGGTCTCGACCGAGCGCGTGCGCAAGTTGCGCTTTTTCCAGCCGAAGCAATACATCTCCGTGGATTACGGCCGCCAGGAAGTGCTCGTCT
>Ga0070733_10002432_pt1 | contig 13263 bp, 10 predicted proteins | sample Coa_R1_9_FD_66450 | JGI IMG/M metagenome (GOLD analysis project Ga0070733, IMG submission 66450) | Surface soil microbial communities from Centralia Pennsylvania, which are recovering from an underground coalmine fire - Coalmine... | ecosystem: Environmental > Terrestrial > Soil > Unclassified ... | reverse complement strand
CTTCACCTCAAGAATGGTGCGTGTGGTTCCCCGCTCAACGCCAAGGCTCCATCGGAGAGGCGCTTCCATGGGGACGGTCACAGGCGTTGTTTTAAGATCCACAATTTTCATGAATTCAACCTTATTACCAAAGTAGCTTCTAAAAATGCATCGTTTCGCCGTGCGGAACGGCGCGTTGCGATCAAGCTTCGATGTAGCCTAGACCGCGCTGCCGGATGCTGTCAACCGAAGACATTGAAAATCCGCTTTCAGCGGCCTATTCGGAAACGGTTCTCCGGCACTCCTCGAGCATTGGTTTTTACCGCGAACAGGCTGCCAGCCAGGCGGTCGCCGGCATCGCGCGGCGACGCCGCCGTCGTAATGTACAAAATGTCGAGATGCTCGCCGCCGAAAGTGCAGTTGGTGATGTTCTTTGTGGGCATTTCGATGATGCTGTCGACTTGTCCGGTGGGCGCGACTCGGACAATGCACGCGCCACCCCACCGGCAATTCCAAACATAGCCTTGTTCATCGATGGTTGAGCCGTCGGGCCAACCCCGCGAAAACCCGGAGAAGAACGGATTCGGCTTTCCAATGGCGCCCGTGCCCTCGTCGTAGTCATACGACCAGATTGCGTTGGCCAGCGTATCGCCGAAATGGAACTTTTTCTTGTCCGAGCTCCAGACAAAAGTATTGGAGATGCCGATCTGATCCTGACAGCGGCTTATCGCGCCATCCGGATCAATGCGGTACAAGACACCGTCGGCGCCTCCGGCCTCGCTCTCCGACCCATCGACATTCACATTGTTGCGCATGGACCCCACCCAGAGCGATCCACGAGGATCGACGCCGGCGTCATTTAAGCGGACTGCTGGCCAACTGGGAAGCCGGAACCCGTGATCGCGCCGCGAATCCGACGTCGGCTCCCATAAAATAATCCGCGACCCGAGGCATACAGCAAGTGTGTAGTCACGGTCGGTCAGCAGGACCGCGGTGACGGGTTCGTCGAATAGCCACGATTTCACAGATCCATTTGCCGGCTCGAACCGGTGAATGAGAAAGCGGTTGATGTCGGTCCAATAAACAGCCTGTTCGTCAGAGTGCCACAGCACTCCTTCTCCACATCGATCCCCGGTAGGGGCGCAGCATGTCGGTTCCGTTGTAAGGGCCATGGCTCGTGTCTAGACTAACGCAAAACGGGAATGAGGGCTGGTGTCCGGTCCAGCGCATGGCTTATGGCGCAGGGCAAAGATAGAATTGAACTGCATGATGCGGCTCCGGCTGCGCTGGCAAGCGCATTCTCTCATGACGATCGCCTTGATAACGGCTGCGGTTCGCCTGGCAAGCGCTCAAGCTGAGTTCGAGAAATACCTGACATCCGCGGAAGAGAGGCTGCGGCAGCAAGATTTTCGTGGCGCCGAAAAACTTCTGCTGGCCGCCGAGAGAATGAATCCAAAGTCCTTCGTGGTTCATAACAATCTGGGCGCATTGTACTTGCAACAACAGCGCTATACCGAGTCCATCCGCGAGTTGACGGCGGCTCGCACTCTCAGCCCAGACAATCTCGATGTATTGCGCAATCTCGGTACGAGCTACTTTCTCGCAAGCGATTATGCCGGAGCCTTGGAACCTCTAAGGCGGTCTAAAGAGTTGAATGCCAGGGACCTCAGAACACGCTATCAACTCGGTTACGCCCTCCTGATGTTGGATCGCCCAGCCGAGGCGCAACCGGAACTGGAACAGGTCCGCGCTGCCATGCCTGAGGATGCGAACACGCTGTTCGCGCTCGTCAAGGTTTACCAGGCGAAGCGAGATCAGGAAAACGCCGGCCAGACATTTGCGGCGTTGCAGCGCGCTCATCCGGATTCAGTCTTCGTGCATGTGCTTCTGGGCGAATCCTACGACCTCCAGGAGAATTCGCCGGCTGCCATCGCTGAATTTCAAAAGGCTATTGAGCAGGCGCCCTCGACACCCCGCCTCCATTTCGATCTAGGTTTCATGTATTGGCAAAGCGCCCAGAATGCGAAGGCGGTTGAGGAGTTTAAAAAAGAACTCGTAATCAGCCCGGGTTTTGTTCCCGCTCTCTATTACTTGGGCGATATTGCCTTGAACGGGGGAGATGCGTCCGGCGCTCTCAAATTCTTTCAATCGGCCACCTCGCGGAACCCAAACTGCCTCGATCCATTTCTCGGCCAGGGTAAGGCATATATGCGCCTGGACCGGCCGGATGACGCCCTCAGGCAGTTCGAGCGCGCGGCCCGCATTAATGATCAACAGCCTGATGTCTATTACTTGATGGCCGGCGCCTATCGGCGGCTGGGGCAGACGGAAAAAAGCCAGGAAGCAATCGGGAGATTCCAAATTCTAAATGAGAAAGTGAAGACAGCATCACTCCCTCCCGAACAAGGCCGGGCTAGATGGTCAACCCCCGCGTGCATGAGCGGGTGGGGAGGCATTAAGCCATAAGACAGGAACTGGATCGCAGATAGCCTTCATGAACGCCGCCGCTCGCTTCAGAGAATCCATGAAAACTCGTTGTCAGATCCGTCCGGCTACTGCTTTTTAGCGTGCGGGTTGCTATCGAATGTTAGTGGCGAGCGTGGCCAATCCCCAAATTTCCCCAATCTTCCGTTCCGACCTGCTGTCACGCCAACGGACAGGTGACGACCCTCTCGGTCGGCTCAGCCAACGGGGAGTCGGAGGTGTTTGATTGCCTGGTGGAAGGCTTGCGCCCGAAGGAAATGGCAAGCAGGCTTAATCTCAGCCCTAAGACAGCTGATACGCATAGAGCGAACATCATGCGAAAGCTGCACATTAAGGCTTTCGTGGGTCTTGTGAAATTCGCAATCAAGAGAAAACTCATTGCGGATAGCTGACCGCCGAATCCGCGGCCATAACGCGTCCTCCAGGTATTTGCCGCCGGTAGTATAGTCAGGAGACTGATGGCCTCCGCCGTTCCGGTTCCGTCTTCGCTCCCTCTGAGGATTGACGGACTGATCAAGCGCTTCGGCTCAGTGGTTGCCGTCGACGGCGTCACGCTCGAACTGCCCAGTGGGGAATGCCTGGGACTGCTTGGGCCCAACGGCGCGGGCAAGAGCACTTTGATCCGCGGTATTGTCGGCCGCGTGATTCCGGACGCGGGCAAGGTTTCGGTCTTCGGCTCCGCGGCGGATTCCGCCAAAGCACGCGAGGCGCTGGGATGGGTGCCGCAGGAATTAGCGCTCTATTCCAGGCTCACTTCGCGGGAAAATCTGGAGTCGTTCGGGCGGTACCACGGTCTGGCAGGGAGCGCGTTGCGGCAAGCAGTCAGATGGTGCCTCGACTGGGCGGCGCTTCTGGATCGTGCTGATGAGCCCGTGAAGAATCTTTCCGGCGGGATGAAGCGCCGGTTGAACATGGCGGCCGGGCTGATCCATCAGCCGAAGGTCGTCCTGATGGATGAGCCGACCGTCGGAGTGGACCCGCAGTCGCGGAATCGGATCTTTGAGATGATCGAACAACTGCATGGCGCAGGGATGTCCATCATCTACACTACGCATTACATGGAAGAGGCGGAGCGGCTGTGCGATCGAATCGCCATCATGGATCACGGTCGCGTCATCGCGCTGGGCGCCAAGGAAGAGCTTATTCGGAATACATTCGCTTCCCGCAGCCAGGTGCTGGCGCGTTTCGCGGACCCGGTTGACCGCGTTGCCGCGTGGGTCGAGCAGCGCGGAGGAATCCTTGTGGGCGCGGGCGCGCAGTTCACGGTTGAGCATCCCACCGAGATCGCCGGATTGCTCGATGCCGGCGCAAAGGCGGGCCTTGAATTGGTCGACATATCGCTGCGCAGGCCTAACCTGGAATCGGTATTCCTGCACTTGACGGGAAGGGAGTTGCGAGATTAATGATCTCCATCATGCGAGCCGCCATGATTTCACTGCGCCGCGATCGTGGGGCGCTGGCAATGAGCTTCATCCTGCCCATCGCCTTTTTCAGCATTTTCGCCATCATCTTCGCGGGCCGCCGCGATGTCACACCGAAAATTACTGTCATCGTGGTCGACGAGGATCGGAGCCGAGCGTCCGAGCGATTAATTCAAGGCCTGGAACGCGAAGGCTCTCTGGCCGTCAAAACCAGGCCGGAGCCGAAGCGTGGGGCGCCGCAACCGGGATATACAGCGACAACCGCGGAAGCAGCGGTAAAGGGTGGTACCGTGCCCGTCGCGCTGATCGTGCCGCATGGCTTCGGCGAGAATCCCATCTCCTTCGGCGGCGGCGGGAACCGGGCGGCCATCCAGCTCCTCAAAGACCGCAGTGATATGGTGGCCTGGCAGATGCTCGCGGGCCTTCTTCAGAAGGTCGCAATGACCTCCATGCCGGACGTCATGGCCGAGCAAGGGGCGAAGTACGTGGATCAATATGTGGGCGGGTATACTCCGGAGCAACGCAGCAGGCTGGATGCGAGCCTCGACCACTTTCGCCGCGAGGAGGCGGAGCGTAGTGCGGCAGCCGGCGGCGAGGTGGGCGCGACGACCACTGGATTCGCCGACGGAGGAATGATTTCGGTCGCAACGCGCGACGTGATCGGAGAAAACAAAGACAGTCCGATGGTGTCTTTCTACGCGGCGGCGATCGGCGTGATGTTCCTGCTTTTTACGTCGAGCCGTGCGTCCGGTTCGCTCTTGGACGAAGCCGAAAACGGTACTCTGGATCGCGTCCTGAGTTCACGTGTGACCATGCTCGCGCTACTGGGAGGCAAGCTGGTATTCAACATGATCCTGGCTTTCTCGCAATTGGTGCTGATGTTTTTATGGGGTTGGGCTGTTTTCAAGCTCGAATTCTTTCCTCACATTCCCGGCTTTGTGGTGATGGGGGTTTCAACGGCGTTTGCAGTAGGCGCTTTTGGCATGCTGCTGGCCAGCGTGTGCCAGACCCGGAACCAACTGGGAGCGCTGTCGACGCTGGTGATTCTGATTATGTCGTCCGTCGGGGGCAGCATGTTTCCGCGCTTCCTCATGCCGGAAGCCATGCAGAAGGCCGGATTGCTGACCATCAACGCTTGGGCCATAGATGGCTTCACGAAAGTATTCTGGCGCGATGAGCCTCTGTGGCGCCTCTGGCCACAGGTAGCAGTGCTTCTAGCAACGGGCGCGGTGCTGTTTGCAATTGCCCGCAAGCTCGCACAGCGCTGGGAATACGTGTGAGTAAACAGATCCCAGGAGAAAATATGCGAAGACGAGATCTCCTTCAAAGTTGTGCCGCCGTGCGTCTGGCCCTCGGCGTGCGCGGGCTAGCCGCGGCGCAGGCGCGGTTTCAACCGAGTTGGGAATCGATCGATGGCCGTGCCACGCCCGGCTGGTACACCGATGCCAAGTTCGGCATCTTCATTCACTGGGGAGTCTACTCGGTTCCCGCGTACGCGGCCGTGAATGTGAAAGACGAGAATCCGTATGCCGAGTGGTATTGGAATTCTTTAACGGACGGTAGAAAGGCTTCCGGGCCATCGGGCCACGGCGCGCTTACCTGGCAATTTCACAAGCGCGTCTACGGCGCAAATTTCCCGTACTTCGATTTCGCGCCGATGTTCCGGGCCGAGCTTTTCGATCCCGATCACTGGGCGGATGTTTTCGTGCGTTCCGGCGCCAAGTATGTCGCGCTGACATCCAAGCACCATGAAGGCTTCGCGCTTTGGCGAAGCGCAGACGCCAACCGGACCTGGGGCCGGCCCTGGAACAGCGTGGACATCGGTCCCAAACGCGACCTCCTGCTAGACCTTACAGAGGCCGGCCGGCGCAAGGGACTGCACATGGGCATCTACTATTCGCTCTATGAGTGGTACAACCCGCTGTGGCTTTCCGACCGCAAGCGCTACGTCGCCGAGCACATGTTCCCACAGTTCAAGGATGTGGTGAATCACGCCAAGCCCAGCATCATTTTCTCCGACGGCGAGTGGGAAATGGGTAGCGAGGAGTGGCGCTCGCCGGAGCTGCTGGCCTGGCTGCTCAACGAGTCCCCGGTTCGCGATGAAGTGGTCATCAACGACCGCTGGGGCAAGGAGACCCGCCACAAACACGGCGGCTACTACACCACCGAATACACCGCGGGAATGCAGGCGGGCGGGCATCCATGGGAAGAAAGCCGGGGCATGGGCTTTTCTTATGGCTATAACCGCATGGAAACCCTGGCTGACTACCACACCGACCGCGAACTTCTGCTCATGCTCATCGACCTTGTGAGCCGCGGGGGCAATCTGCTGCTCGATATCGGTCCCACGGCCGACGGCCGCATACCGATCATTATGCAAGAGCGGCTCGAACAGATTGGAAGCTGGCTTCAGAAGAATGGCGAGTCGATTTATGGAACGAAGCCCTGGAGGCGCCCGCGCCAGTGGAGTCAAGGCAGGGTGCCCCAACTTGAAGAGAAGGAGTACCGGGCGGAATATGAGATCACGCGGCTGGTGGACGCACCGCCGTCCGGTTTCGCCCGTGTCGAGGCCTTCTTCACCGCCAGACAAAACACGCTTTACGCGATTCTCCCTCGACGCCCAGCCGGCGATATAACGCTCAGCGATTTGCCGGCCTCTTCCGGCTCGCGCGTGACACTGCTCGAGACCGGCCGGCCGCTCGAAGCCCGGGCGAGCGGCAACGGACTCATCATTCGGTTTCCAGATTCCTTGTCGGCTAGCCTGCCTGCTCGCCACGCCTACGTGCTAAGAATCGAGGGTGCGGGTTAACAAAAGCTCAGCTCCTAAACATCATCCACCGGCAGCACGAGATGTGATGGGTGCGCCCGGTCGAGATAAATCGCGTTTTCCGCGACTACGAATTGCTTCGCTGTGGCTCCCGATTCTCCCGTGCCCGGATTCACGTCAAAGCGGGGAAAGCTACTGCTGTTGACTACCGCGCGGATCCGATGGCCCCGGCGAAACAGGTAGCTGGTCGCCCACAAGTCGACGGTCAGTTCGAAAACCTTGCCGGGCTCAAGCAGCGATGGACGGTAATTAGAGTCGCGGTATCGTGCCCGCTGAATGCCATCACAAACCAGCAGCGACCGCCCGTCCGGGCAGACATCGGTCAGGCGCACGACGAAATCGGTGTCTACTGCGCTTGAGGATGCGAACAGCTTCGCCGCTACCGGACCGGTGATTTCCAGGTCTTGATCGAGAGGCTCGGACGTGAATGTGAGGCAGCGTTCTTCGATCTTCCTTTGATCGCGAGAGCCTGCTTGGGCGTTGAGATCGTGCCAATTCGCGGATTCGCCCGGCTGCTGTTTTGCGAGCGAATACAGAGTGGCGCCGCCGACCGTTTCTACCGGACGGTTTGGATCGTGCGTGAATCGAGCCGGCTGAGCATTTCCTTCGGCAGGCGTCCAGGAGAGGCCGCCATCGTTGAGCGATCCGGCCGAGCCGCTTCGCCGGGCGTCGAGATAGAGCGGCTTGAACACGACGGAACTCGGCGGCCACTCTTCGCAAGTGCGCCACCCGTTCAGTCCCATCACGAAATACCGAACGGCGGGCCCGGAGGCAATCTCACCGCGTTTGCTTTTCAACGTGTGATCGAACCAGCGCAGCATTTCGCCGTTGTAATCCCAGCGGGCCTGCTGGCCGAAATCGACCTCGCCGGCCATCTGCCCATCCACTTCGGAATGCATTCGCGGGCCATGCAGCCATGGCCCAATCGTTAGCCGGTGCCTTCTCCTCGCTTCCTCCGACCTGGCGGTGTTTCGCATGCCCGTGAAATTGCGCAGCGTGCCTCCCAGGAAGATGTCGAACCACGATGCGAGGTGGTACGTTGGCGTGGTGAACGTTGCATGGAACTGGGAAATGTCCCACTGCTTCCAGTAGCTCTCGTCCTGTTGCCGACGCAGGTAATCCTTGATCCAGTCGAAGGGATCCGAAAACAGGGGATTATCCGCGAGCGGGCGAAAGCCCAAAAGGTCGAGCTGGCTCCGCGTCGTTATGCGATCGAGTTGTGACCGGCGGTTCCGAAGCGCCTCCATGGAGTGGCGCGCTCCCCACATCAACAGAAAGCCTAGTTCCAGCGCGCCGCCGCGATAAACCCATTCGTCGCGAAGATTGCAGGGCGCCTGACGGACAAACATCGAACCCAAATGCGGACTCGGGGCGCCCGCGTGAAGGTATTGATTGAAGCCGGCGAATGAACCGCCGAAAGAGCCTACCTTTCCGTCACACCACTCCTGCCGGGCCAGCCACTCCACGGTATCAAAGCCGTCCCTATGCTCTCCCCACGCTTCGTCGCGGAACGGATACCACAGGCCTTCGGAGGCGAAGCGCCCTCGTGTGTCCTGAATCGCCACGACATATCCATTCGTTGCCAGGAATTCCGGAGCTCCAATAGCGACCATCAGCGACTGGTGCTTGCCGTAAGGCGTCCGCTCCACAAGCACTGGATAGCGTCCCGGTTCCTTGGGACGGTACAGGTCGGTGGCAAGGCGCACGCCGTCTTGCATCGGTATGGGCACATCGAACTGGATGCGGCAGCCATCAGGCGGCTCCAGGCGAGTCGGTGACACGAAATTTGGTTCGAAATCTGTAGTTATCGGCATGGCTCAAGCTCGACAGGGAGGAATTGGCAAGGACCGATTCTACACGATAACGCCGAATGGCAAAATTTTTCTCCAAACCGCAAATCCGATTTCCCGGCTCTTCACGTAGACACAAGCGAGACACACTCACTCCATACAGGAGACCTTATGAAAAGCAGACAAACGTTGTTGCACTCTGCGCTTGCCACCGTGATGGCAGCGCTAGTGGTTCAGCCGGCGCCGGTCCTCGCGGCCAGTCACCGGGAAGCGCCCATCACCGCGCTCGACCAGAAAGCCGACATTACGGATTGGTTCGCCTTTGTGAGTCCGGAGCACCCGGATCGGGTGATCATGATCCTCAACGTCGACCCCTTCCTGGAGCCTTCCAACGGGCCGAACTACTTCCCCTTCGACCCCGGAATCCTCTACGAGATGAAGATCGACAACACAAATGATGGCGTGGAAGATATTACGTTCCAGTTTAGGTTCAAGACGGAAATCCGCTCGCCCGGCACTTTCACCGGCTTCGTGGGGAATCTGGCCGGCATCCCGCCGATTACCGCGCTGGATGGAGTTGGATCCGAGGGCTTGAACCTACGGCAAAGCTACTCCGTGACCATGGTGACGAAGAACAACCGGGAGGACCTCACCAACGGTCAGACGCTGTTTGCGGTTCCGACTAACGTCGGGCCGCGGACGATGCCCAACTACGACCAGCTTCGCCAGCAGGGAGTCTACACGCTCCTCAACGGAATTCGCGTTTTCGCGGGCACGGTCGCGGATCCCTTCTTTATCGACCTGGGAGCGGCTTTCGATTCGCTGAATTTCCGCCAGGCAGCGGGCGGGGGCGTGCTGAGCGCCGCCGTGGATGCGGATGACCACAGCAACTACGCGCCCAATACGCTCGCCGGCTTCAACGTCAACAGCATTGTTCTGGAGGTTCCCATCACCATGCTGACCAGCGACGGAGTGGTACATGGGCCCGGGGACAAGCAGGCGGTGATTGGCACCTACGGTACGACGTCTAGAAGAAAACTGAACGTGCTGCTCTCGTATGGCGCGGATGACACGGAAGGCCCATTCGGCTGGAGGCAGGTGCAGCGCTTGGGCAACCCACTCATCAACGAACTGATCATAGGAACGGGCTCCAAGGACCGCTTTAGCATGGATTACCCGGTGAACGACATGCAGTTCTCCAATTACTTCCTCAATCCTCAGCTGGCGCAGATCTTCGCTTCAATCGGCATCCCCGTGCCCCCGGCGCCGCGCACCGATCTGATGGTGTTGTTTCAGTACATGGCGCCCATCTGCCCGGGTTGCGGGGCGGCGGATGCCGGCCCGATCGCAGACTTGCTGCGGCTGAACACCGGCCTTCCACCGACGCCCGTCAGCATGGCAAAGCGCCTCGGTTTTCTGGCTGGCGATAACGGTTTCCCCAACGGGAGGCGGCCGTTGGACGACGTGGTAGATATCGCCGCGCGCGCAGTCGGCGGCATCCTGGTGGACGCCACCAAGTATGGAACGCGCATCGGCGACGGAGTGAATGTGGCAACCACGCCGCAGCTTGCCGTGTTTCCGTTCATGGCGCCGGCCTACAGCGGGCGGGACAGCGCTCACGCGGGTCCGGGCCAGCCCGGCTGCCCCAATCAGCCAGGCGGAATTTGCCCGATCAACTAACGGGGCCGAGGGCCGCCTACGGCATACACAACCGGCGGCCCTCCTATTTCCCAACAACGAGGAAAATCATGAACAAACAATTAGCCAAAGTTTTTTACGTCGTCAGTTCGATGTTCGGCTCTCTGATGTTTGGTGCGGAAGCGCAGCCAGGCGTAGCGGCGCTGACCCCGGCGGAAGCCAGCATCCGCAAAGCGCAGGAGCAGATTGCGAAACAGCCCGCTCACTTTCCTTATTACAACAGTCTCGCCATGGCTTATGCGCGGCGCGCTCGCGAAACTTCGAACGTCGCTTACTACGCTAAAGCCGAAGAGACCTTACAGAAATCCTTTGCCCTCTCACCAGATAACTTCGAGGGATTGAAGGTAAAGACCTGGTTGCTCCTGGGCCGTCATGAATTCTCGAAGGCTCTCGAAGTCGCCACGAAGCTGAACAAGCAAACCCCGGATGACGTCACGGTCTACGGGTACCTGGCAGACGCGAACGCGGAGTTGGGCAATTACAAGGATGCCGTCCCAGCCGCGCAGTGGATGCTGAACATCCGGCCCGGAAATATTGCAGGTTTGACGCGGGCAGCGTACCTTCGCGAATTGCACGGGCAAATCGGCGGCGCCGTGGAGCTGATGCAGATGGCGTATGATGCCACGCCCTACCAGGAGTCGGAGGACCGGGCATGGCTCCTCACGCAGATCGCCCATCTCCATCTGCTGGCTGGCGACTTGAAGAAGTCAGAGATGTATGCCACCGGCGCGCTCGGCCTGTACGCGAATTATCACTATGCGCTCGCCGTGCTTGCTCAGATTCGCCTGGAGCAAAAGCGCTATGATGAAGCCGTCTCATTGTTGCAGACCAGGTATGATGCCGCCCCGCATGCGGAGAATCTGTATGCGCTGGCGGACGCCCTGGAACGGGCGGGCCGAAAGCCGGAAGCGGCGAAAGCCTTTGCCGAATTCGAGCGGAAGGCGTTACTGGAGTCCAGCCTCGCCGACAATGCGAACCACGAGTTGATCACCTATTACACCGACTACGCCAAGGAACCGGCGAAGGCGCTCCAGATCGCCCAGCAGGAACTCGCCCGGCGTCACGATGTATTCACGATCGATTGTTATGCATGGTCCCTGGCCGCCGCCGGAGACTATGAGAGCGCGAATTCCGAGATCCAAAAGGCGCTGGCGGTGGGAGTGAAAGATCCCCGAGTCTTGCATCATGCAGGGGTGATCGCCCAGCATCTCAACCAAAAAACCGAAGCCAGTTCGCGATGATCACCGCGACCACCCGGAACGAGACCCAGAACTATTTCGACTCGCGAGTCACTCGCCTGGCAACCATTATCGGCCGCATTCATTGGACGCCAGTAGCCGGCATGACGTTCCGTCTTCGGGGCAAGTAGCGGTTACTTTTTAGGCAGCGGGATGATCGTCAGCTTGTTGGCTGTGATCGTGACTTTCTGCCGGATTTCGCCAAAAGTCGGAGACGAGATGTGGACATCGTAGGTCCCGGGGTTCAGCAGCAGACCGCCACCCGGGTTGTTCAGCTCATCCACATACCCGTAGAACTTGTCGTTGATGTAAACCGCGCCAGTGTCTCCCGAGGCGATGGACATGAAAGATTCCGGTTCGCCTCCACCCAGCCGCAGGCGGCCGAATGGGGGTTTGGCAGGTTCCACGGGCTTGAGCGAATACTTGAACTTCGTGGTTTTGCCTGGGCGCACCGTCACTTTGGTGGTGAAATCTTCGTACCGCGGGTCTCGGAAAGTCAGCTCAACCTCTCCGGCGGGCGCCTCATATTTCTCCGGCACCGTGAAGCGCGTGGCTGGCCCGACATACTTGCCGTCAATGAACACGCCGGCATCCCCGGGTTTGCCATGCGTCTTGACGTAACCCTTTTCCTGGGCAGCCAGGCTGAGTACCCCTAGGGCCGCTATCGCGGCAATTCGAATCAGTGTGTGGTTCGTTCGCATATTTCTACTAAGCATACATCCTCGGAAATCCAAATGGATGGCCACTTCATCTGGCCGCAATCCGCACCGTCTGAAACGCATCACAGTTGCACTTTTCTCAGCCGCAACGCGTTGGCGATGACCGAAACCGAACTGAATGTCATCGCCGCGCTGGCAATCATAGGGCTGAGCAGAACGCCGAAAAACGGATACAGCACGCCCGCCGCCAGCGGCACGCCGATGGTGTTATAGACGAAGGCGAAGAAGAGATTCTGGCGAATGTTTCCCATGGTGGCGCGGCTTAGTTTACGGGCGCGCGCAATGCCTCGCAAATCGCCCCGCACCAGGGTGACGCCGGCGCTCTCCATGGCCACATCCGTCCCTGTTCCCATGGCGATCCCGACCTGAGCCTGGGCCAGCGCCGGGGCATCGTTGATTCCATCACCGGCCATCGCCACCACGCGCCCCTCCGCTTGCAGACGCTTCACCACCTGAGCCTTTTTCTCAGGCAGAACCTCCGCCTCTACCTCGTCGATCCCCAATTTGCGCGCCACGGCTTCCGCGGTGGTACGGTTGTCGCCGGTCACCATTACCACCCGCATTCGCTCGCGGTGCAAGAACCGGATAGCTTCCTCGGTGGAGGCCTTGATCGGATCGGCGATTCCGAGAATGCCCGAGGCGCGCCCATCGATCGCCACAAAAATCACGGTCTGGCCTTCACCGCGTAAGCCCTCCGCACGCTCTGCCAGCGCGTCAAGGTCGATTTTCATTTCCCGCATCAAGTTCAAGTTGCCCACCACCACAGCCCGGCCTTCCACCGTCCCCGTAAGGCCGCGGCCGGTGATCGAGCGGAAATCACGGGCGGCCGGAATGGTTAGATGCCGTTCCTCGGCGCAACCGATGACGGCCGCCGCCAGCGGATGCTCGCTCGCGCGTTCGAGACTCGCGGCGGCTCGAATGAGTTCCACATCGTCCTGTAGCGCCTCCACTTTAACCACGCGCGGCTTGCCTTCGGTCAGCGTGCCCGTCTTGTCGACCACGACGATGTCCACCTTCTCCAGAATCTCCAGGACCTCGGCGTTACGAATGAGAATTCCCATGATCGCGCCCCGGCCGGTCCCCACCATTACCGACATCGGCGTGGCT
>Ga0070733_10002431_pt1 | contig 13264 bp, 9 predicted proteins | sample Coa_R1_9_FD_66450 | JGI IMG/M metagenome (GOLD analysis project Ga0070733, IMG submission 66450) | Surface soil microbial communities from Centralia Pennsylvania, which are recovering from an underground coalmine fire - Coalmine... | ecosystem: Environmental > Terrestrial > Soil > Unclassified ... | reverse complement strand
GATCTTCATCAGATCTTCGTCCGACGACGCGCGCCGGAACTTGCCGTGTCCCAGATCGACGCCCGGGACCGCATCGCCTTCCGGTCCGTGACAAGGCGAGCAGTTGGTGAGGAACAGCCGCTGGCCATCCTCCACGTCGCCGGGGGTGTAGCTCCGCTGTGCCAGCAGCGCGCCGGCCGCGAAGAGCAGAATGCAGATTCTCATTACCGCCATCCTTTGACTTTAAGCGCCGCCGGGGCTGAAGCCGCGACGCTTCATCACCTTCTTGGGATCGACGTTCTTATCTACCACCACTCCGAAGAACGGAAACATCATTTCTTCCCAGGTCATCTCGCCGTAGTACACGGTCTTGTTCGGATCGGGGTTGAACTTGTTGTTAGGCGAATTATCGAAGTGCGCGTCTATGCGCAGCTTGGTCCCCTTGGGCACCTGGATCGATGTTTCGTACCCCAGTTGCCAGTTGAAATCATAATGCGGAACGTTCAGGATCACTTCTTTCCGGCCATCCGGGTATTCGAGCGTATAGGTCATGTCCTTGCCGCGCACGTGCATGTGGGGCATCATGTAGACCAGTTCCACATCCTGATCGAAGGTCGCCTCGGCCGGCGGGCTCTGCCAGTTGGGATCGTTGGGGGGGATCGCAAACAACTTTGGATTGGTCGGCGCGGAGCTGCTAAACGAAAGATACCGCCGCTCGGGGGAATCCTTCGTAACCGTGAATCCAATCTGGACATGATCGGTAACGGCGGTGCCGTTGGGAGTGTAGTGCAGGTTCAAAGTGATATCGCTTCCGGCCGGAACCAGTTTTGCGGCGTTGATTCCCCGGTAATCGGCCGCGATATTCCCAGGCAGATAGCAATCTTCCACCATGCTTCTGGGCCGGCCGGTGAAACGGCCAAAGGTAGGACCTTTGTCCGGAAGCGCGCTTCCATCCTCGCCGCGCTCTTTGTCCTGCCATTCGGGAACGAAATACTTGACGTCGGGCGTATGGGGATTAAACCCCAGGCAGATGTGGTGGGTCACCGCGGGATACTCCGGCTTGATTTGCACGGATGTAATCCAGGTATCCTCGGTGAAACCTGACGGAACGGTTACCGATATCCACTCGATCACATTGTTCTTAGGATGGGCCGGGACTTCGGTAGCCGGTCCCTTCACAATAATGTCGGGCTGAATCTGCCAGCCTTCGGGCCACTCGACCGGCGGCGGAGCATCCTTCGCGTCGCCCTCGGCAGCGCCGCTGTCGGCCCATTTCGCGATGGTATCGATTTCGCTCTGCTGGAGCGAGCGGTCGTTCGAGAAATGACCAACCTGCGGATCGGCAAACCATGGCGGCATTTTTTTGGCAGCCACGGCCGCTTTCATCGCCTTCGCCCAGGGGCGCGTGCTCTGATAGGTGAGGAATGACATCGGCGCGACCTGGCCGGGCCGATGGCAGGTCTGACAATTTCTCTGCAAGATCGGAAGGATGTCTTTATGGAACGTTACCGCAGGCGAGGACGCACTGGTATCGGCCGCCACGGCCGTCATTCCCAACAGTACAAGCGCACACAGCCCGGTTCGCATCCGAAGCGCCTCCAGGACTTATTGTAGTCCCGGGCGGGACGGGCGTGCCTGACCCTGCGACCCTGTTATGGGGTTGTATGTCGATAAAAGTTGGGGGGAACCGAGGACGGATCGAGCCAGGCTTGATACAGATAGGCCGCGGCCAGTCCCAGTCCGACGACCACTACAACGATCGTCAAAGTTTTTCCGCAGCGGTCAATCGCGTCCATCTTGTGAGCCAACGCGGCTTGCCTCGGAATCTCGCGTTCTGCGCCAGGACCCAAACGGACGACATCCTCTTCGCGATGCGCTGCAAATGCGCTTCTGTATATTGCCAGGGCCAGCGTCACAACTCCGAGCGCAGCCCAAATAGATACAACAAACGTGAGATTCATATTGGCCTCCTTGATGCCACTGCGAATACAGTGCCGGAGATGCACTCGGGCGGCCAAAAGCCAACCAGCGTACTATCTATGAGTTAGCGGATACTACGAGGCGGAGCTGCGGGATTTCACCCAACCCACCGTTACACCTGGAGAACGTCACCCTCACGCGCCACGATCTCATACAGCACTGGATTGACGAAGAATCCGAGGAGCAGCCGTGAGATCAGCCCAGCCACCACGACGATTGCAAACGGCTTCTGCGTATCGCTTCCCACGCCGGTGGCGAGCGCCGCCGGCAGCAGGCCCAGGCAGGCCACCAGCGCTGTCATCATGATGGGCCGCAGCCGCAGCAGCGAAGCCTGGAGCGTGGCGTCGCGAATGCTCTTTCCTTCCGCGCGCAGCTTGTTGATGTAACTCACCAGAATCACCGCGGTTTGTACCGAAACACCCATCAGCGCCAGGAGCCCGAGAGCGCTCGACACGCTTAAGGGCGTGTGCGTGAGTTTAAGCGCAACCAGCGCGCCCACCGGTTCGGTGAGAACCACGCCCAGCGCGATGGTCACCGGGAATTTGAAATTGCCATAAAGCGCAAACAGGATCATGAAGATTAACAAGACCGCGAGCGGACCGATGACTGCGAACTGCGACTTTGCCTCGACCAGCTCGCTGTATTCGCCGCCCCAATCTAAATGAAAACCCTCCGGCAGGCGGACCGTTTTGTTTACGGCATCCTGGCCGGCGCGGACCACCCCTTCGAGATCCCGTCCCACAACCGAGAATTGGATGCCGATGTAACGCGAGTTGTTCTCCCGGTAGATAAAAGAAGCGCCGCTGGTCTCGCGGATGGTGGAAAGCTCGGACAGCGGAATCTGCTGGCCTCCGGGTGCGGGCACCAGCAGGTTGCCGATTTCGCGGGCGCCCGAGCGGAACTGCGGATCCGCCCGCACCACCAAGTCGAACAGCTTTTCGCCCTGGATGACCTGCGTCGCGGTTTGACCGCCGATGGCCGCTTGTACCACCGTCCCCACGTCGTCGACATTGATACCGTAACGGGCGATTTTAGCCCGGTCAGCATTGATGTTCAGGCTGGGCTGGCCGAGTTCGCGCACCACGGTGAGCTCGGTGAAGCCGGGAGTGCGGTCCAGTACGCGCTTGATCTCGACGGCTTTGCTCTCGAGCACATTGAGGTCGGGTCCGAAAATCTTGACCGCGAGTGCGCTCTTCAATCCCGTAAGGGCTTCGTCCACGGCATCCTCAGCCGGCTGCGTATAGTTGAAGATCACCCCGGGGAAGGACTCCAGCTTCTTCTGGAGGTCTTCGATGAGATCGGCCTTGGTGCGAATGGAAGTCTGCTGCCACGTCTTGTCGTTGTAGGGCCTAAGTCCGACGTAGAACTCACAGTTGAAGAAGCCGGTGGGATCGGTGCCGTCGTCCGGGCGGCCGAGCTCCGATCCGACCAGCGTCACCTCGGGATAGGACTTCAGGAGGTCGCGGATTTTGGGCGCGAACTTGCCAGCCTCCTCGAAGGAAATGGTATACGGCAGGGTGGCGCGCACCCACAATGCTCCTTCGTCCAGGTGCGGCAGGAACTCGACGCCAATCTGCGGCACCAGCAGCAGCGACGCGCCGAAAATAAGCGTCGCGACCATCAGCGTCACCACGGAATGCCGCAGGCACCACCCGAGTTGCTTGCCGTAGACATTGCGGACCCATTCGAAAACCGGATTCCTACGATCCCTGATCCCTTTCAAAAAGGAAGACGCGAGCACGGGGACCACGGTAAGGGTGAGAATCAGCGCGCCGACCAGGGCAAACGCCATGGTATTGGCCATGGGGCGGAAGAGCTTTCCCGCGGGACCCGTAAGGACGTAGATGGGAAGATAACCGGCGATGATCACGGCGACCGAGTAAAAAATGGGGCGATCCACATCGCGCGCCGCGGTCAGGATGATCTCGCGGATATCAAAAGTTTGCCCGTGCCGAGCGCCGAGCTCACGGTAAATGTTCTCGACCATGACGATGGTGCCGTCGATGATGATGCCGAAATCAATCGCCCCAATGGAGAGCAGATTGGCGGCATCGCCGCGCGCGTGCAGGAAAACGAACGCGAACAAGAGCGCGAGCGGAATGGTGAGGGCCGTGATCAGCGCGGCGCGCAGGCTCCCCAGGAAGAAGATGAGCACGATGAGCACCAGCAACATTCCGCGCAGAAGATTGCCTTCCACCGTGTCGGTGGTGACGCGCACCAAGTCGCTGCGATCGTAAAAGGGCCGGACTTTCACGTCGGGCGGCAAGATCGACCGGTTCAGCTCATCGGTTTTCTTCTCGACGCCCTGCAACACGTTCTGGGTCTGCTCGCCCCGTCGCATAAGGATGACTCCCTCGACGGCGTCATCATTTTTTTCAAACCCGAAAATTCCGAGCCGGGGGGCGTGGCCGATTTCGACGTGGCCGATGTCCTTGACGCGCACCGGGGCGCCGTTGGCGCTTCCGACTACCACTTCGCCGATGTCCTCGGTGGTTTGCAACAGGCCGAGCCCGCGGACATAGTTGAACTGCTGGCCTATGGAATAGAAGCCGCCGCCCGTGTTGGCATTATTCGCAGTGAGCGCCGTGACCACCTGTGCCACCGGAATGTGGAAGTTGTAAAGCCGCACCGGATCGAGCAGCACCTGGTACTGCATCACCGTGCCCCCAAAGCCGGAATCGTCGGCTACGCCGGGAACGCTGCGGTAGGCGCGCTCGATGATCCAATCCTCGAAGGTTTTCAATTCCTGCGGCGTGCGGTCCGGACTCTCAAGGACGTAGCGGTACACCAGGCCGCTGGGGCTGAAGAACGGCGCCATGCTGGGCATCACGCCCATGGGCAAGGAGGCGTCGCTGATACGCTGAAAGGCGAGCTGTCGGGCGAAATAGGCGTCGGTGCCTTCGTCAAATGTGAGAATGACGTCGGAAAGGCCGTAAAGAGAGATGGAGCGCATCACCTGCAGATCGGGGGTGCCGTTCATGGCCAGCTCGAGCGGGAGCGTGGTCAGCCGCTCCACTTCCTCGGCGGCATGGCCGGGCCACTGCGTGATGAGCTCGACCATAGGCGGAGAAAGATCCGGATAGGCGTCTACCGGCATCCTCTGGAAGGAAAGCGTGCCGGCGACAATTAGAAGGGCCACCAGCATCAGCATCAGGAACCGCTGCCGCAAGGCGAATTGGACAATATGATGAATCATGAGTTCCGGCCGGTCCGTTAGTGCTGAAGAGAGTTTTGGAATTGGAGGAAAACGCCGCCATCACCGACCACGCGCTCTCCCGCTTTGAGGCCACTGGCGATCTGGGTCCGGCCGTCGGCGGAGTCGCCGAGCGTCACCAGCCGGCGGGCGAATTGATTCCCGGTGGTCTGCACATAAACAAAGGGCTGATTCTCGGTGTCCCGCAAAACGGCGGCGTCGGGCACCAGTAGCGCGTTCTCGATGGCGCCGGCCCGAACTGTGGCGGTCACGTACATGTCCTTCTTCAGCCTGTGATTGGGGTTCTCCGTGACGATTCTTTCCTGGAGGGTTCGCGTGGTGGGATCAAGCGCCGGCGCGATATAGGAAATCCGGCCGCGGAAGACTTCGGGGTAAGCATCGGTGGTGATCTCGGCGGCGTCGCCAACGTGTACGCTGCCCAAATCTTTCTGATAGACGTTCACCAGAACCCACACCGTACTGGTGTCGGAGATGGTGAAACATTGGGTCATGCCGGGTTGCAATAATTGTCCGGGCCCCACCAGCCGTTCGACGATTTCCCCGGCGACGGGCGCGAGGAGGGGAACCAGCAGGGTGGTGCCCGCCTTGGTCATCGTCTCGGGATCCGTCACGCCCAGCGCACGCAGCACGTCGGCGCTCGACTCCATATCCGCCTGGGCCTGAGCGCGGTCGGACTCCGCCTGCTGGACGTCGCGCTCGGCGATGGCCTTGTGCTCCAGAAGATCGGCTGCGCGCTTGTAGTTCTTGTCGGCCAGCTGGAAGGCATCGCGGGCCTTGAGGTAAGCGGAGCGGGCCTGCGAGTAATCGGGGCTGTTGATGTTCAAGAGCGGCTGCCCGACGCGCACCGAATCTCCGGGAGTGACCAGAATGTCACGCACCGGGCCGCCGGCGGCGGAGAAGACCGGCGTCGTGGTGAATGCGTTGTAGGCCACCGAGCCGGTGAAGCGCAAAACTCGCGCGAGGCGTCCTTTCGCCACCGGCGAGATCTGCAGGTGCGCGATCTGATCCGGGGGCAGAGTGAACAGGTCCGCGGTTTCAGATTTCGTTTCTCCAGCCGTGTAGGATGTCATCTGGGATACTTTCTCACTCGCGCGCGTGCCGCAGCCAGCGAGCGTGATTGCCAGGACCGCCGCACCGCTCCAGGGAATCAGGATCCGAATGCTCATGGGAGAGTCCTCGTTCCCACCGCTTCGCGCAACTGCTCGAGGGCGGTCATATAGTTCGCCAGTGCCTGGCGGTAGGCGAGCTGGTTGGCGCGATAGCTCCGCTCGGAATCCAGAAAATCCAGCAGGCTGGCGGCGCCGCGCTCATAAGCGTACCGGCTGATGTCGCGCGATTGCGTGGTCTGGTCCAGATAGCCGGACCGGTAAAGCGTCACGATTTCGTCGTTGGTGTGCACACCTTCATAGGCGTTCACCACGTCCGACATCACTTGCTCGTTGGCTTCCGCGGCCAACTCTTGGGATTGCGTGATCGCGGCGCGGGTCCGGGCGATTTCGCCCTGATTGCGGTCGAAAATCGGAATCTGCATGTTAAAGAAGAAGGCTCCGACATTGATCGTGTTGACGTGGGTGTAGTCGAAGCTCACGTCCAGGTCCCGCTTTCCATTGGCGACCGCAAGCGACTCCTGGCTCCGCGCCGAGGTAACCCCCTGCAGCGCGGCGAGCAGGTCGGGGCGAGAACGAACCGCCAGCATCTTGAAGCCTTCGAGATCGCTATGGATAGGCTGGTAGTCGAGCATTCCATCCACATCGTAGTTTTCAGGAACCGACTCGAATCCCAGGAACTGCCGCAAGGCGGCCAGGGCTTGCACCTTCGCCAGCCTGGCGGAGGACACATCGGTCTGGAATTGCAGCAACTGCAGCTTGATCTTGATCAGGTCACCTTCGCTGATCGCACCCGCTTTGGTCTGCGCCTCGCTCAGATCCACCGTCTGCTGGAAACTGGCAAGGTTCTCCTGCGCCAGGTCGATCATGGATTGAGCCAGCAGCACGGTCACGAACTGCTGTCCGACGTTGAAGGTCAGCGTCCGCTGGTTATCGGCTACCTGCGAACGCGTGACCGTGGTCTGATCTTGCGCCGCCTGAAGCCGGTGCTGGCGCTTTTTGCCGCGTTCGAACGTATAGCCGATGCCCAGGTCGAACTGCGCGCTGTTGTTGAGATACGACAAAGAGAACTGCGCAGGGTCGAAGAGAGGGATGAACTGCGAGTCCCAGGAGAGCGTCGGATTCGGCCGCAGGTTGGCGGTGATCTCCTGGGCTTGGTTTTGAAGAATGGTGGAGCGTGCCGCTTCCAGCGCATGATTGTGTTGCAGAGCGAACTGGATGGCCTGCTCAAGCGTGATGCGCGTGGCCGGGCTTCGTTGCGGCGCAGGTGGCTGCGCGAGCGCGACACTGACACTGATAGAGAACAGAAGAACGATCCACGGCGCTGATACCGCACGGGAAGCTCTATTGAAACGGCGACATTTACCGTTGTGGTGCTGCAAAGTCTAATCTCCTATAAACGGAAACCCACTATGGATCACTGATCTTTTTGCTTACGCAAAAAAATAAAAAGCCAGGTGGAGACTAAGCAGGAGGCGCGCGAGAGTGGCCGACGGCCACCAGTGTTTCCCGGTAGCCGGAGTACCTATGAACAGCGATGTGCCACTCGGAGACAACCGGCCTTAATACGCCCAGCGCTTCAGCCGGGTTCGCCCATGCCAGATGCGCGAAATGGCAGAAGACGCAGCAGTGCGTGGCGTCATCGTTAGAGTGATGGGGGGTCAGCGGCGCAGCCTGGAGTGAAAGCGTGGCTACAATCAGCAGCAGTATCGCAAACGACTTTAGATGATGTCGGCGAAACTTCACAGGCGTTTGTATTATACCTCAAGCTGAGATCCGCCACGGCCCAGGGCGGCGGAGACGCGTACACCGACCCTCTTCAGGGTCGCCCTCCTTTGACGTGGCAGCCGCGTCCGGGGTATCGAAATCTTGGAGAACGGACTGAAATTGCAGAGAACCGGCGCACCGGTGGGGTAGCGGTGAAGCATCTTGAACCCCCCTAGGGTGACTGTCGGCGTGGATGTAGGGGCCACGCACGGCCTCGCCTCCTGTTTTGCTATTGCCCGATCTCGAGATCCGCTCGAAGATCCTGCCACTCCGGCAACTCGACCGGGCGGTTCATCTTCTCGATGGAACTGATCATTTCTTTCGATTGGTATGGACCCAGATTCGGCGCGGCAAATGAGAAGCGGGACAGCGGCGCCTGGCCCGGCTTGTCGTCAGCGGTCCGCAAGGTGACGTAGACCGTCATGTTGGAGACCCGAACGGGTGTGTGATTCACCACCAGATAGTGAATCTCGGGTTTCTTGGAGGGGTCCGTGACGATGCGGAATCCCGTAACCTCGATCGATCGGGATAACGCATTTACGACGCTCGCTTCAGGCGCCGGAGCCGCCGAAGTCACCGTAGCCGGGGAGGCCGCCGCCGGCTTTTCAGGCGCCGTCGGAAAAATGACGCGCACCGCCAGCAGACCTAACACCGCCACGATCATCAGCCGCAGCAACCAGGCTGGAACCGCAAAACTGCGCGCGCGCTGGGCCTCGCGCAGGATGGGGTGCAACTCGCGGTCCTTGAATGACACCAGGGACGGCGTCAGCATCGGACCCGGCAAAGTTACGCGCCGCGTGGAATCCAGCTTGGGACGCGCGCGCAACGGAGCCGCGGGACGCAGAGGGCGCCCCGCCAGCGGCGAATAGTGAACCAGCGGCGCCAGGGCCGGAGCCGGACCGTCATAGCGCCTGGCGCGCGGTGCCGCGAGACTGGCCCTGGAGGGGGCCAGCGCCGTCACCCAAGCCGGGGCAGGCGGGGCAGGCGGCCTCGCCTCCGGCAGCCGCGATTCCGCTCGTGTTTCGACCAAAGGCGGCTGGCGTTCCGGCGTGGTCCGGTTTGAAGCCGAAGCCGGCAGGGGCAGAGCCTGGCGAGGAGCCTCTGGGGCGGCCGATAACCTCTCGGGCGTCAACCCAGGCTTGCGAGCCTTCAGCCCGGTGGACGCCTCCCGGAGCGAGATCGGGATTTTGCCAGCCATGGCCGGGTCCGGCGTAGCGTCCGCCCACAGCCCGATCACCATGGCCAATTCCCCAAGTGAATTGTTTCCAGAGAAGGGCGATGGCATCAGTTGCGGCAATTCGCCCGGCTCGCCCGCTTCCCCGGTCGCGGACGCCTCGGCCGGCGTGAACTCGGGAGGCCGAAAGCGCACCAGCTCGCTGCGGACTGCGCGGGGCAGCACTTCAACGGAGAGCATGCGTGGAGGCGCTTCCATATTTAGGGCGCACGGGGCCGCTTCTGGATGATTTAAAGCGCGCGCGGGCGCTTCCACGACGCCCACGAGCGCTGGTTCCGCTACCACTGCCTTGGGATCGCAAGCCGCGCACTCCCGCACAGTAGGAGCGATCTCGCGGCCGCACTCCGGGCAGATCCAGTGGAACATGTCTTTAATTTACATGGATATCGTTTATCTGGCCTTCGGGGACACACCCTACCCGGCGTAACTACGAACCTTACCTGCGATTGGGATTCGATCTCAGGCGAAACCGAGTAGGACCACCTATCGGAGCGTCCCAGGTACCCGGCCTGGCTTGCGTACTAGCTTGCGTACGAGAGCGTACAGCAACGCCATCGCAATCACTACGATAGAGCCGTAGAGCAGGTAGCGATGGACCGCTTCGGCGATCCTGCGCCAGTCCTCTCCAATGAAATACCCCAAGGTCAGAAAGGCCGCCGCCCAGCATACGCCGCCCGACCACGCAAAAAGGACGAAAGTTCCGAAGCTGAGCTTGGATGCGCCGGCGATGATGGCGGTCAGATGGCGCACGCCCGCGATGTAGTAGCCCCCGAACAGCGCCCAATGACCGCTGCGCTCGAACCAGCGATGCACCTGGTCCAGGCGTTTCTCATCCACATGGAGGTACCGGCCGAAGCGATGGACCACGCCTAATCCCAGGGTCCGGCCGATCCAGTAGCTCAAGCTGATGCCGCACCAGCTGCCGAGCAGCACGGTGACCAGTGTCCACGCCGGGTTCAGCGTGCCGCGAGAAATCAGATAGCCGCAAAAAATCAGAAGCGTTTCGTCCGGAATCGGCAACCCAACGATGCCCAGCATCAGCAGGACAAACAGCGCTCCATAGCCGTAGGTTGAGACCCACTGGAAAACGAACTCCACGCCTCACGATAGCGCACGCGTTGTGGTTGCGCCGAGGCGAACCGCGTCGTTTAATTGCGATCCGCGGTGAGGGGACGCGGCGATATTGTGAAAAATTCGAGAAACTTGTTCTTGTGGCCCTCTGGCCGGGAAATCTTCTCTTGGATCAGACTTTCGGCAAACGATGAGAATGCGATCCCCAGCGCCGAGTTGGCGGGCAGCGCGGTTCCTTCCGCCAAAGCGAGATTGACCGCGACATAATCGTTGGGAAATACGTTGAGCACCGGGGCCTCCAGTAGTTTTTCGACCTCAGCCCTATTGAAGGTCGTTTTCCTGTGAACACGATTCAACACCACCGATATGCGTCCATCCAAGCCCATGGTCCTGAGAAACTGCATCTTCTCGCGCGCCAGATGGAGGGAGGAAAGCTCAGGGGTGCAGACCAGGATGATGCGCTTGGATTCCTGCATCAGTTCCAGTGAGTACCGTTCAAGATTGCCGGACAGATCGAAGCACAGCACTTTGTAGTGGCGCCGCATGAAAGCGATCATCTCGTGTATCTGGCTGGGCTCGATGCGGTAGTTCGGATTGATGTGGCCGGCATGCAACACTTCCAGCCCGCCGACGATGGACACTAGTTGAGGCCAGAGCTGTTCGTCCATTCTTCCGGCGTTCTCGATCGCGTCGGTCACCGAATTGGTGTTGGACAACTTCAGCATGAAGCGAATCATGCCGGAGTTCAGGTCGAAGTCGGAAAGCAATACGCCCGTATCCGACGCTCGCGCCAGGGCCGCGCTAACATTGAGCGCGATGGTCGAGGCGCCTACACCCGCCTTGGAAGGCAGGAAGGAAAAGATTTGATCGGTGGCTCCGTAGGCCGCCGGCCGCCGGTCCAATAATTTTTGAAGGCGGTCCAGAGCCTCCAGGACAGTGGAACGCTCGAACGGGGCCACCAGAAATTCGCGAAGGCCGATGCGCATCGATTCGCGCACCACGGCAAGGTCCATCCGGTGGCCGAAAGCGATCACCTGCACCTGGTTGCCTTCGGTCTCCAGAAGCCGGACGGTCTCCTGCGCTTTCTCGACCGATTCGAAGCTGAGAAAGAGGAGTTCCGCCGCATGCGCGCGCAGCGCCCGGACCAGGTCGATCGCCGTTGGATAGTGGTCGAGGGTACGTGCCACCTCGACCTGGCCGGTCGCTTCGAGCGCCACTTGAAGCCGCCCACACAATTCCCGGTCGGGACCGATAATGACGCTTTGGAACACGCCTCGCCTCCTTGCCCTACCACCTGCCTTATCGGACGCTTTAGCCCGCCTGTGATCCCTGTGATCCCAAGTGTGTTGACTGATGTGGGTGGCGATGCCAGAATGGAAGCCTGTATTGCTCTTTTGCGTTGATATAGCGAGGAGAGATTCATGCCCTCAGTCAATCGTTGGTGGATCGCAGTCGCGGGCGTCTGCATGCAAATGGCTTTGGGAGCGGGGTATGCCTGGAGCGTGTTTCGCATTCCGCTGGTCAAGGAATTCGGCTGGAGCATCTCCCAAGTCTCGTTCACTTTCGCGATTGCCTGGTTATTCCTCGGTCTATCAGCGGTTGTGGGCGGTCTATGGTTGAATCGAAGCGGCCCCAGAATCGTTGGGATGGTGGCTGGTCTCCTGTGGGGCGGAGGAGTGTTTCTGGCGAGTTTTTCCGCTCACAAGCTGTGGTGGCTGTATCTCACCTACGGTGTGATCGGGGGAACGGGGCTGGGAATGGGGTACATCGTTCCGGTGGCTGTTCTGGTGAAGTGGTTTCCCGAACGTCGAGGATTGATCACCGGCATAGCCGTAGGCGGTTTTGGAGCAGGATCGCTCATTGCAGCGCCCGTGGCTGGCCGGCTGATCCAAAGCGTCGGCGTAATGCCGACCCTTGCGTACCTCGGCATTGCATATGGTGTCATCGCATTTTGCGCGGGCTTCTTCATGCAAAACCCTCCCGAGGGCTGGAAGCTGGCCGGCTGGACTCCGACTGCCGCACAAGTGTCCCAACGGTCGGATCGGGACTATAGTCTCGGAGAAGCTTTGAGAACCTGGCAATGGTGGGCCCTCTGCGCGCTCATGTCCATCAACACCATCGCTGGCATATCGGTGGTGTCCCAGGCCGCGCCGATATTTCAAGAGCTAGGCAAGGTGAGCGCTGTGACGGCGGCGAATTTCGTGGGCATCATTAGCCTCGGCAATGGATTGGGACGTGTGTTTTGGGCTTGGATTTCAGACATAACCACGAGGAAAGCGGCATTTTTCACGATGTATCTGATACAGGCAGTTCTGTTCTGGAACTTTCACAACATCACGTCGCCCACTCTTCTCCTGGTGGTCTCTTTCACAATTTTGGTGTGTTACGGAGGGGGGTACGGGATAACGCCAGCCTTCGCGGCGGATTATTTTGGCCCTCGTCATGTAGGGCCAATTTTTGGGTTGATGTTACTTCCGTGGGCGTTTCCTGCTGCTTTTGGTCCCCTGCTATTCGCATACCTGCGACAGTCCACAGGCGGTTATAATGAGGCGCTTTACTTGATCGCGGGTGTGCTTACGGCGGCGATGATCCTTCCTCTTGTGGTCACCCCGCCGCGAGGCAGTAAAATCACGGAGGAATCGCCGGCCGGCGCCGGAGTGCCTTTGCAAGCCGTGCCCGGCAGTGGCGGCAGGACCTCCGCTACCTAGGCTGCGGATCGTGCCGGGAAACAGGCGGAAATAAAAGTTCCACCAGGTCACCCCGGCCATGGCCGACAAAGTTTTTCAGTTGAAACGCTATGGCCGCCACCAAGCGGCCACCCCAGAGCATGGAAATAGTCGCGAGACTGCCGGGTGACAATCAGTGCTGGTGAGGAAGTGAGCCGCGTATCACATTAGCGGGGAACCCTGTAGT
>Ga0070733_10002430_pt1 | contig 13273 bp, 12 predicted proteins | sample Coa_R1_9_FD_66450 | JGI IMG/M metagenome (GOLD analysis project Ga0070733, IMG submission 66450) | Surface soil microbial communities from Centralia Pennsylvania, which are recovering from an underground coalmine fire - Coalmine... | ecosystem: Environmental > Terrestrial > Soil > Unclassified ... | reverse complement strand
CCGCCTTCGAAGTACTCGCCGTAGCGCGCCTTCAGCTCACGCCAGACGAGCTCGTCTTCGATGATCTTTCGGGCGTGGAGGTCCCGGAGCTCGTCAAGGGCGCGACGCGCCATGACGACCTCCTGCGCGGCGCGCTCGCGTACTGCGGTGATCTCTTTTTCCGAGGCGCGCTGGCGGGCGCGGATCTCGGATTCCTTGGCGCCGTCCTTTTCGAGCTGGGCGAGCTCGGTTTCGAGTTCTGCCAGACGGCGCTCGGCCTCGAGGTCGCGGGCGCGCTCGATCTCGCCGATCTCTTGGTTGAGCTCGGACTCGAGGTTCGGAAGGTCGACGTGACGCTTTTCCTCGTCGACGTGGGTGACGAGGTAGGCGGCGAAGTAGATCACCTTTTCGAGCTGCTTCGCCTTCAGCTCCTCGCGGGCTTCTGTGCCCATGAGCAGGTAGGCGAGCCACGAGCGGGTGCCGCGCAGGTACCAGATGTGGACGACAGGTGCGGCGAGCTCGATGTGACCCATGCGCTCGCGACGAACCTTCGACCGCGTCACTTCGACACCGCACCGCTCGCAGATGATCCCCTTGAAGCGGACGCGCTTGTACTTACCGCAGTAGCACTCCCAGTCCTTAGTCGGGCCGAAGATCTTCTCGCAGAAGAGCCCGTCCTTTTCCGGACGAAGCGTGCGGTAGTTGATCGTCTCCGGCTTTTTCACTTCGCCGCGCGACCAGTCGCGGATGTCCTCTGCGGTCGCGAGGCCGATTCGAAGTTGTTCGAAGTCGTTGACGTCGATCACAAAAAGCTCCTCTCGGCTGCGCGCCGTGCGTCTTCTTCGTCCGAGCCGCGCTCTGGGCGGCTGATGTCGATGCCGAGCTCTTCGGCGGTGCGATAGACGTCTTCGTCTATCTCACGCATCTCGATCTCTTCACCGGACGCACCGAGCACCTCGACGTCCAGACAAAGCGATTGCATCTCTTTGATGAGCACCTTGAAGCTCTCAGGGATGCCGGGCTCTGGGATGTTCTCTCCTTTGACGATCGCTTCGTAGACCTTGACGCGTCCCAACACGTCGTCGGACTTGATCGTCAAGAGCTCTTGCAGTGCGTAGGCGGCGCCGTACGCCTCGAGCGCCCAGACCTCCATCTCGCCGAAGCGCTGGCCACCGAATTGCGCCTTTCCGCCGAGAGGCTGCTGGGTGATCATCGAGTACGGACCGGTCGAGCGGGCGTGGATCTTGTCGTCGACCAAATGGGCGAGTTTCAAGATGTACATGTAGCCGACGCTGATCGGGTTGTCGTATGGCTCGCCGGTGCGCCCGTTGTACAGGGTGACCTTGCCGTCGGGCTGGATGAGACGCTCCGAGCCGTCAGCGGCGTCCTTGTGCAGGTTCTCGAAGATCGACTTGATCGTCGGGTGGCGGCCGGCCTCGGTCTTTTCGTCCCAGTGGGCGCCGTCGAACACCGGCGTCGAGATCCACACGGCCGGATCGGTGTTCGGCCGTGTCTTCTTCTCGTTGCCGCGCCGCGGCGCTTCCTCGGTCGTCGAGCCGTCGACGTCTTCCCAGCCCCAGCGCGCCGCGTAGCCGAGGTGGGCTTCAAGGACCTGGCCGACGTTCATCCGCGAGGGAACGCCGAGCGGGTTCAAGATGATGTCGACCGGCGTCCCGTCCTCCGCGTACGGCATGTCTTCGATCGGGAGGATCTTTGAGACGACTCCCTTGTTGCCGTGTCGACCGGCGAGCTTGTCGCCCTCTGAGATCTTGCGCCGCTGCGCGACGTAGACGCGGACGAGCTGGTTGACCCCCGGTGGCAGCTCGTGTTGGTCCTCTCGCGAAAAGACCCGTACGGCGATGACCTTGCCGGACTCACCGTGTGGGACCTTGAGGCTCGTATCGCGTACGTCACGCGCCTTTTCGCCGAAGATGGCCCGCAAGAGCCGCTCTTCTGGCGTGAGCTCGGTCTCACCTTTCGGAGTCACCTTGCCGACGAGGACATCTCCCGGCTCGACCTCGGCGCCGATGCGGATGATGCCGCGCTCGTCAAGGTCAGCCAGGATCTCTTCTGACAGGTTCGGGATGTCGCGGGTGATCTCTTCTGGACCGAGCTTGGTGTCGCGGGCGTCGATCTCGTGCTCTTCGATGTGGATCGACGTCAGCACGTCGTCGCGAACGAGCCGCTCGGACAGGATGATCGCGTCCTCGTAGTTGTAGCCCTCCCACGGCATGAACGCGACAAGGAGGTTCTTTCCGAGCGCGAGTTCGCCGTTGTGCGTCGAAGGCCCGTCGGCGATCACATCGCCCGGGTGCACCTCGTCTCCTTCTGAGACGAGGACCTTTTGGTTGATGCACGTGTTCTGGTTGGAGCGGAGGAACTTGGCAAGCGGGTACTTCTTCGTGCCAAGGGCCGTCCCGAAGTGGTCCTTTTCGCCAGCCCGGTACTCGACCGCGACGAGGTCGCCGGACACCTCGGTGACGCGACCGACTCCTTCGGAGATGATCACCTCGCCGGCGTCCTGCGCGGCGCGCGCCTCGACTCCCGTGCCGATGAACGGTGCTTCGGAGACGAGCAGCGGGACCGCCTGCTTTTGCATGTTCGCTCCCATGAGGGCGCGGTTGGCGTCGTCGTGCTCGACGAAGGGGATGAGCGACGTCGAGACCGAGACGATCTGCTTTGGCGAGACGTCCATCAAATCGACCTCGGCCGGTGGCACGTAGTCGACCTCGCTCGTCGTTCCGTAAGAGGTCGTCGTCGCACCGACGCGGACTCCGGCACCTTGCGGCCCACGGCGGACGAGCACGCGCTCACCGATGAAGTGACCGTTGCGGTCGAGCGCAGCCGAAGCCTGCGCGATGACGTACTCCTCTTCTTCGTCGGCGGCGAGGTAGACGATCTCGTCGGTGACGCGACCGTTCGTCACCTTGCGGTACGGGGTCTCGATGAAGCCGTGCTCGTTGACCCGGGCGTACGTCGCCAGGTGACCGATCAGTCCGATGTTCGGGCCCTCTGGGGTCTCGATCGGGCACATCCGCCCGTAGTGAGACGTGTGGACGTCACGCACCTCGAAGCCGGCGCGCTCGCGGGACAGCCCGCCCGGGCCGAGCGCCGAGAGACGGCGCTTGTGGGCGAGACCTGAGAGCGGGTTGTGCTGGTCCATGAACTGGGAGAGCTGGCTCGTCCCGAAGAACTCCTTGATCGCCGCGACCACCGGACGGATGTTGATCAGCGTCTGCGGCGTGATCGCTTCGACGTCTTGGGTCGTCATCCGCTCGCGAACCACGCGCTCCATGCGCGAGAGCCCGATGCGGACTTGGTTTTGGATCAGTTCGCCGACCGAACGGATACGGCGGTTGGCGAAGTGGTCCTGGTCGTCGAGGCGGTAGCCCGGCTCACCGTTCGCCAAATGGAGCATGTAGGTAGCGGCGGCGAGAACTTCGCTCGGGCTGAGGACGCCCTGATCCGGGGCCGGGCGCTCGAGATCGATCTCGAGCAGGTTGGCGATCTTTTCGATCTCCGGTCCGAGCTTGCGGTTGAGCTTGTAGCGGCCGACCCGCGTGAGGTCGTAGCGACGCGAGCTGAAAAAGGCGTTCTCGAAGTACGCCCGCGCCGATTCGAGTGAGAGCGGCTCGCCCGGACGGGCGCGCTTGTAGATCTCCAACAGCGCGTCGTCGCGCGTCGGGATGATCTCTCGCTCGCGCTCCCACTGACCTGACAAGAAGTTGAAGTGCCGAACGAAGCGCTCGAGGAATGCCTCGTCTTCGTAACCGAGGGCGCGCAACAAGACGAACAGCGACAGGCGCCGCTTGCGCGCGACGCGGGTCCCCGCATTGACGTCCTTACCGGGCTTCGACTCGACGTCGAACTCGATCCACTCGCCTCGGTAGGGGTGGATCGTGCCGGTGACGATTGTCTTCGCGTCGCGGCCCGGTTGGAAGATCACACCCGGCGAGCGGACGAGCTGGCTGACGACAACTCGTTCGGTGCCGTTGATGATGAACGTGCCCTGCGGGGTCATCATCGGGAAGTCGCCCATGAAAACCGTCTGCTCTTTGATCTCGCCGGTCGACGCGTTCATGAACTGGGCGCGCACGAAGATCGGCGCGGCATAGGTCATGTCCTTCGCCTTGCAGTCCTCGATCGAGAACTTCGGCTCGGGACGCAGGTCTACGTCGGTCGGATCGAAGTCGAGCTTCAGGCGCAGCTGGCCGGTGAAGTCTTCGATCGGGCTTATGTCAGCGAAGGTCTCGGCGAGCCCGCGGTTGAGGAACCAACCAAACGAGTCCCGCTGGACAGCAACCAGATCAGGAAGCTCGAGGACTTCGTCGAGGTTCGCGAAAGAAAAACGCTCCGGGGTACGGAAACGTGACGGCAACGGATCACTCCTCGCGGATGCAGGGTCGGAACTCAGGGACGACAGGAAACGGTGTCGGGGGCGCGCGTCACCACGGGGCTGAAATAGCGGCGCGGCGGAGCGGCACGACAGTTACAGCATAGGACCGCGGAAAGGAGAAGGCAACGCGAACGCGCCTTGCCGCGTGGCAGGGTAAAGGATTGCCGCCCCGAGGTCAAGCAGATGAGCTGGCCTGACCCCGGGCGGGGTCGGACTTACTTGAGCTGGACAGTCGCCCCAGCGGCTTCGAGCTGGGCCTTTGCCTTCTCGGCGTCTTCCTTCGAGACCTTTTCGAGCACAGCCTTCGGAGCCGCGTCGACCAAGTCCTTCGCCTCTTTGAGCCCGAGGCTCGTGAGGGTGCGGACCTCTTTGATCACCTGGATCTTCTTGTCGCCGGCGGCGGCGAGGACGACGTCGAATTCGTCCTGCTCTTCTGCTTCGGCCTCGCCTCCCGCACCTGCGCCGGGTGCAGGTGCGGCGGCGACGGCGACCGGGGCGGCAGCCGTCACGCCGAAGCGCTCCTCGAATTCCTTCAGGAGCTCGGAAAGCTCAAGGACCGTCATGTTGGCGATCTCATCGAGAATGCCTTGCTTGTTTGCCATCGTTTTCTCTCTTTCGTCGATCGTTGATTCGAACTAGTTGTCGCCCTCAGGCGGCGACTCGTCGGGGCTCTCGTCTGGACCCTCGGCCGCGCCCTCGACTGGCGCGTCCGACGCGCCGCTCGCTTCGGTCGTCGCCCCGACCACCTCTGAGCCCTCCGAGCTTGCCGCAGCGGGTTCGTCGGCCGACTCGCCAACGGCGGCTTCGGTCTCCTCGGCGGCAGCAGCCGGGCTCTGCTCGACCCTCGCTTCCTCTGCAACCGAAGCACCGGCGTCGCTCGCCGACTTTGTCTCCTCCTCAGCGGCTTGTTCTGCCGACGATTCGGGCTCCGACTCCACTGGTCGGCCGCCGCGCTCTTCGATCAAGGCGGATACCGCGTAGGCGAACCGCTGCGGCAAAGCGGCGAGCAGACCGGCGAAGCGCTGCATCGGAGCAGCGAACATGCCGGCGATCTGAGCGAGCAGTACGTCCTTGCTCGGGAGATCGGCGATCGCCGACGTCTGGGCGGCGTCGAACAGCCCCTCGCCGACGAGTGCGCCCTTCACGACGAGGTGCGGGTTCGAGCGAGCGAAATCCTTCAGCGCCTTGGCGACCGAGGAGACGTCGCCGCTCACAAAGGCGAGCGCCGTCGGACCGGTAAGGAGCTCGTCGAAACCCTCGAGGCCGCGCGCTTCGATGGCGCGGCGTACGAGCGAGTTCTTGTAGATCCGGTACTCGCCCCCCGCCTGCGCGAGCGCGCGGCGCAGCACCTGCAGATCAGAAACGGAAAGGCCGCGGTACTCGGTGAGGATCGTCGCGCTGGCGGCGCCGATCCGCTCGCGCACCTCGTCGACGACCGCGACCTTCTCGGGCCTCGGCGCCCTCAGCTCGGTCTCCACGTTCGCTCCCCTAGTAACTTTCTCCGATGACAGCCGGTTAAAGACGAGGAGCGGTGGTCTTGCTCTGCCTCGTCAGGCGGGCTCACGCCCATTACGCGCCGTGGCGCACCGGATGTCTCTGGCTTGATGCGAACTCACGTCCGCTTGTGTCATCAAATCGTACACGGCTCGCGCGAAGCGGCCGCCCGGACTCAGGCGCTCTGGGCGAGCTCTTCTTCGGTGGCTCGAACGCGGTTCGGGTCGATCCGAACGCCCGGTCCCATCGTCGACGAGAGCGTGATCGAGCGGATGTACTTGCCCTTGGCGGCCGAGGGCTTGGCCCGCTGGAGCTCGTCGAGGACGGCACGAACATTGGCGAGCAGCTGATCGCGATCGAACGACGCCTTGCCGACACGGACATGGACGTTGCCAACCCGGTCGGTCCGATACTCGACCCGTCCTCCTCGGAACTCTGCGACGGCCTTTCCGACGTCGGTCGTGACGGTCCCGGTCTTCGGGTTCGGCATCAACCCCCTCGGTCCAAGGATGCGCCCGAGGCGGCCGACTTGTGCCATCAGTTCTGGAGTGGCGATGGCGACGTCGAAGTCGAGGAATCCTTTTTCGATCCTTGCGACGAGGTCGTCCGCACCGACGATGTCCGCGCCGGCGGTGCGGGCTTCGGCCGCGGCCTCACCGGCGGCGAAGACGGCGACCCGCATCGTCTTCCCGGTCCCGGCCGGCAGGGAAAGCGAGCCGCGCACGATCTGCTCGGCGCGCCGTGGGTCGACGCCGAGTCGGACGGCTAGCTCGATCGTCTCGTCGAATTTCGCCGTCGCAAGGCTCTTTATGAGATCGACCGCCTCTCCGGGCGTGTAGAGGCGTTCGGGATCGACCTTTTTCATCGCCTCGGTGAGCCGCTTGCCGTGCTTCGCCATCTGATCAGTCCTCTTATCTCGTCGCTCAGCTCGGGACCGAGATGCCCATCGAGCGTGCGGTGCCCGCCACCTGCTTTTTCGCCGAGTCGAGGTCGTTCGCGTTGAGGTCGGGCATCTTTTTCTGCGCGATCTCGGTCAGCTGGGCGTCGGTGATCGATCCGGCGTTCTCACGTCCCGCGAGCCCGGTCCCCTTTTCGATCCCCGCCGCCTCCCGCAGGAGCACCGTCGTTGGCGGGGTCTTCAAGATAAAGGTGAAGCTGCGGTCTTCGTAGATCGTGATCTCGACCGGGATGATCGTCCCGCGCTGGGACTCGGTCGCCGCGTTGTACTGCTTGCAGAATTCCATCGTCTGCACTCCGTGCGGGCCGAGGGCGGTTCCGACCGGGGGCGCGGGCGTAGCAGCTCCGGCCGGGAGCTGGATCTTGACGACGGCGACGACGCGACGGCGGGCCATGGGTGTGCGGGTTTCCTCTCGCTTATTAGAGCTTTGCGACCTGGCTGAACTCGAGCTCGACCGGAGTCTCGCGACCGAAGATGTTGACGAGCACCTTCAGCTTCAGCTGGTCTTCGTTGATCTCGGCGACCTCGCCGGTGAAGTCGGCAAACGGGCCTTCTTTCACGCGCACCGTCTCGCCGACTTCGTGCTCGAGCCGTGGACGCCTCGCCCGCGGGGCTTCGACGCCTTGTTCTGGCACCTGGAGGATGGCCTCGACTTCGGTTCGCGAAAGCGGCGTCGGCTTCGTGCCCGGGCCGACGAAGCTCGTCACGCCGGGGGTCTGACGAATGACCGACCAGGAGTCGTCATCAAGCTCGGCGCGGGTGAGCAGGTAGCCGGGGAAGACCTTCCGCTGGACGGTGACCTTCTTCCCGCCTTTGAACTCGACAACCTCTTCCATCGGGATGACCACCTCGTAGATGCGGTCCTCCATATTCATAGAGGCGATCCGGCTTTCGAGGTTCGACTTCACCTTGTTCTCGTAGCCGGCGTAGGTGTGAACGACGTACCACTGACCGGGCCGGTCGTAAGGGCTCGGCGGGCGCGGCGGGGTGAGCTCGTCTTCGTACTCGTCGTCGTATTCGTCGTACAACGCCTCGACGGCATCGAGGTCTGGCTCGGAGACGGCTGCCTCGGAAGTCACCACCTCGGGCTCGGAGACAAGGCGGTTGAACTCGTCGACGAGTTCTTCGCTGTCGGTCTCGGTCGTGTCCGTGTCGGTGGCGACGACGTCGTCACCCGGCGCTGAGAACTCGGGCGCGGACGACTCGTCGGCGGTCGGCGCCGCCTGCTCTTCGGATTCGTCGTCGTTGTCGTACGAGGCGGTCATTCGGTACCAGTCATTCGGCCGCCCGGTGGGACGGCCGTGTCATCTAGTTGTAGCGACCCCACGGGGTCCGGCAAACAACGCAAGGTCTTCGCCCTTCACCGTTGGAACAGAAAGACGACGCCCTTTGCGAAGGCGTAGTTCAAACCGAAGATCAACAAGGCGACGATGACAAGCGTGGTCAAGACGACGGTCGAGTAGTTGATGACCTCGGCGCGGCGCGGCCAGAGCACTTTGCTCAGTTCGCCGCGGACCTCACGAAGGAAGGTCCCGACCCGGCGGGCAAAGCTCGGACGTTGACCCTCGGGCGGGCGGCGAGGGGCCTGAGCCGGGGCGCGACGCGTCGTCGGCGCGCCGTCGGCGCCGAGTTGGCCTTGACGCTGCAGCAGCCGTCTCGTCTCTCGGTTCACGTCGTCGTCCTTGGATACTCGGGGCGAGCAGGGCAGGAGGGACTCGAACCCCCAACCGCCGGTTTTGGAGACCGGTGCTCTGCCAATTGAGCTACTGCCCTAAATGTGGCGCGCATTTCATCGGTTCGCGTCGGTCTGCTCCGCTCGGGCCGTAAGACGTTACCACCAGGTTGCGGGCATCTTTCTGGCAGCGCGCCGGCGATCAGGCCTGTCGAAGCCTCGTCGGGCGGGCTTTTGCGACCCCGATCACGAAGGCGACCGAGCCCAGCGCGACGAGGCCGGTCGCGTAGGCAACGCGCCGGTGGATGAGGGCCGAGCGAATCGCCTGTCGCCTCGCCAAGCGGCGGACGCTGGCGAGGATCTCAGCGAGTGCGCCCGCAGGAAGTGGCACCTCTTCGTCGCGGAGCTGAGCGAGCAGGCGCAGCATCCTGCGGTACTGCGAGAGCTCGGCCTGGCAGCGAAGACAGCTCTCGACGTGGGATACGGTCGCCGAAGAGGCGTCCAGGCGACGATCCAAGATCGCCGGGAGCTCGAGCGCCACTTTTTCGCACCTCGGTTCGCGGTCGAGGACCGAGTTAGGCGATCGCACGGCGCTCCTTTTTGCGCTCGGTCCTCACACCATCTTTCGGAACCTTCCGGCGACGGGGCGTCGCCTCGGCGAGAGTCGTCCTCAGCAGACGACGGGCTCGATGGAGACGGACCTTCGATGCGGAACGAGATATGCCGAGGATCCCGGCGATCTCTTCATGAGAGAGCTCGTAGACGTCGTGAAGCACGATCGGGATCCGCAGGGTGTCGGTGAGCTCGTCGAGCGCCTCGACGAGTCGAGTCCTTTCATCGACCCGAGTGATGACACCGTCGCTTCCGGCGTCCAAGCTCGACTCGGCCGCCAACTGACCGACGACGGATTCAAACGAACCGGTCTCGCGACGACGCCGGCGCTTGGAGCGGTGCGAAGCAGAACAGTTTGCGACGATCCGATACAGCCACGTCGTCAGGTGGGCGTCGCCGCGAAAACGGCGAATCGATCGAAAGGCGCGCAGGTACGCCTCTTGAACGACGTCGCGCGCATCGTGCTCGTTGCCCGTCAATCTGAGCGCCAGGGCGTACATCTCGTTCGAGGTCGCAACGACGATTCGGTCGAACGCCTCGGTGTCGCCGTGTCGCGCTCTTAGTGCAAGCTCGTCGAGCGCCTCCCGGTCCGGCGCGATGACCGCCGGCCGGCCCAAGGCTGCTACCGGGTCTCCTTGTGGAGGGTGTGGCGGCGATCGAACCGGCAGTACTTCCGCATCTCGATTCGCTCGCGGTCGTTCAGCTTGTTCTTCGTCGTGATGTAGTTGCGACGCTTGCACTCCTCGCACTCGAGGGTGACTTTGACCCGCTTTTCGTTCTTTGCCATCACCACTCCTCGTTTGCGACCAAGGCACATCTCGCCTCAGCGCCGGCACCATCGATTTTACAGATCCTCGTGGTAGCGGCGGCCGGACTCGAACCGGCGACCCCACGATTATGAGCCGTGTGCTCTAACCAACTGAGCTACGCCGCCATCGACTGCGAGCCCCCTGTCGGAATCGAACCGACGACACCAGCCTTACCATGGCTGTGCTCTGCCGACTGAGCTAAGGGGGCGGGCAGATCGACAACTTTCCCGCCGGGGGATGATACCTGGCCGCGATCGAGGCACCTAAGGACGAAGGAGGACGAAGTGGAGATCCGCGCCGCGCGCCCAGAGGACGCGGAGATCTTGCGCGCGATCTACAACGCCGAGGTCACCGGCTCGCGGGTGACCTTCGACCTCGTCGAGCGCAGCCCCGAAGAGCAACGGGCGTGGATGGCCGAGCACTCCGGCGTCTATCCGCTCCTCGTCGCTGAGATCGAGGGCGAAGTCGTCGGCTTCGCTTCGCTTTCCCCGTACAGACCGCGCCCCGGTTATTCAACGACGGGCGAGGACTCGATCTACGTGGCGGCCGACCGCCGCGGGTTGGGAATCGGAAAGGCGCTTTTGAGCGAGCTCGTCAACCAGGCCCGCTTGCACGGTTTTCACGCCGTGATGGCACGCGTCGTCGCCGACCACCAGGCGTCGATCGCTCTTCACGAGGCGTGCGGCTTCGAGGTTGTCGGAGTCGAGCGAGAGATCGGTCGCAAATTCGGCCGCTGGCTCGATGTCTGTTTGATGCAGGCGCTTCTTTAGTCCGTCGTCGCCGCCGAACCGACGAGCTCGTCACGCCTCGGACGGGCTGGACGGGTGCGCGGCAACAAGAACGCCACACCGATAACCGCGAGCACGAGGGCGGCGACACCGACGAGTACGGGGTTGGCGGTGTTGATCTCGTGGACGAGCACGCGTCCTCCGGGCAGGCCGAGGTAACAGGCGGCGGCCGAGACGACGATCAGGAAGCGGCGCACCGGGCCCTCGGCGATCGGGGCAAGGATGACGAAGCCCCACGCCGCGTACCACGGCTGGACGACCGGGCCAAGGACGACGAAGGCAAGCAGGCTCCAGCCGAGCGCGCGCAGCGGCCCGATCCTTTCTGAGCGCAGGAGCAGCCGGATCGCGATCGCGATCGCGAGCACGAACGCCGTGCCCCGCGCCACCGTGAGGATCGTGCGGGTGTGGTTCCCAAAGCCAAGCACTTGCACGACGTGGCCGGCGAGGAGCCCGATGCCGGTCGCCGGATCGAGCCACGAACGAACGGTGTCGGGGTTGGTGAGCCCTGAGATCCAGCCCCAACCGAGCCCGGCCGCTTCAGACAGCGCCGCCATCGTCCCAAGCGCAAGGACGAGCGCGGTCGCGACCGGGCGCATCCGCTCACGGATGCTGCGTCCGGTGCCGAGCCATTCCCAGCCGATGTAGATCGCGCCGATAAGGGCGGGGACCTTCACTGCGGCGGCGACACCGCAGACGACGATGCCGAGAACCGGCCTGCCGCGACGCGCCAGCGCGTAGCCGACGGCAAGCAACCCGATCATCAATGCGTCGTTGTGGCCGCCGGCGACGAGGTGCAGCAGCACGAGCGGGTTTAGGGCGGCGAGAGCGAATGCGGTCGACGCGTCGCGACCGAATGAGCGGGCGATGACAGGTATGGCCATCCCGAACAGCACGACGCCGAAGAGAGCGAGCAGTCGCAGGCCGACGACCGAGATCAACAGGTTGTGGTGCGAAAGGGTGACGATCCAACCGTCAATGACCAAAAAGATCGGGCCATATGGAGATGAGACGTTCCCCCACAAAGGATCGACGAGGCGCGAAAACGGGGTCGACCCGATGACGTTCGTCCCGTATTGGTATGGGTTGATGCCGTGACTCATCATCTCGCCCTGGGCGGCGTAGGCGTAGAGATCCTTGCTGAACAAGGGCGCAACGACGAGGAGCGGAAGTACCCAGGCGACAAAGATCGGAACGAGGCGAGCAACCGGGATCCCGGGGTGTCTCCTCGCCAGGCGGACGACGTCGTACCAAGCACAGATGAGTACGAACATCCCTCCGTAGACCAGGATCACGCCTAAAAAGAGCAGCTGGTTCGGTGTCGACTGCAAGCCCTGGACGAGTGGAGGCTTCGGGAGCCCAAAGAACCAGGCGTCAGACTGCTTGGATGTGAACGGCGACCCGGACTGCGTCGCGCCGATGAAGATCGCCAACGAGGCGAGGAATCCCATCACCGCCGGGCGGATGAGTTGGGCGCCGAGGCGGGTCTGTCCTTCTACATAAGGCTCCTTTGCGGGCTCTGGTCGATGGAAGCCACGGAGGCGGGCTTGCAGGGCCTGCTTCCCGGCGCGGATCCACCCGGGCGAAGGTGGAAAGTCGTCGACAAAAAGATGGAGCGCGAAAGACGCGAGTCGACTGCGCGAATGCGGTTCAGCCTGGGCTGGCGCGCTGTTTTCGGCGCCGACCCCGACGATCACGCCGAGCTCACCCGTCGACACTTGGCGAATCCTACTGAGTGAAATGGCAAGGGCGCCCGGGTCCAATCACTGACTTCTCATCTCGACTCACTTCGTCGCTGTTACCCACGTTCCTATACGTTTCCCAAAATGACGGCACGTCGGCGATCCGGGCAAGCCCTGTTGGGTCGCCGCCGTCGCCCAGTGGCCGGCGCTCGCTGACCCGGTGCCAAGCACCCGCCTCGAACGCGGCGACTGGGTCGCGCTCGGTTTGCTGTGCGGGATACCCCTACTTTTCTTTGCGATACCGGCGGCGATCGGGTACCCGCTCCTCACAGGGGACGCCGTCATCCAGAACTACCCGCTCGGCATGCTCGCCGGTGAGGTGCTTCGCCACGGCCACCTGCCGATCTACAACCCGCTCTCTTGGGGAGGGACACCGCTTTTAGCCTCGGCGAACGCCTCGGTCGTCTCCCTCGACACGGTCGCATTCGCGTTCCTTCCCGCGTTGTCGGCGTGGGTTCTCATCGAGGCCGCGACCTTCGCGGCCACCGCAGTTGGCCTTTATACGTTGTTGCGGTTCGGTGGGTTGCGGCCGGTCTCGGCGGCGATCGGCGGCGCCACGTTCGCCTTCTGCGGCTACGTGAGCTCACAGGCAGTACACCTAGACGTCCTGCAGACGGCGGCAGCGCTCGCTTGGGTGCTCGTCGCGCTCGAGCGCATCGCCCACGGCCAAAAAGAGCACCAGTTCGGCTGGACGGCGTTCCTCGGTGTCGCCGCCGCTGCCGCCGGCCTCAGCGGCAATCCCGAGACAGTTTTTTACGCCGCGGTCGGCGCCGGGATCTATGCGATCTCGCTTCTGTTCTCGGTGCCTCGGCCGCTCGTGAAGATA
>Ga0070733_10002429_pt1 | contig 13275 bp, 9 predicted proteins | sample Coa_R1_9_FD_66450 | JGI IMG/M metagenome (GOLD analysis project Ga0070733, IMG submission 66450) | Surface soil microbial communities from Centralia Pennsylvania, which are recovering from an underground coalmine fire - Coalmine... | ecosystem: Environmental > Terrestrial > Soil > Unclassified ... | reverse complement strand
ACGGCGGTTGGGGTGCTTCTGATTTGCATTCCGACCCTTCTGCTGTTCCAGAGCCGCATCGAGGAGCACGTCGCCCATCGTTCTCCGACCTTGCAGTCATTCGTCGGGATGTCGGCCATCGGTTTGTTGGCGGGCTTTCTGGTGGGCATGACATCGGTCGGCTCGGGCAGCATCATTATGATGCTCCTGCTCTTGTTCTATAGTTTCTCGCCCAAGGTGATGGTCGGCACCGACATTGTCCACGCCGTGATCCTCACCGGCGTGACCAGTCTGCTGCATTTCCGGCTTGGCAACATCGATCCGTACCTAGTGGGCTCTCTGTTGATAGGTTCCATCCCCGGTGGATTGCTTGGTTCGCACTTGAGCACCCGCCTTCCCGTACCTTGGCTAAGGCGTTTGCTATGCGCTGTACTGCTGGCAACCGGCGCGCGCATGCTGTGGGCCTGAGCCAACCTCGAAAATACTAATGAGCGATAACTCCAACGCCGAAACTCTGCAACGCATTCAGTCCGCCATCGAAGCCGCTCGCGTGGTTTTCAGCCGGTTCACCGCGGGTGCGATTGAAACGGAATACAAGATTGGACACGATCCCGTTACCGAAGCCGACCGGGCGCTCGACGCAGTGCTTCGCAAGGAATTGCTTCGCGATGGCGAGGGCTGGCTCTCTGAAGAAAGCGTGGATGATTACACACGCCTGGACAAGAGCCGTGTTTGGGTAGTCGATCCTCTCGATGGCACCCGCGAGTTCGTTGCCGGCATTCCCGAGTTCTGCGTTTCCATCGCCATGGTGGAGAATGGCCGGCCCATCGCTGGCGGAATCTGCAATCCGGCCACCAACGAAGTGTTCCTCGGCTCGCTCGAATCGGGCGTGACCTACAATGGCAAACCTGCGCAGCCCAGCCAACGAACGACTCTCGATGGCGCCACGGTGCTGGCCAGCCGCAGCGAAACCAAGCGCGGAGAGTGGAAGCAATTTGAAGGCGCAAATTCCAAAGTTCGCCCCATGGGATCGGTCGCTTACAAACTTGCTTTGGTCTCAGCTGGTCTGGTCGACATCACTTTCACGCTGGTTCCGAAAAATGAATGGGACGTAGCCGCTGGAGTCGCGCTGGTGACCAGCGCCGGAGGGTTTGCCAGCACGCTCGAAAACGGTCCGCTGCGATGCAATCGCCGTGACCCGCTGATCTCGGGCCTGATCGCATGCGGCCCGAATCTGCGTGAGCCGCTGCTCCAGTTACTCGAAAATCATATGCGGCCCGTGGACTCTGAGCCGACTCCAACGCAACGCTGAGCTGTGGTTCAGGTGGTGTCGCTAGCAATTGGTTGTTCCATCTGCGCATCCGCTTCGGAAATGTGAATCTCTTTCCGCCCCTCGCGAACGAGCATTTCGCAACGAGAGATCGGTCGCTCATAACTGAGAACCCGCTGCCCATCGATCTCCGCATAGCTGCCATTGCAGAAAATCAATAGCTCTTCCTCGCCGTCACGCTTCTTTTGCCAGTAAACAAATTCGGCGTCGCTGGCGAGTCTAGCGTGATTCCATGGCCGTCCCGGTTCAGCGAAGAAGAACGAGGCTTCTTCCGTGGGTGTGCTATAGACATATGCTTCGACGGCCATAGACGCGACTTTAGTTGCGAGCCGTATCAGCTTGCCGGGAATTTCGCGGATTTCTTTCAACGGAACCAGCAAGGTCACGAACTCGTCCGGCAAAGAAGCGACGATACCGAAAGTGAGGACGGTGATCGGCTCTTTTCTGCCATAGACGGGCGACCAGACATCCTTGCGCACCTCTTCGGACCATCCGTGCTTCTCTGCGCACAAGATCGCAAGTCCGCTGGAAGTCCCTTTCACTCCGAATAGATGTTCAGCCTGCATCCGCATTTCAGGCCCTAAATGCCAGTCAATATCGAGCCGATGCTTGCCTGAGCCTTGCGCAAGATCACGCACCAGAAAAAACCCAGCCTTCAACGAGAAGACCCAGCGCTGATGCACCACCGGGGACGGAAGGCGGCTATAACCATCGTGGCTTCCGACGAACAGATCGAAGTTTTCTCCCGTGATCCATTGTTCAGTCTTGGTGCGAGAGAACTGCTTCCACGCAAATGGACTTGCCGGTTCCGATTGGCTCTCACCGTCTACTCTTAGTGTGTTGTGCATCGCCGTACCGCGGAACAAATCGCGCTCCTTGCCGTCGCCGACGTACTCGAACATGCCCGGATCGATGAGCAGAGCGTGCCCCTCGGAGTGCAAGCAGATGCCAAGTGCGTCGGCGTGGCCATGGCCGCAGCCCTGGACTCCTTGCGGGCCGCCATCGATCACCAATTGACTTGTGGGATTTGAAGTGACAAGCAGATGCAGCCCCGCGGACTGCAAGCTGACCGAGGCCATGCTCGGTTGCGTCGTCTCCAGGCGATCCCATTCGGCAACGCCCTGAACTCCCAACAACCAGATCGTCTCCTCGCGTAACTCGCCGGCGGCAGCTTTGAAATCACCACGCTGAAAAAGCACTGCTCCGGCGGCAAGCGGATCCAACAGGTGCCGGCTTAGGTTGCGTCTGGAATCGAACAGTCGTCCTCCGTCATCGTCTCCCAGGAGTGGCGGCGCGCCCGCGCGTCCCAGCAGCAATAGAGCGTCCATCATCTTCTCGAGGGTCCTCTCGAATTCAGCGGGGATGACGAGTTCATTGAGACTGGCGAGGACAACAGAGTGCAGAAAAAGGTCGATCGCGTAAACATGATAGTAAGTCGATCGCTCGAAATAGAAACCGTCCGCCTGGACCTGACGCTGTGCTTCTCGCAAAACGATTTCCCATCCCAGAGACTTCCAATGTTCCGCCCGAGAGATTTCCGGGCACAATATCCCGAGAAAGAGTAACGCGACCGCTTCTCCCACAAGATGCGTATTGGGTGAAAAATAGGTCGACAGGTAACGCTCGATATGGCGGCCGTTCACAGCCTGGGCACGAAGCCACTCTTTACGGAATTCTCGCGGCATGACTGGCGTGCCTTCCAGCAGCTGATACATCCAAATCCAGGAGAGACTACGAAACGCTACCTCGAGACTGCTGACCCAGTTGATTCCAAACGGGTAGGAATTCTCGGCGTGCCAGTGCCGCCATTGGCGGAACATCTCATCCGCGTAACGTCGCTCTTCAGTAAGAAGGTAGGCTTTGGCCAAAGTGACGAGATGCTGATGACGGTTCAACTCCCAAGTGATTTTGCAATCCCCAACCTCGTCGAAGTCGAGATAACGGACCTTGTAGAACGCCTTTTTGGGAGCCTGTTTCCTGTGCACGGCGTCAAGACGCCAATCGATGGGATCGCCGTATTCCAGACCCTTGTAGCCGAGAAGATCAAACTGGTGGCGGCAGATTTTGTCGGCCTCGCGAATGATGTACTCAGGCTGTTGCGGAAGCCTTTGACGAATTAGTTCGAGCAGGCCCGGAAGAGATTCCGACGTGAAGAGAAATTGCCCGGGCTTGACCTTTGAGGAACCAACCAAACCTTCGGCAAAATCAACTCCGATACGAGAGAGAAGGACGTCGGTACGTTTCGCCAACTCCTGCCGGCCGCGATCCAGGAATTCGCGCCGATCCACGCGAGCCAGCCGCGAGGCGCGATGAAGCCAGCTCTTATCCGGCATAGCGAGGTCCGAGCTCAGGCTCACGCTGCAAAATCATGAATCTATGATCGCACAGATGCGCGCCGATGCTCGGCGGCGAGATTCACGTCGCTAAACGTTTTGTCCATGAAAAAAATCATCCATTTTTTAACCTGCGCGTCACATTCGAAGCGTAGAGTTGCTCTTACACACACGCAGTTTAGTTTCCTGAACACCCTCGGCAGTCGGAGCCCGCATCGCAATGCTCTTCGAGCGAGTTTTTGGGAGAACGTCATGAATAAAATTCGAGTCTTGGTCACATATCACGATTGCCTGATGCGAGAGTTGCTCATTACTCTGCTGAGAGACCAACCCGATTTCGAAGTGCTCGACGGAGGCACAAAGGACTCAGAAATCGAACGGGAAGTGGTAGACGCACGGGCTGACGTCGTCATTATGAAGCTCGATCATACAAATGCGCGACCCACGATCTGTGACAATCTGTTGGGCCGCCAGCGCAGCATTAAGATTCTGGCGCTAGCACCGGAACGGAATACCGCCATTTTGTTTTGGCCGACGCTGGTCGTCCGTTCTGCAAGTGTAGAGAACTTCCCGGCAGGCTTGTTAAGCATTCTGCGTAGCAACGCAATTTCACCGGGAAGCAAGCCTGTCCAACGGGTGGAGATGAGTCCGTCCGACAATTTACGGATACGGTTGTCGCGTTGATTCAGTGGAGAATCACGAATCTACTATCGCGTACAGAAGCGCCAAACGTCGATCAATTTTATCTTAGATGTTGGTGGTCTGCCTAACCTACATGCGCGAAACATAAACGCAGGACCGGACTTTCGGACGAGGCCCCACTCGGCTATCTTCATGTTGCGGTATGACCAACCGTAACTCGTTTACGACCTTTTGATACCTTTCTTCGAAACGCTCGCCATCCTACGCTGCCAAGCATGGTCGGCTACCCTGCAGAAGCTCCAACAGGCGTAAGGTTCGCGCCAGACTTGCGTCTTCATCTAGCGATCTGTCTCGTACTTCTAATTGCGCTCGAGTTTATGACAGGATGCGGTGCTACCGGCGCAGGAAACCTGCTAGCTGCAACGCCGACCCAGCAAGTATCGGTAACAGTGTCCCCCAGTCAAGCCGTTCTCGAGACCGGCCAGAGCCAACAATTCGGAGCCGTAGTTAAAGGGGCGACAAACATTGGCGTACAGTGGTTGGTAGGGGGTATTCCTGGCGGAAACCCTAGTGTCGGAATCGTCTCACCCAGCGGCCTGTACACTGCACCTTCGATGGCTCCCGAGAGCGGATCCGTGGTTGTAACTGCCACCAGCCTCACTGACGACTCGAAGTCGGCATCCGCCACCGTGCGAGTGATCGCTCCGCCGCCGACAATTATGGTTTCCATTTCTCCGATCCAAATCAACCTGCGCCCGGGCGGAACCCAGCAATTTTCTGCGACCGTGACCGGCTCAGCGAATTTATCAGTTGTCTGGGCAGCGAACGGGATTGTGGGTGGCAATGCTTCCGTTGGATCAATTTCAGCCTCGGGTTTCTACACGGCTCCAGCCAACGTCTTTGCCACCGAGACCGTGACCATAACGGCTCGATCAGCCTCCGATTCAAACAGCTTCGCCACCGCAAGTGCAATCGTCAGTGCTACTCAGGACACGACTCCGACTTGCGGGCCACCTATTTATTCGTGCGCTCGAACGGATTTGAATGTTACTCCGGTCCCGAGCACGCTACCCGGTTGGGGTAACCGGCTGGGCGCAAATACCAGCTTCACGGATGCGACCTTCAATCCTGCGCATCCGATCCAGTATGTTCGAGTGACCGACGCTAATAGCATCGCGGCCCAGCGCAATATTCAGTTCACGGTACCGACCGGCGGTAGCGGCGACGAGAACACGTTTAATGCGGACGATACCTTGTTTACGGTCGGAGATGTTAAGGGTAATACATATTTCTTCGGGCTTGATCCAGCTGCGATGGCCACCGGATTGGTCTGGGTTCCCGGAGAGTTAATCGGCGCGGGAGCCTTCAGTCAAACCGACCGCAACATTTTTTACGGTCTTGGGGATGACGGGAAAATCTGGTCTTTCGATCTGGCCGGATGCATGGTTGGACAATGCGCGCCGCCCAACGCAGCGAAACTGTTTGACTTTCCAACGGATTGTGGCGTGAACCCGGCAATCGTCTGGCATGCGCCCGGCGGCATTGGAGGAAACGACAATGTTTTCGCCGAGGCTTTTTCAACCGGAACGCAAGGTTCCGGGCACCAGGTAGTGGCCTGGAATCGGTCCATCGGGCAATGTTATCTCTACGACACCGTGGCGGGTACGGTTACGCAATACCCAGGGGGTGTGCTCCTCGGCACGGTCACCAGCAATGATCGGTACAGTGTTCACAACGTAAAAATCGACCCCAGCGGAACCTGGTTAATCGTGGTTGAAGGAGATTACTGCTACAGCGACGATTGCGTTATCGTCCATGCATGGCGGATCGGTACGGCTGCGGTCGAAAACTGCAATCTGAGTTGTGGAGGACATTTCACCGAGACCGCGGCGGGGTGGCTCAACAACGATAGCATTCCGGGTACTGTGTTCACCGGTATACAAATGCTGTTTCGATCATGGTCCAACTTCGGTACTACGCATGGCAGCGACTTAACCGAACTGGTACAGGCGCATCCGCCTATTAATATCTTTGGCATGCACCAGTCCGCGAAGAATGACCCTCTCGGCACCCATCACGACCCAATCTTTTTGTGTTTCGCATCTCCCCAAGCGACAACCACGCTTCCTTACGCAAACGAGATTGTCGCCTACTCCCAAACTCCCGCTACCGTGTTCCGCTTCGGACATTCCTTTAACTCAAGTTTTTCGAGTAGCTTCTACTTGCAAAATTGCATCGGTGCGGCGTCATCGACGGGACAGTTTTACGAATTTACGACTGATGGACAGGGCACGCTTGGCTCCACTTCTGGTGGCGCCTCATGTCTCCTGGGTGGTCCGCAACCACTCAATAACCACAACTATCCGCTGAACGATCTGCTTACTGTACCGGGCGGAGTAGAAAATGTATTTAAGGTAACGACTACCGGGAGCACCGACTCGAGTACGCCAACTTGGCCTGCCCAGGTTGGTCGAACGGTTACCTGGGGAACGGCAACGTTCACCAATGAGGGCCCGAGCACGTGCCGAAGCGACGTCATGATTGTGAAAGCGGACTAGGAAAAGACTTTGCTCTCAGCTCGGCGCGCCATCACGGGAAGCGATCTTTGCAGTTTTGCCTGGTAGTACTCCACTCCATCGAGGCACTTGGCAAAAGTAAGTTCATCAGACTTCCCGCCCACGCCAATGCGCGGCAACTCAAAGCGATCGCTCTCCGCGCCGGCCATTCCGAAGCTTGCCGCCACCGCACAATCGTATCCCGCATCCCTGATCTGTTGCACTTGCGTTGCCCGATAATCGCATGGCTTCCCGTTGGGGAAGCAGAACGAGCTCACCTTCCTGCCCAAGCCCTCTTCAATCTGCCTCCGAGAGATCGTCAATTCAAGCATGGATTCTTCATCAGTCAGGCTAGCGAGAATCGGATGAGATACGGTGTGCGAACCGATCTCCATCAGTCCAGAATCAGCCATTTCGCGCAACTCACCCCACGAGCACGGCGCGTATTTCGCGGGAATCTCGCTCGGGAACGAGAGCCCGATCGCCCCAGCCATATCTTGAATACGCGCATTGCGCACTTCCGGCCGCATTCGATTGAGCGATCGAAAAAAACCATCGATTTTGTCCGGGGAAAGTTCGCTCGGTCGGGAAGGCTGCTCACTCAACCAAAGAACTTTGTCGGTCCAGATCCAGTCTTCACCTCGTATGAAGGAACTGACCACAAAAAACGTCGCCGGCATTGCGAATTCTTTGAGAAGGGGAAACAGATGGTCATAGCAGTTGCGACGGCCATCGTCGATCGTCAGGGCTACCGAACCGGGATCCACTCGCCGGCCCGACTCTAATTGCTCGCGTATGTGCGCCAAGGGGACCACCCGAAAATGGCGCCGCAAATACTCAAGCTGCTTACGAGCCGCAGCCACACTGACGTCGTCTGATCCAACTTGTTCGAGGCCGGAAAAGTTGTGATACATGAGGATGCGAGCCTTGTTAGCGGACGTAGACCGAGCGAAGGCGAACATACCGCAACCGCGCATGAGACGAAGCGCCATTCTTTTCATAAGAGGCTTAACAACCGATCGATGATAATCGAGACGTTCATGAAGTTAGAACTTCCTGGGCTAAGAAAGGGACGCAGAGCGCGGCATGAGCTTGCATCGAACCACAGCTGTGAAAAATTCTCTTGTAAACCGGTTGTGAAATCTTCTCACTGGACGGATTGGAATTGCCTCGAGCCATTTTATGCGGAACGGGCTGGACTCCACGAGCTGTTCAAAACGCCGGATGGTCATCTTATTAAGGCCGCCTTCAACGTCACAAAATCGTTGAGCTCCATCGTCCCTGATATGAGAACGCCATCGGCACAGAGCTTTCTCAGAGAACACCAGGTGCGCCCAAGGAAAAACAGAGAACAAATGGCCACCCAAAGGGTGGTACCAGGTGGGGCCAAACGAAACCAGCACACATCCCTTGGGTTTGAGCATTTCAGCCATGAGCTCAAGGATCGCAGCCGGATCCTCGAAATGCTCGAACGCATCAATCGAGATGATCACATCCGCAGCTTCCGCTGGCGCCTTGGAAAAGGTGACATTTTCGCATTGAGCTTTTGCGGCCTCTTTTCGTGCAAGTGCAAGCCAACGGTCGAGAATGTCGACCCCGTAGACTTTCAGAGCTCCGCGTTGGGCGATCTCGATGGCTTCCGCGCCGGCGCCGCACCCGAAATCGATGACCGTTTTGTTCCGGATTTCGCTCCAAACCGTCTCGCCCAGAAGGACCTCGATCTTACTGCGCCCGACGTAAGATCCCCCGTTCATGTGACCCGGTTCTGCGGGCGCAATAGCACGCAGTATCCGGTAGCCGAGATAACCACCAACCACGGGCATGAATCCTCCGAGACAAATCTAGCAGAACCGCCTTTCACAGAACTACCGCGGCTGGGCGGTTTCCAGTCGGTATAGGGTTCAAGCTCCTGTCAATGGGTGACCCTGTACAATCCAAACTTGGAAAAGTTTGAGTAGGATGAACAAAACGAAGCCAATCGCGAAGACGCCCCGAGACCCAGGAGCGCGCGGCCGGGCGCTCCCCGAGCGCATTGAGAAAACTATCAAGGCGACAGCCAAAAAGTTATTGCCCGCACGCGTGGTTCAGGAAATGCAACAGTATCGAGCCTACGAAGCGAGCGAGCGACGAATTTATCTCAAGACCAGGATATCGAGCGGTCTCGGATTAGGGCTCTTACGGCCGCCTGACACAGCAAGGTCGTTTGTCTTCGTATGCTTCGGGAATATCATGCGAAGTCCTATGTGCGAAGAACTCATGAATCGAGCGGTTCGAGGCTGTTCTGTTTCAATCAACGTCACTTCCGCTGGACTCAATGCAGTTCCGGGCAGACCGGCGCATCCGTGGGCGATCGCGGCTGCTCGGGACTTTGGTATTTCCCTTGAAAATCATCGCGCCCGGTTATTAACCTCCGAAATGATTGACCAGGCAGACGCGATATTTGCCATGGACAATCAAAATCGGGTACAGCTTTTATCCCGTTGGGCGCGCGCCAGGAACAAGGTGTTCATGCTGACCGCCTACGCGAAGAAGGAGTATCGGGCTGTAGAAATTCGTGATCCTTATTACTTGCCGCAAGAAGAAACCCGGCACTGCTACCAGTTACTGAATGATTGCATCCAGAATCTTGCGCAGAGTTTGCCAGGTAAGCCGCCGATCGCCCTGCCCCGGGATTGATCTCCTTCTGGGTGATTTGCCGCTCGACATACTCTGAGATTTTCAGTTTTCATCAACCGGAACAGACGTCGAACTGGGATGGCTTAGTTTTCCCGCGACACTTCCAGTTGGAACAGCGCGTCGATATTGGAAGAACGCGTCGATAAAGGTCTCTTCGAATAAAGCCCTCAAGTGCTCTATAATAGGTCACAAGCGATCTGGAGCCTCAGCTGTTTCGTGCCATCGGGATTTCCTTTTTGAGTCGTTGAACAGGCTTCGGAACCTACCGTCTCGGCGCCGATAGTCACTCGGAGAGAACCCTTGAAATTGATAGCGGTAGCTTGTCTGGTTCTAGCCGGGTCCGCGCTATTTGCGATGGGTCAGGCTACAAGCGCCAGTGAGAAGGACAAGTCTTGCGGGCCTCCGAACTACTGTGCCCGCACCGATCAGCGCATTGAGCCCTATCCCAAAACTCCGCCAGTCCTGGGCCCGGCTGGGTCGATCATTGCCGACCCAAGTTTTGGATCACGTATTGTTCGCATTACGGATGCGAAATCCGACCCGCAAGGACGGAAGCGCTCTCTAATGACGCCGTCCTCGGCCGAGCAGAACTCCTGGAATGTCGATAGCACAAAATTCTATATCGTCACTGCCGGTGGCCAATACATGCTTTATCGCTTTGATCCGTCGACCCTGAAAGTACACCAGGATCAAGTTCTGCCAGTTCCGTGGCAGGGAGAACCTGATTTCAGCTACACGCGACCGAACGTCATCTATGGTGTCCGGCGCAATAACCCCGCAATTCAGGAGTACGACACCTCGAACGGAAAGGCCGCCAGGATCAACCTCGCCTCAGACTGCTTGAAACTCAATGCTTCCGATTTCGGCCATTCCGTCTCAGTCAGCGCCGACGATGACCGCTGGAGCACGATGTTGGGTCCCGCACAAGACGAAAATCCACTGATTTATGTCTACGATCGCAAGTTAGGTTGTCGCTGGTACAACACGCTAACCGGCACCGTCGGGGGACAATGGGGCCCGAAGGGAGCCGTCTCGGTTCCCGATCGCTGTACCTTGCATAACGCAAAGATGTCTAAATCGGGAGAGTTCATCTGGCTGGCCTGTGGGGCTCATATCACGCGAAGTGGATGGCTGGTGTGGGAAGTCGCAACCGCGAATGTTTTGGCGTGCGCCGCTCGTTGTAGTGGGCATCATGCGCTGGGATACTCCCACGTTGTTGGCCCATCCGGAGAAAAGCATCCCCTGGATCTACTGGTCCGTAACTTAAACCGCTTGAGATCGAGCACTCAGCTGGTTCCGGATTTGCAGCCCACAATCAGCGCCAGATATTGGTATGACTCGCATCTTTCCTGGAACTACGCAAATCCGCAGGATACAACTCCGGTCTGCTTGTCGACTTATGGCGGCAGTAACCCCAATACTCCGGGAGCGCCGCTCGATACTATTGCACCTTGGGAAAACGAGATCTTGTGCGTGGAGACCGACGGCAAGAGCTCCAATATCTGGCGCTTTGCGCATACCTACAGCACTGCTAATAATGGTTTCTGGTCGACTCCCAGAGGAAATGTCTCGCAAGACGGACGTTTTTTCATGTTCACATCGGACTGGCAGGATCAATTAGGCTATAGTTCCGAGAACAAGCAGTATCGAACCGATGTTTTTGTTGTGGAGCTCCACTGAAATAGCGTCTTTCCCATCGTTGTCTGGCACTTAATTTATTAAAGCGGCGAACGGGTGAGGCGGGCATAAAATAACGCCATTTTTGATGTCGAAATTCTAAACCAGAGTTACTGGGGCAGTGACGAATATGAATAAGACTAGGACGAACATCTTATTATGCGTGGTGGCACTACTCGGGACAGTGGCGTGGGCTTCGCCGATGAGTTCTTCGGCCCGAAGTGTGATTCCCTCGGAAGTTCAGCAGATTATTTCCCTCGACTATCGAATCGTGAGAAGTTCAGACACGGCGACAGCCCTGAAGTCCCAGGTAATGCCGGACAGTCTCAAAGAATTCGAGGGCGCTCTCAAGGGCATTGACGTTGATCCGGGCAAAGATCTGGAAAGTCTGACATTCGCGTCGTTCCGCAACGGTAAGCGGGGACTGAAAACGATAGGCGTGGCTTCGGGCTCGATTTCCTTTACGGTTGTGCTTAAAAAAATACAGGCGCAAACCGCAAAGCCGGTGAAGTATCAAGGTTCCGATCTCTATCCTGTCTCTGGCGGGATGTCTGCGACGTTCCTCGATGACAGCACTCTGCTGCTCGGCGATGATAGCGCCGTAAGAGCGGCGCTCAACGCGCGGGCTGGCTCCTCTCCAGGTTTGGATTCCAATCTGCGAGTCTCCCACATGATCGACTTCGTCGAAAAGGCTCCCGTTTGGAGCGTACTGGACGAGCAAGGCAGTCAAGATTTGCTGCTTTCTGCGCTGGGCGGTGCGGCCAAGCTTCCCGCGTACGAAAACCTAAAGAACAGAGTGTTGGGATCGGATTACGAAATGAATTTCAAACGCGGTGTGAGCTTGCGGATTGATGTGTTGGCTTCAGACGCCAGCACCTCCGCGCAGTTATCATCTCTACTGAAAATGGGCGCGTTGTATAAGAAGTTGACCGCGACTCCCGCGCAGAAAATAGCGTTGCAAAACATGACCGTCAGCTCTGGCAGTTCTGACCTGCAGATGCACTTCAGAGCCGACCCGAAGCAGTTCCAGGACTTGCTGCATTCGCAATTCTTCGCCACAGCGGCAAGATAGGACTGCGGAAAGAGCTGCGATAGAGTAAGTGACCTGCCGGGAATGAAATTGTGGAGACCGTAGACGCTGTCACCAGCAGATTCCTTGATACGCAGCGCTCTCGTCCAGTCTTCGCGATTTTTCGAAATTCACCAGGTCAATGATGATCTGTTCTGGCGTAAGTGTTTGACGCAGGGTGTCCGCGTCCATCTCCCGCGTACCAACAACGACGATCTCCGCTCCCTTGACGGCCTCGTCAAGAGTTTGGCACAACAGGGAGCCGATGTGAGGAATGACCTCTTCGATGTATTCACGATTCGATCCGACAAGGCGTCCGAGAGAAACGTTTTCGTCCCATATCTTAATCTCCCGGCCTTCGCCCAATAGGCGCTTGACCAGCCTCACTTGAGGGCTTTCTCGCAAGTCATCCGTCGCCGCCTTGAAACTCAGGCCCAGCATTGCGATCTTTGTCTTTGTCATCGTCTTCCCCGCCCGCAGGACCATTTCAACGGCACGCTCAAGATGTTCGGCGTTGCTGGACACAATAGACTCGAGCAGCGGCAGACTGAGGTCGAGTTCTTTGGCACGGTATGCAAGCGCGCGCAAGTCCTTCGGCAGACAGGAACCGCCGAAAGCAAAACCGGGCGAGAGGTAAGCTGGCGAGATGTTCAGCTTGGTGTCTGACGTGAAAATGCGCGTTACTGCCTCCGCGTCAACTCCGAGATTCTTGCAAAGTGTACCGATCTCGTTCGCGAATCCGACCTTGAGAGCATGGAACGCGTTGGACACGTATTTCACCATCTCGGCTACAGGAGTGGAGGTTTCGAAAGTAGCAGCCTGTATGCCGCCATAAAGCTCGCGTAAGAGAGTGAGATCTTCGGCAGTCCTCGCCCCGAAAACGGTGTAGGGAGGATGTAGGAAATCGCTGACCGCGCTTCCTTCGCGAATGAATTCCGGATTGTAGCAAACGGCGAAGTCCAGACCGGCGCGAAGGCCGCTCACGCCTTCTAGCGCGGGGATGACCAGGGACTC
>Ga0070733_10002428_pt1 | contig 13281 bp, 11 predicted proteins | sample Coa_R1_9_FD_66450 | JGI IMG/M metagenome (GOLD analysis project Ga0070733, IMG submission 66450) | Surface soil microbial communities from Centralia Pennsylvania, which are recovering from an underground coalmine fire - Coalmine... | ecosystem: Environmental > Terrestrial > Soil > Unclassified ... | reverse complement strand
ACATGGCTCCTCGATTTCCGCACAGCCCCTTCTTGCACTGTTCCATGCGCCAGAATCCGGACCGGCGTTACGTTACCGCGAATACCGCGGCGACCGCGGCTGCATGGTCCGGAGCAATATGCTGCATGGTCCGGAGCAATATCTAGAATGGTACTCTCCACCGGATCTCACGCATAGGCGTCCACGCAAGCCCCTACTAGATCGCGGTAACGGCCGGCCAGCAGCTCGCATGTGCCGCGCGCCGTTCGCTGGAGGGCGGCAGCAACCCGGCGATGCCCCAGTAGCTCCCGGTCATCCAGCCCCGGCCAGCTCCCGGCCAGCCGGAACCGGTACAAGCCGCACAGACACCCGGCAGATGCTGTCCTGGAAGAAATACTGCCATGGCCGCCTCGGCTCACATACACGCCAGATAAAGAAGCGCCGAAGTCCAGGGCAGCTAAGCACATCACCTGGCCCACGCACGCGCCGACCCGGTCACGTTTCCCTCTTATGACCGCCAGATCAGGCCAACCTTCACCAGCGCGGCAACGCCCGCAGTAAAGGCCGGCCTTGACTCCGAAGGCAGCCCCCGCTGGATCTGGGTGACCATCCTGGATATCTCCACCACGCGGCGATCTGCCTGGAGGCCGCCGGTGACATCTGCATTCGCGCGGCGGGCAAACCGCGGCTGGTGGCGGAGCTGCGCCGGGTGCTGCGGCCGGGCGGGCGGGCCGGTTTCAGCGACCTGCTATGAGCGAAGGACTGGCTTACCGTAGGTCATTCCGCCAGCTCGGGCGCGGGAGGAATATCGGCAGCCGGGGCGGCGGCGTTGCCGCTGCCGTTGGTCAGGGTGCTGGCGGTGTAGGCGCGGGCGGTGTCGCGCTGACCGATCAGGTCGTCGCGATCGGCACGGACGGCGGCGGTCTCGCGGTGGGACTGCGCCAGCCCACGGCGGGCATCCCGGCCGCGGCGGGAGGTGCGGCGTGCGCCGGCCAGCAGCAGGCTCAGCCCGAACGCGGCCAGGGCACCGACCACGATGCCGTACAGGAACAAGGTACCGGTGGAACCGGTTACGTGGTAGCCGAGCACCGCGAAATGGGTGACTGCGTGCGCGTGCCCGCTGTTGGCGAGAACCCCGGCCACGCCAGTGATCAACGCAGCGACCAGGATCACAAGCCCGACGATGATGATCATGATGAACTCCCGCTCTCTAATACACTGTAGACCTACAGTCAAGCATTCTTCCAGAACTATGTCAACACTGTAGACCTACACCTAAGCACAGTACTGGGCTGACAGGTAGGCACGGCGATGACCCGGTTGGCGGGCTGGCCGGAGCCGGCGCAGCATGCCAAGGCCCCCGCCTAACCTTGCGAGGGCCTTGGCATGCTGCTCGTCGCGGCGATGATGGTGAGCGCGGGAGCGCCGGCCAGCGCCGCGATCCCTGTGTCTACGGGGTTGTGTCAGTGAACGTCACATCGGTGAACCCCTTCCCGGCGTCGACCACCGCCGTGCCGGTGGTGAGGTCGGCGCTGACGAGCCGCTTGGCCGGCGACGCCGTGATCGCCGAGACATGCTCTGCGGCAGGGATCTGCTCGGTGATGGTGACCTGCGTGCCCAGGAGGAACCGGCCGGCGAGGACGCAGTAGCCGCCGGGGGCCGGTCCGGCAGGCACAGTGATGGCGTGGCGGTTGACGGTGAAGTGGATTCGGGTGCCGATCCGCACGCCGGCTCCGGCGACCTTGCACACCTTGACTTCACCGGCAGGTACCCGATTGGTGAAGATCACCACAGTCTGCTGGGCGCTGCTGCCGGCCTTGACCGCCACGGTCGCGGTCTGGGCGCTGCGGTTGCAGTTGATCAGCCGGCTAGAGGGCACCGTCCGGCAGCTCGCCAGATAGTCCGGCGCCCGCCGGAGTTCGGTGATCACGGCCCGTCCGGAGGGCACCCGGATGAGAGGGCTGCACGCTCCGACCGGAACGTGCACGGTATGCGATCCGACGGTGAATGTGAAGATGCCCTTCACCCCGGGGCCGGCGGCCTGCTTGCAGATCTCGATGTAGCCGGACGGTGCCGGCTTGGTCAAGGTGACCGTGGCCGAGCCACTGGCGCTCGCGGTCTGGTTCCTGGAGTCGGTCACCACAGCAGTGACGGTGTCGGTCTGGCTGTCCCCGGCTTTGCCGAGGAACTGCCCGGAGAACGCGCAGGTGTAGCTCTGGCCCGCGGCAATGGTGCCGCCGGTGGCGCAGGTGCCGTTGCCGTTCAGGTCGCCGTAGACGTTATCGGTGAGGCTGGTCAAGGTGACGGCCTCGGTACTGGTGTTATGAACCGTCACAGTGAACCTGAAGGAGCCGCCGGGCGCCGGGCGAGAAGCAGGGCTGGCAGTCTTGGAGACAGTGATGCTCGGCTTGGCGTGCGTGCAGCCAGCTCTCTGGACGGTGTTGGTGTCCAGCGTCACCGCCCCGTTTCGGGCCAGCAGACGTCCGTCCACAGTAACGCCTGTCGTCGCCGTAATCGACGTCAACGCCAAGATGTTGCCGATGAAGGAGGTGCCCGTGCCCAGCGTGGCGGAGCTGCCGATCTGCCAGAAGGCGTCGCAGGCCCGCGCGCCGTTAATGAGCACCACGTTGCTGGCCGACGCCGTGGTCAGGGTCGAGCCGATCTGGAAGATGAACACCGCATCCGGGTTGCCCTGGCCGTCAAGGGTAAGCGTGCCGGTGAGCCCGGCGGAGGAGTCGAACTTGTAGACGCCAGCCGTCAGCGTCTTGCCGCCGAGATCCTGGCCGGTCAGATCCTGGTCTGGTGCCCGGCCCGCCGCATCGTTGTAGGCGGTGGTCAGGTCTGCCTGGGCCGCTGCGGCCACGGCGTCGCCCGCGTGAATGGTACCGCTCACGACCATTCCGGGCGGAAACCCGGTCACCGCGGTCCCCGGGCTGACCCCGAGATCCCCGGTGATCACGCTCGGACCCGTGTTGGTGACGGTGCTACCAGCCAGGACGGCAAACGACGACGCCGTCCCGAGACTTACTGGCGCCGGCTGGCTGGCCAGACCCGCCACCGAGGCCCCGGCCGTTGTCAGGGCGAAGGCACTGGAGACGAGGAATACCCCGGCCAGCATCATGGTCATCAAGCCCGGCAGGTGCTTCCTGCGCGGCCCCGTTACGTTAGTCTTCATCACATTGCTTCCCTCTTCGCTGGTAAGACTTTCCCCTTCACCCACACAGCGGGATGGGTAGGCATTCCTGTGCGCTGCAACTCCACCTCCCGGCACGCACACCAGGGCCTTGGCCTGGACCCTGGTTTCTCAGGTGTGCTGCGCCACTGTCAGCCAAGGCACATGCCGCGACGCGAACGCAGCCAAAGACTTTCCCTGAAGACACCACGGTTCCCCGGGTTTCGCGGCTGAATGTCTCGCCAGACGTCTTCGACGGCCGCGCCCTGTCTCCCCCTTTAGGCGAAAGAAAACTCCGGACCTGACACGCAGCCGCCAGCACACACGGATACGCCGGCTGCCAGGGTCCGGAGCAGAACTATTATCATCATCACCGTACTCCAGCCGTGAGAGATGCGAAAGGATTTCAGCTATCTCTTTCTGACTCATTAATATGGAGATATCCCTAATACTATCGATTTTGTTGACTAGGTCGGCCGGTACCGTCCAGCCAGGACTGCAGGCTGCCATAAGACCTGCTGAGACACCCGCAGGCCCTCATCCCACGCAACCCGCGCTAAGCCGTCTATGCCGGCGCCGACTGTCCCGGGCAGGACGGCCTGGTCATTTGGACACCACGTCGATTGCGTCGGTAATCATGCTAACTAATGTGTTATTGACCTGCTTGAACTTGAAGGATGGAGTGCGCCAGATGCGTAAAAAGTGAGACCTGAAGCACATGTAACGTGTAAGAGCCCCACTGGCAATACACAATATCCCCGCATTCCAGGGCAAATAGGGTAAGGAAGGTGTATTGCTAAAGAGGCGCGGTTAAAGTCAGATATGCGCGCGCTGGATGCGGAGATTGCATGTAGCCACGGCCGCAAACAAGGTCTGATGTACAATTTTGGCGCACCACTCTTTAGGCAGTAACTCGTTGTCCAAGTCATATAGGAGGAGTCATGCCACGGAGCGACCCAGCCGCCCGATGTTAGCTGCCACAGTACCCATGAGCATCGCGCGAATCACGCGGAGCTCGCGACTGCGCGGCGCTCGTCAGAGCGCGGTGATGCGGGCTGCCATCGCGGCCAGAACACCATCATTCACCCATCCCCTGCGATCCGCCGGAGACCAGCCTCATGTTTCCTCAGTCCTCAGGGACAGACCAGTCTCCAGGGCACAAGCCTGGCAAGAACCACTTCGTACGCTTGTCGGTCAACCTGGGCTCCGAGACGGCTGCGATCTTCAAAGAACTAATCGAACGCAAGGGGCTTTCGATCAGCGAGGGCGTCCGCCGTGCGATAGCCGTCTGGAAGTTCCTGGAGGATGAGAAGGCGCTCGGGAATCAGATCGCTGTAATAGAGCCAGATGAGAGCGTTCGCAAAGTAGTTCTGCTGTAGAGCGGTGTCGAGGCGGACCCGGTGTGCGCTCAGATCGAACCGTGTCGGCATGCAAGCTCATGACTGACGGGCAGACGCGCAGCAGGAATCTCCCCGCGGTCAGGGCTGGCTCCCACCGGCGGCTGGCCGGCGAAGTTCCGCAGGCCGAACCTGCGGCGCGCTGGCTCTTCCGCGATGGCTTGCGTGCCGGGCTGATTGGGCCTCCCGGGCAGGCGCCCCAGGCGGTGACGGTCAGGCCAGTGCCCGGACCCGTCCCGGGGGCAGGGCGGTCCTGGCGAGGTGCGGATTCCGGCGCCGCAGGGTGGTCTCTAATACGCCATAGACCTACAGTCGGTGTCACCGCCGGCGTCCGCCCGGCGGTGACACCGGCGGCTAAGGAGGCGCCGACCAATAACCCGCAGGTTGATCTTGCTGGTGGAGGCCAGTCTTCGCAGGTCGCAGGGGTTGCAGGTGCACCAGGAACCAACGGGTTATTCCACGGCGAGCCCTAACCGGGCTCGCCTCTTTCGCTCGCTGCGGTTCCGTTAACGGCGACGGCGGCTGAGGTGCGGCCGTTAGCGGCCTGCGGAGGCGGGCCGGCGGCGGCTTGCTCGCGGGCCAGGAAAGTGCCCAGTTCGGCGATGGTGGTCATCAGCGGTGCGGGGAACACCACAGTTATGTCAACTTTGTAGACCTACACTGGTTGACGCAGGTAGTATGGCCCGGAACTACAGGAGAGCAGGTGCTACCGCGATGAGCCCACCGCGCGCCGCCCAGGACACCACGGCTAACGGAGACGGCAAGATCACCCGTGAGGTGGTGCTGGCCGCCGCCCTGGAGATCATCGACCGCGACGGTGCCGACCGCCTGACCATGCGTGGCCTCGCCCGCGCCCTGGACCGGGACCCGATGATCCTCTACCGGCACGCGCCCAGCAAGGCGGCCCTGCTGGACGGCGTCGCCGAGACCGTCCTGGCACAGCTCGAGGTCGACTCCGCCGACCCCGACTGGCCCGCTCAGCTACGCGCCGTCGCCCGCCGCTACCGCCACCTCGCCCTCGCCCACCCACATGTGGTGCCACTGCTGGTCACCCGGCCCCTGGCCACCCCACTCGCGCTGCGTCCCCCCGGCACCCTGCGGCCACTCGAAGACATCCTCACCCTGCTCACCCGCGCCGGGTTCAGCGGGCCCAACGCCCTGCACATCTACCGGGCCCTGTTCGGGTTCCTGCACGGCCACGTCCTCAACGAACTGCAGGAACTCGTCGACAACCCCGACGAATCCGACGACCTGCTCCGGCTCGGACTGCACCGGCTGCCCATCACACAATTCCCGCTGCTGCGCAGCCTCGCCTCCGCCCTGGCCTGCTACGACGGCGCCGCCGAACTTGAACGCGGCCTCGACATCCTGCTGGCCGGACTCACCACCACCCTGCCCAGCCCAGACCAGGCACCACCACCGGGCACACCCCGCTAGCTGGCCTGTACCCCGGCTATTTGGTGCGCGATGTCCCCGGACCGCTGGCCGGGCTGGTTCCGCTGCAGTCTGCGCGGGCCAGTGTCATCGCGACGGCCTGGGGTGCCCAGATCCGTTCCTGCTCGGCCTGACGCTCCGGCACCCCGGCGATGGCCGCCAGATCTGAGCCATTGATGGTCTCGCGGTCCAGCAGCAGCTGGATGACCCGGTCGAGCGTGTCACGATGCTCACGAAGGAGCTGCGTGGCTCTCGTCTCCGCCTCCCGGAGCAGCCTGGCTACTTCCTGGTCGATGGAGCGTTGTGTCTGCTCGGCATACGGACGGCCGGCGAAGGGGTTGTCCCGGCTGGGTCCTTCGGGCCCGTAGCCGACCGGCCCAAGCTCCGCCGAGAGCCCCCACTCCCGCACCATCCGGGTGGCAAGCTCGGTGGCGCCCGCGAGGTCGTCGGACGCGCCGGTCGAGGGCTCCCCCAAGACGATCATTTCCCCGGCCCGGCCGCCCAGGCGAACGGCGAGGGAGTCGGTGAGATAGCTCTGCGGGTACAGGTGACGCTCGGACACCGGCAACTGCTCGGTCACACCCAAGGCGGCGCCGCGGGGCAAGATCGTGACCTTGGCCACCGGATCGGCGTGCTCGGACAGGACGGCGACCAGCGCGTGACCGGCTTCGTGGACGGCAACGGCGTGCTTCTCGTCGGGCAGCAGCGCGTTCGACGCATCACGCAGCCCGATGAGCAGGCGATCCCGGGCGGCATCGAAGTCGGCCGCGCTCAGCACGTCGCGGTCGTCCCGCACCGCGTTGATCGCGGCCTCATTGACCAGGTTAGCCAGATCGGCACCCGAGAACCCCGGCGTGCCCCGCGACACCGCATCGAGATCGACATCCGGGCCGAGTTTCTTGCCCTTCGCGTGGATACCGAGAATTGCGGTCCGTTCCTTCTGGTTGGGCAGGGGAATCTCCACGGTCCGGTCGAAACGCCCGGGCCGCAACAGTGCCGCGTCGAGGATCTCGGCTCTGTTCGTCGCCGCCATGACCACCACACTGGCGCCGGGCTCGAATCCGTCCATATCCGACAGCAGCTGGTTAAGCGTCTGCTCCCGTTCGTCGTTCGAGCCGAACCCGCCAGGACCGCGCCGGCCCCCGATCGCGTCGATCTCGTCGATGAAGATGATCGCGGGGGAACGCTTGCGGGCGTCAGCGAACAGCGTCCGGACCCTGGACGCGCCGACGCCGACGAACATCTCGACGAAACTGGAACCGCTGAGGGCGAAGAACGGCACGCCAGCCTCGCCAGCGACGGCCCTGGCCAGCAGGGTCTTGCCGGTCCCGGGCGGCCCGACCATCAGCACGCCCTTCGGGCCGACCGCCCCGGCCCCCGCGTAGCGTTCGGGATGCTTAAGGAAGTCCACGACTTCGGTCACCTCAGCCTTGGAACCCTCATAGCCGGCGATGTCGGTGAACCGCGTCGATGGCTTCTCCTCGTCGTAGACCTTGGCCCTGGACCGGCCGATACTCATGATCCCGCCCAGCCCTCCACCAAGCTTGCGGCTGCGACGGCTCGTCCAGACGAAGACACCGACGAGCAAACCAATCCACAAGATGGGGAAGAGGTAGCTCAGCAGCGATGTGGTACTCGGGTTGGTGCCCGTCACCATAACCCTGTGCCCGAGCAGGAGAGCCGAAAGAGAGGTGTCGTTCAGCGCGGTCGGGATCTGGGAGGTATAGGCGGTACCGCTACGCAGCGTGCCGGTCACCGTACCCACCGAGGTGATCGTCGCCGTGGAGACCCTGTTCGACGTCACTTCACTGACGAAGCTGGAGTAGCTGAAATTCCGGGCCTGCGTCCCGCTCACACCGACATGGAAGACGAACAGCAAAGCCACCACCGCGAACCCGGCTGGCAGAAGCCACAGCCGCCAGCGCGGCGGCGCGGGTGCCGGTGCCCGGCCATTCGGCGGGCCCCCCTGCACAGGTCCCCGCACCGGGGCAGTGTGGTGCGACGTGCTCACCAGCGGAACCCGGGCGAGTGATACCTCGTCGGCCAGCCCAGAACAACTGCGAGCGGGGCCGCGTCCAGCCGCGGCGTATTCTCGGCGGCCTCATCTGCGAGTACCGCGAAGCCGCATGAAGGCACGGCCATCACCAGGGTTGATGTTCCAGGCAGGCATGCCGCGGCGGGCTCGCCAAGCATGGAAATGTCCGTAATCTCGCGCATGACCTCGCCCATCTCTCTAAAAGCCGGAGCGGCGAGGGGTGCTAGGTCCAGACAGACCCAAGCGCGCTGTGAAACTTAAGTTTCTCACGAAAACAGCGCCCGCTGAACCGCCCCGGGTTCGGTGGAGACTTTGATGTTCAACCTCGGTCAGCAGCCGCCCGGCCGGGTCGGGCCGCCGGAGATCCGCCACCACCGCTTGATCAGTCCGCGAAGCCATCCAGATTCGATGCCGCGGAAGTCGAACGCGGATAGGAAGCGGCGGGTATCCGGCGTAGTGTGGATCAGGCATGCTGGCGAATTAGCCGCCGGGCCCAGACCTCGCCTTGCTGCTGGAGCAGGAAGGCGTCCTTATGGTTAGCGTGGATCTGAGTACAAGCGAATGCGGCGGCCGGGCTGTCGTGACGCTGTCGGGGGAGCTTGACGTCGCAGACGCTGCGAGTGTCGTGGCTGCGTTCGAGATGGCCGTGGCCCGTCAGTGCGAGATCATCGTTGATCTGGCTGGGCTGGAATTCATCGACTCCAGCGGCCTGGCGGCGCTGGCACGTGTCCGGAAGCAGGCCCGGCATGCCGGGGGTGATGTGCTGCTGGCCGCGCCACAGCAGCAGGTGCTGCGGGTTCTTGCCCTTACTCGCATGCTCGATGACTTCTCCGTCCATGCCAGCGTCGATGAAGCGGCCGGCCGCTCCCGCCTGGCCGCGGGGCCAGTACTGTAGCAGCGGCACGTGGGGATCAAGCGGCCATGCGCGTATCATGCCGCCACTGGACGCCGGCCGGAGGCGCGGAGCGCTGTCAGCTATGAAAGCAGGGTCGAAGTGGCACGGGAACGACCAGTCCTCTGGCCACATGGCGGGGCTAGCGCTCAGCCTGGAAGGGCCGGTATTTCTCGGGGGGACCGCCGGCCGGGGCGGGATCGGGCGGCCGGGCTGGTTCCGCTGGTGCGCTGGTGACAGGCAGCCGCCCGGGCAGGGTCTGGGGTTTGGTGGCTGCGCAGGCCGCCACCCGGGGCGGGCGTGTGGGGGCTGGAGATGCCTGTGTGGCGGCTGTGACCGCGGTGGGGGTCAGTGGCGCCTGGCTGAGCGCCGCGCGGGGTGCGGAGGCGGGCCACCTCATGTGCGTGACCGATGCGGTCAGCGAGCGGCTCGCAGAGCTTCAGCTGACCCTGGGCGAGGGCCCGGGCCTGGATGCCGTTGAGTCCGGCGGGCCGGTGCTGGCCTCGGATCTGGACCAGAGAGACGCGGCGCGCCGCTGGCCGGTCTACGCCCCGGCGGCCCGCCAGGCCGGGGCGGCGGCAATCTTCGCTTTCCCGCTGCGGATCGGGGCGATCCGGGCCGGGGTGATGGCTTTGTACCGGGGCCACCCAGGCCCGCTGAGCGCTTCCCATCTGGGTGACTCGCTGATCTTCGCCGATACCGCGACCCTGCTGCTGCTCGATGCCCAGGACTGGGCGGACTGTCCCCCGGCCGGGCCGGGCCCCGGCGGGCAGCCCGCGGACCTGGTGCTGCATCGCGCCGAGATCGATCAGGCCACCGGGATGCTCACCGAGCAACTCGGTGTCGGCATCGCGGACGCATTTATCCGGCTACGTGCCTATGCCTATGCTCATGACCAGCGGCTGGTCGACGTTGCCCGCGACATCGTGGCACGCCGCCTGCGGCTGCGTCCTGACCGGGACCCGTCCATGGGTGGGCAGGCGTGACAGGCTCCACTCGCCAGGTGAACATCAGCAACCCGGCGGATCTTATTTCCTCCCGGAGAGGGTGAACGAGGGATGGATGGACAACTGCTGTCAAAGACGTTCGTCGAGCTGACCGACACCATGGTCGCCGACTTCGACGTGATCGATTTCCTGCACGTTCTGACTGACCGCAGCGTCCTGTTGCTGAATGTCTCCGCCGCCGGGCTGCTGCTGGCTGATCCGCGGGGTGAGCTGCGGGTGGTGGCTGCCTCCAGCGAAGCGGCCCGGCTGCTGGAGCTATTCCAGCTGCAAAACGACCAGGGTCCCTGCCTGGACTGCTTCCGGACCGGCCACCTCGTCACCGCCCCGGACTTGACCGCCGCGGTACAACGCTGGCCGCGGTTCGCCGCCGCCGCCCAGCAGGCCGGGTTCGCCGCGGTGCAGGCCCTGCCCATGCGGATGCGTGAGCAGGTCATCGGCGCACTGAACCTGTTCCGCGCCACCCCTGGAGCTTTTCCCCCCACCGACATACAGATCGGGCAGGCCCTTGCCGACGTGGCCACGATCAGCCTGCTGCATGAGCGCAGCATGCGCCACAGCGACACACTCAACGAGCAACTGCAGACTGCGCTGAACAGCCGGGTCGTCATCGAGCAGGCCAAGGGCAAACTCGCTGAACGGTACGGTCTGGACATGGACCAGGCCTTCCGCCTGCTGCGGGATCACGCCAGGAGCCACAACCTCCGCCTGGCCGACACAGCCCAGGCCCTCATCGATGGGACCACAACCCTCCGGGCCTGAGCACACGCAGAACCCCTACAGCCCGCCTCTCATCCCGGTCCTGCTGGGCTGGTGGCGGGTCATCTTGCCGTTGGCGTTGAGGTGGCGCAGTGCCTGGGCATAGGAATCGGCCAGGCTGGTGTGGCAGTACGGCAGGTCATGCTGCTGGCAGAACGCCGCCACCAGTGGCTGGGATCTGCGCAGGTTCCGGCGTGGCATGGAGGGGAACAGGTGATGCTCGATCTGGTAGTTCAGGCCGCCCAGCATGAAGTCGGTCAGCGGCCCGCCGCGTACGTTCCTTGACGTCAGCACCTGGCGGCGGAGGAAGTCGCTCTGATCATCCGCGTCCAGGATGGGCATCCCCTTGTGGTTGGGTGCGAACGAGCAGCCCAGGTACAAGCCGAACAGGCCCTGCTGCACCACGGCGAACACCACGGCCTTGACCGGGGGAAGCACCAGGAAAAGCACCGTGAAGTAGCCAGCCACGTGAATGGCCAGCAGCGCCGCCTCCCAGGCACGGTGCCGGCAAGGCCGGCTGATCAGCGCACGGATGCTGGCCACGTGCAGGTGCACTGCTTCGGTCAGCAGCAGCGGGAAGAACAGGTACGCCTGGTACCGGTAGACCAGCCGGGTCACCCCCCGGCTGGCCCGCGCCTGATCAGCGGTGAAGGCCAGCGCACTCACCGCGATATCCGGATCGGCATGCTCGGTGTTGGGATGGGCGTGATGACGGTTGTGCTTTGCCACCCACCAGCCGTAGCTCAGCCCGATACCCAGGCTGCCGTGCAGCAACCCGGCGGCATAGTTGGCCCGCCGGGACCGGAATATCTGGGAATGCCCCGCGTCATGGCCGAGGAAACCGATCTGGGTGAACACGCCGGCCAGGAAAACAGCCACCAGCAACTGCCACCATGAGTTGCCGACCAGGACCACGGCAGCCCAGCCACCGGCCAGCGCCGCAGAGGTCATCAAAATCCGCCCCAGGTAGTACCTGGGCTGCCGCTCCAGCAGTCCTGCTTGCCTGACCTGCCGGGACAGAACGGCGTACTCGCTGCCACGCTGAACTGCCCGCGGCACGGGCGAGGCGGCCACCGGCGGCACAGCCGCGCCAGTCATTTCCTCAGAAGATCGCACCCAGTTCCCCCAAGACGCACATCATGCCCGGAAAATGATGCGCCGCCTGGGTCCAGGGCGGCGACTGCGGCAGCACCGTACCGCAAGGCGCGGCAACGGCCCGGCCGGAGACTGAAACCAAACTATCCCAGGCCGGCCGACGCCGTCACGCCAGCCCCGGTAACTACTGCTGCCCGAGAGCGACAAGATCAACGCCAAGCTCAAAGACGTACGTCATTGACGCTCCCACCGAGATGCTGGAGCGGGCGCTGGAGGCGGGAGCTAGCGCCGCTGTGATCTGGCCAGCGGTAGCTGTTCCGCTACATCGCGGCGGAGGTCCCGTTTCTCCGCGAATTGGCGCCGTCCTGGCCGCCCTCCCATTCCCAGGTGCCCATCTGGGTGCTGTCTGGTGCTGTTGCTGGCGGGGGCTGGCCGGGATGCGCGGTGGTGGTGGTGATGATGGCGGCCAGCAGGTCGGGGGTGTGGGTGCGGTTGCCGGGCTGGGCGGCCTGGTCCATGGCGGCCCAGGCGGCTGGCTCGCTGGTGTTTGGCGGGATGGTGAGCAGGTCGGTCCGCCCGGCCCGGGCGGTCGCGGTGAGCAGGCCGGCGGGCATGGTCTGGAACCAGCCGAGCCGCACGGTGCGGCCGCCCGCCGGGTCATCGAGGCGCAGGCGGCGGGGGCGGCTGGCGTCCCAGCCTGCCCGGCCGAGCATGACGTGGGTGACCGGGCCGTGCCGCTGGTCGATGGCCTTGATCAGGCCGGGCAGTTCGGCGGCCGGGTCGGCTGACCGGGGCCACCAGCCGCCGTCCAGCAGGGTGTGGGCCGACAGGCCGGGCTGCAGCCGCAGCCGCAGCCGCGACGGCGGGTCCGGGCTGGTTGCCGGGTGGGATTCGGCGGTGGTCAGCATGGGCTTGCCCTTCCTGTGCTGTTGCCTATGGGCCGGGCGTGGCCGGCCCGGGTGGCGGGCCGCGCCGGCGGGTGCGGCGGAGGGCCCGCCGCAGCTGGGTGATCCGGGCGGTCCCGGCCGCGGCCATCAGCAGGGCCCCGGCGATGGCGGCCAGCAGCAGCGCGGCCGCTAGTGACAGCTGCAGGTGGGCGCCCAGGAAGCTGAGCTTCACAGTGTGCGCGTTCTGCACGATGAAGATCACCAGCACAATGAGGACGAGCACTCCGGCAATCAGGGCGGTGCGCATGCCGCTGATCCGGCTGCGCAGGACCGGGCGCTGCGCCCGGGCCGCGGCGGGCGGAGGCGGGGAGGAACCGTTGGCAGAGGGGGGCGGCAGGGTGCGCGCCGCGCCCGGAGGGGGTGAGGCTGGTTCGGGCATGACGTTGTTTCCTTTTCCAAGATGCGCAGAGTGCCCGCGCAGGCCAGGCGCGCAGCGCCGTGGCCGGGGCGGTCAGAGGCAGTGCCGCCGCGACCGGTTCCTGAAGTACAGGCCGGTGACGGCGACGGCGGCGATGACAACCAGGCCGGTGAGCATGGCTGGCTCCTTCGATGACCCCGGAGGACCAC
>Ga0070733_10002427_pt1 | contig 13289 bp, 11 predicted proteins | sample Coa_R1_9_FD_66450 | JGI IMG/M metagenome (GOLD analysis project Ga0070733, IMG submission 66450) | Surface soil microbial communities from Centralia Pennsylvania, which are recovering from an underground coalmine fire - Coalmine... | ecosystem: Environmental > Terrestrial > Soil > Unclassified ... | reverse complement strand
GTTTGGCGGCTAGTGCGGCAGACAAGGGCACGTAAGTATCTTAATACGCGGCATCAAAATAATCTTTCCGCCCGCCTCAAATTGCCCAGTGCTCCGAGGTTAGCCAGGGCGAACGTAAAACGATACTGATTCTCGTTTCGTACCGAGCCCAGGGCGAAACGGCGAAATTCGACGTTAAAGCCACAGCAATCCCAGTTGTAGGTGGTTTGCACCGCCGCGTACTGCAAGAAATTCAGATCCGCGTCGAAGCCGATGTTGGTGGCAGCGCTAAATCCCTCTTTGCCGGTGTGCCCATAGCCCAACAACAGCCGGAATTGGTTGAACGATTGCGAAAAAGGAACCGTGGTGGTATTTGCCGCTTCGGGCGGTACCTGGAGGTAGGCATCGCCTCCGCCGATGGTAAGAGGCCCGAGGCGGTAGTTAAAGAGGACCGTACTGGCGGTCAGGTGGCTGAGTTTGAAGTCATAGTCCAAGTCCCACTCAACGTCGGTCTTCTCGGTGGTCTGAATGCGCAGGCGTGAGATCAGCGGCGAAAGACGCCGCGCGGAGCTAAGGAAAGCAATACCGGTCAGGTCAACAGTGCTGGTCAGCACATTGCTTCGGCCAGGGAATAGTGCACCTCCGAATGTGGGGTCGAGGAAATATTTCTGTGCCAGTTCCCAAGTCACTACCTCGCGCGCCTGAGTTCCGTTTTCGCAGGGTCCCTCGGCAGGCTGTTGTTGACGTTCCCAAGGTACTGGGTTGTGAGGAATTGCGCCCCCCAGAAACAACGACGGCATGCCCGGTTGGCCGCAGGAGTCCGGGTGAACCGAGGTTCGCTTCGCGTAAAGACGGTTCACTATGCTGTATTCAACTTCGTTGGTGTTGCTGAGGATGTCGCGCTGATCGAAGCGAAGAATATTGGGAAAGTTACTAACCCCGGTGACATAGGTATAGGCCACTCGTGGCTCGATCACGTGCTTCCATTTGCGGCCCAGAAACTCACGACCGAAAACCCGGCTCAGAACCGGGGGTCGCAGCTCGAGCGAAGCATTCAAAGACTTGCGGTTGATGGTGTCGGAAACCGCCTGCCGTTGCCCTCCGGGAAGAAGTTCGAGTTCCTGCGTGTAGGCGGTTTCGCGGACGGAAATCTCGGGCCGGAGCGACCATCCGCCCAACTGCACCGGCAGGGACAGATTCGGACTGAGGTCGAAACGCCCTACCAAGGGGGCCGTGCTGAAAGAGAAAGCAGTGTTGGAAGAGGGATCGCTACGGTAGAGGCCTTCCAACGCGGCGTCATATGACCAGTAGAAGGGAGATCGTCCCAGCGGCAGGTCGACACTCGACAACTCCACACCAGGGGCGTGCAGGATGGTGATAACGTCCCCGGGGGTCGAGCTTTCGAAATCCTGATAGCGGTGCACGGAAAAATTGTAGAAAAATCCGCGGGTCGCGTTGGAAAGAAAGGCGTCGGACTTGACTTCGGAGTTGACGGCCTGCGTGAAGGTCTCACTGAAGGCGAGTCGAAAAACGAACGAGCTGAGATAGTCGATATCGGCGACGGCGCGGAAGTTGTGAGCAAACTCGCCCTCCGCCGTCAAACGCGCTTCCTCGCCCCCTTGATTCACGTGCGGATCACCATAGCCCCGGTCGAGCACACTGAAATAGTTCAAATCTACGAACGAGGTGTCGCTGGGGCGGGCACGAAACTCGCCTTGCGGCGCCCAGCCTCGCTTGGAAAAATATTCGGCCCCGATGTGAGCGTCCATACTGCGATTGATCGCCCAGAACACGGATTCCCCGAAAATGGTGCCCTTCGTCGAAGAAAATCCGAGGTTGGGGATGAGAAAGCCGGTTTGCCGAGGCAGAGTCTGGGCGGGCAGGGTGGCAAATGGAAAATATAGAATCGGAATACCTTCAATAGAAAATGCGCTGCGGTAGATTTTTGCCGTGCCGCCGACTTCGACCACCACCTTATGAGCATAAAAATCCCACTTGGGACTGGGTAAATCACAAGTGGTCACGATGCCGTCGTAAACCTTGAAGTGGTCGGGGCCATTCTTCTCGACCACCGCCCCGGTGAAGACGAAAGGATTCGGAGAGGTGAGCATGGGCCGGCGCCCGCGCAAATGGATGCCGACGCTTCCATTAACGTTCTCGAACCTTCCCACCTCGGAACGCAGGTTGTAGGTTCCACGCCGGGCTTGAATGTGCTCATCATTCGGCCCGCCTTCGAGAACTACATGACCTTCGGCTTTTGACTCGCCGGTCTCGGCGTTATAAGAGACCTCGTCGGCGCGCAGGATATAGGCCCCATAGTGAATTTCAGCGTTCCCGTGTAACTGGTAGAGCGTGCCTCGCCTTTCCTGCTGGAGGGCGGTGATGGTGACGTCCTCCTGGCGTGACGGAATGGCCGTGTTCGGCAGATCCTGGGCCGCGGAAGGAGCAAGCAACTGGCTGGTAACTAGTGGAACAGCGAGTATCAGGTGACAGGCGAACCTGGGCGTGATAAGAAATCGTGTGCGGGAACTCATCGGAAGCGCACGGACTTCCCCAGTGCCAACTCCACTCGGGGGTACGGTGACGTTAGCACGAGGATGGCCTGGCAAGCAAAGTTGTAAGGCATTCTGTTCCCCGCAAGCGTGCCCGGCTCTGGCCATAATGCCGCTGATTTTGCTCCTCCAATGAAATCCAGGTTCCAATTAGATGAGGGCTCCGCGCCAACGCCAACTCCAACGCTGATTGATCCTGAAGCGTTCGATGTCAGCGAACAGCAATTTGCCGCCAGCCTGGAACAAAACTCCATCCAAGCCCCGGCTCGGTTTGTACCAGAGTACGCCGAACGGACCGCAAGTTCGCCGGTGGCCGATGACAATTTGACGGGAATCCCAAAAAACAACGAGGCGGACAACGGGCCCCCAGCACAGGTGGCTGCAGGTTCGGACAGAGAAGATGTGCTTCAAGGCGCCACGGTCGGTTCTGCAGCCGATCCTTCCTCCCCGCCGGGGCCAGATTTATGGCGACGTGAGGTAGCCGCGCGAGTCAATCACTATCGGGGTAAGCGTCCACGGGTGCCCCGATATCCGTCGTTGCAACTGAAGTTTGATTCTCCCGAGCCGTCGAGGGCAGCGCAGCCCATCATCAACCAGCCTGAGGTCACAAGCCGTGGACAGCTGGCAATCACCATGGATCTCGATCCGGCCCCAGTGATGGACTTGCAAGCCGGGCAATCCGTGCAAGACTTCCCGAATGATGCCACACCCGACAGTGGCAAAATTCTGGAGTTTCCCCGTTCCTCGTTCACACCGCCAATGGTTGTGGATGAGTTAGCGGAGCCGGTGTTCGATCGCCCACGAATCCTAGAAGCACCCGAGGTTCTACCCCCTCCTCCCGCCCTGGGTGGCATCCTGATCGAGTCGATGGAAGTGCCCAAAGATGATCGCCGACCGGGTTTCGAGTTGCCCCTGAAGTCGGCGCCCTTGTCGCGACGGATTCTGGCGGGGTTGACGGATGCCCTAGTGGTGACCACCGCATTCGCGGCTTTTGCTTATATATTTTTCCGCATGACGTCGATCGTCCCTCCGCTACGGCAGGGAATCAGGGTTGCTGCTCCTCTGCTGGCCGTGTTCTGGGCAGCATACCAATATCTCTTGCTGGTACACGCCGGCAGCACGCCCGGACTGAAACTGGCAAAGCTCGAATTAAGCCGGTTCGACGGAACGCCCGTTCCCCGCAGACTTCGCCGGTGGCGGGTACTCGCATCGGTTCTCTCCGGGTTGTCGCTGGCACTGGGATACGTCTGGTGCTTCATGGATGAGGACGAACTGTGCTGGCATGACAGGATCACACATACCTACATGGCGCCAAGGCCGGGTAAATCGGCGCCGAAGCCCACTGCCGATGGATGCCCCCCGTCCTAAATGTGTTAGATTTTTAAGTTTGCGTCTTCCAGCCTAAAGGGCATGTCGTCTCCCATACAAAACGCTGGGCGTCCCGCAGTTAAAGTCTTCGTTGCCACCACGGTGATGCTGACGTTCATTTCCTTCTGGCGGGCATCGGCCATCGTGCTCGCCGATCTGGCTTCTTCCGCCTATTACGCCGGAGGTGATGCCGAGAAAGTCATTGGCAAGAGCGCTCCCTGGTTCATCCTCGCGGTCATGCTGTTCAGTTATGCCGTGCGCGCGCTGTATATCGAATCCAGCAGCATGTTCGTGCGTGGCGGCGTTTACCGTGTGGTCAAAGAGGCCATGGGCGGTACTCTTGCCAAGATTTCGGTCTCCGCACTGCTCTTCGATTACGTGCTGACTGGCCCGATCAGCGCAGTTTCTGCGGGACAGTACCTGGCGGGCTTTATTGAAGACATTGCCCGGTATATCGGTCATCCTCTGCAATCCTTTCCCGAAAACACTTTCGCAGCCGCCTTCGCCTGCATCGTGGTCTGCTACTTCTGGTGGAAGAACATTCAGGGCATCCATGAATCGAGCGAGAAAGCCCTGCAGATCATGATCATCACAACGGTGATGGTCGTGATCCTGATTATTTGGTGCACCATTACCATCTTCCGCTCCCCGATTCACCTGCCGCCGAATCCGTTCCAGTCGGGCGTGGTCCCGATTACCCGGGAATCGATGGGCTGGTTGCACGGCACCTGGATCAGCCATTTGACGTGGATCATTCTGTTCGTCGGATTCGGGCATTCCGTTCTGGCCATGAGCGGCGAGGAGACTCTGGCCCAGGTCAACCGTGAAATCGAGCATCCCAAACTGAAGAATCTGGAGAAGACCGGGCTGGTGATCTTTGTTTACAGCCTGTTGTTCACATCGCTGGTTTCTTTCTTTGCGGTGATGATGATTCCAGACAAAGTCAGGCCAGATTATTTCGCCAATTTGATCGGCGGGATTGCCATGTACCTGGCCGGTCCGACGGTGCTGAAGTTGTTGTTCCACGGGTTCGTGGTGGTGGTGGGGGTCCTGATTCTGGCCGGCGCCCAGAATACGTCCATTGTCGGCGCTAACGGCGTGTTGAATCGAGTGGCCGAGGATGGTGTTCTCACCGATTGGTTTCAGAAGCCGCAGCCCAAGTACGGCACCAGCTATCGCATCATCAACATGATCGTCGCAATGCAATTGCTGACCATTGTCCTCAGCAAGGGTAATGTTTATGTGCTGGCCGGTTTGTACGCGTTCGGCGTGATTTGGAGCTTCGCCCTGAAGTCTCTGGCGGTGCTCGTGCTTCGTTATACCGAACCCTTGAATCGACAATGGAAGGTACCAGGGAACTTCCACATCGGAGGGAAGGAAGTGCCGGCGGGATTGATAGTAATCTCTGCCGTGTTGCTCACCACAGCCTTCGTGAACCTGCTCACGAAAACTGAAGCAACCATTGCCGGGGTCACGTTCAGTGTGGTGTTTTTTGTTATTTTCGCCTATTCCGAACATCAGGTGACCAAGGCCCGGCATGGCAAGCCGGAGAATCTGGATCAGTTCCGAGTCTACGGAAACCAGGAGCTGGGCAGCGGCGCTCTGGGAGTTCGTCCCGGCAACGTTCTGGTGGCTGTCCGCGACCCGCGAAATCTCTACTACCTGCATGACATCCTTCGCAGTACCGATACTGCCCGCCAGGATGTAGTGGTGATGACGGCGCGCCTCTACCATCGTGAGCACACTTTCAGCGGGACGGCAGTGGTGGAGGCTGCGCGAGTCTTCGACCATTACGAGCAAGAATTGTTCACTGCAGTCGTAGCGGGCGCGGAGAAGGAAGGCAAGCCGGTTTCCCTTTTGGTGGTGCCAGCGACCGACGTCTTCGAAGCCACTGTCCTGACCGCACAACGGCTGGATTCAAGCCGCCTGGTTTGCGGACTCTCTAACAAGCTAACCGCGGATGAGCAGGCCAAACTGACTGGGGACGCCTGGGAACGGTTGCCTGAGCCGCGGCCACGCCTTACGTTGGAAGTTCATGAACCCAACGGAAAGATCCACGAGTACCTGATGGGCCCCCATGCGCCACGAATGCGTCCGCAAGACCTGGAGCTGATGCACAGTTTGTGGCGCGAAATCACCTCCGATCCCAAGTATGCCGGGGCACATCACTACCACATCGTGGCGCTGGCGCTGGAGGAACTGAAGCGCGAACTCACTACCGAACAGCGGGCCGAGCTGCTGGGCAAACTGTGGGATGAAATGCATCGTGACCAGCCGCCGAGTCAGAATTAAACGCGGCCCCGCATATCTGACTGTTCCGCCCAAGGCCACACCGGAAACAGGGCCGGCACCCGACTTGTTCCTTATGGTCCGAACCATTCACAAGGGTCAATGTTTCATGCTATGGACAGCCGGCCTGTGAGGTGGATCACGTCGGGGTGTGAAGTTGTCACCGCTGCAGGATGGCCCGCAGAGATACCTCTAGATCGGGCCGTTGAAAGGCGTAGCCACCAGCGAGAAGCTTGGCAGGCTGAACTCTCTGGCTGGCCAGGAGGAGTTCATCTGCCATCTGACCGAAAGCCAGACGCGCAGCAAATGCCGGTACGGGGAAGATTGCTGGGCGATGCAACACAGACGCCAGAGTCCTGGTGAATTCCGCGTTGCGGGCAGGATTGGGTGAAACCATGTTCACCGGGCCGCTGATCGAGTCGGCATTGATCAAGTGCTGAATTGCCCCCACTACGTCGCGTAGGTCTACCCACGACATCCATTGACGACCATTTCCCAAGTTTCCGCCGACGCCCATGCGAAACGGAGGCAGCATCTTCGCCAGAGCGCCGCCCGCGGCACTGAGAACGATGCCAGTACGAATTTGCACCGCCCGGATGCAGCCGCTCGCCACGGACCGCGCAGCCGCCTCCCATTGACGGCAGAGGTCGGCGCCGAAACCCTTTCCCGCCGGGCTATCTTCGTTCAGGATCTCGTCGCCCCGATCGCCGTAGTAGCCTATGGCGGAGGCGCAGACAAAGACACGTGGGGGCGGTTGGGCTTTGGTCAGGGCGGCGGCCAGGTGTTCGGTCGCTGGCACGCGGCTTTCGATGATGCGGCGTTTTTTGGCTTCAGTCCAGCGGGCCGCGATGGATTCTCCGGCAAGGTGAATGACGGCATCGAAGCCGGAGAGGGATTCCCGCGCGAGCGGTTCAGCGGGGTTCCATGAGATTTGGTCAGGCGCTGCGACTTCGCCGCGGACCAGCCGTTCTACATCGTGCCCGTTCGCGCGCAAAGCAGCCACAAGTGCGCTTCCGATCAACCCGGACGAACCGCTGACGAGAATCCTGAAAGGCATCGCGTAACGCCCGTATTTAACTGTATCAGGTCATCCGAACGGCACAGCATCAAGTGCTCAGACGGTATAATCATCCGCAGGAAGGCCGATTCTCAACACGCTTTCGACCCTTTTTCCGCGGCCTGCGTCCGCCATGGCGACTTTGCGCGAACAGATCGCGACCACCACCCTCACGGTGACCAAGTTCCGCGAGTTGATGCGGACTATGCGTGCCAACCGCCCCAACGACGATCTGGAATTAGTGAAGAAGGCCTACGAATATTCTCAGAAGCACCACGCCGGGCAGACGCGTGCCTCGGGTGAGCCCTACCTGGTACATCCCCTCGGGGTGGCGCTGGTCCTGGCTGAAATGAAAATGGATCCGGTGGCGATCGCCGCCGGCCTGCTGCACGATTCTGTGGAAGACACCTCGGTCACAATTGTTGATCTTCGCAAAGAGTTCGGCGAACAGGTCGCGCACATCGTCGAGGGCGTCACCAAGATCAGCCAGATTGATTTCGCTACGCGTGAAGAACAGCAGGCGGAAAATCTCCGCAAGATGATGCTGGCCATGGTGGACGACATTCGCGTGGTGCTCATCAAGCTGGCTGACCGGTTGCACAACATGCGGACGCTTGAGCATCTGGAACCGGAGCGCCAGCAAAAGATCGCCAAAGAGACACTGGAAATCTATGGCCCTATCGCCCACCGGCTGGGTATGGGCAAGATTCGCGGCGAACTCGAAGACCTGGGTTTTCGCTACATGGATCCCATTACTTATGAGCAGGTCCATGGCGCCGTGGAGGCCCGCCGGAAAAAGGGCGAGCAGTTCCTGGCCCGCGTAGGGCAAGTACTGCGCGACAAGCTGAAAGAGGCAGGCATCACTGCCCAGGTCGAGAGCCGCATCAAACGTCTGTTCAGCATCCACAAGAAACTGGTGCGGCAGAAGATCAGCGTGGAACAAGTCTATGACCTCTACGCCATGCGGGTCATCACGCAATCGGTGCAGGATTGTTACGCCGTGCTGGGCATTGTGCACAATGTGTGGCGGCCGGTGCCGGGCAGGATTAAGGACTTCATCGCCATGCCCCGGCCGAATTTTTACCAGTCGCTGCACACATCAGTGATCACCGAGGACGGCACGCCCTTTGAACTCCAAATTCGCACCGAAGAGATGCATCGAATGGCCGAGGAAGGCATCGCCGCCCACTGGAAGTACAAAGACGGTCCAGTCTCGGCGCAGGATGAGCAGCGCCTAGCCTGGTTGCGGCAGGTGGTTGAATGGCAGCGCGACGTATCCGATCCGACGGAATTTCTATCAACCTTAAAGATCGATCTTTACCCCGAAGAGGTTTACACCTTCACACCCAAAGGCAAGGTTGTGGTGCTGCCACGGGAATCGACGCCGATCGATTTCGCCTACTCCATCCACACCGAAGTGGGGCACAGTTGCGTCGGGTCCAAGGTAAACGGGCGGATGGTGCCGCTGCGGCACCGGCTGCACAGCGGGGACATCGTCGAGATTATCACCCAGCCCGGGCACAAGCCCAGCCGCGACTGGCTGGGGGTGGTGAAGTCGTCGCGGGCACGGAACAAAATTAAACACTGGCTGAATATTCATCAGCGCGAGCGCGCGGTTGAGATCGGGCGCAAGCTGATTGAAAAAGAAGCGCGCAAATACCGGGTGGCGCTCAGGGAAATCAAGGACGAAGAACTGCAGAAGATCGCCTCCGATTACGGGCTCGGCCAGCCCGACGACTTGATGGCGGGGATCGGCTACGGCAAGTTCTCAGCTCGGCAAGTCCTGGCGCGCCTGGCTCCTTCGGCTGGGGAGCCCATTGAGCCTGGCGACGGTGACAAATCCAGTGGGCTTGCCAGTGTAGTCCGCCGGGTTTTCGGAGGCGATAGCAATAACAATGCCATCCGCGTGAAAGGCCAAGGTGATCTGCTCGTCTATCGCGCGCGCTGTTGCAACCCCATCCGCGGCGAAGCCATCGTTGGCTATGTCACTCGCGGCAAAGGCGTCGCGGTACACGCCCAGAGTTGTCCTAATGTCGTCAACTTGATGTATGAACCGGAGCGCCGCATCGACGTAGAATGGGCGGGAGACGACACGGCTGCGAGTTCATACCCGGTAAAGATCACGGTGTTCTGCGATGACCGCTTCGGAATGTTGAAGCAGATCACAGCCGTCATCAGCGACACCAAGACCAATATACGCAACGTGGAAGCGCGCACATCCAACGGGCAAGGCAACATCGATGTTATTCTCGACATCGTCGATCTCAAACACCTGGAGAACATCATCACTGGCGTCCGAAAGATTCCCGGCGTGCACGACGTGCAGAGATTGCAGAAGATCTAGTCGTTTGTCGTTGACAGTTTGAGCTCAGCGTCAAGCTGCGGTGATCTGCGGCGACTAAGATTTTGGAGGGTTTATGCGTGATGTGATTTCAACCAAAGACGCTCCGCAGGCCATTGGGCCGTATTCGCAGGCCATTCGGGCAAACGGGTTTGTATTCGTCTCGGGTCAGGTGGCGATTGATCCAGCGACCCAGCAGGTGGTCAGTGGCGACGCTGCGGTCCAGACGGACCGGGTATTTAAGAACCTGACTGCCATTCTCAAGGCCGCGGGAACGGGCCTCGAGAAAGTGGTGCGATCGACAGTGTTCCTGAAGAACATGGGGGATTTCGCCGCGATGAACGAAGTGTACGGGCGCTACATTTCTTCTGCCCCGCCGGCACGATCCACGGTCGAGGTCGCCCGCCTTCCGAAAGATGTATTGGTGGAGGTTGACGTGATTGCGCTGGCGTAGGACTCGCCAATTGGCGATTCTTGCGCGGCCATTTAGAATTCGAAGTTCATCCAATCTGCAAGTTGGAATTCAATAGAAAACCCGGAGAACAATTCATGCTGAAACTCATGTTGCTTATGGCAATTCTTAGCTTGACCGCTGCCACCGCGTGGGCGCAGGGCAGTTCCAAGAAGCCTGACACCAGCGCCCCCACGAAAGTTACAGGCGAAGGCACGAAGCTGCCCGACGGCCTGCAGTATTGGGACATCAAGCTCGGCACCGGCGCAACCGCTCAGCCTCACCAGACGGTCAAAGTCCATTACACGGGTTGGCTGAGCACAGGCAAGAAGTTCGACAGTTCGGTGGACCGCGGAGAGCCGATTTCCTTCGGGTTAGACCAGGTAATCAAGGGGTGGGGCGAAGGCGTTCCGGGAATGAAGGTCGGCGGAAAGCGGCAATTGCGCATTCCGCCAGATCTTGCCTACGGGCCGAATGGACATCCACCGGTGATTCCACCAAACTCGACGCTGATCTTCGACATCGAGCTCCTGGGCGTGCAATAAATTCGCACTACAAGGGCTTGGTAGTCGCAGCGTGGCAGGGCTGCTCTGTGGACTTCTGCGTCCTCTGTGGTTTGTCTTAGGCTTTAACCACTTTACCGCTGCGCAAGCAGGACGTGCACACGCGAATGCGCTTGGTCGCGCCCTTTATTTTGGCATGCACGGGCCGCAGGTTGACGTTCCAGCGCCTGCGCGACACGTTGTGGGCGTGGCTGATGGTATTTCCAAATAGCGGCTTCTTGCCGCAAATATCGCAAACTTGTGCCATGACTGCTCCGGGTGGGGTCAGAAGTTCGAGTGCAAAGTATAGATTTTACCGGAGTTGGGGCGGTTTCGGCAACTGGCACTTAACCACAGAGGGCACAGTGTTTCACAGAGGAGAGCGTTACCCTATGTTCCCCTGTGCCCTCTGTGGTGAGACTCAGCGAGCGAGAATCCATTCTGCCACCAGGCGTAGGATTTCCGGTGTTTGCGGGTCCCAGAGCGTGGTGTGGGGCATTTCTGGATAGACCTCAAAGCGCTTGTCGGGGGACGCCGAGAGCCTTTGGAAGGCTTCACAATCGCGGTGGCTCACCACGCGGTCTTTCCCGCCTTTCATCATCAGGATCGGCACGCGAACCCGGGGCGCGACCTTGCGCCTCCACCCGAAAATGAGCCGCTGGATATCGAGCAGGTAGCCGAAGTTGGCTTTCTTGTAGGCCAGCGGGTCGGCGCGGCGGGCGGCGATCCATTTCGGATCGCGGGAGCTTTCCTCAAGCCGCTTGCCCACCAGATCGATCACCGGTTTACGGTGTCCGAACAGTAGGTACGGCATGAGTAGCGCGCTCTCGAGGTTAAGGAGCTGGCTGCTATCCACGTAAAAGGCCGGAGCCAGAAGAATCAGGCCGGCGAGCTGGGCGCTGCCTTCCTTGGCGTAGTTCAAGGCGTAGTTGGATCCCATGCTGTCGCCAAGCAGAAAAACCTTGGTGTGCGGCTGCTGCTGTTTGACCAAGTCCACCATGGCGGCCACATCCTGCGCCACCGCGGCGGCGCCGCCGGTATAGCCGCGTGGCCCGCAGGAAAGGCCATGGCCCCGGGCGTCAAGGCCATAAACGGCGATGCCCCGCGGGTTGAGTGCGTCGGCGATAACCTTGTAAGGCCCGCCGTGGTAGCCGATGCCATGCAGTACAATCACCGCCCGGCCGTTCCAACCTGTGGTCGGCCAGTAACGGTAGAAAAGGCCGGTCCCGTCGGCCGAAGTAAGCGTACCGTGCTGGTCGGCGATGGGTTCGCCCAGACGATATGCGTCTTTGGCGGAGCGAACCTGCGGCGGCATCTCAGCGATGTCGGCTGAAGTAGACATTTAGCAATTATGACTGAGGCGGGGGGCTTCTGGGTTAATACCATGCTACGAAGGGTCGCAGCGGTTACAAGTTGGGTTCGGCGAATGCCAGGTGCGCAGAAACGCACCCAGCTACCGTCTCTACCCGTCGGAGATGCGATACTTGAAGGGATGCCTTCTGCTGACCCTAAGTCCGTGAAAGTCAACCTGACCACGGGTACGGGTGTGGACATCGAGTGGAAAGACGGCCATCGTTCACACTATTCGTTCCCTTTTCTCCGGGACGCCTGCCCTTGCGCTCTCTGTGACGAGGAACGGGGCAAGGCGGGACGGAATCCGGGAGTGCCTCCGAAAACCGCGCCTGGGGCGCTGCCCATGTTCAAGGCTTTGGCCAAGCCGGAGTCGGCGGATGGCGTAGGCAAATACGCCATCAAGTTCCATTGGAACGACGGCCATGAGCTGGGGATTTATTCCTGGCAGTTTTTGCGCGATTGGTGTCCGTGTGAGGAGTGCAAGGCGGCGAGGGCAGCGGTGAAGGCAGGGTAAATGCGACAATGGCCCCGATTTCTCGAGGTCGAAAATTTCCGGGTTATACAGCACGCTGCGACCCTCTCAGCGTAGGCCGCTCCATATCCGAGTCAAGTTACTTTATGCTTGCCTGTGGCAAACTACAGTCTGCGATGGTCAAAACTGCCAACCTTGTTTCGGGTCTCGGGTGCCTAGTCTCAGTCTTGGCACCCCTGTTGGCAATCTTGCTTTATCCAAGAGCCAATTGGTTGTTTGCGTTCGTTCTGGTCGGTGTCGCAATTCTGTTCTTGAGTAATCGCGTAACCAAAGATCCCACGCCTCAAGCTTTGGCCGATGAAATCGAACAGCTGCTAACCGGGACATACAGTGGATGGTCGGTTGATGACTTTGAGAGCAGGAGAATTCGCGACCCTCAACTAAAACAGCTCTGGCGAAGGAGTATGCAGGCAGGCCCACACCCTTGCCCGGAAGAATGGGTGGGACTGGATCAAGAGCGCAAAGACCGGCTGCGAGAGGTCGTTCGGGAACTGAGGGCATTGGGAGAGGAGCGCGATGCTGGACGAACCAAGCATTAGCCCCTGACGGATGCTGCCACTGTCTAAGAGATGACGTCCTGTAAAATTCAATCAGGACCCTTGAAGCCTTGTCTTTTCTCTCCCAACTCAATCCGCAGCAGCGTGAGGCGGTGGAAACCACCGAAGGACCCGTGCTCATTCTGGCTGGCGCTGGTAGCGGCAAGACGCGCGTCATCACCTATCGTATCGCCTATCTGATCGAACACGTGGGGGCGATGCCGGAATCCATTCTGGCGATGACCTTCACCAACAAAGCTGCTTCCGAAATGGTTGAACGCGTTGACAA
>Ga0070733_10002426_pt1 | contig 13294 bp, 5 predicted proteins | sample Coa_R1_9_FD_66450 | JGI IMG/M metagenome (GOLD analysis project Ga0070733, IMG submission 66450) | Surface soil microbial communities from Centralia Pennsylvania, which are recovering from an underground coalmine fire - Coalmine... | ecosystem: Environmental > Terrestrial > Soil > Unclassified ... | reverse complement strand
AACTTTTCGTGGCGGCCAGCTTGTGCGAACAAGCTCTCTCGCAGGATCCCGCCGGCGCCTTCAACAAAATGGAGAAAGCCGCAAAGTCCGACTATCGCGGCGCGGTGGCGGAGCTTTCGGAAAAATCCGCCGAGAGCGAAGCCGAAGTCGCGCGGCGTGCCGTCAAATTGGCACAGCAGACCCGGCACGGAACCAATGTGCGCGCCAACGAACGTCGCTCCCACGTTGGCTATTACCTTCTCGGCGAAGGGCGCGAGAAGTTGGAGCACGCGCTTGGTATCAAGGATTCCTTGTTCGCAGCCGCCAAAAAACTTTTGAAACGATGGCCGGACGGGTTGTACGTATTGGGTATTGAGGTCCTGATGGTCGGTCTGTTGACCGCGGTGGTGATCGGCGCGGAAGTTCGCGTGCCCACATTTCTGGTGGTTGCGCTGTTCTTGTTGCCGGCGGCCGAAAGCGCGGTGGCCATCGCCAATCAGTTGGCGGTGATGTTTGTAAAACCGCGGGCGCTGCCAAAAATGGATTATCTGCACGGCATTCCGGAGCACAGCAAAACGCTGGTCGCGGTTCCCACTTTGCTGACCGGCCGCGAACAGATGGAGCGCGCCGTGCGCGACCTGGAAATTCGCTTCCTGGGAAATCGCGACGCCAATCTGCACTTTTGCCTGCTGACCGATCCACCCGACGCGGCTACGCAATTTGATAAGCGCGATCAACTTGCATCCGAGTGCGCGCAATTGATCGAGCAGCTCAACCAGCGATACGCGCACGAAAGCAAAGGCGCTTTTTTCCTGTTCCACCGCAACCGCACCTTTAACGCTGTCGAGAAGGTCTGGATGGGTTGGGAGCGCAAGCGGGGAAAACTGCTGGACCTGAACAATCTGCTGCTCGGAAGGCACAACAACTTTTCGCTGATTGCCGGCGATCAGGCATTGCTGCACGGCATCAAGTACGTGATCACTCTGGACGCTGACACCCAGTTGCCCCGCGACGCCGCGCGCAAACTGGTTGGTGCCATTGCGCACCCGTTGCAACGCGCGGTGATTCATCCCGTTTCCAATGTGGTGGTCGAAGGCTACGGCATTTTGCAGCCGCGCGTCGGCGTTAGCATTCATTCGGCGAACCGTTCCCGCCTTGCAGCGCTTTTTTCAGGCGATTCGACGTTTGACGTTTACACTCGAGCGGTCTCCGATGTGTATCAGGATTTGTTCGCGGAAGGCAGCTTCACCGGCAAAGGCATTTACGAAATCGAAGTGTTCCAGCGCGTGGTCGAGCATCGCTTCCCATGCAACGCGATTTTGAGCCATGACATGATCGAAGGCGCCTACGCACGCGCCGGCCTGGTTTCCGACGTTGAAGTTATTGACGACTATCCTTCGCGCATCGCCGCCTACAGCAAGCGTAAACACCGCTGGGTGCGCGGCGACTGGCAAATTCTATTTTGGCTTTTTCCACGCGTGCCGGATTATTTCGGCAACGTGGTGCGCAATCCGATCAACCTGATTTCGCGCTGGAAAATTCTCGATAATCTTCGCCGCAGTCTGACCGAAATTGCCATGCTGGCGATCCTGCTGTGCGGCTGGATGTTTCTGCCGGGCACTGCACTTTATTGGACGCTGGCGACGCTCGCCGTTTTTGCGCTTCCCACCTATCTACAGTTCGGGCTAAGCATTTTACGCAGTGGTAGCGCCAAGTTTACCGCGCGTTTCTGGGCGGGATGGTTTTCCGATTTTGCCGCCGCGAATGCGCACTTGCTCTTGCGCCTGGTGTGCTTGCCGCAGCAGAGCCTGGTAACGCTGGACGCCATCGTGCGCGCGGCAATTCGCATGGCAGTGACCCGCCGCAAATTGCTGGAATGGGAAACCGCCGCGGAAGCGGAAGTTAGCGGAAAGAAAATGAGTCCCGTAGATGTTTATCTGAAAGCAACGCCGTGGCTGACGCTGATCGGCGGAGTTTTCCTCGCCGTGGATCGCCCGGAATCTTTCGCCGTGGCTTGGCCGCTGCTGCTTCTGTGGGGCGGCTCGGAAGCATTTTGCAACTGGCTCGATAAGCCGCTGCCGGAGGACGGCCTGCGCATCGATCCGCGCGACGAAGCGCTGCTTCGCAACTCCGCTCTGCGAACCTGGAGATTCTTCCGCGAGTTCAGCAACGAACGCGAAAATTATTTAATCCCCGATATTCTTAAAGAAGAAGGCGCAATCCTCGCGCATCGTGTGTCGACTACCAACCTCGGACTGCTGTTGAATGCGCGGATCGCTGCGCTCGATCTCGGCCACATCACGATGCAAGAGTTCATCGACGGCACGCAAAGAACCATGACCACCGTTCGGCGTCTGCCGAAATTGCGCGGCCATCTTTACAACTGGTATGACACTCGGACGCTGCAGCCAGTTGGAGATCCATTCCTCTCTACCGTGGACAATGGCAACCTGGTCTGCTGTTTGTGGACTTTGAAGCAAGCCTGCATTGAAGAATTGAAGCGGCCGATCTTTCGCCGGGAGTTGTGGACCGGCATCCGCGATCATGCGCGGCTGATTCAACAAATTTCCGGGACTAAAAAAGAGGTTCGTAAAAAGCTTCGCGCTCTGGAAGACTGCATTGCAAACATGGGCGCCTCGCCGTTCGAATGGCTGAGCGCAATGCCGGCGCTGGAGCAGGCGATTGCGGCGATGATCGAATCCGCTCGCGCTGCTGCGCCGGACTCCGAAGAAATGCAATGGTGGCTTTCCGAACTGAATGTGCGATTCGCGGAGCTGGAGAAATTGGCCGTTCAATTCGCTCCGTGGGTTTCCACCAAACTCCGCACGCTGCGCGCAAACCACGAATTGCAGGCAAAATGGATCGCTGGATTGAGCCTGGCCACCGCGGAGCGGGTCTATTCCGAAATCGCGGAATCCCTGAATAGCGAGTGCCGCACTTTTCCGCAGGAAGGAACCGCGGAGATCGCTTCTCGCGAGCTTCTGCGCGAAGCCCTGGCTGGCGGCCGCGAAAACGTTTTGCAGGCGGCCAATGCGCTGAACGAAATTGCCGCATACTCCGATCAGCTTGCAACGGGCATGGATTTTTCGCTGGTGTTTGACGATTCGCGCAAGTTGCTGACCATCGGCTATGACGCGGCGAAAGGCGCGGCCAGCGAACATCACTACGATCTGCTCGCTTCCGAGGCGCGCGCGGCCATTTTTGCCGGAGTCGCCAAAGGCGAAATTCCGCAGGATTCCTGGTTTCGTCTTGATCGCTCGCACATTTCGTTCAAGGGCGAACGTGTGCTGCAATCCTGGACCGGCACCATGTTCGAATACCTGATGCCGTCGCTATGGATGAAATCATCGGCGGGGACGCTTTTGGAAAGCAATATGTGCAGTGCGGTTCGCGCGCAACAAAAATACGCGCGCCGCTATTCGATTCCCTGGGGCATTTCGGAGTCGGGCTGCAGCCTTTTGAGCGGCGACGGCCACTACCACTATTTCGCGTTCGGCGTGCCGGCGCTGGCGTTGCACCGCCCGGACGAAGAGCGAGTTGTGATTTCGCCGTACTCGACCTTCATGAGCCTGATGACCGGCTCGTATGACGCGCTGAAAAATCTGCAGCGGCTCAGGAAACTTGGCGCGGTCGGCGCTTACGGTTTCTATGAAGCGCTGGACTACGGCCCCAAAATATCCATCAACCGCAAGCGCTTCACTCTGGTGCGCTCGTGGATGGCGCATCACCAGGGCATGTGCCTGTTGTCGGTTGCCAATGTTCTGTGTGATTCCTCGATTCAGCGGCGTTTCCACGCGGAGCCGCAAGTTGCGGCGACCGAACGCCTGCTGCATGAAAAAGGCATCGTGGCTAAAGCCATCGATACGGCAAAAGCTAAGCGCGAGAACAATGTGGAGGCCCTGCTTGCTGATGGACAAAGTGTATTGAGTCCAAGCTATTGGGGCGCGAAGGATCACGCGAAAACCGCGGCGTAGTTTTCCGGCGGAATTTCCATTGAACCTAATTTTCTGGAGAGATTTTTTCCTCACTTTTCTTTCCACTCCCTGCATCTTTTTGGCAGGTAGCATTTGACAAACCCGCCGCGCTGCGCGAAACTCTTTATGGCGAACAAAAAGCGAAAAACTCCCGCGCCTCTCCCTCGCCTTTTACGCCATGCTCTCCACTTCCAACACCCTGCGCCTGCACCTCGAGTCCGCTCTTGCCGGACGCGTCTCCTCACCTTTCCGTTTTCAGCAGCCGCATCCGGTTACCGCTTCCGCTGGAATCGCCGCCCTGGATCATCTTGCTGGCGGCCTGCCGCGCGGCTGCCTCACCGAAGTTTTCGGCACGCTTTCTTCGGGAATCACTTCCCTGCTGCACTCCACGCTGGCGGCGCGCACCGCCAATGCGGAAGTCTGCGCGCTGGTGGACGCGCAGGATTCATTTGATCCCGCTGGCGCGCAATCCGCCGGCGTTTCTTTGCGCCAGCTGCTTTGGGTGCGCTGCCGTAATCTGGATCAGGCGCTACGTTCCGTGGATTTGCTGTTGCACGGTGGCGGCTTCAGCCTGGTGGCGATAGACCTGAGCGGCGCGCCTGCGCGACTGGTTCGCCAGATTCCCTTGAACTTCTGGTTTCGTCTGCGGCGCAGCGTGGAAAATACTTCCACCATCCTGCTGGTGCTTTCCCGCGAATCGAACGCGAAAACCTGTGCATCGCTGGTGCTGCGCATGGAGCGAGAGGCCGCGCGCTGGTCGCTGCGGGATCGCCTGTATCCATCGCGCGATTTTCACACTCCGGCGTCTTTGCTGGATGGATGGACAACCACTGCGGAGATGATTCGCTCCAGCGCACAACGAACAAATATTTCCTTCATCGATCACGCTAGAAGCGATGGCGGACCAAACTTAAATACGGATGTTGTCCGATTCCCTCTCCGTTCGAACCATTTTCTTCCCGCTGACTCTGCACAAAACGAAAGGACGTAGAACTTTGGCTGAGCCTTCCCAACTCACCGTGTTCGTCGCAAGCCGCCATGCCGCTCGCTGTTCTATTCGCTGCTGTTTACGTTCCCAATTTTATTTTGCAGGCGATCGCGCGCTCCGAGCCCGAACTGCGCACCCAACCGCTGGTCATCATCGACGGGCCGCCGCCGACTTATCAGGTGGTCGCGTTCAACCGGATCGCCGAACTTCTCGGCGTCGCGCGCAGCATGACCAAAGCGGCCGCCAGCCAGTTCGCGCAAGTCACCATTCGCTCGCGCTGCAGGATTCGCGAAGAAGCGGCGCACGCGGCGCTGCTCGATGTGGCGTGGTCGATCACTCCGCGCGTGGAAGACGCCGCGCCGGACACGTTGCTGCTCGATATTTCCGGCCTCGCATCACTTTTCGGTAATGAAAATGAGATCGCGCGGGAGATCGCGGCGCGCGCTTCCGCATTTGGAATGAGCGTTCACGTCGCGGCTTCCTCGAATGTGGAAACCGCGCGCATCGTGGCTCGTGCTTTACCCGGACCAACTATCGTTCCACAAGGCCAAGAACGCCGTTTTCTGGAAACGCTGCCGGTTGGCATGCTGTCGCCGAGTCCGGAGCTTGCCGACGTTTTCGATCGCTGGGGTGTGGCCACCTGCAAAGCGCTGGCTTCTCTGCCGTTGCTCTCGCTTTCCGAATGTGTCGGGCAGGAAGGAGTTCGCCTGCATGCCATCGCCAGCGGCAAAGGCATGCGCCCGCTGCTGCTTGCCGAACCGGCGCAGCATTTTGAAGAATGGTTCGAACTGGACGAAGCTGTCGACGACCTCGAATCCCTTTCATTTCTTCTGGGCCGGCTTCTCGACCAGTTGTGTGCGCGGCTTTCTGCGCGCGCGCTTTCCATTGCCGCGATCCATGTGAATTTCAAATTGCAGCCAGCATTTGACAATGCTTTCGATACTTCGCGTGATCTGCTACGAGTGAAATCGTCTGCCCGCACATTCACATGCAATCTCGAGCTTCCGGCTCCCACGCGCGACGGCAAACTCTTGCTGAAGCTGTTGCGTCTTCGACTGCAATCGCATCCTCCCGGCGCCCCCATCCAAACAATCCAGATGACCGCGCAATCTTCGCTGGCGCGCGTAACGCAAGGCTCCCTCTTTATTCCCACCGCGCCCGATCCGGACAAACTCGAACTCACCATCGCGCGCATTGCCGCGGTGGTTGGCGAAGGAAATGTTGGCGCGCCGCAATTGCTCGATTCCAACCGGCCTGATGCGTTTCATGTTCAAAACTTTTCCATGGTTGCAGTGGCTTCCTCTGGTTCGAACAATCATTCAAAAAAGGAATCGGAAACGAATTCGCGATACCATGCTTCTCCGACCATTGCGCTCCATGCATTTCGCCCGCCCGTTCCGGCACGAGTCCAGCTACAGGGAAACAAGCCCGCATCCGTTTTCTTTCACGGCCGTTCCGGAAAAGTCATCCATGCGTCCGGGCCGTGGCGCACTTCGGGCGACTGGTGGGAAGAAACACCCTGGCAGGAAGACGCGTGGGATCTGGAAATTGTTCTTTCCGGCGAAAGTTCGCCGGAGCAAAGCTTCTACCGCTTTTCTTACGACGGACTGCTGGACAAATGGTTTGTGCGGGGCGTATACGACTGATGTACATCGAACTGCACGCCCGCTCTGCATTTAGTTTTCTCGGAGGCAGTTCTTCGCCAGAGGAGCTGGCACGAGCCTGCGCCACGCTTGGCATGCCCTCGATGGCGCTGCTCGATCGCGATGGCCTTTATGGCGCGCCACAATTCTACCTGGCCGCAAACAAACTCGGCGTTCGCGCGCACATCGGCGCGGAAATCAGTTGCGTGGTTGGTTGGCGCTATCCGCTGCTGGTCACTTCTTCCGAAGGATACAAAAACCTATGCCGCTTGATCACCCGGATGAAACTCCGCGCGGCAAAAGGAGAAGGCGCAATCGAAGCGCATGAGCTCGAACATCGCAGCGGCGGATTGATCTGCCTCACTGGCGGCGAGGAAGGCCCGCTCGCCCATGCGCTCCGCTCTGGCGGAAAAGAGGCTGCGCGCGCGACGCTTGAACGACTCTGCGCGATTTTTGGCCGCGAAAACGTTTACGTCGAACTGCAGCGGCATTTTTCAATCGAAGAAGAACGCCGCAATCAGGTTGCTGTCGAACTCGCGCGCAGCATGCGCCTTCCACTGCTTGCCACCAACAGTGTTTCTCACGCAACGCCTGCGCAGCGCGAAATCATGGATGTCTTCACCTGCCTGCGTCGCCATCGCGTCCTTGCCAATGCCGGCCGGCTTCTTTCCTGCAACAGCGAGCGTTATCTGAAATCTCCGTTGCAGATGGCCGCGCTCTTTGCCGATTTGCCGGAAGCCATCGCCAACACCACCGAACTTGCTTCACGCTTGCAATTCACGCTCAAGGATCTCGGCTACAAATTTCCAACCTATCCAACTCCCAACGGTGAATCGCAGATGGAATACCTGCGCCAGCGCACGCAGGAAGGAATGGTTCACCGCTACGGCACGCAAAACGATCGCGCGCACCTGCAGATTCAGCGCGAACTTTCGGTCATCGAGAAACTCGATCTCCCCGGCTATTTCCTCATTGTCTGGGACATCATTCGCTTTTGCCGCGAACAAAACATTCTGGTGCAAGGCCGCGGTTCCGCTGCCAACAGCGCCGTCTGCTACTCGCTTGGCATCACCGCTGTCGATCCGGTCGGAATGAATCTGCTATTCGAACGCTTTCTTTCCGAAGAACGCGGCGAGTGGCCAGACATCGATCTCGATCTGCCCAGTGGTGACCAGCGTGAACGCGCTATTCAATACGTTTACGAACGCTACGGAAAACTTGGCGCCGCGATGACCGCGAACGTGATTACCTATCGCGGCAAATCCGCCGCCCGCGAAATCGGCAAAGTGCTTTCCTTCGATCCAGAGACCCTGAATCGCCTCGCGAGTCTCGTCAGCGCGTGGGAGTACACCGATTCGAACGACACGTTAACGCGCCAATTCAAGGATGCCGGGCTCGACCTTTCCAATCATCGCATTCACAAATTCTTCGAGCTTTGCCAAAAGGTTCAGAATCTGCCACGTCATCTCGGCCAGCATTCCGGCGGAATGGTGGTCTGCCAGGGGCAACTCGATTCCGTGGTGCCACTCGAGCCGGCCACCATGCCCGGCCGCGTTGTGGTGCAGTGGGACAAGGAAGATTGCGCGGACATGGGCATCATCAAGATTGATCTTCTCGGTCTCGGCATGATGGCGGTTCTCGAGGAGTCCATCCAACTGATTCGCGCGCACCACAAAGAAGAAATCGACCTCGGTCATCTGCCACAAGACGATCCCGCCGTTTATACCGCTTTGCAGCGCGCTGACACCATCGGTTTATTTCAAGTGGAGAGCCGCGCGCAAGTGTCCTGCCTGCCGCGCCTCAGGCCAAAATGTTTTTACGATATTGTGGTGCAGGTGGCCATCATTCGTCCCGGGCCAATCGTCGGAAAGATGGTTCATCCCTATTTAAATCGCCGCTTGGGACGTGAACCTGCGGAAAGCCTGCACCCATCGCTGGAATCCACGCTTGCACGCACGCTCGGCGTGCCGCTTTTTCAGGAACAACTCTTACGCATCGCCATGATTGCCGCGGGATTCTCCGGCGGCGAAGCCGAAGAGTTGCGCCGTGCTTTCGGATTCAAACGCTCCGAAGCACGCATGAAAGACATCGAAATCAAGCTGCGCCGCGGCATGGAATCAAAAGGCATCACAGGCGAACCACAAAATAAAATCGTTCGAGCCATCACTTCATTCGCGTTGTATGGATTCCCCGAATCGCATGCGGCAAGTTTTGCACTGATCGCCTACGCCAGCGCTTTTTTGAAGTGCCACTACCTCGCGGCGTTCACCACCGCCATGCTCAACAATCAGCCCATGGGCTTTTATCAGCCGGCAACCTTGATTAAAGACGCCCAACGCCACGGCCTGAAATTCAAGCCGATCGATATCACTTGTTCGCAGTGGGAATGCACCATTGGCGAAGCTTCCGAAAACTTTCCGGTTCGAATCGGCCTTCGCTATGTAAAAGGATTGCGCAAAGAAACCGCGCTGCAGATTCTCGCGCAGCGCCACCTCCAGCCATTCGCTTCGATTGAAGATCTAAAACAGCGCGCGCCGCAACTTCAGAAAGACGAACTGCGCGTCCTCGCCAGCATTGGTTCGCTGAATTTCATTTCCAATAAAATGCGCGCTCATCGTCGCAGCGCGCTTTGGCAAGTCGAACGCGCCGGACGCCCCGCGGGTGAACTTTTCGAACCGTATCTCCGGACAGAAAACTCCGATCCCTCTTCCCTTCTCTCCCCACTTGAACCGATGAACGACGAAGAACGCCTGGTCGCCGATTTTCACGGCACCGGCCTCACCACCGGCCGCCATCCGATGGCTCATCACCGCGCGCAACTGAGTCGTCACAAAGTCGTGCCTGCATCGCGCCTCGCCGCGCTTCGCGATGGCGCATTGGTTCGCGTGGCAGGGGCGGTGATCGTTCGTCAACGCCCCGGAACCGCCAAAGGATTTGTTTTCCTCAGCCTGGAAGATGAAACCGGCATCGCCAACATCATCATCACGCCGCAACTCTTCGAAAAAGATCACACCACCGTAGTGCACAACTCATTTCTCATCATCAAAGGCACGCTGCAAAACCAGGACGGTGTCATCTCGGTCAAAGCTGCACTCATCAAGCCTCTGCATCTTTCCCGCGCCGCAGCTCCGGCCCACGACTTCTACTAGCCCTACGGTGCGGCAACCGCTTTGCGAATCAGCGAACTGTCATTCCTGAAATAAATCGTGGCCAGCACGTAGCCAAGCTGGTATTCGCGCACCGCAGAATAATTTGTCTGAAACCATACGGCGTCCTGGTCGCTTTGCGAGCGCATCAAAGGAAGATCGCTGTCGTACAAAATCACAATGTCTGCGTGATATTGACGGGCAGCCTTCGGAAGCCACGCTGAACCGTACGCTTTCCTGAGCCGAGTTGTTTCCGGCGTCACCAGCCCCATCGAATCATAGATGTAGCAACCGCTCCGGTAACCCACCAATCCAATATGCTCAAGAAAAACCGTTCCGGCAGGCGGCAAACTTTCTTCAATCACTTTGCTGATTGCAACGGAGCTGCCTTCCGCGGGATTAACGCGCCGCACAGCCACTGCGCGAACTCCGGCCGCAAATAACAACATTCCTATCAGCGCCATAATATAAGTCGGCCGCAATGGCATAACCGAACGCATTCTGATGTTCGAGAGCACATGCCACATCGCGTACACCGCAATTAGATAAAACGCCCACTTCGGCGGGATTAAGTACCAGGAAAACAGCGGCGCTCGAGCGGCCAGGAACGCTCCAACATACAGCAAAAAGAAATACAGAACGGGGCGAACCTTCGGGAATCCTCGCCAGAGATCGATAGCCGAAGGAATCAGCGCCACGAAGACTGCGACGATCAAAACAAGGCCCCAGACTCCAAACCGCTGCGCCGGAACGAACGCCGACAAGAGAGTCAGCACATAATCCCAGTCTGGCAGCATGAATGCGCCATGACTGACCGCTTTCCCCACGACAGATTGCGGCACGATCGATCCAAAGTACAATTTCAAGAAAATGAGCCATGCAAACAGCGCGCCGCAAAACAATATGAGCGGTCGGATAAGTGCACCGATTCCTTTCTTGCGATGCGCTAACAACAGCTCGATTGCCAGCGCCAGCAGCCACAAACCGGTGTCCACTCGTCCGAGAAATAGTAAGAAGCCCACGATACTCAGCGCGATGAGTCGATCACCGACAAAAAGATAGAGTGAGACCGACATCAGAAACAGGACTAGCGGCGTCTCCATTCCCGATGTCGAATTTGAAATGAACGAAGGTACGAACGCCACCACGGCCAGGAACGTCCACTGAACCGGTGCCGGAAGCCCGGCAGCACGCAAACTGCGTTCGCAAAAATAGAGTGTCCCCGCGGACGCCAGTATCCCCACGGACAGAGCGATCAGCTCAAGATGACTCGCGCCGAATATTTTTCCAAACGCCGCGAGAATGAACGTCAGCAGCGGGCTGGTCGTTCCCATCACCCGTTCGCAGGGATTGAATACCAATCCCAGGCCGTTCATTAAATTCTCAGCGTAGCGCAGCGTTACGTAAGCGTCGTCGAACAGGCCGTTCGGCAATTCATGTGAACTCAGGGCAATTCGCGCGATCGCCGAAGCAGCGATCAGCATCCACAGAAATATTCTTCGCTCGACGCGAAGGCCTTCCCGCTGCGTCTGCGCTTCGATCATCCTTGCTCCGTCAAAATGTTCAGAGATTCAGCTTCGCGAAGATCGGCTCGGGAATGAATCGAACGATCGCCATGATCCATTTCCAGTACCACGGCAGGTACACCACTGAGCGTGGCGAAATCATCGCATCGTGGACTCCGCGCCCTACGTCTTCGGCTGTCGCAAATAAAAAGTTTTGCTTCAGGTGCGCGGTCATCGGAGTGCTGACCCAGCCCGGTTTGATCAACACAACGCGAACATCCGCACCCGCCATGCGCAGGCGCAATCCCGCGGCCAGCGTCGCCACACCCGCTTTGGCGCTGCCGTAAACATAATTGCTGCGGCGTCCGCGATCACCGGCAACCGATCCGATCACACAGAGCACTCCCGCATGCTGCTGTTCAAATAACTTCGCCAACTGCATCAGCAACGACACCACACTGACAAAGTTAGTCTCAATCTCCTGCCGCAGAACGCGCGGATCGCTTTCCGTTGCGTCCTGATCCGGCAATGTTCCGTGCGCGATCAGCGCTGCGTCCAAACCGTCCCAAATTCCGAAGGCAGTCGCGACAATTCGTTCACGCGAAGACTCGTCGGTCATATCCGCCTGCGCCGTTTCCACCAGCTCAGCGCCACGAATCTTCAGATCTGCGGCCAGTGCCGCAAGTTTGCGCGGGTCGCGCGCCACTAAAAATAACTTCGCATGTTCTGCCGCAAAGCAGCGCGCCGTTTCTTGCGCGATTCCGGAAGTCGCCCCCAAAATCAGAACGCGCCGGCTCATCCGTTCACCACTTCATTCGCCGTAACCCGCCGCCAGAAATCCGAATTGAACTTCGGGTCGATAAACCTGGAAAATTCCGCCCAGCGCGGAAAATACGTTTTGTAACTCTCCGGTGACATTCGAGCATCTTTCGCCGGATACACCGCGCCGCCATTTTTCCGCACCACTTCGTCGAATCGTTCGCAAAGCTCCAACGTCCGGGTCCCCCGAAATGGGAAGTCCAGCGCCAGCGTCACTCCGGGCCGTGGAAACGACATCATGCCGGGCGACGGATGCGATCCAAACATTTTCAGCACCGACAAAGCACACGGCGCCTTAAATGCCACAATCAGCTCAAGTATCTCGCGAACGGCGTCTCTGTTTTCCTGCGGCACAACGAACTGATATTGCAGAAATCCGCGGCGGCCGTGCAGCACGTTCCAGTTCTTCAAACGATCCAGCGGGTAAAAAAAAGTATCGAACGGTGCCACGCTGCGCGCTATTTTCCGCCATTTCCGGTGAAGGTACATCCAATTGAACGCGCGGATCGTCGGGCGGCTGATCACGAACTCCGGCACCGGCAATCCCGGAATGGACACGCCTTTCCGATGAACTTCGATGTCGCTGGTCACCGTCTCGGAATGATTTCCGCGCATGAATATTCCCCGGCCCAGATTTTCTCCGCTCGAAAGGCAATCCAGCCAGGCGACAGTATATTCATGGCTTTCATCGGACTGCGCGCTCAGCTCAAAAAAATCTTCCAACTTCCCGAAGCGGATCTCTTCGCAGTCGATCCACGGCCCCGGCACTCGTTTCAATTGGATTTCCGCCCACAAAATCAGTCCGGTTAGCCCCAGGCCGCCGATTGTTGCTTCAAATAAATCGGCGTTCTCCTCGCGCGAACACACTACGCTGCCAACGTCCGAGCGCATCACTTCGAAGCAACGGACGTAGCATCCGAACGAGCCTGCACGATGGTGATTCTTGCCGTGCACATCATTGGCAATCGCTCCGCCAATGGTCACAAATTGCGTTCCCGGGGTCACCGGCAAAAACCACTTCGCCGGCAAGATCACCCGCAAGATCGCATCCAGCGTGACTCCCGCTTCGCATCGTAAAATTCCGTTTGCCGCATCGAACTGAATAAATTTGTCCAGCCCGCGCGTAGTTAGCAGCGTACCTTCGCCGTTAAGGCAGCAATCACCGTAGCTTCGCCCCATGCCATACGCCAACAGCGGACGAACAGACTCATTGAGATTGGGAATTTCCGAAATCCACGAA
>Ga0070733_10002425_pt1 | contig 13295 bp, 9 predicted proteins | sample Coa_R1_9_FD_66450 | JGI IMG/M metagenome (GOLD analysis project Ga0070733, IMG submission 66450) | Surface soil microbial communities from Centralia Pennsylvania, which are recovering from an underground coalmine fire - Coalmine... | ecosystem: Environmental > Terrestrial > Soil > Unclassified ... | reverse complement strand
GCGGCGGCTCGGCGGCGATCACGAACACGGTCGAAGCCTCGGCCGCGAAGCCGTGTTCGACGTGGTAGGGCGCCCACGGGCTCTCGGCCTCGTTCTCGCACACCGCGTAGGTGTATTTGCCGGGATGGCCGAGGGTCGATTTGTCGAGGTCGCCCGGCGTGCCGCCGCCAACATTGAGGAGGATCAGCCGGATCGCCCGACCGATCGTCGCGTTGGCGCGATTGCCCGAACCGAACGCGTTGACCCCGCCATTCATGCCGATCTCACGCGCGACCGGTCCGTTGACCACCAGCAGCGGCCCGGCCATGTGGGTCGTCGCCTGGACGCCATTGAGGTTGAACGCGTTGGCGGTCAGCGCGAGCATCGCCGCGCGCATCACCGGCGCGTAGTCGGGCTTGCACCCGGCCATCACCATGTTGATCGCCAGCACCTCACGGGTCAGCCCGCCATAACGCGGCGGCACGCGGCATTCGAGAAACTCGGGTTCGCCGCCCAGCGCCTTGATGCAGGCGGCGACCTTCTCCGCCGTCGGCGGCACCACCGGCAGCCCGTCGGTCCAGCCTTGCTCAAAATACCATTCGACGAGGTCGGTGCCGGACGGGACGCGGGAGATGGTGGCGGTCGTATCGGGCATGATGGTCGCTCTATTTTTTCATCGACCGAGAAGCGGCATCCATCCCTTTGCCGGCGAGGATTTGCAGTGTGCATTTATCGATCCGCGCCTGCCGGGTGGCCGACTGCTTGGGCTGGGCAAAATGGATGAGGTACATGCGTCGCCGCCCCGGGGTCAGCGCCTCAAAAGCGGCTTTCAGCGCGGCGTTCCGGTCGAGCGTTTGCTGGAACTCCTCAGGGATCGCGACAGTGGCGGGTTTCTTTTCGACCTTGAGGCCGGCTTTTTCGATCGCGACGGCTTCATCGATATAAGCCCTGACGACAGGTTCCAGCTCGGCGATCTGGTGCATGCCGGTGAACCGCATTTGGCGAACGAACTGGCTGTTCTCGCCGGGGGCCATCAAAACGCCGTTGGGGTCTTTCAACAGCGCGCCTTTGAAAAACGCCAGACAGCAATAGTCCTTAAACGAGCTGATCAGCAGGACGATGCCCTTGTCCAACGTGTAACAGGGCTGATGCCATTTGAAGTCTTCGGTCAGCGGGAAGTCGAGAACGATCGTCCTCAACCTCGCCATTTCGTCCTGCCATCTTTTGGCCTGGCTTAAATAGTCGGTGACCTTGGGGTTCATCTGCTCATCGCCGCGAATAGTGGCTGCCCATGCTGGTGGCGTAGCCCGGTTCGACGCGCACATCGACAAGGGCGACGCCGCCCACCTCCACCGTCTCGATCGCCTGGCGCAACGTGCGCACAAGTTCCTTGGGGTCGCGCACCGGGCCAAAGCCGGTCGCGCCCTGGCCGCGTGCCAGCATCGCGAGGTCGGGCTCGGGGTCGGCGATGCGCTGGCCGATCCAGCGATTGGCGACTGGCCGCTCGCGCTGCCGCGCCATGCGGTCCTGATGCAGCTCGTCGTTGAAGAATGAATTGTTGTTGGCGACGATGATCAGCACCGGAATGCGGTAATGCACCGCCGTCCACAGCGCGGTGATGCCCATCAGCGTGTCGCCGTCGCCGAGCACCGCGATCGGCAGCCGGCCGTGACCGCCATCCTTAAGCGCCAGCGCCGCGCCGACCGCCATCCCCGGACCGCCACCGATCCCGCCGCCGCCGTCGCCGCCCAGCATGTCGAGCGGGTGGGCGACCTCCCAGGCATGACCGCCCCAGGCGAGCGGGGTGCGGATCACGCAGGTGTCGCGCGAGCCGACCGCCTCGCGCAAAGCGACGGCAAGCGAAACCGGGGTAATCACATCGGACGAGGCCGGGGCGGGGGCTTCGGTTTCCGCCGGCGGCTCGGGGCGCGCCCATCCGGGCGCGCGCGGCTTCAGCAGCGGCAGGATCGCGGCGACCGCGACATCGGGCTCGACCGCGAGGTGCAAATCGGTTGGCGGCAGGCCCTGGTAATCCATGCTCCAGCCGTTATGGAGCTGGTGATCGAGCGAGGCGAGGATGACTTTGCTCCCGACCGCGTCGTCACCCCAGGCGGCCCTGAGTGCGCCGCCGAGATCGACCCAATCGAGGCTCAGCACGACGTCGGCCTCGCGCAGCACCGCCAGCGCTTCGGGGCTCGGCTGGTTGCCGGCGGGCGGCCCTTGCAGCCGGTGTGCGGTGGGAAAAGTAGCGCCGGTCTTGGGGTCGGTCAGCACGATCGCGCCGAGCGCCTCGGCGAGTTTGACCCGCCGCTCCCAAGCCTCTTCGGTGCGCGCACAACGGCCCATCAGGATGACCGGATTTTTCGCCGCCTGCAGCAGACCGGCAGCCGCCTCGAGCGCGCCGGGGTCGGGTGCGGCCGGCGCCGGCGCCTTGAACCGCGCGGCTTCCGGCAGACGCGGCAGCTCGCCGACATGCGACTCCTGCAGCGCCGCGTCAAAGCAAACATAGACCGGGCCGCACGGCTTGGTCGTGGCGATCTTGTAGGCGCGCAGCAGCGACTCAGGCACCGCGCCGACCGAATTGGGCTGGTCATCCCATTTGGTGTAGTTGCGAATGAGCGCGCCCTGGTCGGCAGCGGTGTGAATCCAGTCGATCCACGGCCGCCGCTTGTCGGCGGCGACCGGCCCAGTCGCGCCGAGCAGCACCACCGGCGCCCGGTCACACCACGCGTTGAACACCGCCATCGTCGCGTGCATCAGCCCGACATTGCTGTGAACGATCGCGCCCATCGGCTTGCCGGCGATCTTGGCATAGCCATGCGCGATCGCCACGGCGTGCTCCTCGTGCAGGCAGAGCAGCATTTGCGGCGCCTGGTTGCCAAGCAGGTTGACCAGGCTGTCGTGCAGCCCGCGATAGGACGCACCAGGATTGAGCGCGACGTAAGGAAGGCCGATCTCGCGCAGCATCAGCGCCATCACGTCGCTGCCCCAGTAATCGCCGGTCTCGTTGGCCAGCGCCGGCCGCTCGATCGCGCCTGGCCCTTGTCCTGCATCAGCCATCGGTGCCCCCTGTATCGGACAGCGGGATTAGATCAGCCTGGCCGGGAAATGCCAGCGCTTAACGCAGCCGACGGCACAACGAAAACGGGGCCGCGGCGCGCCCCGCGGCCCCGTTTATGCCGGCCCCGCTCGGAAGCGAGCCGGGTTTTCGCCGGTTACGACTTGGACGGGCTGGCGATCAGCCGATCCTTGATCTTGGCGTATTCCGAGTCCGACAGGATCTTCTTGGTAGTCAGGTCGCTCGGATCCTTATACGGACGGCCTTGCACGATCTTGGCGGCGTCGGCATCGGTCACGCCGGGCAGTCCCTTCAGATCGGCCGTAGTCGCGGTGTTGATATCGACCATCCCGGCCTTCGGGGCGGTAGCCGGAACCATCGTCGCGGGCTTGGCCGGGGCGGTGGCGGGCGCCGGATGCGTGGCGGTGCCAGGAAGATCGGCGGCCAGAACCGGCACTGCAATGATGACGGCGAGAAGGCCAAACGAGATCGGGGAAAGCTTCCACATCACACGTGTCTCCGAAATGGGACGAGAAAGTTCGTCGCGACCCAGAACGAAGCCTTCGGCGGAGTTCTTCCCGTCCCCACACAAACGTCACAAATGGGGAAATTCGGCCGTAATTACTTCGGCGCAGGAATAAAATTGGAAATGAAAAACAGTCTTCAGATTATCGCTATCGCTCGGCTGCTTTGCCGCTCCCGGGCTTGTAGCCGTCAGTCAGCGTTTGCAGGAAGGCGATGATGTCGGCGCGATCCTGTTCGGTCAGCGCCGGGGCGTCGCCGGGGTGGCGGTCAAAGGGCGGTTCGACGTTCACGTTGCCGCGGTACTGGGGTGGCAGATCGTCGAACTTAGTGACCGTGCCGTCCTCTGCCGGGTAGTAGAATTTGCCCGGCTCGATGTCGCGCTCGACATAAAAATCGAGCACCTCCTTGAGACTGTGCATCACCCCGTTATGAAAAAAGCTCTGGCGCAACGCGATGTTGCGCAAGGTCGGGGTGCGGAACTGCCCGCAATATTCGGCGCGATCCTTGAAGTCGGTGCGTAGCGGCCCGCACAGGCCGAGATCGAAATAGGCGGGATCCTTGTTAGCGGGGATCTCCGGGTTACGCGGCACCCCGACCGCGTTGAACCCGAAATCGGTGAATTGCGGGGCGGTGCCGTCGGCGGCGCGGGCGCTGCGGTGGCAATGCGCGCAGTTGCCTTTGGCGGGATCGTCGAAGAGCGCGAGCCCGCGCGCCTCCTGCTCGGTCAGCGTCACGTCGCCGGCGAGATAGGAATCGTATTTGCTGGTGTAAGGATAGAAATCGCCGGGGTTTTGCTCGAAGGTTTCGAGCGCCTCGAGGATGGCCGCAAAGGCTTTGCCATTGTCAGCAAAAATCCCGGCTCCGAAAATCTTGCGCAGCGCCGCGGCATGCGGGGATTTGGCGACGGCGGTGACCACCGAACCCTCATCCGGATTGGCCATCTCGAACGGCGACAACAGCGGTACCCGCGCCTGATCGCGCCCGCGGTCGGCGCGTCCATCCCAGGTCAGCCCACCGGTCGGCCCATTGTCGATGCTCGGATCGCCCTCATCCTCGGATTCGAAATAATGCTCGGTGAATTGCGGTACCGACTGCAAGTAGTGCAGCGTCGGTACCGCGCGCAGGCCGGGCTGCTTGAGATCGGCGCCGCCCAGCTGCACCGGCAGATCGTTGGCCGGACCGTACGCGTGCTTAGGGTCGTGACACGACGCGCACGAGAGCTTGCTCGAGGCGGACAGTGCCGGTTCACTAAAAAGCGCGCGGCCAAGCTCGGTCATCTCCCGCACCTGGGCGTAAACGTCCGCCCGCGAGCGGCCGCTATCGGCACGGGCGCCGATCACCGCCACCGCTTCCGCGGCGAGCGTGATTCCTGCCAAAACCCGGATAAGTTTGACCCAACGCATCGCGCGAGGATGACCGAAGGCGCTCGCCAAATCCAGGTTCGCCGCGGTCCGAAATCCGACGCGGCCCTGTCACAAAAGTGATACAGAGCAAGGGTTAAATCCCGCCCTTCTCTCAGCCGACGGTCGTTTCCCATGAGACATGCCACAACCCTGGCGGCAATCGCGGCCGCGCTCAGCTCGCTGTATTGCGGTGCGGTCGGCGCCGCCGATGCTCCGGCCAAGCCTTCCGGAATCATCGGTCAGATCGACACGATCGTCGTGATCTTTGCAGAGAACCGTAGCTTCGACGATCTCTATGGCACGTATCCCGGGGCGAACGGCCTCGCCAATGCTTCAAAGACAAGCCTCGCCCAGCGCGACCGTGACGGTAGCGTCCTAAAGGAGCTGCCGCCGATCTGGGGCGGCCTCACCGGCAAGGGCGTCGAGCCGGTAATCAACGAGGCGCAAACCGCGCATCTGCCGAACACGCCCTTCGCGATCAACGATCCCAAGGGCTTCAACCAGCCGCTCAGCGTGATCACCCGAGATCTATGGCACGTGTTTTATCAGAACCAGATGCAGATCGACGGCGGCAAGAACGACATGTTCGCCGCCTGGGCCGATTCGGGCGGGCTCGTCATGGGGCACTACACCACCGGCCCGGCCGATCTGCCGCTCTGGCAGGTGGCGAAGAAGTACACGCTTGCCGACAATTTCTTCATGGGCGCGTTTGGCGGCTCGTTCCTCAATCATCAATGGCTGATATGCGCGTGCACGCCGGTCTATGCCAACGCCGACCAGAGCCCCGCCAAGGACAAGATCGCCGCCATCGACGACAGCGGCGTGGCGCTTAAGGTCGCGGACAACTCACCGAAATCGGCGATCGACGGGCCGCCGAAATTCGTCCGCGATGGCCAGATAAGCCCGGACAATTTCGCCATCAACACGATGCAGCCGCCCTATCAGCCGAGCGCCAACAAGCCAGCCACCAACGGCGACCCAGCGCTCGCCGACCCGGCGAACCCGACGACCCTGCCGCCGCAAACACAAAAGACGATCGGTGACCTGCTATCGGACAAGGGCGTCGACTGGGCATGGTATGGCGGCGCCTGGCAGATGGCGTTAGACAAAGACCCCGACCTTTCGAAGGTCGTGTTCCAATACCACCATCAGCCGTTCAATTATTTCGCCGATATGGCGCCCGGGACCGACGCCCGGAAGGCGCACCTGCGCGATGGCGGCCGCGACGGCGCGGCCTTCATCCAGGCGATCGATGCGGGCACTTTGCCGCCGGTCACCTTCTACAAGCCGCAGGGCAACCTCAACGAGCATTCGGGCTATGCCGCGGTTCTGGCGGGCGATCAGCACATCGCCGATGTCATCTCCCGCCTGGAAAAGAGCCCGCAATGGAGTCACATGCTGGTGGTCGTGACCTATGACGAGAATGGCGGCATCTGGGACCATGTCGCGCCGCCCAAGGCCGACCGCTGGGGGCCGGGTTCTCGCATCCCGGCGATCATCGCGTCGCCCTACGCCAAGCGCGGTTTTGTCGACCATACGCAATACGACACCACGTCGATCCTGACGTTTATTACCGAGCGGTTCGGGCTGCCGGTGCTGCCGGGTCTCGCCGCCCGCGAAGCCGGGTTGAAGGCGCATGGCGGTAAGCCTAACGGCGACCTGACCGCAGCGCTGACGGTGACGCCGCACTGATAAAATGCGGGCGGGCCCACGTAATGCCGGCCCGCCCGCAACCATCAAGCTAGAAGCCGCGTCTCAGCAGGGTGCGCACCAGCAATTGTGTCCGTACGGGCCGCAAACCCAATGCCGGCCAGGTGGGCAATTGACGTCGCGCCCGCCGCATGCGGCCGGATGGACCGGCGTGTATGGCCCGGCCAACGGCACCGGTGACGCTGGCGGAGCGGCGCTGGCGTGCATGGCAAGCGCCCCCAACGCAGCGGTCACGGCGACAGCAGCAGCGATAACGAGGTTCCTCATCGGCTGATCCCTCCTCTGCCTTTCGACAAGTGAAAGGTCTCACTCCTGGGCGAATTTCGCCAGTGCTCTGCTACCGGCATTTTACCCGGTAGTAGACAATTGGTAGGCCGGGCAGGATTCGAACCTGCGACAGCGCCGTTATGAGCGGCGAGTTCTAACCAACTGAACTACCGGCCCACCGCGCGCAACATAACGCATCCCGGCGAAGCCGAGACCACTCTTCAGAACCCGAGCTGCGGAAAATAGACCCCGGCTTTCGCCGGGGAGCGCCGAAGACGTGATGTCAGGTATCGAGGAAGCTGCGCAATTTGCGCGAGCGACTCGGGTGCTTCAACTTGCGGAGCGCCTTGGCCTCGATCTGGCGGATGCGCTCGCGGGTGACCGAGAACTGCTGGCCGACTTCTTCGAGCGTGTGATCGGTGTTCATGCCGATGCCGAAACGCATGCGCAGCACTCGCTCCTCGCGCGCGGTGAGCGAGGCCAGCACCCGTGTCGTCGTCTCGCGCAGGTTGGCTTGGATCGCCGCGTCGACCGGCAATACCGCATTCTTGTCTTCGATAAAATCGCCGAGATGCGAATCTTCTTCGTCGCCGATCGGCGTCTCGAGGCTGATCGGCTCCTTGGCGATCTTCAGGACCTTGCGCACCTTTTCCAACGGCATCGCCAGCTTTTCGGCAAGCTCTTCGGGAGTCGGCTCGCGGCCGATCTCGTGCAGCATTTGGCGCGAGGTGCGCACCAGCTTGTTGATCGTCTCGATCATGTGTACCGGGATGCGGATCGTGCGCGCCTGGTCGGCGATCGATCGGGTAATCGCCTGGCGGATCCACCACGTCGCATAGGTCGAGAATTTGTAGCCGCGGCGGTATTCGAACTTATCGACCGCCTTCATCAGACCAATGTTCCCCTCCTGGATCAGGTCGAGAAACTGCAGCCCGCGGTTGGTGTATTTCTTGGCGATCGAGATGACGAGACGAAGATTGGCCTCGACCATCTCCTTCTTCGCCCGGCTGGCCTCGCGCTCACCGCGCTGCACGGTCTGCACCACGCGGCGGAACTCCGGGATCGGCAGTTTGGATTCCATCGAGACGCGTGCGATCGCCAGGCGATGCTTCGCGATTTCGTTCGAATATTTCTCGGCGAAGCGCGCCCAGCCGCGGCCCGGCAGTACCGAAACGCGCTCGAGCCAGGCGGTCGCCAACTCGTCGCCGATATAGTTCTGCAGGAATTCGGGCCGCTTGACGCCGACTTCTTCGGCCAAGCGCAGCAGCCGGCCCTCTTCGCCAACGAGGCGACGATTGATGTCGTAGAGCTGCTCGACCAGATGCTCGATCCGCGTGTTATTGAAGCGGATGCCCCGCAGCAATTCGATCGACTCGTCCTTGAGCTTGTCATAGCGGCGGTCGGTGGCGCGCGGCAGCGTCGTGCCTTTGGCGATCGCCGTGATCCGGTGATCCTGCAGCTTGTTGAGCTTTTTGTGGATGTCGGCGATGGCGTCGAAAATACCGACGACGCTCGGGCGCAGCTGCGCCTCCATCGTCGCCAGCGAGACCGAGCTTTCCTCGCCTTCGCCGTCCTCGCCATCTCCGCCTTCGCCACCTTCGGCGGCGGCTTCCTCTTCGCCCTCGGCTTCTACCTCCTCTTCCTCATCCTCCTCGGCGTCGCCGTCGGCCATGGGCGGCGCCAAGACAACGACCGCACCCGGCTCGGCCTGGTCGATCACCGTATTACTGTAGGTCGCGTCGAGATCGATGATGTCTCGGAGCAGCATCTTTCCTTCGTTGAGCGCGTCGCGCCACAGCATCAGCGCGCGCACCGTCAACGGACTCTCGCAGAGGCCGCCGATCATCATCTCGCGGCCGGCCTCTATGCGCTTGGCGATGGCGATTTCGCCTTCGCGCGACAGCAGCTCGACCGTCCCCATCTCGCGCAGATACATGCGCACGGGATCGTCCGTGCGGCCGATATCGTCGTCGTCGAGATTGCCGCGGGCCTCAGCCTCGCCATCCTCGGCCTCGGCGGCCGCCGGCTCTTCGGCGTCTTCGTTCTCGATCACGTTGATGCCGAGCTCCGACAGCATCGTCATCGTGTCTTCGATCTGGTCAGGGGAAAGCTGGTCGGTCGGCAGCGCGGTGTTCAGCTCGTCATAGGTCAGGTAGCCGCGCTCCTTGCCCCGCGCCACCATCTTCTTGATCGCGACCGCGATCTGATCCAGGAGCGGAGTCTCTGCCGCTTCTTCCCGGGTTTCAGCCGTATCCGCTACGCTTGCCACCTTGCTCGCCATTCGACCATCCCTAGGCAATGGGCTTCTCGCGAGCGTTCGTTCGCGAGAACACACCGTTGAACCCCACCAGGCTTATCGCGGACTGGCGCCCTCCGCCCGGCTGGGCGGGAACTCATCCTCGGAAAAGCCTTCCTGCTCCTCCCGCTCCTGTAGCGCCTGAAACCTCTCCCAGGTTTCCGGCGATAGGTCACGAGCCAGCGCGTCGGTAGCGCCCGCAAGCTCGCTCCGGTCGGCCTCGCGGACCATCCGGGTCACGTGCGTCCAGCTCGACCGAACCGTCTCGGCGTCGCCCGCGCGCGAAAGGTACCCTGCATGGTCAGACAATGCCGAAACGACCGCGTCCACGGCACTGGCGAACCCGCTTTGCCCTAGGTGTAGACGAAGCGCCTCGGCGTCAAGCCCTTTAGAGGTCGCATCGGCCTCCAAAATCGCCCGCCGCAGGCTGTCGAGCTCGGTTTCGGGGAAATCGAGCGCCGCGATCTCCTCGTGTGCTTCGCCGATCAGAAACGGGTGATCGAGCAGCATGCCGATCAGAACTTCGCGCTGCCGCCGCCCCGGCGCGGGCGGCAGCGGCGGCGTATCGCCGCGAAACGCCGCAATCGGCTGCGGAAATCTGGTGTTCGCCCGATGGCCGATACCTTGTCGCGGTATGCGGCCGAGCGCGAAAAGCTTATCGCGCAAAAACCGGCGATATTCGGATTGCACCGCGCGATCGGCGATCTGTCCGGCATAGGCCATCACACGGTGCTCGAGATCGGCGCGCCGCTCGGGCGTCTCAACCGTTTTCGCGGCGAGCTCGGACTGCCACAGCATTTCGGCCAGCGGCTTCGCGGCAGCCAGCAATTCTCTGAAGGCCGTCGCGCCCGAATTGCGGATCAGCGAGTCCGGATCCTCGCCCGCAGGCAGGGTCACAAAACGCAGGCTGTGCCCGGGCTTCAACAGCGGCAGCGCGCGATGTAGCGCCCGCAACGCCGCGCGCTTGCCGGCGGCGTCGCCGTCGAAGCACAGCACCGGCTCCGGTGCGAGCCGCCACAATTCTGCCAGATGCGCCTCGGTCAGCGCGGTGCCGAGCGGAGCCACGGCGGTGTTGAACCCGGCGCGGTGCAGCGCGATCACATCCATATAGCCTTCGGTGACGATCGCGCCCGCGCCGCCGGCATCAACCTCCTTCGCCGAATTGACCCGCGCCGCCGAGAGGCCGTAGAGCACTCGTCCCTTTTCGAACAGCGGATGCTCGGGCGAGTTGAGGTATTTCGGCATCGCGTCGCCGAGCGCCCGGCCGCCAAAGGCGATCACCCGCCCGGCGCGGTCGCCGATCGGGAAGATCACCCGCTCGCGGAAGAAATCATAGGGCTCGCCGCCGCGATCGGAGGTGTGCAGCAGCCCCGCCTCCACCAGCAACGTCGCCGGAAACTCCGGAGTCAGCGCGCGCCGCAACGCGGAGCGGTCTTCACCGGCCCAGCCGAGCCGGAACCGGCGCATGGTCTCTTCATCGAGCCCGCGCGCGCTCAGATATTCGCGGCCGCGCGCCCCACCGCGGCCCCACAGCTGCTCCTCATAAAACTTCGCCGCCGCCGCGAGCGCTTCGAGCAGTGTTTTCTGGCGCTGCGCCTTCTCGCGCTCCTGCGGGGTCTGCTGCGGCACGGCAACCCCGGCGATCCCGGCCAGCCGCTCGATCGCCTCGATAAAATCGAGGTTCTCCGAGCGCATCGTGAAACCGATCGCGTCTCCGTGCGCGCCGCAGCCAAAGCAATGGAAGAACCCTTTGTCCTCGACGACGTAGAAGGACGGCGTCTTCTCGTTGTGGAACGGGCACAGCCCACCGTATTCGCGGCCCTTGCGGACGAGGCGCACGCGCTTGCCGACAAGGTCGGCGAGCGATACCCGCGACCTTAGCTCATCGAGAAAACCGGGCGGGAAGGCCATTCGTGCCGACTAACCACTGACCTGCATGCAGTCTCCTACCCTATGCACGCACTCTCCTACCCTATGTGTGGAGACTCCTAACCGAGCAGTCGCTTCACGATCGCGCCAGCCCTGGCCATGTCGAGCACGCCGGCGTGGCGCTCGCGCAGCGCCGCCATGACCTTCCCCATGTCCTTGATCCCGGCCGCGCCCGATTCGGCGATCACCGCCTTGGCGGCGGCCTCGGTCGCCGCATCGTCCATCTGCTGCGGCAGGAAACTTTCGATGACCGCGATCTCCTCGCTCTCCTGCTGGGCGAGTTCGGGGCGGTTGCCCTGCTTATAGAGCTCAATCGATTCGCGGCGCTGCTTGACCATGCCCTGCAGCATGCGCAGCACTTCCGAATCGGGGATTTGCGGCTTGTCGCCATCGCTGCGCGCCGCGATGTCGCGATCTTTGAGCGCCGCCATGATCAGCCGCACCGTCGATAAGGTGCGGGTGTCCTTGGCGCGCATGGCGGTTTTCATTCTTTCGGTAATGGCCTCGCGCAACATCTTTAATTCCTTTGGGCTCCTGCGCTTAGCGGGTTCACAAAACCTACCTAGTTCCGGGCGGCTTTCCAGCACTTTCGGCGATTGGCGCTAAGCCCTTGAAACTCCCAAATCTTCGCTTTTGACCCGGTTGACAAACAACAGCTTGTGTCTATGTTCCCCAAAATTGGGTGTCGCACCTTGGGAAGCGGCCCCAAAAATCCGGCAGGATCAGTTTTCGATGACCGACCCCAACGCGGCCAACGCAACGCCGCGACCGCCCGACTGCAACGCGGCCCTGGTGCTGGCGGACGGGACGGTGTTTTGGGGCAAAGGCGTCGGCGCACCGGGCAAGGCGGTCGGCGAAGTCTGCTTCAACACCTCGATCACCGGATACCAGGAAATCCTGACCGACCCCAGCTATGCCGGGCAGATCATTACCTTCACCTTTCCTCATATCGGCAATGTCGGGACCAATCCCGAGGATATCGAGACCACCACCCCGGCGGCGCGCGGCCTCGTCATCCGCGAGGACATCACCGGTCCGGCGAATTACCGGGCAACTCAGTCTCTCGACGCCTGGCTCAAATCGCACAACCTCACCGGGCTGAGCGGCGTCGACACGCGGCGGCTGACCCGGCGTATTCGCGACCGCGGCGCGCCAAACGGGGTCATTGCCTACGACCCGGCGGGCAAGCTCGACATCGGTGCGATGCGGGAAGAGGCGCAGGCCTGGCCTGGGCTCGAGGGCATGGACCTCGCGATCGAGGTCACCTGCCGCCAGAGCTACGAATGGCGTGAGACCGCGTGGAGGCACGAGCAGGGTTACGGCACCCAGGACGCGCCGCGCTTTCACGTCGTCGCCGTCGATTACGGCGCCAAGCACAACATCCTCAGAATGCTTGCCGAACACGGCTGCCGCGTGACGGTGGTCCCGGCGACCGCGTCGGTCGACGACATCATGCGCCACAAGCCCGACGGCGTGTTCCTGTCGAACGGGCCGGGCGACCCGGCGGCGACCGGCGAATATGCGGTGCCGGTGCTCCGTCAGCTCATCGACAAAAGCGTACCGATGTTCGGCATCTGCCTCGGCCACCAGATGCTGGCGCTGGCGCTGGGCGGCAGCACCAGCAAGATGGACAAGGGGCATCGCGGCGCCAACCACCCGGTACGCGACGAGATCACCGGCAAGGTCGAGATCACCAGCCAGAATCACGGTTTTGTCATTGACCCCGCAAGCCTGCCGGCCGGCATCGACCCGACGCATTTGTCGCTGTTCGACAAGACCAATGAGGGCCTGTCGCTTGCCGGCAAGCCGGTGTTCTCGGTGCAGTATCATCCCGAGGCCAGCCCGGGCCCGCAAGATGCGCAATATCTGTTCAGCCGCTTCGTCAAATTGATGGAAGGCGCGAAGTGAGGAAGGCGGCTGCAAATCGATCCTGCGTCCTTCGAGGCTAGATGCCTAAGCGCACCGACATCAAATCGATCCTGATCATCGGCGCCGGACCGATCGTTATCGGCCAGGCCTGTGAGTTCGACTATTCGGGCGCACAGGCGTGTAAGGCGCTGAAAGCCGAGGGCTACCGGATCGTCCTGATCAACTCGAACCCGGCGACGATCATGACCGACCCCGAGCT
>Ga0070733_10002424_pt1 | contig 13300 bp, 11 predicted proteins | sample Coa_R1_9_FD_66450 | JGI IMG/M metagenome (GOLD analysis project Ga0070733, IMG submission 66450) | Surface soil microbial communities from Centralia Pennsylvania, which are recovering from an underground coalmine fire - Coalmine... | ecosystem: Environmental > Terrestrial > Soil > Unclassified ... | reverse complement strand
GCTTTGGTGATTTCGCGGGTTTTAGCTCCATTAATGATCTTTTTGAAACATTCTTCGCGGGAGCAAGCGGGGCGCAGCGCCGCTCGGGGCCGCAGCGAGGCGCTGATATTCGCTACGAACTAACCATCTCTTTTGAAGAAGCTGTTTTTGGCTGTCAGAAAGAGATCGAGTTGCCGCGCTGGGAAGCATGCTCGAACTGCCGTGGCAGTGGAGCGCAACCTGGCACATCGACCACGCGCTGTTCGTCCTGCCAGGGAACGGGCGAGATCCGGCGCGTGCAGCAATCCATATTCGGGCAGTTTGTCAATGTGACGATGTGCGAGCGCTGCCGGGGCGAAGGCAAGGTGATTACCACGCCTTGCGAGAAATGTCGCGGCCAGGGGCGCGTGCGCAATAACCGGCGCGTGGTCGTCAATATCCCGGCGGGCGTCGATGATGGCATTAACGTGCGCGTCACCGGCGAAGGAGAAGTTAGTTCGCGCGGAGGCACGCCCGGCAATCTCTATGTCATCCTCTCGGTTAAGCAGCACCCGTTCTTCAAACGCCAGGGCAACGATATCCAATACGAATTGCCCATCAGCTTCGCGCAGGCCGCGCTTGGCGACGAGGTGGAAGTGCCAACGGTGGATGGGAAGTCAAGCATGCTCAAGATCCCTGCCGGCACGCAGAGCAACCGTTCGTTCCGCCTCAAGGGTATGGGGGTGCCGGTCGTGCATAGCAGCGCGCGCGGCGATCAGCATGTCATCGTCAAAGTAGTAACGCCTACCAACCTGAGCCCCGAGCAGAAACACCTGCTTGAAGAATTTGCCCGCCTCGAAAAAGAACAGAGCGAGCAGAACGACAAAAACATTTTCCGCAACCTGTTTGAAAAAACAAAGGATGTGTTCCAATAACATACTAAATGCGGATAGGACGGGCCCCATCCGCATTTAGTATGTTATTTGTCCCTATATCGCGCTCGCCGCTCGCGTGCTCGCCAAATTCCGCCACCACCGGTAAGTGATCGCTGGCCTCATCCCCGCGCAGACCATTTCCCTCCGTCACTACATAGCAGGCCGATAGACGCCCGGCCAGTTCGGGGCTGGCAAAAATGTAATCAATGCGCCCGGCTGGCGCATTCGCAGGACAGGTAAAGCCCCAGGCATGGGAATTCAAACGACGGAAACTATCCACGTACCCGGCTCTACGTAACAGGCGAACGCTGCCGCGCGCCGCGTAAAGCGACCCGGCCCAATCAAAAAGCGCGCTGAGTACATTACTGCGCGGAATCATGCGCAGCAGCGGCTCAAGGAAACGTAAAAAGGGCGGCACAACGAAATCAAGATTGGGATGGCCCACACTCTCAATCGGTTTTGCCTGGCGCAGTTCATCCATATGCACCAGGTAGCGCAGCAGACGACTGGCCTTGAGTGCATCGCCCGGCGCGAGCGAGTTGAGATCGCCCATCAACAGGTGCGGCGTTCCCTGCTTCTCCGCCATGATACGCAAAATCTCGCGCACTTCCGCTCGTCTGAAGCTATCGCCGCCTCTGACGCTATACGAGAATGACGCCGTCAGGTGCGTCACAAAGAGTGTCAACTCATCCCCATCTTCCTCTTGCACGCTTATCTCCAATAGCGGCTTGGAGAGTATGCCTGGCCGCGTGTGCGCCCTTGAACGTACAATGGGCAAGCGGCTGAGCGCGGCGACCTGCCAGTCACGCTGGTGGCTGCCATTCCCGGTCAAGCGGTACTCCATCCCCAGCCTTTCGGCCAGCTCCTTAACCACGCGCGGATCCGTCGCCTCAACCAACCCAACCACATCGGGATGCGCTGACCGGATCATCTGCGCGATTTGATCTATCCGACGAGCCCCACCAACCAGAATATTATAAGTGAGTATACGTGTCATATATGTCTATCCTTTGATTTACAGAGTCTTGCTATTTCCACTATACCAGACGGAGAGTAGCCGATGAAAGAAACAGGCAGATTTTGATTATATCGAAAAGCGACAACTAGACGCATGGCGCATGGCGACCGCAAGGGTCGCCACTACTATATTACGCCTTCTGCATGATTTACGTATATAGTAGATGACCTTTGCGGTCGCCCTTATTATTGTGATAGCGTATACTTTATATTTAAGGCAAGGTTCAAATGAACGTGACAATTCCTCAGCACCAGAAAGGGCCAGCCCTGTCATGCTGAGCGCAGCGAAGCATCTGGCTGCCGCTCGCGACAGACCCTTCGCTGCGCTCAGGGTGACACGCTGTGACTGTTCACCCTGTCAAGGACTCTTCTTCACCATTGAACCTTGCCTAAAGAGCTAAAAAATGGGAGGCGTAATGGAGCATCGCACACTGGGCAAAACCGGTTTACAGGTTCCTGTTATTGGCATGGGAACATGGAAAACCTTTGATATAAGAGGAGAAACGGCCAGCAAGAATGCCCGCGTTATTGTAGATACTGCATTTGAAACGGGGGCAAACTTTTTCGATTCCTCCCCCATGTATGGGGAATCCGAGCGCGTGCTGGGCGAGACGCTGCAAGGACGGCGCGATCAAGCGCTGGTGGCAACAAAGGTATGGACTGCGACAGGCAGTGAAGGCCAGGCGCAGGTCAGGCGCGCCTTCCAGTATTTCGGCGGATACATCGATCTTTACCAGATTCACAACCTGGTCAACTGGCGCGAGCACCTGGCGATGCTGGAGCGACTGCGCGACGCCGGGCCGGTACACGCCATCGGGGCCACACACTATAGCAGTTCATCTTTCGGAGAGTTGCGCCAGGTCATGCAAACGGGCCGCATTACCGCCGTCCAGATACCCTATAATCCACTGGAACGCGAGGTTGAAAACAGCATTCTGCCGCTTGCCGCCGACCTGGAATTGGGCGTGGTGGTGATGCGTCCATTCGCCGAGGGAGAGTTGATGCGCCGCCAACCCTCCCCTGGTGAACTGGCGCCGCTGCACCCCTTTGGCGTCACCACCTGGGCGCAGGCCCTGCTCAAATGGATCCTGAGCGATGCGCGCTGCCATGTCACCATTCCCGCTACATCGCGCCCCACACGCATGGCAGAGAATGCCGCTGCCGGCGAACCACCCTGGTTCGGTGCGGAAGAGCGCGCGTTTGTGGCGCGGCTAGCGCAGCGTTCTGTGTAAAATCTTCTATAGCGGTAGATGGAACGTACCAATAATGCTCGTTGCTCCCAGCACGTGACCACTGAGCGCCTTAATCACCTCGCCAAATGTGAGGCCCGCGCTTCCAATGTTCGCCGTATTAGTGGCATAGAGCAAGAAGAGATAGTGATGGGTCTCGCCGGTTGGCGGTGGACAAGGCCCACCGTATCCGATGAAGCCATAATCGTTGGTTCCTTCGGTGAAGGCCTGATTGCCTTCTAGCTCGCGTGCGTGCGCAGGAATATTATAGACGATCCAGTGGTGGAAACCACCGTCAACCGGAGCATCATAGTCTGACATGAGCAGCGCGAAGCTCTTCGTTCCACTCGGCACATTCGTCCAGTTCAACTCAGGAGCGATGTTAGAGCCGGTACAGCCGAATTGATTGATCTCTTGCTTTGTCGAGAGCGGCCCCCCGTCCTTGAAGTCGGGACTGGTGATTGTAAAGGGATGAAGTATGTTACCTGAAGCCAGCGCTACATGGGACGTTCGAGAAAGTGAGAATAAGAGAGACAGGGTCAGGAGGCCAAATACGAGTACGACAATACTTACCAGTGCCAGAATTTTCCCTGGCAGAGGTTTCACAAGGCGATGAATGATACGCATACTATTCTCCTTTCTTCTGCTTGCTAAATCCTGTTCACGATACCCGGCCAGATTTGGTGAAGCAAGCTCGCTATTCTGATCCGCACTAGAGCAAGCAACCTTCATCAACGATCGTGATTTACTGCAACCATCTATTATTTACGCTCCTGGTTACGGATGTCAACTTTTAGAGAACAACCAGCAGGGTGATGTAAAAGTCGAGTGAAATGCAGATTTTCACGCCGAACGCCCCTGGTGGGCGTCCTCTGTCCCCGCCACATGGGGGACGAGGGCGACCGCAAGGGTCTCCACCCTACCTCGCAACCGCCCCCGCCCTTACAAGGACTACGGAGTGACACTCCAGGCGCGTTCATTGTAGGGGCGGGAGAGGAGGGGATGTGGGGTGGAGACCCTTGCGGTCGCCCTCCTCTTCAAAAAGTGCCAGGGACCTCCCTTGTGGGAGTCCGGCGACCGCGACTTTTACATCGCCCTGAACAATCAGTGCACGTTGACAATTGTGGTACAATCTGGCTGATGCACCAGTAGCTCAATGGATAGAGCACTTGACTTCGGATCAAGTGGTTGCGGGTTCGAGCCCTGCCTGGTGCGCTTTTATTATCTTCAATATTGCTCTGTCTTGTTCTCAGTTTACTATATTTTGGAGAAATTGACTTCATGCACAGTCTGGCAGAGGGTCTTTCTGCTAGACCTGGGTGAGCAGATCTGGCCTCGCATAGTCCCCGGAGGAACCTATCCCCTCCTGGCGTTGGGCCAGCACGACCCGGAACACCGGCACAAGCGCGGGATCAAACTGGGTGCCGACACGCCGCTCGAGTTCTTCCAGCGCGTCGGTGGCTGACCGCGCCGCCTGGTAGGGCTGCTCACTGATCATGGAGTGATAGACTTCCGCTTCTTCAATCGGCATGAATGCTCCGGTCAGTATTCCAAACTTTTTCCACCACCAATCGGGGGCCACAAGCCAGGGCGACCGCGAGGGTCGCCCCTACCATAGACGAGGATTCTCACGCCTGATTTGTGGTGAAATCTCCCAGTCATTTTCCTTGACTTTCCCTACCGGGCTGGCTATACTCACTACAGTTAACTCAGCATAGTTCTAGAAAGGTTTTTTTAATGCAAGTCCTCTTAAACATCGGCGCGGTGGACTGCTAACACACTACTCATACAACTTTTGTTCATTATGCCTGAAGACTGAGTAGTTCTCAGCGTATTGTGGCGCTCGCTCTGGCGAGACCGCCTTCATTAGCGCATTAGCAGTTATCCCCTCGCGCCTCCCCGCACATCGACTACAACCAATCCCTTTGTTCTTTGGATTCTGGCAAGTATTCCAGGGCATTCGTCTGTCCATCTCTATTGGCCGCTCTTGTGGCCTCATGCCCGAATACTGCCGCATCCCCAAGAACCTGTGAAACCCATTCCAATCTGCATGGTCTACCCATGCGCTTACAGGCAGCTCATGTCTTTGTGAAGATATAGCGCCATAGAAAGAGCAGAGATTTTATGTGTAATACAGCGATACGTTCAGCATCGGTTCTTGTTTTCTCCTTCTCCTGCAAGCAGGCGCATGCCACCTCTGCCATCGGAGAAGGCCGCCAACCACCTACAGGCAACAGCATGAAAATAAAGAAGAGGTTCACCGATGCGAACATCACGCAAGAAGCTTCTGCGTTTGGACGAGAAGACACACGATTGGAACAACCTGGATGATTGCGAGGAAGAGGATGACTATCGCTCAGAAGAGCGTTGTAAGCCGCGCTATAAACAGTCCTCGCAAGAGGTGTTTAAGTGCAAACACTGCCGCCATTTCGTCTGCCCGCCACCCAGTGGAGGACGCCATCGCAACCACTGCCCGTTCTGCCTCTACTCTCGTCATGTCGATGACCGGAAACCAGGGGACAGGATGAGCGCCTGCGGCTGCTCAATGGAGCCGGTCGGTCGCTTCCAGCGTCCAAACGAGGAGTATGTGATCGTACACCGTTGTCACGGCTGCGGATTTGAGCGCTTTAATCGTATCGCCGCCGATGACGATTTTGATCTTGTGCTATCCCTGCCCGCGCAAGCTCCACGTACCAGCCGCGAAGTGAAGGCACGACAAGTGGAGACGTGGTTAGAGGAACACCTGGAGCAGTGGAATTGGGACGTGGAAGAAGTCGGTTGATTTGACAATCATACAGGCCAGGTGATACCATTTTGCTGAGCATAATGGACTACCCATTAGCTCGCTGTGTAATTGTGACCTATTCTCCGATCACCCGCAGTCGCGTGATCTGGTATACGCGCGACCAATGGTGTCCCGCAATGAAGCTGGCTTGCTTCTCAAAGCCAATGTGAGTGTGTAACTGTATGAATCGTGAATATCATCGTTGGTATAGTCGTTCCCTTGATCGTGACATGGAGCTGCTGGTCTTTGGTCATACGGGGGCCAGGGTGCTCGTTTTCCCCACTTCTATGGGACGTTTCTTCCAATGGGAAGATACGGGTATGGTTGCTGTGCTCGGTGAGCGCCTGGAACAGGGTAAAATCCAGTTGTATTGTGTAGATAGCGTCGATGGCGAAAGCTGGTATGGCAAACAGAGGCACCCGGCGGAGCGCGCGCGGAGACACATCCAGTACGATAGCTACCTGCTGAACGAAGTTGTGCCATTCAGCAAGCAGCGCAATGCCAATCCCTTTTTGATGACAACCGGCACAAGCTTTGGCGCGTATCATGCCGTGAACTTCGCATTTCGTTACCCGCAGCTGGTTGATCGCGTCATTGGTCTTAGTGGCCTCTACGACATCAGGCGTTTTACGGAGGGCTTTTCCGATGACAATGTCTACTTCAACAATCCCTGCGCCTTCATCGCCAACGAGCATGATGAGGCGCGCTTAGAGGCCATGCGGCACATGGACATCATCATGGCGATTGGGCGCGATGATCCTTCTTGCGATAGCAACGAGGAGATGTCTGGCATCCTGTGGGGAAAAAATATCTGGCACGCACTGCGCATCTGGGATGGCTGGGCGCATGACTGGCCCTGGTGGAAACAGATGATCGACAAGTACATCGACGGTCATGATTGACCGGGGAGAAGCACTATGACGTTACGCGTTGGCCTGTTTGTCGGGCGGGAATGGTCCTTTCCGCCCGCCTTCATCGACGAGGTGAATCGCCGTGACGAGGGCGTGGTCGCGGAGTACATCAAAATAGGCAGCACCAACATGGATGAGCCATGCCCATACTCCGTAATTATCGACCGTATTTCGCACGAAGTCCCCTACTACCGAGTCTATCTCAAGTACGCGGTTTTGCATGGCGCGACGGTAATCAATAACCCGTTCATGTGGACCTCCGACGATAAGTTCTTCGAGGCGGCCCTGGCTACAAAGCTGGGGGTTGCCAGTCCGAAAACGGTGGCCTTGCCCAACAAAGAGTACGTGCCGGGCATCATCCACGACGAAAGCCTGCGCAACCTGATCTACCCGCTGGACTGGCAGGGCATCATCGATTATGTTGGCATGCCCTGCGTCCTGAAAGATGCGCATGGCGGTGGCTGGAAAGACGTGTACATCTGCCACTCGCTGGATGAGTTGATATTCCACTACAACCATTTTGGGCTGCGCACCGCCGTACTGCAGGAATTTATCGAATGGGAAGAATACGTGCGCTGCGTCTGCCTGGGCCAGGACGAGATTATGCCCATCAAGTATAATCCGCATGAGCGCAAGTATTATTTAGAGCACGAATTTCTCACACCGGAACTCGGTATGCGCATCGTAGAAGATTCGCGCAAGCTGGTGCGCGCGCTGGGTTATGACATGAACTCCGTCGAGTGGGCCATTCGCGGCGGCATTCCCTACGCCATCGATTTTATGAATCCCGCGCCCGACATGGATATCAACTCGCTGACGCCCTTTTACTTTGAGTGGGTCGTCAAGCACATGGCGGATATGGCTATCCGCCTCGCAAAGCAGCCGCGCCCGCACCTCCGCGATTTGCGCTGGGACGCGTTCATGACGGCGAGCAGGGAGCGCGATGATGCGTAGGTGTGCGATGATGTATGTTGACAAATAAATCCGGCATGAGGAAGGGGTGAGCGAGAGGGCGACCGCTAGGGTCTCCAACACATTTGGGGATGAGGGCGACCGCTAGGGTCTCCACCCCACATCCACACCACCCCCGCCCTTACAATGATTACGACGGGGTGGGGCACGTTCATTGTAGGGGCAGGGGAGGATGGGTGGATGGGATGGGACCCTTGCGGTCGCCCTTTAGTTTACGCATCGTGAGAGTCGGTCTGTAAAACAACTAGCACGTTCATTGTAGGGGCGGGGGAGGATGGGTGGATGGGACCCTTGCAGTCGCCCTTTGCCCACACAGTTTGTACCGGTCAGCAAATACGGATTGAAGGAGGTACACAATGTCACTACGTGAAGCCATTCAACGCTATCATGATCTCCTGACCGACGACCTGGCGGCAGCATCCCAGGCGCAACTGGAGGCTCAGCAAGGGCAGCGCGGGCTTGTATTTGGTAACCGGCCATTGTGTACCGTGCTGCGTCCGCGCTTTATGACGCCCGAACAATATCGCTTTCTCCAGACGCGTATGCAGATGCTGCTGCGCGCATTCGATAAAGCCTACCATGCCGCCATGCAAGACGAGAGTATCCGCAAGCAGTTCGGACTGCTTGACTGGGAAGAGGAACTGGTTCACCACGATCCCGGTTTCCGTGACCCCAGCCCGACCTCGCGGGTAGACACGTTCTTTGTAACCGATCGCGGCGGGCTGCGCCTGACGGAATATAACGCGGAGACGCCCGCCAGTCCTGCTTATAATGACTCGCTGGCGGAAGTATTTTATGGCCTGCCCGTCATGCGCGAGTACTTGCGCCACTACGAGGTGCGCCCCCTGCCTGCGCGTCACAGCGTCATGCACGCGCTGCTCGATGCCTACCAGCAGTGGGCGGGGCACCGCGAAGCACCGCGCATCGCCATTCTCGACTGGCGCGAAGTTCCCAGTTATAGCGAGTTCGTATTGTTCGCGGAGTATTTCCGCTCGCAGGGCATCGAGTGCATCATAACAGACCCGCGCGATGTCGAATATCGTGATGGCAAACTGGTGGCAGGAGATTTCCATATCACCCTGATCTATAAGCGCGTGCTGATTAGCGAACTGGTCGAGCGCGGCGGACTCGATCACCCGGTGGTGCGCGCGGTTCGCGATGGCGCGGTGTGCATGGTCAACCCTTTTCGTTGTAAAATCTTACATAAGAAGGCCAGCCTGGCCGTCTTGAGCGACGAACGCAACGCCGGGCTGTTCAACATGGAGGAGCTGGCCGCTATCGACGCGCATATCCCCTGGACATATCGCGTCGAGGAACGCCATGCGCGCTACCGGGGCCAGGCCATCGACCTTGTACCCTATATTTTTGAACATCGCGAGCACTTTGTGCTCAAACCAAACGATGAATACGGCGGGAAAGGCATTGTGCTGGGTTGGGAAGTCGATACGGCCGCCTGGGGCCAGGCCATCCAGACCGCCTTGCAGGAGCCATACATCGTGCAGGAACGGGTTGCTATTCCCAGCGAGCCCTATCCCAGCATGATCGACGGCAGTGTCACGCTGCTTGAGCGCATGCTGGATACTAACCCCCTGATATTCTATGGAGGCTACATGGACGGTTGCCTCTCTCGCCTCTCGCAGGAGGCATTGTTGAATGTCTCAGCCGGAACAGGCTCGGCTGTGGCAACCTTTGTCGTGGAAAAGCGTTAGCGTGTAGGAGCCTGATTTATCACGCCCATGCTGCCTGGAGGAACAATACGATGAAAGCGCCATCACTTACGCTGGGCATAGAAGAGGAATACCAGATCATCGACCCGCAGACGCGGGAACTACGATCTTATATCACGGAAATTTTGGAAGAAGGACGCCTGATCCTGCGCGAACAGGTCAAGCCTGAATTGCACCAGTCGATTGTCGAAGTAGGCTCAACGGTGTGCCAGACGCCAGCCGAACTACGCGCAGAGCTGATCCGGCTGCGGCGCACCATTATGGAACTGGCAGGCAAGAACGGGCTGAAGATCGCCGCCGCCGGTACGCACCCTTTCTCCTCCTGGATGAAGCAAGACATTACGCCCATGGATCGCTACGCGGGTGTGAAGAACGACATGCAGGAACTGGCGCAGCGCCTGTTGATCTTCGGCACGCACGTGCATATTGGCATCGAAGATCAGGAATTCCTGATCGATGCCATGAACGTGGTGCGTTACCTGCTACCGCACCTGCTCTGCCTGACGACCAGTTCGCCATTCTGGATGGGGCGCACTACCGGTCTGAAGTCGTATCGCAGTATTGTCTTCCGCAACTTCCCACGCAGCGGCATTCCGCGTATCTTCACCTCCTGGGCAGATTATTCATACATGGTGGATACGCTGGTTAAAACTAAAACCATCCCCGACGGCTCCAAAATCTGGTGGGATGTGCGTCCAAACTGGTCTTATCCCACGCTGGAATTTCGCATCTGCGACGTGTGTACGCGCGTCGATGAAGCGGTGTGTATTGCCGCTATCATCCAGGCCATGATCGCCAAGCTGTGGAAGTTGCGCAGTGACAACATGACCTTCCGCGTCTACCCCAACGATATGATCGAGGAGAACAAGTGGCGCGCTGTGCGCTACGGGCTGGATGGCAAGTTGATCGATTTTGGCAAACAAGAGGAGTTACCCGCTCGCGACCTGATACGCGAGCTGATCGAGTGGTTCATTAACGATGTAATCGATGAGCTTGGCAGTCGCCAGGAAATAGAATACGCCTATCGCATATTGGACGAGGGTTCAAGCGCCGACCGCCAGCTTGCCACCTTCCAGCGCACAGGCGATTTGAAAGCGGTGGTCGACCAGTTAATCGTGGAGAGCGAGGAGGGAGTCTTCTCCTGACGTCCAACCGTATATGGTAGAGGCGACCGCAAGGGTCGCCCTGGAAACTTGAACATTCGAGAGAATAGGGAACAATGACACGTACAATCACGATAGAAGACCTCTATCAATTCAAAATTCTGAGCAGGCCGCGCATGTCACCTGATGGGCGGCGCGTGGCTTTTGTAGTAACTACCATCGATGAGCGCAAGCATGCCTATCGCAGCGCCATCCGGGTCATTCCTGCCGACGGTGGCGAGGCGCAGCGCTTCACCAGCGCCAGCGGCAACGCGCACAGCCCGGCCTGGTCTCCTGATGGGCGCTGGCTGGCCTTTGTATCCGACCGCGAGGGTGAGCCATTGGACAAGGATGCCACGCGGGAGCAGAAAGCCAGCAAGGGCAAGCCGCAGATCTGGCTGATGCCTGGCGATGGCGGCGAAGCGCATCAACTGACCTGGATGCCGCACGGCGCCTCACAACCGTACTGGTCGCCCGATAGCCAGCGCATCCTCTTCAGCGCGGCGGTTGCGCCGCTGGATGAAGAAAGCGAAGACGGGAAGCCCCTGCCCAAAGTGCGCGTGATCGACAGATTGTTCTACAGGCTTGACGGCGTCGGCTTTATTCATGACCGCCGCCAGCACCTGTTTCTTATCGATGCTGGCGGCGGTGACGCGCGACAACTGACCGAAGGCGACTGGGATGATCGCGACCCGGCATGGTCGCCCGATGGCTCGCAAATCGCTTTCGTTTCCAGCCGGGGCGAAGATCGCTGGCGTCTGCCCTGCTTCGATATCTACACACTGAGCATTGATAACGATCAGCCTGGCGCGCTGCGCTGCCTCACCGACGGCGCGCTATCGTGCAGTTCGCCGTCCTGGTCGCCCGACGGCCAGGCAATCGCCTTTTTGGGCGCGCTGCGGCTGCGCTCCGTCAGCCACAACGAAGTCTATACCATCGACGCGGACGCGCAGCATGGCACGGCGCGCGCGCGCTCGCATGAATTTGAGGGCAGCTGCGGTGACTGGACCAATAGCGATACCACCGACGAGCAATTGATGCCCGCGCCCGCCTGGTCGCGCGATGGCAAGACGCTGTACGTGCTGGCCTCGCAGCGCGGCGCATCGCGCGTCTACGCCATTCCCAGCGCGGGAGCCGGAAAGCAGCCGCCAACGCTCACGCCGGGAGGGGTGGATGTACTCGACTTCTCGCTGGATCAGTCCAGAAGTACGCTGCTCATGCTCATCGAAGACCCCACGCACGTTGCCGAGATTTACATATGTTCGCTCTCCACGCCAGGTTCCTTGCGCCGCCTGACCTCGTTCAATGACGCGTTATTCAACGAGTTGCAGCTCTCCGCGCCCGAATACATCACCTACGCCGGCGCTGACGGCTGGCCCATGGATGGGTGGATAATCAAGCCGCCCGACTTCGATCCGGCGCGCAAGTACCCATTGATCGTCGAGATTCACGGCGGACCGAACACACAGTATGGCTATGGTTTCATTCACGAAATGCACATGCTGGCCGCCAATGGCTACGTCGTGCTCTACACCAACCCGCGTGGCAGCATCGGCTATGGACACGACTTCGCGCTGGCGGTGCGCGGCGCGTGGGCCGAAAAAGACCCTGAGGACATTCTGGCGGGCGTAGACGCCGTCATACAAAAGGGCTATATCGACGAGGAGCGCCTCGGCGTGATCGGCGGCAGCTACGGCGGCTTTATGACCAACTGGCTCATCAGTCACAGCGACCGCTTCAAAGCGGCAGTAACCGACCGCAGCGTCACCGACCGCGCATCCTTCTTTGGCAGCAGCGACATCGGCTGGAAGTTCGCCGCCGATGACCTGGAAAGCGCGCCCTACGAAGAACCCGAACGGCACCGGCGCATGTCTCCCATCACCTACGTCCAGAACATTCATACACCGCTGCTGATTATTCACAGCGAAAGCGATGCGCGCTGCAACATCGAGCAGGCCGAGCAGTTATTCGCCGCGCTCAAATACATGGGACGCGAGGCGCTGTTCGTACGCTTCGAGGGCCAGAGCCACGGACTATCGCGCGGCGGCCATCCGCACTCGCGCCTGGAACGCCTGAAGCATATACGCGCATGGTTCGAGAGGTACCTGTAATAAGGAAGAGCTTTTTTTGACACCAATTTATCCAACCGACCGTGAATCGCTCGAACGTGATTGTGACGTGGAGTTCTTCATTGCCAGCGGACCAGGCGGGCAACATCGCAATAAAGTTGAAACGGGTGTGCGCCTGGTTCATCGCCCCACCGGTATTACTGTCACAGCGACGGAGCGCAGATCGCAGCATGCTAACCGCGAGGCCGCATTCGAGCGCATGCAGGCGCGCCTCGAGGAATTTCAGCACGTGGAGACTCCCCGCAAAGCAACGCGCCCGACTGCCGCCAGCCGCGCGCGCCGTGTGAATGAGAAGCGCCTTTCGGGTTCACGTAAAAAATTGCGTGCCACTCCCGCAGAGGAATAAGTTAGATACAAGGGCGATCGCAAGGGTCTCCTACCCGCCGCACAACCACCCCTGTCATACAATGACTACGGAAGCGACACCCCAGGGGCGTTCATTGTAGGGGCGGGAGAGGAGTGGACGAGGGGAGGAGACCCTTGCGGTCGCCCTCG
>Ga0070733_10002422_pt1 | contig 13318 bp, 14 predicted proteins | sample Coa_R1_9_FD_66450 | JGI IMG/M metagenome (GOLD analysis project Ga0070733, IMG submission 66450) | Surface soil microbial communities from Centralia Pennsylvania, which are recovering from an underground coalmine fire - Coalmine... | ecosystem: Environmental > Terrestrial > Soil > Unclassified ... | reverse complement strand
GATGAAGTTGAAGCCGGCCTGGTGGGGCTTGGGCGTCATGGCCTGGGGCGCCGCCCAGGGATATCTAGGAAGGCTGGGCGCGGAGCAGTTTCTGGAACGCACCTCCGTCTTGATTCTGTTAGTGGGAATATTGCTGGTGATCGGCGGAACGGCTTTGGTGCGGGCCTTGGCATTTCCGCTGCTGCTGCTGCCGTTCATGATTCCGATTCCGACGGTGATTTACAACAAGATCACGTTTCCCCTCCAATTATTCGCTAGTTGGGTGGCCGAAGGCGCGCTGAATTTTCTGGGTTATCCGGTCTTCCGCGACGGCAACATCCTCGAATTGGCCAGCCAGAAGTTGTCCGTGGCGGAAGCGTGCAGCGGCATTCGTAGCCTGCTTTCGCTGTCGTTTCTCTCCCTGGTGTACGCTTATTTCTTCGATAACCGCGTATGGATGCGCTGGGTTCTGCTTGCGGCCACCATTCCGATCGCGATCGCCGCGAACGCCGGCCGGGTTACCATCACCGGCATCCTCAGCGAGATTAATCCCGACCTGGCGCACGGCTTCTTTCACGAATTGGAGGGCTGGGTGATTTTTGTGATCGCGTCCATCATGCTGGTGGCTCTCCATGGCGCCATCCGCGGCGTCATGAGCATGAGAGGCAAGGAGGCTCCGGTTGTTTAGATTTCTGAAATCCAAATCCGCTCTTGCCGTCACCCTGCTGCTGCTGACGCAAGCCGCCGTTCTCTATAGTTCCGCGCGTCCCGAGATGATTCCGGCCAGCCTGCCGCTGTCCAGCTTGCCGCTGGCTCTGGGGTCCTGGAATTTCGTAACCGAGGGCATCGTGGACGACGAGACCAGGGACGTCCTGAAAGCCGACGACCTGCTCCTGCGCGACTATAAGGACAGCTCCACAGGCCGCCTCGCCGACTTGTTCGTCGCCGCTTTTCGCACGCAGCGCAATGGCAAGGCTCCGCATTCCCCCAAAAATTGCCTGCCTGGCGCCGGCTGGACGCAATTGAGTTCCGACGATTACTCCATCGACATCGGCCGCGCACAGCCGATTGTCGTGAACCGCTACGTGGTGCAGCATGGCGAAGACCGCAGTCTGGTGCTGTACTGGTATCAATCCCGCGATCGCGTGGTGGCCAGCGAGTACAATGCGAAATTCTGGGTCATGGCCGACGCGATCCGTTTGAACCGCACCGATACCGCCCTGGTTCGAGTCGTGGTCCCCATTTTCAACGGCGATCCCGACGACGCCACGCGCACTGGCGTCAGCTTCGTGCAGAGCTTCTTTGCGCCGCTGCATCACGTGCTGCCCGAGTAAGCACGCCGGCCAAACACCGACAGTTGCGCGTCCGCGTTCCGAGCCGTGACCAGAGGGAGCGGTCCTATTCCAGCGGCTCGATACTCGACGCTTCCGGCAGCGCCGCGCCGCGGGGAACGCGCCGCTTCTTCCTCGCCAGCCGCTGCTCGGCACGCTCCAGCGCCAGCAGCTCGCGGCGGCGGCGAAGCTTGATCACGTCGTCCACCCTGCGCCAGAATTTGAGGAAGTAGTCCGCGGCGGAAACCACCGCGAACAACATCACCACCCACATCGCCGGCAGCGCCAACTGCTCCAGCTGCGGCCAGCGCGTTCCCGCGATCGCCAGCGAAATCGCCGCCACCTGCGCGATCATCTTGGTCTTGCCCAGATCGCTGGCGCGAATGGTATAGCCGGAGGCGGCCGCGATCGACCGCAGCCCGTCCACTGCAAACTCGCGCCCGATAATCACAATGACAATCCACGCCGGAACCCGGCGGATGTCCACCAGCGAAATCAGAGCGGCGGAGATCAGTAGCTTATCGGCGATCGGATCCAGCAGCGTGCCGACGGTGGTGACTTGCCCCCACCGCCGCGCCAGATACCCATCCAGCAGATCCGTCGCGGCGGCGGCTAGAAAGATCGCCAGCGCGAACAAGTCCCGCGCAGCCGGAATCATCCCCTGCCAGCGCGCACCGAGATTGTCCGCCAGCAGCGTCGCCACCAGCAGCGGCACAAAAAAGATCCGCAGCAGCGTCAGAAGATTGGGCAGATTCATCTGGATGCGCCTATCCCGGTCTAGTTTTCATGATAGCGCCGGTAACGAGATATTTCGCCAGGCGGCGGCGCAGCGAATCCGACGCCAGCGCCTCCACCTCGCAGTAGCCTTTCCGATACCGCGTCGCGGTCACCTGCCCATGCTCGTGGAGCAAGTGCAACGGTGCGCCCTCCCCCAGCGGAAACCGGAACCGGCACGCGGAAACAGGATCGAGCGGCAATGTTTCGTCGATTTTCTGGAACAGCGCCTCCATGCCCGCGCCGGTTTGCGCCGACACCGCCACCGCGGCCGCCGGCTGGTGCTCCGGATCGCCCAGGATGCGGCGCGCCAGCGCATTCGCGTCCGCCTCGCCAGGAATCAGGTCCACTTTATTCAGCACCAGGATCTGCGGAGTGTGGTCGGCTTTGATCTGGCTCAGTGTTTCGATCACGTGCGCGGTGTGCTCGGCCGCACCCGGAAAACTCGCGTCCACCACGTGCAGCAGCAGCTCCGCCTCCACCACTTCTTCCAGCGTCGCGCGGAACGCCTGCACCAACATCGTCGGCAGGTTGCGGATGAAGCCGACCGTATCGCTGAAGAGCACGCGCCGGTGCGAAGGCAGCGTGGCGTGGCGCACGGTGGGGTCGAGAGTCGCGAACATTTTAGCGTCCGCCAGCACCTTGGCGCCGGTCAGGCGATTGAACAACGTGGATTTTCCGGCGTTGGTATAGCCCACCAGCGCGACCGTTGCCAGCGGAACTCCCTGCCTCTGCCGGCGCTGCGTGGCGCGCCCTCCGCGCACCCGCTCCAGGTCCTTGCCGATGGCCGCGAGGCGCTGGTGAATCCGGCGCCGGTCGGTTTCGAGCTTGGTTTCGCCCGGCCCCCTGGTTCCGATGCCGCCGCCCAGCCGCGACATCGCCGCGCCGTGCCCGGTCAGCCGCGGCAGCAGATAGTTCAACTGCGCCAGCTCCACTTGAAGCTGCCCTTCCCGCGTGCGCGCCCGCCGCGCGAAAATATCCAGGATCAGCTGGGTCCGGTCCAGCACCTTCACGTCCAGCGCGCTTTCCAGATTGCGCTGCTGAGTGGGCGTCAGGTCGCGGTCGAAGATCACCACCGTGGCTTCGTGAAAATGGATCTTGGCTTTCAGTTCCTCCACCTTGCCGGAGCCTACAAGAGTGGACGCTTCCGCGCGCGGGCGGCTCTGGATCTGGCTTTCGGCGACCCTGGCTCCCGCGCTGACGGCCAGCGCCTTCAGCTCTTCCAGGGATTCCTGCGCGTTGATCGCGCTGCCGCGGCTCTTCAGGTCGAGGCCCACTAGCAGCGCGACTTCCTCGACGCCCTGCTGCTGCCGCCTCTGCCCCGCCAATCTAGCTGCCCGGCTCTATCGGCGCGCCCGGCGCGGAGTGGGTCCCAGCCGCGGCTGCGGACGGCACGCCCGTGTGGAAGGGCCGCGAGACCACCACGGTGGAGATCGCGTGCTTGAAGATCAACTGCTCCTGATTGTTGGTCTCCAAAATCACGGAGTACTTGTCGAAGCTCTTGATCCGCCCGGAAAGCTTCACTCCGCTCATCAAATAGATGGTAAGGAACGTCTTGTCTTTGCGCGCGTTGTTTAGAAAAGCTTCCTGTATGTTTTGCGCCTGTCTTTCCACGGGACTTCCTCCCTGGGCCGCCCCGCCGGACAACGCGCTCAAGCCCGCACCGTCCGGGCGACAGTGCCCATAAACTTCCTCATCATACCCCGCCCTCATCATACCCCGCTGATCGTACCCCATTGGACCCCTTCTGAATCTGCACCAGCTCGGGGCGGGGCGGCGAAAGCAAGCGCTCCGGCAGCTTCCCTCCGCGGATCAGGCGCTCCACCAAGGGCAACGCGCGCCGCGCCCACTTGCCATGCACCAGCAGACTTGCCGCCGCCAGCGCAGGGTGCGGGATTGGCGTCGAGCAGCGCGAGCACATGTCGATCTCCGCTCCGCGCCCCTGCGCGTGCAGCCTCCGCAGGCGCCGCATTTCATCCGAGTTGAAAATCTCCGGCAAGGATTCCGTGCGCAGATCGCCCACCGGCGCGCCGTCGAGGGAGTAACTCTGACAGCACGGATACACGCGCCCGTCGTGTTTAACGTACATCGCGCCTCGCCACAGATAATGACAGCGGCGAAGTTTTTCCCCGCTCTTTTGCGTCTGCGGCTGCACCAGATTGGTTTCGTCTTCCTTCACCCGAACCTGATCCACGCCTGGCACCGCTCCCCAGAAGCTCCGGAACGCGTCCACCTCGTGCGCGTTGCCCGGCATGCGCACCATCTGCGCCACCACCTGCATCTTCGAGCCGCGGTCGTGCTTCATCTTCGCGAAGCGCACGAAATTGTCGCGGACTTTCTCGAAGCGGGCGCCCTTGCGGTAATGCTCGAAGGTTTCCTTCGACGCGCCGTCGAAACTCAGGGTGATGTGCGCCAACGGCGACTCCAGCAGCCTCGCGGCAGTCTTCTCATCCAGAAACGTCCCGTTGGTCGAGAGCAGCGTGGAGATCCCGTGCCGCTCGCAATAGTCGATGCGGTCGAAGATCTTGCGGTCCATGAAGGGCTCGCCCAGCCCGATCAGCATCATGTGCTCCGCGGTTGCGGCCGAGCCTTCCACCAGCCGCTCGAAGACCTCGTCGGACATGTCCTCCTTCGGCTGCTTGTGCGTTTCCCGAGGGCACATCGGGCAGTACAGATTGCACTTCGCCGTGGTCTCGACGATATACTCTACCGGCAGCGCGGGCACACGCGCGCGGCCGCCGAGAAAGCTCCACAAGAGTTTGGCTCGATTCCAGGAACGCATGGCGATGACTGCCCTCATCTTCGCATATGCTGGAAATGATGAGCCTGCGCGAGCGTGCCTGCCTCAATCTGAATTCATGAACATTGCCGTAACAGGAGCTTCCGGCTTCATCGGCCGCCGCGCCTGTGAGTTCCTCCAGAAGCGCGGTCACACCACCCGGCCCATTTCTCTTCGATCGGTCCCCAGTCCCGACTCACTCAAAGGCTGCGACGCCATCGTCCATCTCGCCGGCGAGCCGGTGGCGCAACGCTGGACCGCCGCGGCCAAGCAGCGCATCCTCGACAGCCGCGTCGAAGGCACGCGATCCCTGCTGACCGCCATGCGCGAGCATCCGCCCAACGTGCTGGTCAGCGCATCGGCGGTCGGCTACTACGGCTCCCGCGGCGATGAAATCCTCACCGAACAATCGCCTCCCGCCTCCGATTTCCTCGGCCAAGTCACTACCGCCTGGGAGCATGAAGCTCTGGAGGCCGAAAAGCTCGGCACTCGCGTGGTGCGGCTCCGCATCGGGGTCGTGCTGGGTCCCGGCGGCGGAGCCCTGCAAAAAATGCTGCTCCCGTTTCGGATGTGCGTCGGAGGCAGGCTCGGCTCGGGCGCTCAATGGATGTCCTGGATTCATCTCGAGGATCTGGTGGCAATGATCCTGTTCGCTCTGCGCGAATCGACGTTGCGCGGCGTCTTGAACGCCACCTCGCCGCACCCCGTCACCAACGCCACGTTCACTCGCGCCCTGGCCCACGCGCTCGACAGACCGGCCGTGATCCCCATGCCCGCGCTCGCGCTCCGGTTGCTATTCGGTGAAATGTCGCAGGTGCTCCTCGGCAGCCAGCGAGTTATCCCCGAAGCGACCCTTCTCGCAGGCTTCGAATTCCGCTATCCCGAAATTGGCGCCGCGCTGATTCAGATCCTGAGTAGTTAGTTTGCGGACGGCTTTTCCGCGTGATCGATCGCCAGCACATCCACCGCATCTTTCTGCGATTCCAATCTCAGCCCCAGTTGCTCCTGCACGGCGGTGAAAATATCCGGGCTATCCGGGTCGGCTGGCATTGTCGCGCCCTTGCCCCCAAACTGCGTCTCATTCGGCGTCCACGCTAGATCGAAGTCGAAGTTGCCCGTCAGTCCGGTTTTGTCGAGCACGGGCCGGTCCAGCACCACCGCTTGAAGGACGAAGGCCAGTTGCGCGATGGATGCATTCCGGCCTGGTAAGCGAGCGCCTTGGAAAACCAGCCGGAAACCGGGTCCGCCGTCGCCAGGCGTGCGCGCCTTCATCTTTGATCCATTCTTCCCCATCACGAACACGTACGCGGGAAGCTCCTTCATCTCGTGATGAAGCTTCAGCTGGAACCGATCCGCCAGCAGCGCCTGAAGCATTTCTCGAAGCTCCTCCTCAGGGACCTGGCTGCTCCCCTCCGGCTTCGCGACAACATCGTATTTGTCCGATTCCATCCATCCCGCGGCTCCCAATACTTGGCTGGGATGAATCCAATATGCGAACACCATCATCTCCCTCAGCGTGAAACTCGTGAGGGTAAGTCTCCCCGCCGAAATCCCGATGAGCGGGCCGGGCGAGTCCCCTTGACTCGGCCTGATCGTAGCTACTTCGAAAGCCGGCGGAGCCGGAGTCTGGGCGAACAAAAGCCCCGTTACGGCGGCACATCCGGCGATTTTGGCGATATGGATCATGTTCCCTCGATTACTGGCTCGCATTCCACCGGAAATTTCACCGACCTCGCGATGAAGCACAGCTCATGCACCCGATGATTGAGCGCGATCGCTTCGGGTATCCGCGTCGCATCGGTGATCGTCATCTTCGGGCGCAAGATCACGCGGGTGAATTCTCCCGAACCATCCGGATGCTCCACCACCTCGCCCTGGGCCTGGTCCGAGTAGTCGATCACAACGATCCCGGCGTCCGCGCATAGATGCAGCAACACCAGCATGTGGCATGCCGATAGCGCGCCCACCAACAGCTCCTCGGGATTGTATCGGCTGGGGTCGCCGCGAAACATGGGATCGGATGAGCCGGGAATGGGCTCGCCCTTCCCTGCACCGCTCAATTCATGATTGCGGCCGTAAGCCGTGTACGCGGAGGTTCCCGAGCCCAGGTTGCCGGTCCAGCGGTTGGTAACGATGTAGCGATGCGTACGCATACTAATCCCGTGTGTGCCCGGAAGCCGCCTGATTGGGCTCCCACAGCACTTCCGCCGCGCCCAGAATGTGATTCACCCAGCGGCTCCAGACGAACAGCGCGTCGCTTAACCGATTCAGGTAGCGAATCGCTTCGCCCGGCACTTCCTCGCGCCGGGCCAGCCCGATGACAAGACGCTCCGCGCGGCGGCAGATGGTGCGCGCGGCATGCAGCTCGGCGTTGACCCGTGTTCCGCCCGGCAGGACGAAGCTGCGCAGCGGAGCCAGATCCGCGTTGCTCGCGTCAATCTCGCGCTCCAGCTGCTCCACCTCGGCGTCGGTCACCCGAGCCTGCTTGGGGTGCACATCCCCGGGGCGCGTAGCCAAAATCGATCCCAGGTTGAAAAGCTCGTGCTGCACGCGCAGAAGAATCGTTGCCAGAGCGTGCAATTGCGGCTTGCCCGCCTCCTGGCAGGACACCCGAGCCAGTCCCAGGAACGCGTTCAACTCATCCACCGAGCCGAAAGCTTCGATGCGCGGATCGTCCTTCGGAACGCGCTGCCCGCCCACCAGGCTGGTCTCGCCCTTGTCGCCGCCCTTGGTGTAGATGCGGTTCAACGCCACTCTGGGTTTATTAAAAGGCTCGTTGGAACTCTTCTCTTCCACGCTTTTCATGGTAAGCGCAATTTTCTTCTCCTGCCGATTCATCATCTTCGCGCTTTTCCCCGCCGCCTTCCGCGCGATCGTCGTGTAACTTTGAGTCGTAAGGGATCGGATGTCTCACTGCATCCGGCCACGCCAACGCGAAGGAGTTCTCGAGAGCAACCCGCGCCATTGTCTATTACCGATGGGGCGTAATTCACGGTGGGCTGTGCTGTTCAGCCGCGCAGGGCGAAAGCCCGTTGTGCGGCCCCAGTAATGGAGAGCGGCGCTTCCCGGTGGGCGATACCACCTGGGCAAGAGGTACCTCTTCGATCTTTGACAGCTCCAGGGACATTCCTCACGACCAGTGTGTTCAGGGTAGGATTGGAAGGTTCTGACCCACCCTTCGATCACCTCCTGGTTTCTCCTGCTGCTCTCCGCACTTGTCGGCGGCGCGGCCAACGCGCTGGCGGGAGGCGGAATGTTCCTGGTGTTTCCCGCGCTGCTTTTCGCCGGCGTCGGTCCTGTTATGGCCAACGCCACCGCCACCTTTGTCCTGAACCCCGGAGGCTACGCCTCCACTTGGGTGTACCGCGACCGCCTTGTGCACGGCTTGCGATTTCAAGCCTCGCTGGTGATTGCCGCGATGCTCGGCGCGGGCATCGGCAGCGAGCTGCTGCTGCACACCTCCGAGCAAGGCTTCGAACGCCTGGTCCCGTACCTGATGCTGGCAGCCGCCCTGATTTTCACGTTCTCAAAGAAATTGCGCCGCGCCGCGGAATCGCACGCCGCTCACGCTACGAATCTGGTCGCGCTCGCCGTGGGGCAATTCTTTATCGCGATTTACGGCGGCTATTTCGGAGCCGGCATGGGAGTGCTGATTCTGGTGCTCTACACCGTCGCCGCCAACATGGACGTGCATCAGGCCAGCGGCCTGCGGATTCTTTGCGGCACGCTCACCAACACCGTCGCCACCATAATCTTCGCCATTCGGGGAATCATCGAGTGGCAGGTGGCGATTCCCATGACCCTGGTGTGCATCCTGGGCGGCTATTTCGGCGCGCACCTGGTCAAGCGCCTCGACCCCGAGAAGGCTCGCGGAGCCATCCTGGCCTACGCCTGGACGGTAACGATCTGGCTGCTGCTTCGATCCTTTCGTTGACCGATTCCGCCGAAGCGCCGGGAACTTTCGTCGAGCCGCGGTGTCCATAAAATGAGCCTATGATCCACGATCTTCTTCACGCCTTCCGTTGGCTCCGCAAGCACCCGCTCTTCGCCGTTTCCGTCATTGCCATTCTGGCCGTCGGAGCCGGCGCGAACACCGCCGTCTTCAGCGTCGTCGACGCGGTGCTTCTGCGAGCGCTGCCCTACGAATCCTCGCCGGGCCTCGTTCGCGTCCTGGCCACCAGTCCCAAGCGCGCGGTGATCGGCATCTCGGCTGCCGACTATCTGGCATTCATCGATAAGACGCGAGGCTCCATCTTTAGCCAGACCGTCCCCTACATCCGCGACATGATTACGATGACCGGCGCGAGTGAGCCCGATCAATTTTTCGCCCTGCGGACTTCCGGCGCGCTGTTTCCGCTGCTTGGTGTCCACGCCCATCTGGGTCGCGCCTTGGCCGAATCCGACGACCAGCCCAGCGCTCCCAACCTGGCCGTGCTCAGCGACCGCCTCTGGCAGCGCAAGTTCCACTCCGACCCCGGCGTGATCGGCCGCGCCATCACTGTTTCCGGCGACCTCTACACCATCGCCGGCGTGATGCCGCCCGAGTTCGACTTCCCCCTGCCGGAGATCCAGATGTGGCTGTCGAACCGCCTCACGGCTGCCTCCAGCGGATCGGTGCAGATCGTAGCGCGGCTGAAGCCCGGGGTTTCGCCATCTCAGGCGCAAGCCGCGTTGCAGCCCATGGCACAACGTCTGGAGCAACAGGCCAAGGCCCCGCCCAATGACGATCGCCTCGCCGGCTTGCAACTCCCCGTCACGCCTTGGAGCAATACCATTCCGCGCGAGAATCAGCTCACGCTCCTCTTCATCATGAGCGCGGTCGCTCTGGTGCTGTTGATCGCTTGTGCCGACGTTGGCGGATTGCTGCTCAGCCGCGCAGTGGAGCGGCAAAGGGAGATTGCCATCCGAGCCTCGCTCGGCGCGGGCGTCTGGCAAGTGATCCGCCAGCTTCTTGCCGAAGCGCTGGTGCTGGCTGTGCTCGGAAGCGCCGCCGGAATCGCCGTCGCACGCGGCCTCTTGCGAATCTTGACCGCGCAATTGACCGCGCTGCCCGTCGGATTGCCGCACCTCCAGCGCGTGGCATTGAATGGCCGTGTGCTCTTCTTTAATCTGGCGGTGTGCGTGCTCCTCGCCTGCCTGTGCAGTCTCGCGCCGGTTCTGTTCGCGCGCGGAACGGATTTGCAGTCGGCGTTGCGCGCCTCGCAGGGCTCCGGCCGCGCGGGATCGTCACGCCTGTTCTCGACACTCATCGCCTGCGAATCCGCCTTCGCGTTTCTGCTGCTGGCCGGCTCCGGACTCATGCTCCACAGCCTCATCCGCGTGCAGCAGACCGACCGCGGGTTTCGCCCCGATCACGTGCTCACCTTGCGCGTGCCCGTCGGCACCACCGGAGCCTTGCAGGCCAAAGGCAAGTACGACACCAGGCCGCGGCAGATCGCTTATTATCACGCCATCCTTGACCGCCTTGAACACGTTCCTGGCATCGCCGCCGTTGCCGTCGTGAACAACCTTCCGCTCTCCGGTTCGAACACCACGTTGACCACCCAGAAAGGAAGCGCCATGGTGGTGGGCCGCACCATCAGCCCTCAATACTTCACCGCCATGGGGATTCCGCTGATCGAAGGCCGCGCGTTCGCGGATTCCGATACAGACTCCTCCCCTCCCGTCGCGATCATCAATCAATATTTCGCCCGGCAGCTCTTTCCGGATCGCGACCCGATCGGCCAGGCCATGCCCGCAAGCAAGACCACCGTTGTCGGCGTCGTCAAGGACGCCACCCAGACCAGCTACGATCAGCCCATCAAAGGTGAAATATATTTGCCGTACCGCCAATATATCTTCGGGGCGTTTCTTTCGACCTTCGTCGTTCGCGCCAACGGCGATCCTCTCGCTTTGGCCGACTCGCTGCGCAAAGAGGTGTGGGCTGTCGATCCCGATCAGCCCGTCTTGAAAGTCGAGACCATGGACGACGTGATCGCCGATTCCATCTGGCGGCCGCGATTCTCGGCGTGGATCTTTTCCGTGATCGGTGGACTCGCGTTATTGCTGACCTGCGCCGGCGTCTATAGCGTCGTCGCCTATACCGCCACGCTGCGGGCTCGCGAGGTCGGAATCCGCGTGGCGCTGGGTGCGGCCCCATCGCGCATCATCGCCCTGATCCTTCGCGACGCCATGCTGCCGCTGACCGCCGGTTTAACCGTCAGCCTGATTGCGGCGCTGCTCCTGGCCCGGCTCCTTACCGGCTTGCTGTATGAAATCGGACCCGGCGACCCCGCGGCCTACCTTGGCGCAGGCGCCATCCTGATGATTGCCGGCGTGTTCGCGAGCGTACGCCCCGCCGTTCGAGCGGCTTCCGCCGATCCGGCCATCATACTTAGAGCTGAATAGAGAAAATCGGGAGGAACTACGCGGCCTTCTGAACTTTGCCGTTCTTGATGCAGGAGGTGCACGCGCGGATGCGCTTAGGCGCTCCCTTGACCATGGCGTGGACCTTTTGCAAGTTGATGTTCCAGCGCCGTTTACTCACGTTGTGAGCGTGGCTGATCTTGTTTCCGAACTGAGGGCCGCGCCCGCACACATCGCACACCTTTGCCATGCCAAAAACACTCCTAGTACTGTTTTACTTTCAATAGTCTACCACAGCCTCACGACCGGTGCCATAATCGGGGTCAAGAGGAATGGACCACCGCTATATCGATGAGCATTCGGTGGCTGATCGGTATCTCGACCACAAGCTACCCACCAATCAGCGGGCTGAATTCGAGGCCCACCTGGTGGACTGCCAGGAATGCACCGATCGCGTCTTGCTGGCCGAAATGTTCCACAGCCGCAATGGGCATAGGGCTGGGAAGCCTCCGCCAGTGCGAGTTCGCGTAGTCAGCCTGCTCCCGCCATGGCAGCTTTTCCTGATCCTGGCCGGGTCCATCCTGCTGGTTCTGGTACCAGCCTTAGGGTTGTTGCTCTGGATAATGAGCCGCGGCCGCTAAACCCCCGGGAAAACTCAGTCCCCGTGGGCGGTTAACGCGGAGGTAAGCCTCTCGATCTGTTGTTCCAGTTCCGACTCTCGAGTGAGATCTTCCATGAGGCAGTAATGTCCCACAAGCCGAGACTGATGATCGTGAATCGTCACCAGTAACACGCTAACCTTCGCTAAGGTGCCATTCGGCCGCTGGGCCTGAGTATCCACCCCCGTCTTGCCCATCAACAACGCCTGACGGTGGGCTTCCTGAACCTTGGGACGTTCCTCCGGAGCGAAAATCGTCTCCCAATGCTGTCCCATCAGTTCCTTCGGAAGCATTTGGACTGTTTTGGATAGAGCCGGATTGACCGAGCCGATTAAGCCGTCCGCCCGCACCCATGCCACACAGCTATGTACATGATCAATCGCGACTTGCTTCGAGTAGATCTCGTCACTCAGGGGGATCTGCCGGTGTATGACCCGGCGCAGAATAATAAGCAGAACAGTAACTGCTGCTAGCAGATACAACCACAATGCCGGACTTCTCATAACCGCTTACCTATCTCCACACTTACTTTATCGGCGGTTTGCGCTCTAGGGATTAAGTAGGGCCCCGATATTCCTCGATGCCGCTAAGCCCTCAGGACGCCAGGAGTCCGCGGAATTTGGGCTGGTCGTAGCCCGGGAATACGCTCGCGAGGCGTTGATTGCCCAGATGCCGCGTCACCAGTTCGCCCAGCACGTCGCGGAAGTCCGTGGTCAAGTCCAGGTCGCGCTGCTCGTAGAGCTGTTCGTGCTCCAGCCCGGGCCAATCGCCGTAGATCTTGCCGCCCTTGATGCCGCCGCCGAACGCGAACATCACGTTGGCGTGGCCGTGATCGGTTCCACGCGTGCCGTTCTCCTTGGCGGTGCGCCCGAACTCGCTCATGGTGACGACGCTGACGTCGGCAATGCGATCGCCCAGGTCCAGATAGAAGGCCGAGAGGGCCTGGCCGAAGTCCGTCAACAGATTCGCAAGCTGGCCGACGGTGGATTTGGGGCCGACTTCGTTGACGTGGTGGTCCCAGCCGCCGACATCGGTAAACGCCACCTCCAGGCCCACGTTGGCTTTGATCAGGCGAGCGATCTGCATCAGGTTCTGGCCCAGCTTGCCGGCGGGATAGCGGACGTTGGCGCCGGGCGTGTATGGCTGTTTCTGCACGTCCTGCATGCGCTTGACCGCGTCGAAGGCCTCGCGGCCGGTTCCATTCAGGACCAGGTCATGCGTGCCCGCGTACATATTCTCGAAGGCCGTTGCGCCGCGCGTATCGCGGACTTTGAAATCGTTCAGATTGTCGATGGCGACGGCTTCGTTGTGCCCGCGCAGGGCGTGAGGCAGCTCCGGCCCCAGGCTGACGGCGCGCACCGGAGAAACCGTCTTTTCGGGTTGCAGAGCCCGATTCAGCCAGCCATCGCCGGTGGTCTTCAAGCCCGGTGTTCCAGATTCCATGTAATCCT
>Ga0070733_10002421_pt1 | contig 13320 bp, 13 predicted proteins | sample Coa_R1_9_FD_66450 | JGI IMG/M metagenome (GOLD analysis project Ga0070733, IMG submission 66450) | Surface soil microbial communities from Centralia Pennsylvania, which are recovering from an underground coalmine fire - Coalmine... | ecosystem: Environmental > Terrestrial > Soil > Unclassified ... | reverse complement strand
GTTTCTGACAGGCCGCGCGCTCGAGAAGCTGGCTGGCGAGTATCCGGTGTGGACGAAGCTGCCGGTGCGCCCGCAGGACGTGCCGGGCGCCGTGGCACGCGCGTACCACGAGGCGGTCGCCGGATGTGGGCCGGCGATGGTGGTGGTGCCGATGGGCGATTGGAGCGAGCCGCACGACCCGGCGGCCTCACGCGGGCCGGCCGCTCTCGTGTCACCGGCGAGCGTCGATCCTTCGCAGCTCGACCCGCTTGTCGAGCTGCTCGCTGGGGCGCGGTCACCGGTGATCGTGACGGGACCCGGTGCCGATGATGTGCCGGCCTGGAACGCCAAGGTGGCTTTGGCGGAGCGGCTGGGCGCGCCGGTCTGGCACGAGCCGTTCGCGGCGCGTGCCGGTTTCCCCGAGGATCATTTCTTGTTCGCCGGGCACCTGGATTGGCACCGCAGCGCGATCCGTGCTTGTGTGGCCGAGCACGACCTCGTGATCGTGATCGGGACCAAGGCGTTCCAGCTCTACGTGATGGACGACTCGGAGGCGGTGGTCGGACCGGATGTGCGAGTGGTGGTGATCACCGAGCACGGAGAGGACGCGTACCGCAGTGACTGTGAGCTTGCGGTCGTAGGGCCGGTGGCGGCGATCTGTGCCGCTGCGGCGGAGGCTTTGCCTTCGGTGTCAGGTGAACGTCTCGGCTCGGGTGTGGAGCGGCCCTCGCCGGTGGGGCCGTCGGCCGCCGGCTCGGCACTGACAGCTTCTGAGGTGATCTCGTTCATAGCAGAGCGCTGGCCCGCCGATGGTGTTCTGGTCGAGGAGGCTCCGTCGAGCCGGAGTGAGATGCTCGAGCGGATCCCCGCCCGCGCGCCGCTCGGCTGGCTGGGAAACGCCAACGGCGGGCTCGGCTTCGGTATCGGTGGCGCGATCGGTGTGCGCATGGCTGCACCAGATCGGCCGGTGCTGGCAATCGTCGGCGACGGCTCGGCGATGTTCGGCATCCAGGCGCTCTGGAGCGCGGTCAAGTACAGCGTTGGCGTGGTGTTCGTGGTCATGTCCAACGGGCGCTACGGAGTGATGGACGCTCAGGCGAGCGCTCAGAACGCGGCGACGCCATGGGCACAGTTCCCGGGGCTCGACTTCGCGGCGATCGCGCGCGGCATGGGATGCGCCGCGGTGCGGGTCAGTGACTTCGAGCAGTTGGCGGAGACACTCGGGCCGGCGCTCGCGGGGCTGGCCGACAGGTCGGAGCCATTGCTGGTGGAGGCGGTGATCGTTGATGGATAGCTGCTGTAGGCCGACCCATAGGATGGAGCTATGAACTTTGACCTGAAGCGAATCGATGGCAGCCCGCTGGAAGAGAGCGCACTCACCGGTAGAGCGGTGCTGGTGGTGAATGTGGCGTCCCGCTGCGGACTGACCCCACAGTACGAGGGCCTCGAACGGCTGCAGCAGCGGTACGGCGACGCCGGCTTCACGGTGCTCGGCGTGCCGTGTAACCAGTTCGCCGGTCAGGAGCCGGGAACACCGGAGGAGATCCAGCAGTTCTGCTCGGCGACGTACGGGACGACGTTCCCGCTGACGGAGAAGATCGATGTCAACGGTGAGGCCAGCCATCCGCTGTACCGCTGGCTGACCGCCGTGCCCGACGAAGAGGGCGAGGCCGGGGACGTGCAGTGGAACTTCGAGAAGTTCCTCGTGTCCCCAGCGGGTGAGGTCGTCGCCCGGTTCAGGCCGCCGGTCGACCCCGAAGACGAGCGGGTCACTGCTGCGATCGAAGGCGTGCTGCCACAGGCGGGTTAGTCCGCCGTCGCTTTCGAGTCAGGCGAGGGGTTCGAGGACGAAGAGCGGGATCAGGCGCTCGGTGCGCTGCTGGTACTCGGCGTACGGTGGGTACGCGGCGACGGCGCGATCCCACCAGACCGAGCGCTCGTCACCTTCGATCTCGCGGGCGATGAAGTCCCCGCGGGCCGGTCCGTCCCAGACCTCCACCTGCGCATCGGCGCGCAGGTTCGCCACCCATGCCGGGTTTTCCGGCGCACCGCCCTTTGACCCGACGACAACGTAGCTTCCGGCATCCTCGACACGCATCAGCGGCGTACGACGCAACTGCCCGGTGCGCACGCCGCGGTTGACGACGATGACGACCGGCATGTCCGTGTCGCGGAAGGTCGTGCCCTCGGTGCCGCCTGAGCGCTCCCAGGTTTCAACCTGTTCACGAACCCAGTCTCGAGGATCCGGGGGCGCGTATTCACCTTCCAGGGGCATGTGTCAGAGGATAAGCGGTGCTCAGGGCGCCAGGCGATCGATACGCCAACTCGCGTCTGCTGCGCGTGTGTACCTAACCCGATCGTGGAGTCTGTCCTGGCGCTGCTGCCAGAACTCGTAGCTCTCGGGCGTGACACACAGTCCGCCCCACGTGTCCGGCGCCGGCAGGTCCTGATCGCCGTAGCGCTCAGCGAGTTCGTCGACGCGTCGCTCGAGCCACTCACGGCTCTCGATCACCTGACTCTGGGGCGAAGCGAGCGCGCTCAGTTGGCTCGCTCGAGCCCGGCTGTGTGCATAGGCGATTGACTCGTCAGGAGTGGCCCGCTCGACCGTCCCCTCAATGCGCACCTGCCGACCGAGCGCCTCCCAGTAGAACAACAAGGCGGCGCGTGGGTTGTCCCGGAGTTCCCTTCCCTTCCGGCTCTCATAGTTCGAGAAGAACACGAACCCGCGCTCGTCGAACTGCTTGACGAGCACATATCGCACCGACGGAGCACCGTCCGGTGATGCGGTCGCGACCGCCGCCGCCTCCGGCTGCGGCGCCCCCGCCTCGGAGGCCTGTTCGAACCAGACGGCGAACTGCCGCAGAGGATCGGGGTCAACTTCTTGCTCCCGCAGGTACGGCTTTGGCTCGATGGGGCGCTGCTCTTGCCTCAATCTCTTCATCTCAGCAGACACGCCGTGCGGACACAACTCCTTCGACACGGTCGGCAAGACGATCGGCAGGGCCGGCAGGCACACCTCCGAGGTGACCGACGTGAGGGCCGATCTTGCGGGAGAGCTGCAAGCAGCCCTCGTCCGCGCCACCCTGCGAGCAAAGCGCGCCCAGGCTCAATCAGGGCGGACCGAACAGCGGACCAGCGTGCCGGCGCAAGGCCCCACGCAGGACCTCGCGTCTAGTGATCGCGACCTAAAGAGAAAACGTCGCCGGATCCAAAGCAGCGCCGACTGAGACTGCCGTCGCAGTTATGTCTTGAAGAATCTCGTTGGCCTTGTACGCCTGACAAACGAGGAGGAGCCCGCACTCGGCGTCGACAGCCATCACGAATCGGTCTGCACCCTCCCCGAGTGACTCAAGTTCAAGAACGCGGGTCCGTTCCCTGTACGGACGGGGGAGCGCGTGGGCGAGCACCGACCGCCGTTGCGCCACCCACACCTCTTCGCCCTCCGGCGAAAAGTTGAGTGACGATGGGAGCCAACCCGGGTTGAGAAGGAACCCGTAGATACCGCTGCTTGATGGGCCCGTAAGTCTGTGCAAGCGCTGACTCGATGGATCAAGCCACCCCGTCTCACCGCCCACGCTAACCACTACCAAACCGTCGCGGGCGCCACCACGAATCTCGACCCGCGTGGCGTCGTGTTGATGCCAGACCGAGACAGTCTCCTCAACATGATCCGCGGTCTCCGACGCTGGACCCGTTGGACTGTAACCCGCGACGGCCAATCCGGCACGCATTCTCTCCCGAAGGGCGGCCGCCGAAGCGTCCCGCAGACGCTTGGGAAAGCGTTGGACCCGGTACGTCGCTGCGATGCTCCTGCGTGACTGGACCGAAGGTTCGAAATAGTGACGAATGTCCATGCTCCCGCCCACGTCCGCAGGACTCACAATTTGCACGTTGCCAAGACATCGGGCCCCGGGCAAGCACCCGGGACCCTGCCTTCAGAACGCCATTTCAGGCGAAGCTCGCCGGTCCGGCAGATTTAGGCGTTACACGGAAACATCTTCGTCTTCTCAGGACCCCCACTGCTGTCAGTCGGGTAGACGATGGTGGCCGAGTACTGCCCCGTCTGCGTATAAGCGTAGCCTGTGACTTTGACGGCCCAATAGCGCGAAGGTGTTCCATTCGTGCATTCCTGCTGGGCGGTTTGGGAGATCGGCTCGTTAGACGGCACCTCCCCCGAGCAAACTGTCGGATAGGTGTGCCAATCGTTCTCGTCGTTCCAGAATTGCATCAGTGCAACGCACACCTGCTCACCAATGACGTTGCTATTGCAGTAAGTCTCGCCAACGCCCACCATTCCAGGGTTGCCGCCGGCAAGGTACTGATTCTTTAGCCCGGTGGCGGAGACCGTGCAGTTGGTGTAAAAATTCGCAGAAGGCGCGCCGCTTTGTGAAGGTGAAGTTGACGATCCGGAAGAGTAGCTGAGAGCTGCGAGCGGCGGGAGCGTCCTCTGAGACAGAAGCTGAGTATTAGTCGTCGGGGAGTCAGTCGCGGCCGCAGGCGCAGCCGAGACCACCAGGCCAGTCAGCGCCACGATGGCGCTCAGGGTCACCACAACCCAAAGGCGTGCTTTGCCTTCCATTCGTCCCTCCATGTATTGGGCACAACTGGAGCCAGTTGTCGCCCCGCTTTCATTTCCGGCGCCAGACTATTGTGAGGGCAATGACCAGTCAACCCCTTAGCCGGTAGATGCCAGACAGCCCAAAGCCTGGCGCTGATTAAGTCAAGCGTCGCCGCTTGCCGACCCCGATGTGTCGCGTAGCACGATCATGGGCTATCCCTGCCTGAGAGACGGCCGCGACGTTCGGCAACCCGTCGCAGCTCGCGCGACGGGTCCCGCGTCAACTCGCCGCGACGCGCACTGACTTGGCGCCGACGCCGGGGACGTGCACGCGCACGGTGCCGACCCACGACTTGAACACGCCGGGACGGCTCCCCCGATCCGTCGCCGCAAGGCGGGCTTCAGCGGCGGCATGAAGCATCTGCTGCTGATGGTCCCTGGCGAGTGAAATTTGAAGATTGGTGTTCATCTCTGCCTCCCGGCCCGGCAAGCGTTGGAACGTTGTGCTGGGCACGCTACGGTGACCGCAGGGCATCAACCACGTCATTTGACACACATAGGTCGAGAATCGCGATGCTTCAAATCGATGATGTAGATCGCCTGGCGGAGACGCTCTCGGGCGTGCGCCGCACCACGGAACGCGGGCAAGCCCGGTGGGGCTGTCACGGCAGGCTCGTGGCCCGCCAGATCGATGACACCCACGTCGTGTTCCGTGCCGCCTTCGACGTCCGCGACTTGCTGTTACAGCAGTTTCCGGAAACCTTCAGCGTGCCCGTCCGCTACCGCAAGCACATGATGGTCGTCGCTGACCTCGCCAACGGAGACGCCGGCGCCATCGAGGACGCTCTCGTCGCCGCATGGCAGCTTCAACGGAGTGCCGGCTGATCCACCACGCCTGACCGTTCCTCAGAAGCCGCGGTTAGCTGATGCTCAGCGGCGCTGAGCGAGCGCCTCATCGAGGAAGCTGATGGCTCTTGGGTACGCGTCAAGCTGGTTGGCCAGTCGTGCGAGCCCATGTCCTTCGTCCTCGTAGATCACCAGTTCACAGGGGACGTTCCGCGCTTTGAGCCTGTCGATCAACTGCTCTGCTTCCCCGACCGGCACGCGGGGGTCGTTGCGACCGTGGATGACAAACAGGGGAGCGCGGATCGCGTCTACCTGAGTGAGCGGCGAGGCTTTGGTCAGGAACTCGCGGTCGGCCGTCAGTGAGCCGTACTCGAGTTCGCGCAGCGCCCGCCGGTAATCGGAAGTGTTCTCGAGGAAAGTCACGAGATTGGATATCCCAACGATGTCGACCCCGGCTGCCCATAGCTGCGGCTGGAAAGCGAGTCCCGCGAGCACCATGTAACCGCCGTAGGAGCCGCCCCATAGCGCAGCCCGGCCGGCGTCGAAGCCGAGATCATCAAGCTGGCCGTGGATCGCAGCCAAATCCTGGACCGAGTCCAGGCGCTTCGTTGTGTCGTCGAGCGCGGCATAGCGTTTGCCGTAGCCGGTTGATCCGCGCACGTTCGGGACCACAACGCCGTAACCAGCGGTGGCAAGAGCTTGGATCTCCGGGTCGAACAGCCGTTGCGCCTGCCCTTCAGGCCCGCCGTGCACGACAACCACAACCGCAGGCCGTCCTGGCCCAGCGGTCGGGCGATATATGAACACGGGGACTCGCTCCCCATCGAAGCTCGTTAGCTCCCCAAGCTCGGGTGTGACCAGCTCCTCGGGATCAACCTCGGTTCGAGTGTGGGTGAGCCGGTTTGTCAGACCCGTCGCCAGCTCGCAGCTGTAGACGTCACCCGCGTGCCGGGGCGTAGTCAATGTGTAGAACAAGCGCGAACCGTCGGCCGACAGCTTCGGTGGCCTGAAAAACCAGGTATGCGTCACTCCTGGCTCAGTCAACTCGATATCGGCTCCTCGATTACCGGTTTCGGGTTCCACCGTGGCCATCACGCTGGCACCGCCTCGGTTCTCGATCAGGAGCACCGTGCCATCGCTGGCTGACACCACTTCGGTGTCGAACGCTTTTCCGGTACCGGCAAGGGTGGTGGTCGTCCTCGTGGCGAGGTCGTGATGGGCAATTGCGGCGAAATCACGACCGACATTCGAGGACGCATAGAAGCTTGCCGGTCCGACCCAGGCCGGAGCGCCGACCAAGGCAGGCTCGTCCGGATGGGACAGTGGGCTGCTCGCATTACCCGTGCGAACGTCGATCAGGAGCAAATCCTCGTCGAGTGGACGCGCCCCGGGACGCAAGACCGAAATGAGATCGCCGTCCGGTGAGAAGCCCGAGCCCGGCTGAAGGTAGGAACCGTCGCCATACAGCAGCCGATGCTCGCCGCCCGCCAGATCGCACAGCCACAGGTCGAAGTCGACACCGTTTGCCCTGTTGGACAGGTACGCCAGCGACCGTCCGTCCGGGGACACGCCGGCGCTCACGTGCACGAACCTCGGATCATCCGTCAAGGCGCGCATCCGATCGAAGTCAGACACCGTCGCGCGTGCCGCCTCTTCGAGATCAAGGACGTACAGCTGATGGCGCTCATCCCCGCCGGTGTCGACCGCCAGAACCGCCTCCCGCGCGCCAGGGACATACTCCGCCGTAGCGACTGGCTCAGGGAGATCCGTCAACTCGATCAGGACACCCGATATGAGCTCAGACAGCTGAAAAGTGCCCGAGACATCGGTGCGCATCAGCAACCTCTCAGGCGACCCAGCCGTCACCTCAACGTCTGCGAGTAGCGTCCGTCGCGTCCGCAACAGCGCACGGACAACATGCGACGCCGAGAGCCCGTCCATGCCGTCATTGTCGCCGAGCACGCACGCCAACGCCAACGCACACGCCTAACTCTCCCCCGCGACAGCAATCTACTTGTACCCCAATGTGCGCAACGTCGATAGCAACTTTGTAGGATCGGTGTTACGGCCTCGTGCGATCGGGGGAACATACGCTTACAGACGACCGCACCTTGGCTTTTGGACGCTTGCGAAGACCAGTCGACTCCGTACACAGACCCTCGGCGCGTGTGGCACCACTTCGCGTAGACGAACCGATCGCGGTTCATCACTTCGGGCCGGACATATCGGAGACGGGAGGCATCGAAGCCGTAATCCGGCTGCTTGTGTCGTTCTCTGTTGGTGGCGACGTCGTACGTGCCCATTCGACGAGGTCAGGACGAGGACACGCCGTCACGCTGGTCCATACGCTCGCGGCCGCGTCCGTGCTGGCTCGCCTATCGCGCGAGTCGGTGGTTCATGTGCATCTGTCCGAGCGAGGCTCCTTCGTGCGGGAAGGGTCGCTTTTGGCGGTGGCTCGATCTAAGCGGATGCCAATCGTTGTGACGAACCATGGAGCGGAATACCTCGAGTTCGCCGCGGAGCATTCGACACTCGTGGGAACTGTTTTGCGCCTCGCTGACGTCGTCTTGTCATTGGCGCCGGATGCCCTCGAGACGTCCCGGAACCTGGCGCCGAATGCAATGCACGCCATTGTTCCCAACCCGGCCGTGGCCGACAAGTTGTCGCCTGCGGCCGGATCTACCGGAGAAGTCGTGCTGTTTGCCGGTGAGGTTGGTACCCGCAAGGGAGTAGATGTGCTGCTCCGTGCATGGTCGCTGGTGTTGGAGCAGCGTCCTCACGCCCGATTGATGATCGCGGGCCCGACGTCAGATGTAAGCGCCGACGGCGTACCAGGAGTCATCTCGCGCGGGGAAGTCAGTCCCGCAGAGGTTCGGGTGCTGATGCGCGAGGCCCGCGTGATTGTTCTTCCATCGCGGCATGAGGCGATGCCAATGGTCCTCACAGAGGCACTCGCAGCCGGCAGACCGTTTGTCGCTTCTCGTATAGCGGGCATTGTCGAGCTAGCCCACGGCGTGCAGGCGCTGGTTCAGCCAGGAGACCATTCGGCGCTCGCTGCCGAGATATGTCATCTGCTGGCGGAGCCGAGCGTAGCCACCGAGCGTGGCGAGCTCGGAAGGCAATTCTTCGCGTCGACGCGTAGCGTGGAGGCGGTCACGCCGCGGCTTCGGGAGGCGTATCTGTCTGCCCTCCGACGGCGCACGTCTACGTCCTGACCGTCACCTCGGGCTCGGAGTGACGGAACTGCGTCACGCGTTGTCGTACGCCCGAAGCCGCCAGGCTCGCCACAGGAACAGCGGATTGCCGAGCAAGTAGCGACGCCACAGTCGCTGAGGTTCACGGGAAAGCCGAAACAGCCACTCAAGCCCGAAGGTATTCATCCATCCAGGAGCGCGCGAAATCCGACCTGCAGAGAAGTCGAGAAACGCCCCGCCGCCGATACCTAGTGTGCAATGCGTGAGGTGGAGGTTGGCGTCGAGCCAGAGTTCTTGCAGCGGCTGGCCGAGACCTACCACCACGAGATCAGCGTCTGCAGCCGCGACCTCAGCCGCTACCTCTGCTGCCTCGTAGCCGTTGGCCGTGCCCACAACGGTGAGTCCCGGAATCCGTCTCGACAGGGCGTCGGCTGCGCTCTCTGCAACGCCCGGGCGCCCGCCGTAGAGGAAAACGCGCCACTCCCGATCCGCCGCCAAGGAAAGTACTCGAACAATGAAGTCTGTTCCGTTGAGGTTTTCGGGAAAGTGACGGCCTCGCAATCGAGCCGCGAGTTCCACTCCGATCCCGTCATTTAGCAAGAAGTCGCAGCGTGTTAGTGCGGTCCGGAACAGCGGGAGCCTGTGTGACAGGTTAAGCGAGTCAGCGTTAACGAATGAAATGCGGCTATGGCCGCGTGATGGCAGATCCGCTATCAGGGCCAGTATCTCCTCTCCGCTCATCGCGTGGACGTCGAGTCCGAAGAGACGAACCTTGGCGCTGGTGGCGTTATCGGAAGCAACCCATGTGGATGTTGTGTGACGGCCGGGGCGCGCGCTCCTCGTAGGGCGTGAGCTTCCTCTCGGCATGCCGGGAACATACCCTCCACCCGATCACGGGTCACGGGCGCGGTGAGAGTAATGGTTGTCGTCAACTAAGAGAGACGGATTTGGCGCCCGGCGGCGTTATCAGACGTATGGACGGTGTGTCACGGGGCGGGCGGCGACGCCTCGTGGGGCGTGAGCTTCCTCGCGGCATGCCGGGGACATGCAGTCCACCCGATAACGGGCCTACGGGTAACCTTGCGGCGCAATGAGAGTGCTGCTTGTTGTCAACTGGTTCTTGAAGTACGCGGCCGAGCAGGCTGCAGGCTTGACAGAGGTGGGTGCCGATGTTCACGTCGTGTGCCGCGACAACTTGGAGGAGTTCGACGGCCACGAGGGGGAGTGGCGCGAATACGTTCAGCGGCTGACGCTGGGGACCGGACACGATCCGTGGATCATCCGCGGTTCGGGCACGGGGACACGAGCACTACGCGGTGCCGCCGGCGTTTCTCGAGAGGCGCGGCGCTGGATTCCTGACGTCGTACACGCCCACCCAAATGTGTCACCCGCGCTCTTTGCAGTGGCTCCGCGCGCACCGCTGGTACTCACGGTCCACGATGTGATCCCTCATCCGGGACAGCCACCGGTAAACCTTCCACGAAGAATGATGGAACGCGCCTGGGAGCACCGGGCATCAGGATTCATCGTCCACGGTGAAGACCTCCGAACGCTCCTCGAAGGCAGAGTTGGTGGTCGTCCGGTGGGCGTCGTTCCGCACGGTGTCCGACCCGAAGAATACCCGGATCCGGTGCCTGCGCAGCCAAGCATCTTGTTCTTCGGACGGCTGGAGCCGTACAAGGGCCTCCGGGTGCTGATGGACGCCATGCCGTTGGTCTGGCAAGTTCGACCCGACGTCGAGCTGGTGGTCGCGGGCAGCGGCCAATCCGCGGGCGAGGTGATCGACGATGACCCGCGGGTGCAGAAGCTCCCCGGTTACGTACCGGAGGCCGAGGTGGACCGGCTCTTCCGCGCGGCGCGACTAGTTGTGGCCCCCTACACCGAGGGCAGTCAGAGCGGAGTCGTCTCGATCGCATGCTCACGCGGCATCCCGGCGATCGTGACCGAGGTGGGCGCGCTTCCGACGCTCGTTGCCGATAGCTCGCAGGTGGTTGCACCCGGTGACCCGGACGCGCTCGCCGAAGCCCTGCTGAGACACCTGGATCACGGGCCCCGGCTGCGCCAAGCCGTGCATCAGAAGGCCCGGCAGGAACTCAGCTGGACTGCGGCAGGGCGGCTCACCCTGACCTTCTATGAGCAGCTCATCGGCCGCTCATGAAGGCCCTGTTTCTCTGCCCGAACCTGGGCGGCGGCGGCGCGGAGCGCCACTGGTCGATCCTGCTGCCCGGGCTGCGTGATCTCGGGATCGACGTCAGCGTCGCCACGCTCGATGGTCGTGGCGAGTTCTACTACGTCCTGCAGCAAGCAGGAATACCGGCGACGTCCTTCGCCGATCTCGGGCGACGCGGATTGGTTGCGGCTCTCAGGTCCCTGCGAGCGGCGGACGCCGACTTGATCATCACCCATGCGACGAGCGCGGACGGGCTGGGCATGCTGGCAACCAGGGGAAGGCCCACCAAATGGGTCGTCAACTGGCACTACCCCGATGGACTTCCGCTGGCCCCCAGACGCGTGCTGATCCTTCGCGGGAGCTTGCCACTCGCCGATGCAGTTCTGGCAGTCAGCCACAGCCAGGTAACGGAGCTTCTGAACTACGGGGCACGTAGGAAGGCGATCCACGTGATTCACAACGGCACCGATTTCGCGGACGGAATCGCAAACCGACTCGCGACGCGATGTGAACTCGGACTCATCGACACTGACATCGCAGTACTCCTGGCCGGCCGTTTTGACGAGCAGAAGCGAGTTGACATTTTCCTCGAGTCGCTCGTGCTCGCACAGCGTCGGCAGCCCTCGATCGTTGGATTGGTGGCGGGAAGCGGGCCCCTCGATGCCGAACTGCGCAGACAAGCCGAGGACGCCGCCGTCAACGTCCGCTTTCTCGGGCGGCGTAAGGATATGCAGGAGCTCATCGGCGCGGCAGATGTACTGGCGCTGACCAGCGACCACGAGGCACTCCCGTATGTCGTCCTGGAGGCCATGGCTGGCGGCCGACCGATCGTGGCGACGAGCGTCGGCGCCGTACCGGAGGTTGTCACCCCCGAGGTCGGCATCACTGTCCCGCCGCGCGACGTCGATGCATTCGCTACCGCTCTGGTAAAGCTGGCCGAAGACAGCGCGTTGCGCCTCGTCCTCGGATCGGCTGCTAGACGCCGACAGCAGCACGCGTTCTCGGCCACCGCCATGTGCAACTCGTACGCCGAGGTGATCTCGAGACTCGCCGGCAGCGGCTAGGGGTAGGTAGACCGCCCCTGCTTGTGCCGCGGTCACCGTTTGGCTGCGACGGCTAACGTGGGCGCATGACGATCTCTGCTGAGGTGGTGGTTGTCGGTTCCGTCAACCAAGACACGACGTTGTGGGTCGAGCGGTTCCCTGTTGAAGGGGAAACCACGCTTGCCCATATGAGCTCGGGGTCACTAGGCGGCAAAGGAGCAAATCAGGCGCTTGCGGCTGCGCGGGCCGGCGCGAGGGTTGCCCTCGTCGCCGCCGTCGGAGATGACTCCGAAGGACGGTCGGCACTCGACCACTTACGGGCGCATGGTGTCGACGTGTCGCTCTGCGTCACAGTCGCCGGCGCACGCACCGGCATCGCTCACATCCTGGTAGACGGGACAGGGGCAAACCAAATCGTTGTCGCTCCGAACGCGAACGCCGCTCTAGACCCGCGAGATGTCGCATCAGCGCTCGATCGTGTCCGCGGCGCCCGTGTGGTCATCGCGCAACAGGAGGTTTCGCCTCCGGTCATTCGGGCGGTGCTGAGTAGCGCACGGAAAGCAGCGATCAGCTCCATCCTGAATGCATCACCCACACTGCCGCCCGGCGTGGACATTCCGGCTCCCGATCTCCTGGTCGTAAACCTCCGCGAGGCGCAACAGCTCACCGGGCTGAGCGATCGATCCGCCGAGGAACTGGCGGCGACGCTCGTCACCCAGGCTGCCGCTTCGAGCGCGATCGTCACCGACGGCGCCCGTGGAGCCGCGGTAAGTGACGGGCAGAGCACATGGCGTGAGAATTCCGCCACAGTCGAGGTTGTCGACACCACCGGTGCCGGCGACGCTTTCGCGGGAGCGCTCGCCGCGGGGCTGGCCCAGCGCGCTGACCTGAAGCAGGCGCTCGCGATCGCAACGCTCGCTGGGGCACAGGCGGTCACCCGACGTGGCGCCCAAGACCACGACGCTGCATCGGCTTCAGGCCAGCCCGCGACGATCGGGTTAGACACAATCGACCCCAACAAGGAGGCCTGAGCAATCGTGCAACCGATCAGCCTCGTGCTCGACTGCGACACAGGGACCGATGACGCCGTCGCGATCATGCTCGCTGCGCTGCACCCGGTGCTGAAGCTCGTCGCGGTCACGACGGTCAACGGCAATGTGCCGCTGCCCAATACGACCGAGAACACACTGAGAGTGCTGGACCACATCGGCCGTAGTGAGATCCCCGTCTATGCAGGCGCGGCGGAGCCGCTCGCTCGCGCCGATCATCCGATCCCCCGATCGGTGAAGGATCAGAGCGATTTCCACGACGATTATCTCGACCTTCCCGCCGCGCACTCAACGGCGCAGCCCACGACCGCCGCGGTCTATCTCGTGGACCGCTTCCGCAGCGCGCGCCAGAAGGGCGAGCAGCTCGTGCTCGTCGCCGTCGGCCCGCTGACGAACCTGGCGCTGGCGATCAAACTCGATCCCGAGTTTGCCGCCGCGGTCTCCCGCCTGGTGATCATGGGCGGAGGCCATGAGATCCCGA
>Ga0070733_10002419_pt1 | contig 13321 bp, 15 predicted proteins | sample Coa_R1_9_FD_66450 | JGI IMG/M metagenome (GOLD analysis project Ga0070733, IMG submission 66450) | Surface soil microbial communities from Centralia Pennsylvania, which are recovering from an underground coalmine fire - Coalmine... | ecosystem: Environmental > Terrestrial > Soil > Unclassified ... | reverse complement strand
TTTCGTCCCGACGGAAATACTCCTGATCGGCTGGGCTGATTTCCGGCACGGATTCAGCGCTCATGCGCGCTCTCCTCGACCGACGTCCTGCGATTCGACCTTTTCCTGGAGCAGCGCCCCGCGGTATGGCCCGCAGCTTACCGGCACGCCGCGGAAAACCGGGCGTCCGTTCACCGCGAAGGACATGGAATCATGGACCGCATGGCGCAAGGTCAGGATGGAGCCAGGCTGCAAGTCCACAATGTCTCCAATGCGAATCGGGAGGTGCGTGATTTGCAACTCACTGGTAAATTCGCACTCCAGCAGGCGTTCGCGCAAACGGCCGCTGTAGTCCGCGGCGGACGGCCTGCGCTGCACCATGCCTTGCAGCGCAAGCTTGCGCAGCAGCGCGTTGGAAATGGCCGCGGGGAAAACGAGATTCATCAGGCCGCGAATCTCGTTCAACAGAAGTTCAAAACTCAGATAGAGGGCACGCTCACCCGGCATCATCAACGACATGATCTGCGCTTGCTTCAGCCGCTGGCCCATCTTGAATTCCAACGGCAATATCGGCCGCCAGGTGGCTTGTATTTCGCGGCAAATCACCGAAACGACGCTTTCCAGAATTTGCTCTTCGATCTCCGTGAGATCCCGCGGCTCGGCGGTCGCTTGCCCCGAACCGCCCAGCAGCAGATCAATCATCGGAAGCAATAGTTGCATGTCCAGCTGCACGGCCGCCCATTCATCGCCCGGCATCAGCGAAACCGTGGCCACGTAGGTTTGCTCGGGAAGTCGGCTCAAGAATTCGTTATAGGATATTTGTTCGACGGCGACCAGGTTTGCGTGGATGCCCACGCGAAGATAAGCGCCCAGCGCGCCGCTCAGGTTGGGTGGAAATGTTTCGTGCATGGAGGTTATTTGCCGTACCTGGTCCTTGCTGAGCTGGCCGGCCTGCCGGAAATCGCAGTCTTTCACCGCACGCTGCGCAGCCTGGCGCGTTTTCGGTGGGCCGCCCTGCGCCGCACGGAATAATTGGTCAATCTCGTCCTGAGTTAGGATTTTTTCCATGCTGGCGTCTCCGGCAAAGTTGTGGCACGGGGCGTGGGCAAAATGGGTGTCGTGCCTTGCAGCAGTTCGTGCAGCCGGACCCGCAGCCGCAGCAGGGCCGTGGTATGAATCTGCGACACGCGGGATTCACCGATGCCCAGCACCGCGCCCACTTCTTTCATCGTAAGTTCCTCGTAGTGATAAAGTGCGAGTACTTCGCGTTCCCGCTCCGGCAATTCGCCGACGGCTTTCGCAAGCAGCGCGGTCATCTCCGAGCGCAGTGTTTGATGGTAGGGATCCTCTTCATCCGCTCCAGAGCTGATTTGCAATGCATCTTCGCCGGCGCCCGGCTCGTTTGCTTCCGCCTGCAGGCTGCCAATGTCCAGGCCGCGCAAATCGCCCAAGAGATGCTGCAGGTTTTCCAGGGTGACGCCGAGTTCGAGGGCAATTTCCGGTTCCGTGGGATCGCGGCCGAAGCGGGCCTTGCAGTCCGCAATAGCCTCTTCCATGCGGCGAGCTTGGCGGCGCAGCGTTCGCGGACTCCAATCCACCTGCCGTAAACTGTCCAGAATCGCGCCGCGAATGCGAAATTCCGCGTAATGCTTCAGCTGCACGTTCTTGCTGGGGTCATACTTCTTCACTGCGTCCATCAGCCCCAGAATTCCGGCATGTACCAGGTCTTCCAGCAGCACCTGGGGCGGCACACGATCGTGAATGCGCCGCGCGATATAACGCACCTGCGGCAAGTGCTCGAGCAGAAGCTTTTCGCGCTGCACTTCGTCGTACTCGGCCACTGCTTGGCCGGTGTTTTGTGTAAATTCGCTCACGTACGCTCCTCAGCCTCGTGTCTGCCTGGAACCTGCGCGCTGCGCCCCAGCACGCTCTGCAGCGGCATTTGTTTCATTGCACTATTCCCAGTGACTGCACCGAAACGACTGCAGGAATCTCCGCCGGCGAAATCACCACGATGCGCGGAATGAAAGGCTCGAGCAGGCGGCGCAGATGAAAGCGCGCGGGGCTGCCGCAGAGCAGCACGGGCGATGCGATCGTGACCTGATCGCCCGCGACGCGCTTCAAGCCGTCCAGAATGCGGCGCAGGAAATTGGTTTGCAGGCCCGGCGCCCGGCCCCCGGGCGACTGCGGGTCGAACGCGCGAGTGATTTCGTCCTCGAGCGCTGCGTCCACCGCCAGAACTTTCAGTTTCCCGTCTTCCTGCAGCAGCGGCTGCACCAGCGCGCGTCCCAGCGTCTGGCGCACCGCCTCCACCAGCAGGATCACGTTGCGATTGATGGCGGAAGCGTCAATCAAAGTCTCCAGGATCGCCGGCAGGTTGCGAATCGAGACTTGCTCGCGCAACAGCTGCTGCAGAATCTTTTCGACTTCGCCAAGACTGAGCACGCGCGGAACCAATTCATCCACCAGCTTGGGCTGCGTTTCGGCGAGCGAATCCAGCAGACGCTTGGTTTCCTGGCGTGTGAGAACTTCGTGCGCGTGGCGGCGAATCACTTCGGCCAGGTGTGTGGCGATCACCGAGGTCTGTTCGACCACCGCGTAACCCGCTCCCAGCGCCATATCGCGCAGCTTGGCCGGAATCCAGCGCGCGGGAACGCCGAAGGCCGGCTCGCGCGTTTCCACGCCCTCCAGTGGCGGAGGCGAGGCTTCCGAGCTGATCGCGAGCAGCCAGTCCTGATACGTTTCGCCGCGCGCAATTTCCACTCCGCGCAGCCGCAACACATATTCGCGCGGCTTCAATCGCATGTTGTCCGTAATGTGAATCGCGGGAACGATGAAACCCAGCTCGGTCGCCAGATGCCGGCGCAGCGCGCGAATGCGCGGCAGCATTTGGCCTCCCTGCTTTTGATCCACCAGCGGAATCAGGCCATAGCCCACCTCCACGCTGATTTCGTCCAGCTTCAGCAGCGATTCCAGCTGTTCCTGCATGGCGGGCTTGGGCGCCGCGTCAACTTCCTTCACCGGTTCTGGCTGCCCGTCCTTGATTCGAGACCCGAGATACGCCAGGCTTCCCGACAGCAGCAGAAAAGGAATTACGGGCAAGCCCGGGATCAGCACCATGCTCAGCATCACGCCGGAAGCGATGTAGAGCGGCCGTTGCTTGGCGAAAAGTTGTTTGCCCAACTGCGTTCCGATGGCGTCGTCCGACGTCGCGCGCGTAACCACGATGCCGCCCGCCACAGAAACCAGCAGCGCGGGGATCAGCGTCACCAGTCCGTCACCCACGGTCAGGATGGTGAAGGTCGAGAGCGCATCGCGGAACGGCATGCCCAACTGAAATACGCCGATCAGGAATCCGGCGATGATGTTGATAGCGGTAATCAGAATCGTGGCCAGCGAATCGCGCTGGCTAAAGCGCGCCGCGCCGTCCATCGCGCCGTAGAATTCCGCCTCGCGCGTGATCAGCTCGCGGCGGCTGCGCGCCGTTTTTTCGTCGATCGCGCCGGCGTTCAGGTCCGCGTCAATCGCCATCTGTTTTCCGGGCAACGCGTCCAACGTGAAGCGCGCGGACACTTCCGCCGTGCGCACTGCGCCGTGATTGATCACCAGGTACTGAATGGCGATCAACGCCAGGAACACTACGAAGCCCACCACATAATTCCCGCCTACCACGAATTGCCCGAAAGACTCGATCACATGCCCCGCCGCCGCCGTGCCCTCGTTTCCGTGCAGCAGAATGCGCCGCGTGCTGGCCAGGTTCAGCGACAGGCGAAAGAGCGTCAACAGCAGCAGCATGGTGGGAAAAACGGAGAACTGCACCGGACGCAGAATTTGCAGCGCCGCCAGCAGCACCAGAACCGAGAGCGAGATGCTGACCGCCAGCAGCAGGTCCAGAAGAATTGCTGGGACTGGCACCAGCATCACAAACACAATGCCCACAGCGGCGATGGGCAACAGCCAATCGCCGCGCATTTTAGGTACGACCGAGCCGGACATGGCAGTGGGTGACATGGTTGAGCGTTACCGCGGCTGCGCTCCGGCGCCGGCGGAGGCGTTTCTTCTCCGTTCCTGTTCCGCGCGCAATCCCGCTTGCGCGCGGTAGATGAAGGCCAGCACCTCGGCCACTGCGGTGTACAGTTTCGCTGGGATGGTGTCCCCGATCTCCACCGACCGGTACAGCGCCTGCGCCAGCGCTACGTTTTCCACGATGGGGATTTCGTACCAGCGCGCTTCGCGCTTGATTTTTTGCGCGAGCAGGTCGCGGCCCTTGGCCACCACCACCGGCGCTCCCATTTTTTCCGGAATGTATTCCAGCGCGACGGCGTACTCGCTCGGATTGGTGATCACCACGGTCGCGCGCGACACCCGCTGCAGCATCTGTTTGCGCCAAATTTCCCGCCGACGGCGCTTGATGCGCGCGCGCGTTTGCGGATTTCCGTCACTCTTCGCTTCCTCTTTCACTTCCTGTTTGGACATGCGCAACGACCGCTCGTAACTCACCTTCTGCAGCACGTAATCCACGCCCGACCAGGTGAGCAGCACCATCCCGCCTTTCCAGGCAAACTCGTAAAGCAGGCTGAATTGCCAGGTCACTGCGTCCGTAAGGGCGCGCTGTGAGGAATGCATAATCGGGTACCACTCACGCTGCAGGAGGGAGAATCCCAGATAAGCCAGGTACGACCCAGGGATCAGCGACTTCAGCAGCGGACTCAATCCGGCGAAGGAAAACACTCGCGAGAGGTTGCTGACCGGATTGAACCGCGAAATCTGGAATTCCAACGCTTCCGGCGAGATCACCAGACCGCTTTGCGCCAGCATGGCGAGCAGCGAAATGCCCCAGGCCGCCGCCATCGGCGGCGCCGCCCAGCGCAGCACTCCCCACGCCGTCCAATTCAGCAGTGGTGCGACCACCCGCATGTCCGCGTGCCCCGCTGCCGCAGCGAGAAGATGACGAAATAAATCGCGCCATACCGCCACCCAGCCGTGCTGTCCGAAGCGCAGCAGCATCGCCACGGTCAGTAAGGCCAGCGAAGACGGCAAGTCGCGGCTGCGCACCACGCTGCCGCGTTTACGCGCCTCCTCGCGCTTTTTAGGGCTTCCCTTTTCGCTTTTGTCTTCGTCGGCCATGGTGGATTTTTCTTAGCGTGCAACCGTCAGCAACTGCTCCAGCGTCGTCAGCGCATGAAAAAAGTAGCGGCCCAGCAAGCGCGGCCAGAAAGCACATGTGCCGTAAATCACTGCCAGGCCCATAAGAACCTTGAACGACATCCCGAACAGCATCGCGGGAAACTGCGGCGCGGCTTTGCTCAAGAATCCGATGGTCAAGTCCGCCAGCATGGTCGCCAGCAACACGGGAAACGCGATTTCAGCGCCCACCAACCACATTGCCGCGCTGGCCTTGATCAAGCCGTCCACCGGTGAGTTCATGCGGATCAGGCTGCCGGGCGGAATCATCTCGAAACTCATCGCGGCTGCGCGCAGCAGCCAGCGCTGCACTCCCAGTTGCATGAAAATCGTGAGCGCCGCCAAGGTGTGGATGGTCGAAAGCACGGTAACCTCCACCTGCGAATTCGGGTCTATGACGTTCGCCAGCGAGAAGCCAAACTGGAAGCTGATGATCTGTCCCGCGATGTCCATTCCTTCGAACACGAATTGCGTGACGACACCCATCAGCAACCCCACCATCGCTTCGCTGAGCGCCAGCACCATCCAGCTGGCTATTCCGGTCGCCGGCGCGGCAGCCGTCCCGCCGTACACCGGCAAAAGCAGGGCTGTGAATGCCAGCGCAAGGGCGGTCTTCACCGTGGCCGGCAGCGAAGCGTGGCTGAAGAACGGCGCGAACGTCATCAGCCCGCCAACGCGCAGCATCACCAGCAGTGCGTGACTTATGAAAACTTCCATCGGATCTTCCTTGTCGCTTCATTGCGCGAAATGGCGGAAATTGCCGAACAGGGCGACGGTGAACATCACCATTTTCTTGGTCATCCACGGCGTCAGCCAAAACGCGAAGGTGGCCACCGCCACCAGGCGTGGCACGGTGGAAAGCGTCATGTCCTGCATCGACGTCAACACCTGCATGAAACTGATCAATGCGCTCATAATCATGGCGGCGGCCAGGATCGGCGCGCTCACCATGAAGGCCATCTGCAGCGTTTGCCGCGTCAGCTGAATCGCTTCTTTCATGTCCATGGACAGCCTCCAAAATCCTTCACGGAAAGCTAATAGAAACTTTTCAGCAGCGAGCCCACCACCAGATTCCAGCCATCGGCCACCACGAAAAGCAGAATTTTCAGCGGCGTCGAGATGATGACGGGCGGCAATTGCATCATGCCGACTGACGTGGTGATGGCCGCGACCACCATGTCCACCACCATGAATGGCAAGTACAGGACGGCGCCGATCTGGAAGCCCGCTTTCATCTCCGAGAGGATGTAGGCGGGAATCACGACGCGCATCGGCAGATCCTCAGGCACGCGCGGCCGCGGGATGTGAGCCATTTCGGTGAGCAGTGCCAGATCTTTTTCGCGCGTGAACTTCAGCATGAAGTCGCGCAACGGAGGGGAGGCGCGCTCCAGCGCTTCCATCGGCCCGATCTCGTGCCGTTCCAAAGGAGCCACCGCCACCTGGCCGATTTGCGCGGCGACGGGCTGCATCACAAAGTAAGTGAGAAAAAGCCCCAGGCCCAAAAGCGTCTGGTTGCTCGGCGCCGTCTGCGTTCCCAGCGCCTGGCGCAGGAAATGGAACACGATAATGATGCGCACGAATGGAGTCATCGAAAGCAGCAGCGCCGGCAAGATGGTCAGCAGCGTCAGGACCAGGACGATCGTCCACGTGGTCGTGTCCGTCGAGGCTGGCAGCTTCAATGGAATGCTTTGCGCCGGGGCGGCGGGACGGGATTGCGCAGCGGCGGCGAGCGCCAGGGGACCGCAAGCGATGAACGCGAGCGCGCTCAAGCGCCCAACGATCGCAACGACGCTCGCGCCGATGCCCGCTCCTGTGCCGCACGTCCGCTGTGGCCGAATGCGCAAAATTTATTCCCCCTTCTGCGATTGCTGCCCGCCCGCCGCTTGCGTTTGCGGAGTAGCAGCCAGCTGCGCCAGCATGGCGATCGAAGTGTTCGTGCAACCCAGCAAGAATTGTTGGTCCTGATACTGCACCACGGCCAGCAGGCCGCGATTCCCCAGCGAAACGGTTTCGCGCAGTTGCAATTTGCGCGCCGGACGATTCCACGGGCCCAGCTTGAAGAAAAAACGCCAAGGCCAGAAGCCCGCGCGCCAGAAATTACTGCTCGGCGCCGCCATCACGTTGTCGAATTTCATCTCTGACCTCCCCGGCCCTCTCAGGCCAACTCCACGATGCGCAGCGCCAGGTGGTCGCCCGACACCTGAAATTCACCCCACGCAATCAGCCGCCCGCCGACGGCGATCGGCACCTGCACGCCGGACAACTGCGCCGACGCCAGCACCGAACCTTTTTGCAGCCGAAATAATTCGCGCACGGTTAATTTCGCGATCGGAACATCCACCGTCACCGTCGTCGGCACCTGCAGCAGCTCGCCCCAGCTATCGCCGTCCGCCCGGGCCTTGGCGGCCCCGGGTGCCGGCATCACCGCAATTGGGTTCGTGGCCATCGCTCAGTGCTGCACTAAAAACTCCGTGAAATACACTTCCTGGCATTCAATCTCGGGCACCCGCTCGCGAATCGCATTCAACAGATCGTCTTTCAATTTCGCCCTTCCCGCCGCGCCCAGCAGCTCTTCCACCGTGCGCGAGCTCAGCACGCTCAGAATCGTGTCGCGCACCCGCGCGATGGCTGCCGATCGTTCCTCTCCCTCTTTCAACTTAACGCCCAGGCCCAGGTCAATTCCCACGCGGAGATACCCGTTTCCCGATGCGCCGCTGAGGTTGACAACGAACCCATCGAGATGCTGCACCGCTATCACTTCGCCTGATGAACTGACCGCGTCAGGAAGTTGTGCCGAAGTGGAGCGCTGCCAAAACCATCCGGCCACCGCCAGCCCCACTATCGCCACGAAAATTAATGCCGTGATCGCGGAACCGTTGCCGGATTGTTTTCGCACGCGCACTCCGGCGGTGGTTTGACTGAGCATGCACTCGAATGAACCACTGCAATTGAGGAACCGAAGGGGACGAGGATGATCCAGCTGGGGGATTCCGCTGGCCTAGCGCGAATGCTTGGGATTAACTCTCGTTTTGCCTCACGGCACACGCTGCGTCGCTGCGGAGCGGCGCGATGCGAGGCGCGTTGTGCGCCAGTGCCGCGCGAGATTTGAAGACTCTCATGAGGATCGTCTCGCGAACGGATGCCGTCCCCGCTCGCCGATGGCGGACGGGGACGGCCAAATCACTCGAAAACCTGCGCTTGCTGCGAATTTACTGGATGAGATTGATGGTGTCCTGAACCACCGTATCGAGCGTCGTCACCACCTTCGCATTCGCCTGATATCCGCTTTCGGCTACGATCAGGTTCGCGAACTGCGTCGAGATGTCCACGTTCGATTCTTCCAGCGCTCCGCCCGATAATGTTCCGCGGCCGCCGGATCCAGGAACTCCGATGTTTGCAGCACCGGAAGCAAGAGTGGGTGAAAATTCGTTCGAGCCAATGCGCGAGAGGCCCTCCTGATTCGGAAAACTCGCCAAAAGGATTTGCCCGAGCGCTTGGGTCTGTCCATTGCTGAAAGAACCGTCAATCGTCCCATCGGCGCCGACCGAGTATGTAACCAGCGAGCCGCTGGCGTAGCCGTCCTGTTGCGTGTCGGAAGCCGAAGAAGTCGCGGCGTCTTGGGTGATAAGTCCGGCGCCGCCCGGCCCCGGGGCGTATAAATTCCAGTTGAACGTGAGCGTGCTGGCGCCGTCGGCGAGGCCTGCGATGGGAATGGCGGCGACATCGGCCGCCGGAGTGAGCAGCTGCCCGTTGGGGGTGAACGTCATGGTCCCGGCTTTCACCACCACGGGCGCTGCGGCTGCGGTTCCGCCCACGTCCACGGCGGGAATGGTGATCGAGTAGTTCCACGCGAGCGGACCTGTATTCGTGAAGTTGTAAGTCAGCACGTGCGCCGCACCGAGCGAGTCATAGACCGTCAGCGCCGTGCTGAAAGCCCCGCCTACAGGCGTGCCGGAATTCAGGTTCATGGTGATCGAAGCGTTGGTCGTTGCCACCGGCGGGCTGATCGCTCCAGTGGCGAGTACGATGGGCCCTGGCGATCCACTGGGATTGACGACGCCGTCTACCGCCGGATAGCCCAGCACCTCGCTACCGTCGGAGGCCACGAGCGTGCCGTTGGCGAGCGTGGAAAGGTTTCCGTCGCGAAAATAAACGTCCTGCCCCTCATTCAAGCCAACGAAGAATCCTGTCCCTTCGATAGCCACGTCCGTGGCAACTCCTGTGGACTGGATGTTTCCTTCCGTGAAGTCCCCCGGTACCGAACCGATCTTCGTGCCCACGCCCACTTGAATGGTGTTGCCATTTCCGCTCGTTCCCAGTTGTTGATAGAAAAGATCCTGAAAGTTGGCGGTGGCACCCTTGAAAGCAGTTGTGTTCAGGTTCGCCAGATTGTTTGAAATCACCGACAAATCCTGCGAATTAGCCTGCAAACCTGAAAGTGACGTTGCGAATGATCCCATCGGACTCCTCCTGGAATTATAAATACTTGCTGGCCGCCGCAGTATTGAACGCAGCCGCGGCCGGCGACTGATTGGACTGGCCTGCCTGGTTTGGCTGCACCGATTGTGTGGCGCTGCTCGTGCTCGTTGCCGGTGTTCCCGACAGCGTCTGATTGATATTGATCAACTGCTCGAGCTGATTGAACTGCACCAGCTGCGTGACGAACGTGGTGGGGTCAATCGGATTCAGCGGGTCCTGCGCTTGCAACTGCGCCGCCAGCAGCGTGATGAAATCATTTCCGGTGAGTTGATTGTCAGGCCCGGAGCTGGAACTCGCAGACGAGCCGGAGGTTCCGGATGTTCCAGCTGTGCCCGCTGTGCTGAAAATGCTTGGCGTGCCCGCTGTGCTCGCCGTTGGCAGAAAGGATGAAATGCTCGCCGCTCGCGGCGTGATCGGATCCAGTACGCTAATCGGAAGCATGTGTCACTCTCCTTATGCAATCTCTCGCTTACACGTGCACGCTGATTCTTCCGCCGTCGTCGCTGCGCAAGAGCGCCAGGGAGGGCGCGGCGGTATTCACCCGCATGTCTTCGCCGCGGCTCGTGGTGGCTCCCATGGTGTTCGGCGTGTACCCTCCGCGTGGCGCAAACGGATTCTGCGCGGGCGCCTCTTGTTGTCCGCCAGAACCTGAGCGGCCGCCCACGGAATTGTTGAGCACGGAAATCTGGTCCACGTGAAGATTCTTATCGGACAATGCGTGCTGCAACGCCGGGAGCTCGTTGGACAGCAGCGCTTGAATGTCTGCGCGCTGCACGCCGATGGTTGCGCTGAAAGTGCTCTGGTGCATCGTCGCGCGCAAATCCACCGCGCCGAGCAGATCGGTTTCCATGGCAACGTGTATCTCCGAACCGCCCACACGCTGGTATAACTCGCTGGCCTTCGCCACATCGCTGAGCGATTGCGGCAGCGGCTGTGGCAACGGCGACGGCGGCGGCGGGGCCGGCCGCGCCACGCTCGCGCTGGTGGTGGTTACTGTTTGCGGCGGCGGAGTGGCCGTGGCAGCGCTGCCCGCGGTTTGCTGGGAAACGTCTGGCATCACGTGCACGACAGGATCCACCGTGGCTAGGACAAGTGCCGCGGCCTTCTCGACGGCGCTCGGTGAGGTGATCGCGCCCAGCGCGTCCTGGTCGGTGGAATTTCCAGATGCGCTCGCGGCGACGCCCGTTGCCGTCTCGCTGAATTGCTTCAACAAGTCCTGCGCGCTGGAATTGAACGACGAGCTCGCGGGATTTTGTCCCGCCGGATTTCCGCTTTCACCGTTTGCAGGATTCACACTGGAGATCGCCTTGGTGGGCGCCGCGCTGATCTCCGCCTGGAGATTTGCGTCGATCGCCTGAACCAGCTTGTCGCGCGCGTCCGATATTGCTTTCTGCAGGCTGGCGTTCGCCGCTGTGACGTTCGCTGGAACTGCGTCCGCTGCCGCCGCTTGAGTGATGGGGCGGCCGTTCTGACCGCGAACCGAAGACGCTGCGGCTGACGGCGCTAGCGGAACTGTTTGAACGACGCTCGCTTTCGGCGCCGCGGGAATCTCGACAGGCAAGACTGTTTGTGGCAGGTCAAGCATGGGAGACACTTCCGGCGTCGCCGCCGGTTTCGCGCTGGACGTCGTTCCAGGCGTCGCGTTTGAAGGTCCGGAATCTTGTTGCGCAGAGCCCGCTTTCGCAGCATCAGCCTGTGAAGAATCAACTGGCGCCGAGCCAGCTTCCGAACGCTCCCCCGTCGCGGCTAGTGCCACTGCAGAAGAGATTGTCGCCGCGGCTTCGGTCTCGGCTGCGAGTGCCGCGCTCTCCTCCGCATTCGGCGCGGATTGCCCAGCGCTCAAATCTCCAGAGGCGTTCACGTTCCCGTTCAGCGAGTCGGTCTTGGTCGCGTTTGTTTGCTCCGAAATGGAATCATTCGCCCCAATTGTTGTGGCTGGCGCCGCGGCACTCGCGATTTTGCTCGCCGCCGCGTCTGTGGCACTCACCGCTTGCGCCGCCTCGGAAGCCGCGACAGCCTGCGATTGATTCAGCGATCCATCCGCTGCCGGAGGCACCGGAGGAGGAGGCGGTGCTGGCGTGGCGCCCACATGTACCGGCAAAGGTAGAACGGGAACAGCAGCCGGCACGTTGACACGTGCCGGCACAATCGGCGTCGGCGGATTCGTTTGCGAACTGGGAGCTTTCGGCGGCCGGTTGGAATTAGGCTGCGCAGCGACGCCACTCTTGTCCGATGTCTCAGCTGGCGCAGTCTGCGGGACGTTCGCGGTGGCATGCAGCACGGATGAAAAATCCGAGGGGCCTTGCCCAGCCGCGGATTGCGCGCCGGAATTCGCCCCGGCAGCGGAGTTCGCGCCAACTGCTGGTGCATTCGAAATGGGTGCGAGGCCTGTCATGGACGGTCCTACCGCCATCGAGGTGATTGCACACGCACCACCAAAGTGTTCGTCTTGTCGTTTCGATACGCTGAAGCTGCATGGCCCTTTCCATTCAGCGCCTTAGCGATTTCGCATGCGGGTCAGTTGCAGCATCGTACAGCCCGCGGCGCAAGCAAGCGGCAACCCTTGCCGCATGGCGCGGCAAGCTTAGTCTGGTTTCGGCTTGCCACTCCCGCCGCGATGCAGCAGGAAAGCCTCATCCATGCGCTGCTGTTCGCGCCGCTGCTGTTCGCGGCGATACTGCTCCAGTTTCCTTTCGCGCAGGTTCGTCAAAATTTCGCGCTTCTGCCGCGCCGCGCGGTACGCTTCCCGCTGCACATCCTGCTTCTTTTCCAACTCGACCAGCCGCGCCGCCAGCACGCGCTTGCGCTGCGCGCGCACACTCTCGGTGGAGTCTTCGAAATGCAGCTCCCCAGCCATCACGCCCTTTTCCAATCGGCCTTGCGTGCTCTGGCGAGCCGCTCGTGATTCGCCCTCCAGCGCCGCGATTTCCGCGCGTGCGCGTACGATCAACGCAGCGATGGCCAGCAAGCGCAGCCTTTCCATGTGCTCGTAGCTGGTGCGCAGGCGCAGCACCGCTTGCAAGGAGAATTGAAAGGGCATGCGGTTAGCCTGGCAGCGCAAGCAGACGCGCGCGCGCTTCTTCGAAGGTGGATTTTTCGTTGCGATCCTGCTCCAGAAACGCGTTCAGCGCCGGCATCACTTCAATCGCTTTGTCCAGCACCGGGTCGGCCCCTTTCTGGTATGCGCCGACGCGAATTAGATCCTCCGAAGCCGTATAAGCAGCCAGCAGTTTCCGCAGCCGCTGAATTTTCATCAGGTGTTCGCGCTCACAGACCGCTGTGACCAGCCGGCTGAGGCTATCCAGCACCGCAATCGGAGGAAAATGATTCTGCGCCGCGAGCTGCCGGTCGAGCACGATGTGGCCATCCAGCAGCGCGCGTACCGCATCCACCAGCGGATCTTGCTGGTCGTCTCCTTCCATCAACAGGCTATAAAATGCCGTGATGCTGCCCGAGCCGAAATGTCCGGCACGTTCCACAAGCTGCGCCAGCAACGAGAAGACGGACGGCGTATAGCCTTTCGCCGTCGGCGGCTCACCTGCCGCCAGGCCAATTTCTCGCTGCGCCATCGCCACGCGCGTGAGTGAATCCACCACCAGCAGCACGTGCCGATGACGCGCCGCAAAATACTCGGCCACAGCCGTCGCCGCCAGCGCCGCGCGCAGCCGCAACAGCGGAG
>Ga0070733_10002417_pt1 | contig 13328 bp, 7 predicted proteins | sample Coa_R1_9_FD_66450 | JGI IMG/M metagenome (GOLD analysis project Ga0070733, IMG submission 66450) | Surface soil microbial communities from Centralia Pennsylvania, which are recovering from an underground coalmine fire - Coalmine... | ecosystem: Environmental > Terrestrial > Soil > Unclassified ... | reverse complement strand
CTCGCTGAGCCAGATGTCCGAGCACAGGCGGCTGCGCCAACTGGAAAGCCGGATGAGACTTCCGGGAATCTTGTGGGGTGTTCTGGTAGTCGGCGGAATCGTGGTGATAGGGTCGGCATGCCTTTTCGGTTGCCAGAATTTCACGCTACATTTCGTTCTCGTATTTGTCCTCTCGCTTCTGCTGTCGCTGGTTCTCGTTTCCGTGGCGGAAATTGACCGTCCGTTCCAGGGGCCGGTCCACGTTCGTGCGGATGCGTTCGAGTTCGCGCAGCAAACGTTCTCGAAGCTTCCGCAATAATCCACGGGATGCAGAGGATCGATTTTGGGGCGGGAACACACAAAACGGGAACAAAAAGTACGTAAAATGCGATACGAAACCTCATAGCAGTTTCTGAATTCGGTTTTTCCTCGTACGTCGGCCACCATCGCCGCGCTATGAAAACTCGGACAAGAAATTTTTTTTAGCCATCTCCGCTCACTAAGCCTCTGAAAACAAACATTGTATTTTCCTCTTAGAGCTGGGCATCAACGTGCCATAGAGGCTACGGCGATATTTTTCCCACGCGCGTGGTGGTGAAGTCGGCCTTGGAATTCGAGTTGGACCTTCAGGAGGGTGTATGAATTGGAAGCGATTTACAGCGTTCACGTTCGCACTGCTGGCTGTGCTGCTGCTCAGCTATCAGCCGGCGCGCGCACAGTCGAACGTGCAAGCAGGAAGCATTCAAGGCGTGGTGACAGATCCGCAAGGCGGCGTGGTGCCCGACGCCAAGGTGACGATCACGAATAAAGATACCGGCGCGACGCTCGACACGACATCAACGTCGGCTGGAACTTTCACATCGGGTTCGCTCGTTCCGGGAACGTACACGGTGCGAGTAGAAGCACCAAGCTTTAAGACTGTAACTGGAACCTACATTGTGCAGATCAACCAGGTTTCCAGCGCGACGATCAAGCTCGAGCTCGGCGCTTCCAGCACAGTTGTGGAAGTAAGCGGCCAGGCTGTGACCGTCAATACGGATCAGGCTCAGGTGTCTGGAAGCTTGACCACCCAGCAAATTGAAAATCTGCCGGTGAATGGACGCAACTTCCTCGATCTCGCACAGCTCGAGCCTGGCGTCCAGATTCAAGACGGCGGCAACTTCGATCCGACCAAGACCGGGTTTTCTTCGATTTCGTTCGGAGGGCGATTCGGCCGCAGCGCGCGAATCGCGGTGGATGGAGTGGACGTCAGCGATGAAAACGTTGGCACCACCACCACAGGCATTCCTTCGAGTGCGATCGCCGAATTTCAGCTCGCACAGTCCAGCCTGGATCTTTCGAACGACCTCACTTCGTCCGGCGCGGTGAACGTGGCCACAAAATCCGGCACGAACAATCTTCACGGAGAGGGTTTTGGACTTTTTCGCGACAGCACGCAGGCTGCCGGCTTTCCGGCGGATGCGCAGTTCCAGCGCAGCCAATACGGCGGCAACGTGGGCGGAGCCATCCTGAAAGACAAGCTGTTCTTCTTTATTGATGGTGAGCACACTCTGCAGCATGCTTCGGCCGGAGTCGTTGTTGCGGCGCCGTTCGACAGTTTCTCAGGTAATTTCCCCGCGCCTTTCCACGAAACCGACCTAATCGGGAAACTGGATTGGCAGGTGACCAAAGCCGTGCACATGTTTTATCGATTTAGTTATTTTCAAAACCTGGCGCAGGATTCCTTCGGCGGCGCATCTTCGTTCTCATTTTTCAACAACCGGTCCAGAACGAAAAATGATGTCGTCGGAGCCGATTTCAATACCGGGAGCTACACACACAGCATCCGGTTCGAATATCTGAAGTTCGTAAACGTGTTGGGTGATGCGGTTACGGGAAGCGGCGAGCCCTTTGCCGATTTTCCGATCAGCTTGTTTTTCCAGCAACAGAATTTCTTCACAGGTCCCAGCTTTCTCGCTCCGCAGTCCACGATTCAGAGCGATCACCAGATCAAATATGACGGCAGCAAAGTCTGGGGCTCGCACATTATCCGGTACGGCCTTGGTTACAACTACATTCACGGATGGACGTCTTCCGATTTCTTTGGCTTGAATGCCCAAGCCCGGAACTTCGGTGGATTCGATGCAGCCTCGAACCTTACTTGTCCCAACGGCCAGAGCGGGATCAATTGCCCGTTAAACTACCTAGCTGACTTGGCCATTCTTGGTAACGGGCAGGGTTCCTTCACAGAAAAATCGGCATTCGGAAAGCCGTCTGGCGGACTTGGACCGGATAATCGCCTAAGTGCTTACCTGGGTGACAGCTGGAAGATTAAGCCGAACCTGACGGCAACGTTCGGGTTGCGTTACGTTCGCGACACGTTCCGCTCGGACAGCGACCTTGCGGCTATCCCCGCATTGAACGCGCTTTTGCCTGGCACGGGCAACAAGGTGAACCAGCCAAACGCGAACCTCGCGCCGCAGCTCGGTGTGGCCTGGGATCCCAAGAAAGATGGAAAGACCGTGATCCGTGCTGGAATCGGTCTCTACTACGACAACACGGTTTTTAACGACATACTCTTCGACCGGTTATTGAGACTCCCGAATGGAGCATTCAACGCAACTCCGTTTGCTTGCGTTGGTGGTGCAGCAACTCCGGTTTCGTTCGCCGGCGCTGCAGGGACTCAATTCATTCCCGGAGGAGATGCAACCTGCGGGACTCCAATTGGAGGAACTCTCCCCGCGACCGCCGTCAGCCCGCTCTTGTCATGCGCGGGGCTGACGTTCGCAACCTGCCTGGCTAATTTCCAGACTTCCTTCCAGGCAGCTGCAGCGTCAGTCGGAACGAGCGCCCCCAATCCCAATTTCATTCCATCACTACTGGCAAACAATGGTGCAATTCCAACAGCCGCCCTGTTGTTTCCGGACTACAAGACTCCCCGTGCCGTACAGATGAACGTGGGTATACAGCGCGAACTCCGTCCGGGGCTCGTTCTCAGTGCGGACTATTTGAGAAACGTTGGGTTGCATTACCTGATCGCCGTTGATCAGAACCACACCGGAGATGCGTCGCTGTTGAACGTAGCTGCGGCGCAGAATGCAGTGGCCTCAACGTTGACGGCTTGCGGTGTAAGCACGATCAGTGCTGCGGTCGTCAACTGCCCACTCCTCGGCCGTCCTGCAACGATCGCGGATTTTGCGGGTCACGGGCTTGATTCGCCTGGCGACCTCGGAGTCAGCAACTGCAGCCCGGCAGATACCGGGATTGGCGCTCCGTGTGCGTTCGGAGGAATCAATCCTAGCGTGGGTCCAGTATCAATGGCGGAGTCGGGTGGCCGTTCTGTGTACAACGCTTTCGATATCAAAGTGACGCAGAACGTCAGCCATCCATTTTCGGGCATAAAGTACGCGAATTTCCAGTTTGCGTACACGCTCTCTCGGTTCCAGAATTCGGGATCGGCGACGGGCGCGGGAACAGTGGCATCCGCGGACCAGGATTTCATCAACGCTTCACTGGATAACCGCAATCCTCTGCGGTTTACGGGAGATGCCTCGCTGGATCGCACGCACCAATTCAACATCGGCGGCTATGTGGATCTACCGGCTGGCTTCCGATTGGGTATGATCAACCACTTCTGGTCGCCTCTGGCCGCTCTTCCGTCAATCAGCGTGACGGCTGGGCCGAGCCAGATTTTCCAGACGGACTTTACGGGTGACGGCACGGTCGGCGATCCCTTGCCACTGGGCGTCGCCGCGGACGGTTCGTTTAAACTCGCGAATGTCGGCGCCTTCAGCCGTTCAATCGGCGCGCAGGGTCTGACGAACGCCATCAACAATTACAACGCTACTATCTCGGGTCACACAATCACGCCTGCCGGGCAGGCCCTTGTGGCTTGTGGACTAGCGTGCGGTGGGGGAGGCTTCACCGAGGCTAACTTGATAGCTTTGGGCGCGACGCCACCAGCGTTGTCACCCACGGCTCCGAATAACGTCTCTTACGGTTGGCTCAAAGCCACGGACATGGAGGTCAGCTGGGTTGGACACTTCATGCATGAGCGGCTCACAGTACAGCCGAGCATCGGGTTCTACAACATCTTCAACTTTGCCAACTTCGATTCGCCGGGGAACGCCTTGAGCGGACTGCTTCAAATTGCTGCGAATGGTCCGGCTCCAGCTAACTCAATCAGCGGAGCCTCGGCCGGAACAGTTCGCTCCGATCGGATCGGTGTCGGCAGTGGATTATTCCAGTTCGGCCAGCCACGAGTAATCGAGTGGGGGTTGAAACTTCAATTCTAACCCGCGGCCGGTTCGCCGCCCCCTCGGCGACCCGGCTTCGGCGATGATGAATACGGCCAATGGCTCCGGGCAGCCGGAGCCATTGGCTTTTTTGTTTGCGGGTGAAAGGGGAAGACGCAATCGAATTCTTTTGTTTGCCAACGTTTTTCGCTGGCTCGAATTTTAGATTTTGGGCGCGACGAAGCGGAGATTACGATGGCACGCTGTTCCCCGGGTTGACGAATCGAGGAACGCTCAGTAAAGTATAGCGAGGGTCGCGCAAGCGGCCTTTTTTATTGCCTCCTGCTGGGAGGTCGTACAATTGGCAGTACATCAGATTCTGGATCTGATTATCCTGGTTCGAGTCCAGGCCTCCCAGCCAACAGCCTCCCGCGGCTCATCGTAGCGAAATTGTAAAGAACCTCTGCGGAGCGCCGACTTCTATGTTTTTGCGCTTTGGAGCGGCAGGTTAGCCGACTCCCAGGCTGCGAGGCCACCAGCAATCTCGCAGACGGAATCGAATCCGCTGGCCTTCAGCAAACTCGCGGCGATAGACGAGCGGTAACCTCCCGCACAGTGAACGAGCAAGGGGCGATCTTTTGGCAGGGCTCTCAGATCTCGCGCCAAATGATTGAGCGGCATACTAAGGCTGCCCTCGATGTGTCTCTGTTCACGTTCGCGGGGCGCCCGGACGTCTATTGCCAGCGGCGGCTGGTTTGATGCGATGAGTTCTGCGGCGAATTGCGGGCTTAGCCGTTCGACGAAGGCGACCAGATCTGGCCGCGATTCGAGGCTCTGCAATCCGTTTTTCAGATAGCCTGCCACATTGTCGAAGCCGATTCGCCCGAGCCGGACGGCCGATTCATTCTCGCGCCCGGGAGCCGCTATGATCACGATGGGATGCTCGTGGTTGAGCATTGTTCCGGCCCACGTGGCGTATTGGCCGCCGAGTCCGATGTTGGTGCTGCCCGCAAGATGAGCTGCGCCAAATTCTTCGGCATCGCGCGTATCGAGGATCTGCGCGCCCTGGTTTTGCAAATCCAACACGGCATCGAGAGGGAGCGGCTTCAAATTGCGCTCGAGCGATTCATCGAGCGTGAGCCGTTCTTTGCTGTTCAGCACGGCATCGTAGACGAAATACGGAGGAGCCTCGGGCTGGTCGGCGGTGACCAGTTCGATGAATGCTTTTTTGCTCATCGGCTGGAGGGCGTAATTCAGCCGCCGCTGATCGCCGATTGTGGAAACAGTCTCTTTGCTGATGGCTCTGCCGCATAGCGATCCGGCGCCGTGCGCTGGATAGACGAGACTTGCGTCCGGCAGCGGAAGCAATTTGGACTGTAAAGAATCGTAGAGCATGCTGCCGAGGTCGGTGGCTGACCAGCCAAGTGAAGCGCGAAGATCCGGCCTTCCCACATCGCCGATGAATAGTGTGTCGCCTGTGAGCACAGCGTACGGTTCGGCGCCGCTGCGATCGAGATCGTAGACAAGGATCGAAATCGATTCGGGCGTGTGGCCTGGCGTTTCGAGCGTCTGCAATCGCACGCGTCCAAATTCGATGACGCTGCCGTTTGCAAGCGGCGTGAAGCGATATTCGGCTTGGGCTTTGGCACCAAGGTAAATCGTTGCGCCCGCGCGGTCGCGCAATTCCAGGTGCCCCGCGATGAAATCGGCGTGCAGATGAGTCAAAATCACGCGTTTGATCTGCAGCTTATTTTCAGCTGCGAAGTCTAAATAGCGTTCGATGTCTCGCTGCGGATCGACGACGGCAGCTGTGCGCGTCTCTTCGTCACCGACGAGGTAGGAAGCGTGCGCGAGGCAATTGAGATAGAACTGCTTGAAGATCATGCATCCTTATACTGGATAGCTGCGGCAAGGCGCAAGGATAGCTAGCCAGCGACTACCGCAGGTTTGATTTGCGGCGCACCGCTTCTTATTCGTAGCGTAGCGCCACAATCGGATCTACGCGCATGGCGCGGCGCGTGGGGATAAAGCAGGCGAATAGGGCCACGGCGCAAAGCAACATCGTTACGGTGAGGAAAGTGAGGGCATCGGTGCTCGTTACACCGAGCAATGCGCCGCTCAGATAGCGCGTCAGGGCGAGCGACGCTAACAAGCCGATTGCCACACCTGTGATCGTCAAACGAAGCCCGTGGCCGAGGACCAGCCGCAAGATATCGTCTTTGCTCGCGCCCAGTGCCATGCGGACTCCGATTTCATGCGTACGCTGGCGCGTGGTGTAGGCTGTGACTCCGTAAATTCCAACCGCTGCAAGAACCAACGCGAGGAGCCCGAAGGCGCCGACAAAGATTCCCGCTACGCGTTGAGGGAAGCTGGCAAATTGCTCGCTGGTTTCGAGCGAGGTCACCTGGAACAAAACCACATCGGGGTTCAGTTGATGAACCGCACTCTCGACCGTCTTCGCGAAAGCGAAGGGATCTCCGGCCACGCGGGCATGGATGATTATGTTGGCGGTATAGACCTGGTACACCGGCAGGTACACGAATGGCGCTGACTTTTCGCTCAGGCCGGTCATTTTGCTGTCGTGCGCCACGCCGATTACCGTGAACCATTCGTGCGTCAGGTCTGAATTCAGTTGCTTGCCGAGGCCCTCCTGGTTCGGCCAGTAGCGATTCACGAATGACTCGTTCACGATTACCACGCGCTGCGAAGTTTTTGTGTCCTGTGGAGTGAAGTCGCGACCCTCGACCAGAGGAATCTGCATCGTGTGGAAATAATTCGGCGTGATGATAGCGTCCGGTATCTCCATTAGTTCATTCGCCTGTGGCACGTAGCCTTCGGGCTTCACGGCCGTCGAGCCTGATGAAAATCCCGGAACGCGGTTCGAGAGAGCCGCCGATTGCACGCCGGGCAGGGTCTCGAGTTTCGCCTGAAGCTGGCGGTCGAATTCCGCGCCGCTGGCATCTGAATATCCCGCGGTAAACAGATCGTAGGAAGCTGTGAATACGTTATGCGGATTAAATCCCAAATTGATTAGCTGCGCCCTCAGGAAGCTGCGGATAAAGAGTCCCGCGCAGATCAGCAACAACAATGACAAGGAGATTTGCGCCACCACCAGCGTGCTTGCGAGGCGGGCCTTTTTCAGGCTGCCCGAAGCGCTACCCGTGTCTTCCTTCAACACCGCAACAGGTGCGAGGCTCGATGCGCGGAGTGCGGGCAAAATTCCGAAGATCACTCCGGTCAGCACTGAAATCACGAAGGTGGCGATCAATACCGTGCGGTCCGCCCGGACTACGAGCGCGATCGGAAAATCCGTGGTCGGAAGGAATTTCATCAATGTGCCGGAAGTCCAGCTTGTGATCAGCAACGCGACGGCGCCACCGGCCAGGGCCAGCATCAGGCTTTCCACTAGCAACTGTTGCACGAGCCGCCATCGGCTGGCACCCAGCGACATACGAATGGCGATTTCGCGCCGCCGTCCGACAGACCTAACCAACATCAGATTGGCCACGTTCGCACACGCCAGCAACAGCACCAAGCCGGCGATGGTCATGAGTATCGGGAGCAAAGTGGCGAGAAAAAAATTCAGGCCAAATGGATTCCGCCACAGCGGATAGAGCGTCACACTGTCGTGCCCTTTGTGTTCTTCGGGATAATTCTTCACTTCGGACTTGAGCCGCAGCGGCAGTTCCGCTTGCGCCTGCTCCAGCGTGACGCCCGGCTTCAGGCGTCCAAAAGCGAACCACACGAAATTATGATGGTCATGAAGGATGTCGCCCAGCGGCAACACTTGCGCTTCCATCATGATCGGAAGCCAAATCTCGGTACGAACTCCCGTCTGGCTTCCCTGAAACACTGCGGGCGTAACTCCGACGATGGTGTAGGGGTTTTTGTTAATTTCAATCGACTGGCCGATGATGTCCGGAATCCCGCCGAAATGCGTTTGCCAGAGACGGTAGCTGATCACGGCGACCGGCGCGCCTCCCGGCTTTTCATCTTCTGCGGGCAAGAATGTGCGCCCCAGAATGGGCTGCACGCCGAGCACGTCGAAATAGTTCGCAGATGCCACCATGCCCCACACGCGCTCCGGTTTGCCCTTGCCGGTGAGGCTCAACTGAGCGAAGTTACATGCCGCGATGCCGGTAAGAGACTGCTGCCCGTCGCGCATAGCTTCGATATCAGGGTAAGTAAACCCGAGAGGATTTTCCCCAGGCTTGGTTCCTGCCAGCGCTACCACTTCACTCGGGTTGGTAAGGCCTGGGACCGGATTCAGCAACGCAGAATTGATCCAGGAGAAAATCGTGGTGTTAGCGCCGATGCCGAGCGCGAGGGTGAGGATGGCAATGGCTGCGTACCCCGGAGCCTTGGTTATCATTCGCGCGCTGTACTGGACGTCTTGCCAGAACGAGGTCATTCACCACCTCCAGGCACTATTTAGAATGATTCAAAGCATGTCCCGGCCCAGAGGCATCATCGCGCAAGCGAATGTGGGCGTGGGAGTTAGCGGAATTCAGGCGCAGGCAAAAAGGCACGGCCGTCCGATTATGGGACAGCCTACCGGCGAGACCGAACATTCGAGCGCCCACAGCGGTAGCCGCTGCGGGCGCGTCGGCTGACAGAGTTTGACCATCCACCCTAGTACCTTCGGCGGATAACCAAACCGCAATATTCTGCTATCCTAGTAACAAGGAGCGCGACTTGGTGTCCAATTAACCCAAGGGACACGCGCTGCTAAGGAGCAAGGTCCGAACGCATGTCCGACCTGGCACAATCTCTATCGTGGGGCCGTGATGAAGCTGACCTTGTGCACGAGTTGCAAGCGGGGTCAGATGCGGCCTTCGACTACCTGGTCACGTACTACCACGCCGGAGTCTTCAATCTGGTGTACGGGATTCTCTCCGATAGTGCCGATGCGGCAGATGTGACGCAGGAAGTTTTCTTGCGGGCATTTCGCGGCATTCGCGGCTTCCGGCAGGGAAGCTCGTTGAAGACGTGGCTTTATCGCATCTCGGTGCGCCAGGCCCTGAATCACCGCCGCTGGTGCTGGCGGCATCACCGGCAGCAGGTTTCAATCGATGCCGAAGAAGAAGGAAAGAGCCTCGCGCTCGATTTGAAGGATAGCGAAGCCACTCCGTACGAGCGCCTCGCTAGCCAGGAAACGCAGCAAGCGGTTCGTGCGGCTCTCGGGCAGGTGCCGGCCCTATTCCGCAGTGCGGTGATTTTGCGGGACCTCGAAGGGCTCTCCTATGAAGAGGTGGCGGAAGTGCTCGAAGTATCGGTCGGAACCGTAAAGTCGCGCATCCTTCGCGGGCGACGAATGCTGAAGGAAATTCTCGATCCCGTGGTTGCCGCGCGTCATACCGAAAAAGAATCCTCTCTCGCGTCGTTCGGCTCGCAGCCGATCAATGGGTGGGAAAGATGAACTGCAAGAGTGCCCAGCGCTTTTTGCCCGGTTATCTCGATGGAGCAATTGCTTCCGGCGAGCACGCACGCGTGCGCCAGCACATTGAGTCTTGCGATGCCTGCCGGAACTTGCTTGAAAGCTACCGCCGTCTTGTGGTTGCCCTGGCGCGAGTAGAGCCCATCCGGCCGCCCGCGAATCTCGCTACATCAATCCGTCTAAGCGCAGCCAAAGTAGGTTCTCCCTGGCAAGCTGTGCGCCGATTGTGGGCACGCAGCGTCATGGTGTTTGAAGATGTTCTGGGACCGCTCGCTGTTCCCGCCACCGGCGGAGTGGTTACGGCGCTCGTGGTATTTGCGCTTCTTGTACAGAATATTCTCGTCGGCGTCCCCATGGGCGGAGTGGTGCCCAACGACTTGCCTCTGAATCTTGTACAACCTGCGCGTCTCGAAAGTCTTGCTCCGTTTCCGGTTCCCGTCGTCATCGCCACGGACGATCGCCCAGGCTCCGGGCTTTTGCTCGTGGAGGCTACGCTCAACGCACAAGGCCAAGTGGTTTCATACAAGATTCTCTCCGGCCCGAGCGACGATGCTTCACAGCGGCAGCTCGATCAGATCATGATGTTTTCGCGCTTCCGTCCGCAAACAAACTTCGGCCTTCCTCGCGATGGCGGCCGCGTGGTGCTGAATTTCAGTACCGTCCGTGTTCGCGGATAAGCCAAGTAGCGATTCGATTCGGTGGATTCTTTCTGCGCTCTCAGTGGTTTTCCTCGTCCTTTTCGTTTTCTTGACTCCTAGAAACTCGCCGATTAAAGTTTATGGGGAAGCGCAGGTACACCAGGGGATTGCAGCTGCTGTCGTTTGAGACCTGCCCAGCGAATGCATTCGGTCAATTCAGGAGTCCGCAGATTCAAAAGTTCGCGCAGTTGAATTTGAAAGTCGCAGCGATCGTCGCGGCTTTACTCGTGGCTGTCTCCACTTGCATGGCTGCACAGCGCGAGCAGGCACGTCAGGAAAAACCTCCGGACAACTACAGCGGCATTTTCGTCGAGCCCGACCAGGCTTTATTCGCCACGATGTGTGCTCTGGACGCCGCCGGTTTTGCTGCCGATGAAAGCACGCTTTCCGAGATGCCCTCGCGTCTCGCGCTGCGCGAGGCCATGCTCAAAATGCAGGGACCGGCGACGGAAGCCCTGCGCCAGTTCTATCGCGATCATCTGCTCGGCGACCCCGGCGAAACGCTGTCGCGCTACATCACGTTCTCGCTTGTGGTGGGACCACCGCCTCGTTTCGATTTTCAAATGAATCATGATTTGCTCCCGCCGGACGTGCTTACGATTGAGGGCTTTCGGGAAATCCTCGCAGCGTTTTACCAGGAGGCGAGTCTCGATCTGCAATGGACGAAAGTTCAGCCGGAATACGAACGCGCGGCTGCTGCCTACGGTCCGCCGGTGCGCAAAATCATGTTCACCACGAATTCCTACTTGCGCGAGATTATCAAACCCATCTACGACCGCACGTTTACTGTGTATGTGGAGCCGCTTGTGGGCGCCCGCACAAATTTTCGCAACAGCGGCAGTCACTATTCGATCGTGGTAGGTACCACAGCGCGAATTCCCACTGAAGAGATACAACACGCATACCTTCACTTCGTGCTGGATCCCCTGCCGCTGCAGTATCGAAAGCAGGTGGATTCCAAGCGTGCCTTGCTGCTTGTCGCCGCCAGAGCTCCGCGATTGCCTGAAGAATACCGCAATGATTTTGTAGCCTTCACCGACGAATGCCTTATCAAGAGCGTGGAACTTCGTCTCCGCCGTCTCCCGCCTGCTCAGCTTGAGGCTGCCTTGAACGAAGCCGATCAGAGCGGTTTCGTGCTTGTGCGCCCTTTCGTTGCGGGACTGCAGAAATTTGAGAAAAGCGAGCCGGCGATGACGTATTATTTCCCAGACTTGATTGCGGCCATCGACGTTCCGGCGGAACAAAAGCGTCTGCAGAGCGTGACATTCTCGCCAGAAATTCCGCCCGCGCCTGCCACGCAGGAATCTGACTCCGCAGCGTCGGCGTCCGACCTGGATCGCTTGCTCGCGCAAGGCGACCGCGACATCGCGCGACGGGACGCCAAAGCCGCCTCGGCAACTTTCGAGAGCATTCTGGCAAAGTACCCGGGCCTGCCGAAGGCGGAGTATGGCCTCGCAATCGCGTCGGTGATGGCCGGAAACGCGGATCGTGCGGAGCAGCTTTTCGCACAACTGGTTTCGCCAGCGTCGGCCTCGACATCGGCAGCAAAGCCGGAGGATGCTGCGGATCCGGCGATTCTCTCTTGGTCGCATGTGTACCTGGGGCGCATCCACGATCTGGAGGGAGAGCGCGAAGCCGCGGTTCACGAATACATGGGCGCGCTGGCGGTGGAAGGCGCGCCTGAGTCCGCTCGTGTGGCGGCGCAGAATGGCGTGGAAGAGCCATACAAGGGGCATCCACGCGCTAACGGAAGTGGAAATGAGAAATAAAGGTTACGAAGGCAGTCGCACGCTTGAGATCGCTCGCTCCGAGCGCTCCGAGACATCCATCCAACAGGGGGAAATTCGATGAAGCTCCCGTCACATCGCAGTGGGATTGTAGGTGCCGCCATCGCACTCGTGGCAGCTCTCACCTCGGCCCCGATTCTGCACGCGCAGTACGGTGGTTCCGGCGGGCAACAGCAGCAGTCGCCGCCTCCATCATTGCAGCAGCCAAATCCGCCAGCGAAGGCCGGCGCACAGCAGGAACAGAAACCTGCGCCGCAGGCACCCGCGGATCCGGAAGAAGAAAAGGCGTATAAGGCTTTCACGGATGTGAAGCCGGAGTCCTTTGATCAGCAGATTCAGGTGGGTGAACAATATTTGCAGAAATATCCCAGCGGTCGCTACGCGGAGCAAGTATATGCGCGTCTAGCGAATGCCTACTTCCAGAAGCAACAGTTCGACAAGATGTACGCGGCCGGCGACAAAGCCCTTGCCAGCAATCCGAATGACGTGAGCGTGCTCGTTCTCGTCGGTTGGGTGATTCCTCACAATTACGATCCCAACGATCCCGAGGCCGAACACCGTTTGGCAAAAGCGGAAACCTATGAGAAGCACGCGCTCGAGGTACTGGCGACCATGGCCAAACCCGAAGGCGTCACCGACGAGCAATTTGCGAAAGCCAAGCAGGCCTCGTTGGCACAGGCGCACAGCGGTCTCGGCTTGGTCTATTTCCGCCAGCAACAATTTGACAAGGCGGTTACGGAGATGCAGCAGGCGGTGAAACTCGACCCGACGCCAGACTCTGTGGACCTTTACATTCTCGGAGTCAGCTTGAGTCAATTGAAACGCTATCCGGAAGCGGCTGACACATTCAAGCAGTGTGCTTCCATTCCCGGCGCCGTGCAGGATCGTTGCAGGCAGCGCGAAGGCGAAGCGAAGAAACTGGCCGCCGCGCAGCCCGCTCCTCCTAAATAATCGAACCGAGGCCAAAACGATGACCGCAGAAGAGCTCGAAGAACTTGGAGCGATTCTCGGTCATCGCTTTGCCCATCCTGAACGCCTCGAGCAAGCGCTCACCCATCGCTCGCGACGCCAGAACGACGCTGCCTCAGATAATGAGCGCCTGGAATTTCTCGGCGACCGCGTTCTCGGACTTATCGCCAGCGAAGTGCTCTGCCATGCATTTCCCGAGTGGGATGCCGGCAAACTTTCCAAGGGACTGGCGCGGCTGGTGAAC
>Ga0070733_10002414_pt1 | contig 13338 bp, 14 predicted proteins | sample Coa_R1_9_FD_66450 | JGI IMG/M metagenome (GOLD analysis project Ga0070733, IMG submission 66450) | Surface soil microbial communities from Centralia Pennsylvania, which are recovering from an underground coalmine fire - Coalmine... | ecosystem: Environmental > Terrestrial > Soil > Unclassified ... | reverse complement strand
CGTCAGGTGACCGGCGCACTCGGTGTGGGTACCGTTGCAGTGGGGAATGAGCGTCAGCAGCTCGCAGTTGCAGCTCGCGCCGCGGCGCACCGAGCCCTTGAAATCGCCGCTCTCGAAGGGGCGCGCGCTGGCGCGCGGCGCTGCGAAATGCCGCGGCTGCGGGCCGCCGAAGTCGAGTGGCAGCGCCAGGTCCACCGGGCGCGCCAGGTCGATGTCGATTTCGCGGCCGCCGATGCCGATACGCGCCTGCACCTAGCTGCGTTCCATGACCGCGCCGCAGCGGCCGCAGGTGCGCTTGATGCTGTTGGCGAAGAAGCGCTCGAAGACCGGCGGGAACTGCCTCTCGATGTCGGTGAGCTCGAAGTATTCCTCGTACAGCAAGTGGCCGCAGCGCTCGCAGTACCACTGGAAGCCGTCGAGCTCCCCGGCGCGGCGGGCGCGCTCGATCACCAGGCCGAGGGTGTCGGCGGCCCGCTGCGGCGAGTGCGGCATCTTCGGCGGGATCAGCAGCACCTCACCGGCGCGGATGGGCACCTCGACGCAGTGCCCCTCCTGCATGGTCTTCAGCAGCATGTCGCCCTCGAGCTGGTAGAAGAATTCCTGGCCGGGATCGACGTGGTAGTCCTTGCGTGCGTTCGGCCCGCCCACCACCATGATGATGAAGTCGCCGTCGCGGAATACGCGCTTGTTACCCACGGGAGGCTTCAGCTGCGCGCGGTTGGCATCGATCCATTGCCGGAAATTGAATGCCTGCAGGGATGGCATGTGTCCTCTCCGTTTCTTTCGCGTATGTTACGCGCTGCGGCAGTGGAACGAGGAGTCTGCGATGCGGCTTGTGGCGGGAACCGGCGCCGCGGTGCGCCTGAGCGTGCTGGCGCTCGCGGTGCTGGCAGTCGCCTGCAGCCACTGGCCCTGGCATCACCGCCCGCCGCCCGCCCCGCAGCCGGTGCACGAACTCACCATCAGCGGCACCGCTGCGGACAGCTTCCCGCAGTACTGGAAGCGCAACTCGCTCCTGGTGGACCTGTCCTCCGCCAGCGGCTCAGGCAGCATCACGCTCAAGCCGACGGCGGCCGGCTGGCCGGTGCGCCTGGCGCTGCGCGTCAGGCCCGGTGCGTTCGCTGTGCTCGAGGTGCGCGGCGCGCAGCGTGTCAGCCTGCCGATGGCCAGTGCCGGGCCGCCGGTCGATCTGGAGTTGGCTCCGGGGGTCTACACCGCCGCCACCAGCGCGGTCACCGTGCAGTGGGGTCCGGCAGCGGCGCTGTGAGGCTCGCTCAGTCACTGCCGATGCGCTGGTAGCCGCGGCAGGGCACGCTGACCGGGGCCCGCTCGGCATCCAGATCGAAGGCGGTGAGCGCGCCGCCCCATACGCAGCCGCTGTCGAGGCCGAGGACGTTGCAGCGCTGCACCAGCCCGAGCGCCGACCAGTGACCGAAGATGACGCGCACCTCGCGCGTGGCACGCTCGCGATGCTCGAACCACGGGCGCAGTGAGGAGCTGTCCACCGGCGGACGGCCCTTCACCTTGATGTCGATGCGGCCGTCGGCGCTGCACAGGCGCAGCCGTGTGAGCACGTTGATGATGAAGCGCAGCCGCTCCATGCCGCGCAGCTGCTCGTCCCAGTGATCCGGCTCGTCGCCGTACATGTGTTTGAACAGTGCGTGCGGCTCGCGGCGCAGCGCTGCGCTCACCTCCGCGGCGAGACTCAGGGTCTGCGCCGCGCTCCACTGCGGCACGACTCCGGCATGTACCATGAGGTCCTGCCCCTCAGCGTGCGCCAGCGGGCGCGCGATCAGCCACTCGAGGAGCGCTCCGCGATCGCTCGCGGCGAGCAGCTCCTCGAGCGTATCCGAGCGGCGCTGGCGGTCGGCGCCGTGTGCCAGTGCCAGCAGGTGCAGGTCGTGGTTGCCGAGCACCACTATCGCGTTGTCGCCGAGGGCGCGCACCAGGCGCAGCGTGGCGAGCGAGCCGGGGCCGCGGTTGACCAGGTCGCCGACCAGCCACAGCCGGTCACGATCGCAGGAGAAGCCTACGCGGCGCAGCAGCTCGCGCAGCTCCTGGTCACACCCTTGCACATCGCCGACGGCATAGCGCGTCACTGCAGGATGCCGGGCATGGCCAGGCGGAACGGCTCGATCGCCGCATCGAAGTGCGCCCCGTCGTCGGCCAGCATCTGATAGCTGCCCTGCATCGAGCCGACCGGTGTCTCGATCACCGCCCCACTCGAGTAGCGAAATCCCTGTCCGGGCTTGAGGTAGGGCTGCTCGCCCACCACGCCGTCGCCGCGCACCTCCTCGACCTTGCCGTTGGCGTCGGTGATCACCCAGTGCCGCGTCAGCAGCCGTGCCGGGACCTGACCTTCGTTGCGGATGGTGATGGTGTAGGCGAAGACGTAACGTCCTTCGCGCGGATCCGACTGTTCGTCGAGGTAGCTGGTCTCGACATCCACCCTTATCTTGTGCTCGGCGGTGGCCATGGCGGGACATTCTACCGAATGCGCCTCAGCTCCTGCCGGCGCGCATCGCCAGCACGTCGCAGGGCGCGGCATGCAGCACGGTGTCCTCCGTCAGATTGACGAGGATGGAGGGGCCGTGGCGCTCGCGGCTGCCGATGATGATGAGCTCGGTGCCGCGCTCCTTTGCCACGCGGATGATCTGCGCCTTGACGTTGCCGCTCTCCACGCGGCACACCGCATCGGGCAGACCGAGCTGCGCGGCCAGTGCCGTCAGGCGCTGCCGCGCGCTCTGCAGCAGGTCTTCCTCCACCTGCACCGCGGGCATCAGCGTCTCCCCCATCGGCTCGACCGGCACGAACTCCACCACGTGCAGCAGCTCGACCTGTGCCTGCAGGGCTTCGGCGAGCACCCGCGCCTTGCGGCCGATCGCGACACTGTCGTCGGTCAAATCGACGACCAGCAGCACACGACGGTAGGCCATGTAGAGCTCTCCGCAGCTTGAGTCCGATCAACAGACTAGCCGCCGGCGCGTGCGCGGTCGAGAGCTTCGGCGAGGGCGTTGAAAGCCTGGGGGGCGAGGGTCTCGGGGCGGGCGCCGGGGTCGATGCCGCAGGCGGCGATCTGCTCGCGCTCCATGAGCTGACTTAAGGCGTTGCGCAGCGTCTTGCGGCGCTGAGAAAAGGCCGCGGCCACCACGGCCGCGTAGTGCGGGCTGGGCGTGAACAGCGGCACCGCCCGCATGCGGATGCGCACCACCGCCGACCAGACCCGCGGCGGCGGCTGGAAAGCGCCCGGTCCCACATCGAAGAGGCGGCGTATTTCGGTGTGCGGCGCCAGCATGACGGTGAGACGCCCGTAATCCCCTCCGCCCGGGGCCGCGGCGAGCCGCGCCACCACTTCCCGCTGCAGCATGACGGTGAGGTCCTCGAGCGCGGCAGCCTGATCCAGCAGCGCAAACAACAGCGCAGTGGAGATGTTGTAAGGCAGGTTGCCGACGATGCGCAGTCGGCCGCCGCGGCGCGCCGCCAGCTGCGTGAAGTCGAACCGCAGCGCGTCGGCCTCGTGCAGTACGGCGCGCGGGCCTGCGAAGCGCGGACGCAGCAGCGCCGCCAGATCGCGGTCGATCTCGATGGCATCGAGCGTGCAGTCCTCGCAGCCGAGCAGCGCGCGGGTGAGCGCGCCGCGTCCCGGGCCGATCTCCACCAGGTGCTGCCCGGCGCGCGGCGCGAGCGATGCCACGATGCGCTCGAGCACCGCCGGATCGTGCAGAAAATGCTGGCCGAAGCGCCTGCGGCGCGCAGCCACGCCGCGTGCCGCGCTCATCAGAGCCGCTGTGCGGCGAGGCGGCAGGCGAGCTGCACGGCGGCGAGCAGGCTGCCCGCATCCGCGCGGCCGGTGCCGGCGAGATCGAAGGCCGTGCCGTGATCGGGCGAGGTGCGCAGCAGTGGCAGGCCGAGCGTCACGTTCACCGCGCGCTCGAAGCCTGCGTGCTTGACCACGGGCAGGCCCTGATCGTGGTACATGGCGAGCACCGCGTCGTAGCGCTTGAGCACCTGCGGCACGAAGGCGCTGTCGGCCGGCAGCGGGCCGTCGGCGCGGATGCCGGCGGCGCGCATGCGCACGATCGCCGGGGCGATCACCTTGAGCTCCTCATCGCCGAGGTAGCCGCCTTCGCCCGCGTGCGGGTTCAGGCCGCACACCGCGAGACGCGGCGCGGCGATGCCCCAGCTGTCGTGCAGTTCGCGCGACAGGATGGTGGCGATCTCGAACAGCGCCTCGCTGCTGATGGCATCGCTCACCGCGCGCAGCGGCAGGTGGGTCGTGGCGAGCGCCACGCGCAGCTCGCCGGTGGTCAGCATCATCACCGCACGGCTGCTGCCGGTGCGCGCCGCCAGGTACTCGGTGTGGCCGGTGAAGGCGATGCCGGCATCGTTGATGACGCCCTTGTGCAGCGGAGCGGTCACCACGGCGTCGAACTCACCGCTCAGGGCGCCGGCGATGGCGCGATCGAGCAGCGCCAGCACGTAGGGGGCGTTGGCGGGGTCGGGCCGTCCCGGGACGCTGGGCGTGGGCAGACCCTGGTGGGCGACCAGCAGCGTGCCGGGGGGCACGGGGGCGGCAGGGGACGCCGGGCCTTCGTAGGCACGCAGCGTCACCTCACGGCCGAGCAGTCGTGCCCGCGCCGCGAGCAGCTCGGTATCCCCGAGGCACACCAGCTCGCACGGCAGCGTCTGTGCCGCCAGCGCCAGACACAGCTCGGGGCCGATTCCGGCCGGCTCGCCGGAGGTCAGCGCGAGGCGCGGGATGTTACGACTTGAACTCGACGTAGGCTTCGTCCCGCATGCGGCGCAGCCACAGCTCGGTCTCCTCGTCCGCCTTGCTGGCGCGGATGGCGTCCAGGGCCTGGCGGCGCTTGATCTCGTCGCTGTTGTCGATCTGGCGGTGACCGAGCATCTGTGCAATGTGCCAGCCGAACTGCGTATGGAAGGGCTGGCTGATCTCGTTGTCCTTCAGGCCGTTGATCGACTGCTCGAATTCGGGGGCGTAGGTGCCGGGGCCCGCCCAGCCGAGGTCGCCCCCCTCGGCGGCCGAGCCCGGATCCTCCGAGATCACCTGGGCGATGGCGCTGAAGTCCTCGCCCTTGAGCACGCGCTCGCGGATGGTCGAGAGCTTGGTGCGCACCGTGGCATCGTCGGCCAGCGCATTGGTCTTCATGAGGATGTGGCGCACGTGCACCTGGTTCTCCATGCTGCTCGGCGTGCCGCCGCGCACCTCATTGAGGCGCACGATGTGATAGCCGGTCGGCGTACGCAGCGGTTCGCTGACCTCACCGGGCTTCAGGCGCGCCACGACGTCCGCCAGGAAGGTCGGCAGCTCGGTCCCCTTGCGCCAGCCGAGCGCGCCGCCCTCGAGCGCCGTCTGGCTGCTGGAGTAGGCCACTGCAAGCTTGGCGAAGTCCTCGCCCCCCTTGGCTCGCTGGTAGACCTCGTGGGCTCGCTTGTCGGCCGCATCCAGTTGCGCGGGGCTCGCCTCCTGGCCGACCGCGATGAGGATGTGCGAGACGTTGTACTCGTTGTTCTCCGAGGGCGCCTTGGCCTGGCGCTCGAGGAACTGGTCGATCTCGCGCGGAGTGATGCTGATGTGCTGCAGCACGTCGCGCTGGCGCAGGAGCGACATGAGGATCTCCTTGCGCATGTCGTCACGGTAGGAGGTGTAGTCGATCCCCTGCTGGGCGAGCACATCGGGCAGCTGCGTGAGGCCGATGTTGTTGCGCTTGGCGACGTCGGTGAGCGCGCCGTTCAGCATCTCGTCGGTGACCTTGAGACCATCGTGCTGGGCACGCTGCAGCTGCAGCTCCTGCACCACCAGCCGCTCGAGCACTTGCTGGCGCAACACGTTCTGCGGTGGCAGCTCCAGGTGCTGCTGCTCGAGGCGCTCGGTGACCATCTGGACCTGCGCATCCAGGTCGCTGTTGAGCACCACCCCGTCGTTGACGATCGCCACCACGCGATCGAGCAGTTCGCCGCGGGTGGCGAGCTCTCGGGTCTGCGCCCCTGCCGTGCCGTGCAGCGCCACGGCCAGCAGGCCGAGCGCCAGGGTGGAAGTCACTGTCCGCCGCATTTGAGTTCCTGTTCTGTTACCAGACGCCCCGCAGGGGGGCCAGCGCCCTCTGGGGTATGCCTTCGGGAGGCACGTAACCGCGAATTTCCTGGCCCAGCGAGGCGTCCGACGCCGATCCGACACTCGCCAGGCCTCCGAGTTCCAGCTGCAGCCAGACCCCGGTGTCCTGGGAGCCGTTGTGGTTGCTCACGTAACGGCGCACGCCGAGGCGCACCCGCCAGCAGCAGGCACGATACTCGAAGCCGGCGAAACGCTCCAGAAATCCGACCGTCGGGTAGTAGACCGGCGCCCCCTGGTTGACCTGCGGCGGGGTGCTCGGCTGGGTGGCGAAGTCCTTCTCGCGATCGCTGAGAGAATAGATGTCGCGCAGGAATACGTGCCAGTTGCGGTAGATGGGCCAGGCGCCCGAGAGCTCCACCTGGTCGAAGGTATAGCGCTCGTAGCGGTAGGAGAGATTGATGATCGAGTCGTTGGCGGGCTTGTACTGCAGATTGACCTGGGTGCGCTCGCTGCTCTGCGTCTGCGGGTCCCACTGCACCGCGGCGTCGGCGCTCCAGCTCTGGAAGGCGTTCACCGCCACCTGCACCACGAAGTCCGAGCGGTTCTCGCTGCCGAGAATCTCGCCCGGCAGGGCGACGCGCGGCGGGGTGAAGTAGTACGCCTGCCCCACGGTGACCGCCAGAAACTGCTGGCCGTTGGCCGAATCGAACAGCCGGCTGGTGATCCCGGCGCTGAGCTGGTTGGCATCGCTCATGCGGTCGGCGCCGACGTAGCGGTTGGTGCGGAACAGCTCGACGGGGTTCAGGTCCGGGAGCGCGGTGTCGAACACCGGCAGCTTGTCCTGGTTACGGTAAGGCACGTAGAGATAGAGGATGCGCGGCTCGAGGGTCAGGCGGTGCTTGCTGTGCGAGCCGCTGTCGCGCTCGAACACCAGCCCGGAGTCGACGCTGGCGATCGGCAGGTTGCGCGCGGGCGAGCTCGGATAGCCGGGCAGGGGGTCCTGCAGCTCGTACTGTGTGGCGCGCCAGGCAAACGAGGGGCGCAGGAAGTAGCCCGGGCCGGTGAGATCGAGATACACGTTCGGCGTCACATCCCCGCGCCAGCCCTCAACCTCATCCGTGCCGCCGGGACGCTGAAAATCCACCACTTCCGACTCGAAGCCGTAGTGCAGCAGCCCCTGCGGCCCGAGACTGTAGTCGCTGCTGGCGGCGAGGCGCGGCACCCGCGCGTACGGGCGGTTGAAGGGCGCGTACAGCGGCGCCTCGGAGGTGAGGATGTAGTCGATGGTCTGGTACTGCTGCGCCTCGCCCTCGATGCGCCAGTGCTCGTCGCGGTAGGAGAACAGCGCGCTGCGCTCGAGGAACGCCGTGCTGGTTCCCTCCGGGCCCTGCGAGAAGTCCTCGAAATAGAAGGCATCGCTCACCTCCTGCGCGTTGACGGTGAGGCGCCAGTCATGGCTGATGTCGAGCACGTCGTTGAGGCGCAGACGGTTGCGCCCGCCACCCTGCTCGCAGTGCTCGGTGCTCTGACCGCCGATTACCTCCGGGGTGCATACCACGTACTGGCGGTCGTGGGGCAGGTAGTTCCAGTCGAGCTCGCCGTGCTGGTTGGCGCTCAGCAGCCGCATCTCGCCGCCGAGGTCAACGCCGGCCTTGGTGTACTCGGTCGGCTCGAAGGTGAAGTCGAAGTTCGGCCGGATGTTGAAATAGTAGGGGAGCGAGAGCTGCACCCCGCCGTAGGAGGTGTTGCCGATGGTCGGGTAGAGAAAGCCGCTCTTGCGATCCGAGGACAGCGGGAACGACACCCACGGCACGTACAGGATCGGCACGCCCATGAAATCGATGCGCGCATCGCGTCCGGTGCCCACCTTGTTCTGCGTATCGAGCGTGATGCTGTCGGCCTTCAGCTGCCAGGAGGTGTCGTTCACCGGGCAGGTGGTGAAGGTCACGCCCTTCATGTGCACCACCCCGCCCGGGGTGAGCGACAGATCCTGCGCCGCGCCGCGCGCGGCGCGCTGCTTGAGGCTGAACTGGGCGTGGCTGAAGTCCGCCCCGGCGCTCTGCGAGTAGGTGCCGCTCGCCCCGGTGATGTGCACCAGCGGATCGGTGTAGTCGATCTGCCCGTTTGCCTGGACGCGGCCGCTGTCACGGTCGATCTGTGCCTGATCGGTACGCAGCTCGCGCTGTCCCTGCCGCACCACCACGTTGCCGCTCAGACTCCCCTTGTTATCGGTGAGGCTGAAATCGGAGTGATCGGCGCTGATGTCGATCTGCCCGGTGTCGGCGGGCACGGCGAGCGGCCCGCCCAGTGCCCCCGGGAGCGTGTTGGCGGGCGCTGCGGCCTGCGGGGCTGTTGTAATCTGTGACGGACAGGGCGGATCGGCGGCCCACGCCCCCGGCATCATGCTGCCGAGCAGGACGAACGCGAACCAGAATGGGCTCGAACGCAGCATGAGGAGCAACATTATAATGGCGCGCCGCGGCCACGCGGGCCGATCACCCGAAGACCCTCCGATGCTCGAGACCGACGCGCGCCGCGCGCTGATTGATGCCTGGCTGACGCGCGAGCTGCGGCTGTCGCTCACGCGGCTCGAGCCGGCCTCGAGCGATGCCAGCTTCCGCCGCTACTTCCGCGCCTACAGCGGGGCGCGCACCTACATCGTCATGGATGCACCGCCGGGCAAGGAGGACGTGCGGCCGTACCTCAAGGTGACCGGCCTGCTGGAGGGCATGGGCGTGCACGTGCCGCACGTGCACCATGCCGACACGGCGCGCGGCCTGCTGCTGCTCGAGGACCTCGGCAGCACGCTCTACCTCGAGCGCCTCAGCGCCGGGCAGGACAGCGAAGCACTCTACGGCGCGGCCCTCGATGCGCTCGCCACCATTCAGGTGCGCGGCGGCGCCGCCTGCCCCGAGCTCGCCCCCTATGGCCGGGCGGAGCTCGCGCGCGAGATGGCGCTGCTGCCGGAGTGGTTCCTGACACGGCACCTGGGGCTGGCGCTGAGCGCCGCCGAGTCGCAGCTGCTCGCGGGGACTTGCGAATTCCTGATCGGCGAGGCACTCGCGCAGCCGGTGGTCTTCGTGCACCGCGACTACCACTCGCGCAATCTCATGGTGCTCGCCGAGCGCGGCCCGGGAGTCATCGATTTTCAGGACGCACTCGCCGGTCCCGCCGGTTACGATCTGGTGTCGCTCCTGAAGGACTGCTACATCGCCTGGCCGCGCGAGCGCGTGGAAGGCTGGGTGCGTGCCTTTCGGGCGCGGCTCCTGCGGCGGGGGGGCGCGGCCGCTGACAGCGAGCAGCAGTTCCTGCGCTGGTTCGATCTCATCGGCGTGCAGCGCCATCTGAAAGTGCTCGGCATCTTCTGCCGCCTGTGGTACCGCGACGGCAAGCAGGGCTACCTCGCCGACCTGCCGCGCACGCTCGCCTACGTCGAGGATGCCTGCGCACGCTACGCCGAGCTCGCCCCGCTCGGGGGCTTCCTCGCCGCGCGCGTCAGCGGTGCGCTGGCGGTAGCGAATGCCCGCGAGGCGCAGCGCCCTGTGCCGCCCGCATGAAGGCCATGCTGCTGGCCGCCGGGCGCGGCGAGCGACTGCGGCCGCTCACCGAGTCGCTGCCCAAGCCGCTGGTGCCGGTGCGCGGCCGGCCGCTCATCGCCTGGCACCTGCAGGCGCTCGCCCGGGCCGGGGTGCGCGAGGTGGTGATCAACGTCTCCTGGCTCGCCGACAAATTGCGCGCAGCGCTCGGGGATGGCGCCGCCTTCGGCGTGCAGATCGACTGGAGCGAGGAGGGGCCGGTGCCGCTGGAGACCGGCGGGGGGATCTTCCGCGCGCTGCCGCTGCTCGGCCCCGGGCCCTTCCTGGTGGTGAACGCCGACATCTGGTGCGACATCGACTTCGCGACGCTGTCGGTGCCGCCGGAGGCGCTGGCCAAACTGGTGCTGGTACCCAACCCGCCGCACCACCCGCTTGGCGACTTCGCCCTCGAGGGCGATCGCATCATCGAGGGCACCGGGCCGCGCTTCACTTACTCCGGGGTGGGCGTCTACTGGCCGGAGTTCTTCCACGACTGCTGGCCGGGGCGCTTTCCGCTTTTGCCGCTGCTGCAGCGTGCGCTCGCCTACGGGCGGCTGCACGGTGAGCTGCACCACGGGCGCTGGTACGACGTCGGCACCCTCGAGCGGCTCACCGAACTGGAGGCGCAGCTCTCTGGGGTAGAATGACCCCATGGCGCAGCTCAAAGGCATTCCCGTCGTCACCCAGGCCGCGGCGGCCCGAAGCGGCGAGAAATACCTGACACCTCAGGGGTTTACCGCAGTCCGCGACGGCATCAAGGCCGTCGCGGGCACGCCGCGGCCCCACGCACGGCTGCCGCCGTGGCTCACGGCGCGCGCCCCGAGCGGTGAGGGCTACCGCCACACGCGCAGCCTGGTGAAGCAGCACCGCCTCGCCACCGTGTGCGAGGAGGCCAAGTGTCCCAACATCGGCGAGTGCTGGAATGCCGGCACCGCGACGCTGATGCTGATGGGCGCGGTGTGCACGCGCGCCTGCCGCTTCTGCTCGGTGGACACCGGCAACCCGCACGGCTGGCTGGATGCGGCCGAGCCGGACAACGCCGCCCGCACGGTCGAGCTCCTCGGCCTGCGCTACGTGGTGCTGACCTCGGTGGACCGCGACGACCTCGCCGACGGCGGAGCTGCGCACTACGCCGCCTGCGTGCGCGCCATCAAGGCGCGCAACCCCGCGACCGCAATCGAGGCGCTCACCCCCGACTTCCGCGGCTCGCAGAGCGCGGTGGCCGCGGTGGTCGACTCGGGCATCGAGGTGTTCGCGCAGAACATCGAGACGGTGCGGCGACTGACGCACCCGGTGCGCGATCCGCGCGCCGGCTACGAGCAGACGCTCGAGGTGCTGCGCTATGCCAAGGAGCGCCGCGCGGGACTGCTCACCAAGAGCAGCCTCATGCTCGGGCTCGGGGAAACCGCCGCCGAGATCAGCGCCACGCTGCGCGATTTGCGCGCTGCCGGCGTCGACATCCTCACCCTCGGCCAGTACCTGCGGCCGACGCTGAACCACCTGCCGGTCGAGCGCTTCGTGACGCCTGCGCAGTTCGATCACTACCGCGCCGAGGCACTCGGCTGCGGCTTCCTCGAGTGCGTCGCGGGGCCGCTGGTGCGCTCGAGCTACCGCGCCGAGCAGGCGCTCAACCGCAACAACGCGGGCCTCGACAACCGCGCGCTGGCGACATGAGCGCCGCGCTGGCAATGGCAGCTCCGGCGGCGGCGGACGTGAACCGGCCGCCGGTTCGCATTCGTCGTCTGGGACTGGCCGACTACCTGCCGACCTGGCGCGCGATGCAGCGCTTCACCGAGGAGCGCGGGCCGGGCACGGCCGATGAGCTGTGGCTGCTCGAGCACCCGCCGGTATTCACCCTCGGCATGAACGCCAGCCGCGCGCACCTGCTGGCGCCGGGGGACATTCCGGTGGTGCAGATCGACCGGGGCGGCCAGGTCACCTATCACGGTCCGGGGCAGCTGGTGGTGTACGCGCTCATCGACCTGAAACGCGCCGGCTTCGGCATCCGCGATTTCGTCATCGCGCTCGAGCGCGCCGTGATCGACATGGCGGCCGACTACCACATCCGTGCCGAGTGCCGCCGCAACGCCCCGGGGGTGTACGTGGCGGGGGAGAAGCTGGCGAGCGTCGGCGTGCGCGTACGCCGCGGCGGCAGCTACCACGGGCTGGCGGTGAACGTGGCGCTGGACCTCGAGCCGTTCGCGCGCATCAACCCCTGCGGCTACCAGGGACTGAAGATGACGCAGCTGGCGATGCTAGACGGCCCGACGAGCGTCGCCGCGTGCGCCGAGGCGCTCGAGCCGCACCTCCTGCGGACGCTCAAGCTCACGTGAGGCGCCCACTGCTGTCGCGCCGGCAGTTCTCGGCCGCGGCGCTCGCCGCGGGCGCGCTGACCGCGCTTCCCGGCTGCGGCAGATCACCGCCCGGGGGTGCGCCGCGGCGCGTGACGCTGCGCAATGTCTCCTACGATCCGACCCGCGAGCTGTACGCGCAGTACAACGCGGCGTTCGCGCGCGACTGGAAGGCGCGCACCGGCCAGGAGGTGCGCATCGAGCAGTCGCACGGCGGCTCGGGCACCCAGGCGCGCTCGGTGATCGAGGGCAATGCCGCCGACGTCGTGACGCTGGCGCTGGCCGCCGACATCGACGCCATCGCCGAGCAGGGCAAGCTCCTGCCGCTCAACTGGCAGAGCCTTCTGCCCGACAACAGCTCGCCCTATACCTCGACCATCGTCTTCCTGGTGCGCAAGGGCAACCCCAAGGGGATCCGCGACTGGGGCGATCTGGTGCGCCCCGGGATCGCGGTCATCACGCCCAACCCCAAGACCTCCGGCGGTGCGCGCTGGAACTATCTGGCTGCCTGGGCGTGGGCGCGCGCGCAGAAGGGCGGCAGCGATGCCAGCGCGCGCGAGTTCCTGCGCGCGCTCTACCACAACGTGCCGGTGCTCGATGCCGGCGCGCGCGGTGCCACCACCACCTTCGTGCACAACGGGCTGGGCGATGTGCTGCTGGCGTGGGAGAACGAGGCGCTGCTGGCGTTGCGCCAGCTCGGCAGCGGCAGCTTCGAGCTGGTCGTGCCCTCGGTGAGCATCCTGGCGGAGCCGCCGGTGGCGGTGGTGGAGGACGTGGCGCTGCGCCACGGCACGCGCGAGGTGGCGCGCGCCTATCTCAGCTACCTGTACGGCAAGGAAGGCCAGGACATCATCGCGCGGCACGACTACCGGCCACGCGATCCTGAGGTCGCGGCGCGCTACGCGCAGCGCTTCCCGACGCTGAAGCTCGCCACCATCGCCGACTTCGGCGGCTGGCACGAGGCGCAGCGGGTGCATTTCGCCGACGGCGGCGTGTTCGACCAGATTTCCGGGCGCTAGGGCGCGCGCCTTACTCCACGACCAGCTTGTAGCCGGCCGCCGCGGTGCGCAGCAGCGTCGGCGCGGCCGGGTCAGCCTCGATCTTCTGCCGCAGGCGGTGCACCAGCTGCTTGAGGAGCTGGCGGTCGCCGCCGCTGCGGTGGCCCCAGACCTGTACCAGCAGCCGCTCGGAGGTCACCGCGTGACCGGCGTTCGCCAGCAGCATCTGCAGCAGCCGCAGCTCGAGCTTGGTGAGGCGCACGGGCTGCGCACTGCCGATGCGCGCGGTGTACTCCTCGAGGTCGAGAGCGACGCGCCCGACGCTCAAGGGGGCGCTG
>Ga0070733_10002413_pt1 | contig 13340 bp, 11 predicted proteins | sample Coa_R1_9_FD_66450 | JGI IMG/M metagenome (GOLD analysis project Ga0070733, IMG submission 66450) | Surface soil microbial communities from Centralia Pennsylvania, which are recovering from an underground coalmine fire - Coalmine... | ecosystem: Environmental > Terrestrial > Soil > Unclassified ... | reverse complement strand
ACTCATTGGTTCCCGACTTCAAGATTGCGTTCAGAATCGCGCCCGAATTGCGGCCGTACTCTGGATTGATGGTGCTGTCGATCAAGTTGAACTCGCCGATTGCATCTGAGCTCGGAACCATCAATGCCTGATTCAACCGCAGGTCCATCGAATCCGCTCCGTTGATCAGGAACGAGTTTTGCTGCGACTCCTGGCCGTTTGTCGAATACGTTAGTCCGCCATTTGAGCCAAACCGGTCGCTCGCGCCGACTGCGCCAGGAACCAGTTGCTCTAGCGTAAGCCAGTTCCGGTTCAAGATCGGCAGATCGTTGATCTGCTGGTTCTCCATGACTGTGCCCATCTGCGTGACCGAGGTTTCTACCTGCACTGGGGCAGCTTCCACCTCAACCGTTTGGGCGACCTCTCCCACCTGCAACGGCACCGGCAGATCATAGACCTGGTTGAGCTGAAGCGTAATGTGCCGCGACGTAAAGGTCTTGAAGCCCATCTTGGAGACCTTCACGTCATAGGGTCCGACGGGTAGGCTCAGGAACTCGAACGTCCCGTCGTTGCTGGTCGTCACGGTTGTCGATATCTTAGTAGCGGTGTTGGTAGCGACGACTTCCGGCCCCCGGAACCCGAGCTGCTGTGGGATCTGTTACGACGCCCCGAATATGGGCGACGAGTTCATCGGCTCGAAGGGTGAGACTGCTGATGAGTAGGGAAAGAACCAATACCCCCTGAATGCCTTTGCGCATGTTCCGTTCTCCTCCTGGCGGTAGCCAATCTAAAACGAAAGCGACGTGGCACCAGTCCCGGGCGGACTGGGTAGTTCAATGGCCCAAATATAAGGCGATTATGACTATCTTGTCAATACGTTATAGAGGCCTAGGTCCTTCGGCATATGAGCTGTAAACCTTCAGCGCGACAGTACCGGGACCTTTATGCCGAACGTAACATCTCGACAATTGCTGTCTTGAATGCTAGGCTCTATCAAGGGCTGTTGTTCAAAAAATAGGAGGAGCCCACGAGTGAAACAAACGACAGTATTTCTAAGCAGCATCCTGGCGCTGGCCGCTCTGGTGGCGCCGTCCGCAAGAGCCTCGGTGCTCTATGACAATGATTTTGGCGGGCTGATCAGCGGGGACCATGCCTCCGAGGACGCCTGGGGCTTCGATGCGATTGAACAATACAGCATCGTTAACTCGTTTTCGCTGGCTGCCACTTCAAGCCTCGGGGGCGTCAACATATATGTTGCGATCCCCGCCGGTGACACCGTAACCGCGCTCGATTGGTCCATACTCGACAACAGCGATCCGACCGACCCGTTCACTGCAAATGTTCTGTATGGCGGTGTCGTGACGCTTCCGGCCGCGACGTTCATTAAGACGGTCGCGTATGGCAGCATCTATGAGCTGTCTTTCACCATCTCCACGGGAGCGCTAACCGGCGGGACAACTTACTGGCTGGAGCTCAGCGGTGCTACCGACACTCTAGGCCAGCCGGTCGACTGGGATCAAAGCGATGGGCCATCGACAGCATACCGGATGAACGGCTTGGGCCAAGTGTACCAGCTGCCTAACGGCGAAGTATGCCAAGGTCTCTGCACTGGATCGGAGTCCTTCCAACTTCTGAGCACGCCTGAACCGGGTACGATGGCGCTGCTCTTCGGCGGTCTGATCGGAATTGCCGCGCTTCGCCGCCGGGCGCGAAGCTAGGCCGGTTCCGGAAGCTTGGGGATGCAGGGCTCCCCGGACGAGGAGGCGATCCAGTCAACGGCCCACTGGATGCGTCGAGGCAAGTGGGGAGCCAGGAGCATACACAAGCGCCGCAAGGCGCGCCAACGCCGAGTACCGGCATCCAGAGAAACGGTTGAGGACGGATAAGGTTGCGCCCCTCGCGCCACGGGACCGGATACTCCCGCCCAGAAAAAAACTTGCCGGCAACCGTGGGCGATCAAATCTTCGATGAAATACGCGCGCAACACCGCCGACAAAGATTCCGCGCTGTAATCGCGATCGTTGTTCATTTGAAATAACACGACGGGATTATCGCCTTCATACCATCCACCCAGGATCGCGACCCATTGGCCATCGGCGCGGCGCAGGCCGGCGAGAATGGGACGGTCCGCTTCGGAAAACATGCCCAAGGCGCGCGTTACTCCTTCCGGTTTTCCGCCGACCACAGATCTATCCAGGAGCCGGTAAGCGATACGGCGGAATTCCGCCAGATCCATGCGCCCAACGTAATGGTGCCCGGCCGCCTCGTACCGGCGCCGGTAATAACGCATATTCCGCCGTGCCTTGTAACTCAGCGTATTGAGAAAAGATTCGTAGCTGGCTTGCAGCGGCACCACCTGGTGATCGGAGTCCGTGCGGTGAGAAAACTCTATTTGACGGCGCGACGCTTTACTCCGCTGGACCACGCGCTCACTGACCGCCATCTCAAATCCTTGCGGCGGCACCAGCAGACGGATCCCGCTGGTGCGCTTGGACGCTAGCAAGGCGGTTAGCGCCTGTTCCAGGACCGCCTCGCGCTGTCCCGGGCTCGCGACAACTAATGTCCCCAGAGTGGAGTGGCCGAAAAGCATCCCGGTCCGTAGTCCCGCGAGCTTCCGTTCTTTGGTGTAAACGATGCCCTCGATGAGAGCTCCACGTTGGATCACAACCACCCGGGGAATCCACAAGCTGGGGGTGATGGAAGCCAGAAAAAAACGGGGTCCCGCAGTAGCCGCAAAGTCAGCCAGAAGAGGCTTGGCGCGCTCCGCCAGGGCGGCAATGTCGCAGGGCTTTGAAAGGAATTCCACGCTCGACGTTTCTTTCCTCGAGGCGTCCTTCTCTGTAAGGAGGCTTGGTTGGAACGCGAGAGCCACGATAATTCCTCCTCCGATCCGTGAACGAGATAAGCTCTATAAACCCTAGCACAACTTGTATATGCCATCAAGCCGTGCCAGGCAGCAGAAGTACTAGTACTTTCAGCGACTTCCGTATGGACATATGACTGAAAGTTAATGGCTTACGTCCCAAACGAATCGACACCTCAAAGCTGGGAGCGGCGTCCAAAAATCAGGAGCGAATGATCTCACCGTCTAAAGAGGCAGGCGCTCGGGGAGGTGTTCCATGAAAAGGTTTGCCGCCAGGAAGATTTTTAGCGGATCGGTTGCGGTTTCGTGTATTGCAGTACTACTGGTCCTATCGATATCGCCCGCGCCGTTGTGGGCGCAGCAGGGTCCGCCATACCCTGCGCCGGCGCCAGCGCCCTCCTATGGAACCCCGCTGCCGGCTTCCGCTGAGCAGTCAACGCCTCTCACGCCGGACCAACTGGACAATCTGGTTGCGCCAATCGCGCTGTACCCCGATCCGCTCTTGAGCCAGATTCTGGCGGCCAGCACGTATCCGCTGGAGATCGTCGACGCGGAGCAGTGGCTCCAGCAAAACAGGAATCTTCCCGCGGCCCAACGGATGGACGCCGCCAAACAACAGAGCTGGGACCCCAGCGTTCAGGCGCTGGCTGCCTTCCCCGATGTGCTGGACATCCTGGGGCGCGACATTCGCTGGACCACTGATCTGGGTAACGCGTTTCTGGCGCAGCAGGCGGATGTGATGAGCGCCATTCAAACTATGCGCGCCCGGGCGCAGCAATCGGGACAATTGCGGAGCACTCCGCAACAGACGGTGACGACGGAAACGCAGGATGGCCAAAGCGCGATTCAGATCGCGCCCGCCGATCCGCAGTATGTTTACCCGCCGGTGTACGATCCATACGCGGTGTGGGGACCTCCTGTGTACGGAGCCTATCCTTCCTTGTGGTATCCGCCGGCTTGGGGATACGGAGGATTTGGGGTGGGCATCGGCTTTGCTCCGGGCATCTTTCTCGGGGGACTGTTCTCCGGATTGCTCGGCTTCGGCGGCTGGGGATGGGGTTTGGGTTGGTTCGCGCACTCGCTGTTTCTCAACCCGCTGTTCTTCGCACATTTTGGATTCCACGGGTACGACCATTACGGTTTTCGGGGAGGATTCGGGGGCGGCCGGGCAGTGTGGGCGCACGATCCGGGCCATCGCATGGGCGTGCCTTACTCCAACCGGCAGGTAGCCAGCCGTTTCGGCGGACGAGTGGGCGGGGGGGTTGGGACCGCTGGGCGGAGTTTCGCTCGCACAGAAGCGCCGCGGACGGGAGGCGCCAGCTCAGGCTGGAGGGGCGTCGGGAGCGGCGGCACTCGATCGCCATCCGGGAATCAGTTCGCGGCTCGTGCGGCTCCTCAAGCGCCCGCCCGGCAATCCTTCGCGCAAGGCAACCGTGCCCCGTCGGGAGGCAACCGTGCCCCGTCGGGAAGCTATAACGGCGGCGGCTACAACCGCGTGGGGCCGTCGCAAAGCTTCGCGGCTCGAGGCGGGCAGGCGCCTGCCCGCATGCAGACGCCGAATCGGGTGCAACCACAAGCGCGCCAGCCGCAAGCCCGCGCGCCCCAGAACGCGGGCAGAAGCTTCTCCGCCCCGCGCGCGCCGAGCGCATCCTCGCACGCAAGCGCGCCGCATGGTGGAGGATCCTCGCATGCGTCCGTTTCCCACAGTGGCGGCGGACATTCAGGCGGCGGCGGGCATTCGAGCGGTCACAGGGGCTGAGGCGGTTTCCGCAGGCCCTCTAATTCCTCCAGCGTTCGCGGCCAATCCTCGCGAAGCAGGCGACTCAAGCCGCGGTCGGCGAGCAACTTTCCGCCGGTCTGACAGGTGGTGCAGTAATTGGTTTCATTATCCGCGTAGCGAATGCGCTGGACCTTCGTCCCACACCGCGGACAAGGCTGGCGATAGCGGCCGTGTACCGCCATGCCTTCCCGAAAGGCGGTGACGTGCTCGGGAAATTTCGCTCCCGCGGCGGTGCGGAGCCGCGCGATCCACTCGAGCATGGTTTCGCGGACGGCGTCTCGAAGCGATGCGATCTCCTCCGGCGTAAGGCGCGACGTCAGCTTCACCGGCGACAGGCGCGCGCGATGGAGAATCTCATCGGAGTAGGCGTTGCCGATGCCCGAGAAAAGGCGCGGGTCGGTGAGAGCCCGCTTCACGGTGTGGTTCTCCGACGTGAGCACCCCGGCGAAGAGCTCGGGCGTCGCGGACAGGACGTCGATGCCGCCGGGGTCCATCGCGTCGAGAGCGGCCTCATCCTGAACCATGTGCAGCGACGCGCGCTTGCGGGTGCCGGCCTCGGTCAGCGTAAGGCATCCCGAGTCGAACTGGAACGCGGCGAGCGTGCGGCGGCCGTCGGGCTTCCTCGAGTTGACGGCCTTTGTGGGGGTTGGTCTCCAATGCAGGCGGCCGGCGATCATGAGATGCAACACCATCCACACGCCGTTATCCAAACCGATAGCGATACGCTTTCCGATGCGGCGTAGCGCGACCACGGTGTGGCCTTCCGCTGTTTGGGGCGATGGCTCGGCTGTGCGCAGCAGCGATGGGCCCGCGATCTGGACGCGCTCCAGCGTATGGTGGAGGATGCGCGGCTCCAACGCCTCCAGGTATACGGTGATGTCGGGCAACTCGGGCATGCGATATAAAAGGATACATGACCGCCGCAGAAGCAAGAACCCATATTCGTTATTCCGGGTGGGCCTCGCGCAAGGCGCTGGACGCCGCCCTGGCCCTTCCGCCCGCGGACCAGAGCAAGCCCATGGGCGTATCGCACGAAAGCATTCTGGGTACGCTCGCGCACATCTACATGGCCGACAGGATCTGGTACAAGCGTGTCGTAGAGCCGGAGTTGCACATGCCGCCGATGGCCGAGATGGCAACCCGGGAGGCGCTCACGGGCGAGTGGCAGGAGCTGCAAAGGCGCTGGGAAGCCTGGGCCGATTCGGCCACCGACGCGGACATCGATCGAATTGTGACCTACGCGATGAGGGACGGAAGTCCGGGAGAGACTCGGGCGTCACAATTAGTGATGCACGTGGTGAACCACGCGACGTTGCATCGCGGCCAGGTGGTCGGCATGCTTCGGCAGCTAGGCGTGAAGCCTCCGAACACCGACTTTTTCTTCTACCTGCGGGAACTACAAGCCCAGAAGCTGTAGGCCCGCGTCGACAAAAATGATATTGCCGGTGACGCCGCGGCCCAGGTCGCTCGCGAGAAACACAGCCGTATCGGCGACCTCGGCGGGTTCGCAATTACGCCGCAGGGGCGCCCGCAAGGGAGCTTTTTCGAGCAGAGACGAAAGGTCCTTCACGGCGCGAGCCGAGGCAGTCTTCACCGGCCCGGCTGAAATCGCGTTTACCCGAATGCCCGACGGACCCAGATCGTTGGCGAGGTAGCGCACGGAGGCCTCGAGCGCGGCCTTGGCCACGCCCATCACGTTGTAGTTCGGCACCACGCGCGTCGATCCGAGATAGGTGAGCGTGGTCATGGAGCCTCCCGCCGTCATCAGAGGCGCCGTGGCGCGCGCCACCGCAACCATCGAATACGCGCTGACATCCTGCGCCAGCAGGTATCCAGCACGCGGGGTCTCGACAAAAGGCCGGCTGAGATCCTCGCGGTTGGCGAACGCTACGCTGTGGATCATGGCGTCGAGCCGGCCATGCTCTCGAATGACGCCAGGCAGTTTCTCAATGTGCTCGTCTTTGGTTACGTCGCATTCGAAAACGCGCGCCGCGCCGAGTTCCGCGCCCAGATCTTCCACTGGCCCTTTCAGACGGTCGCCTTGATAGGTGAGCAGCAGCGTAGCGCCTTCGCGGCGGAACGCTTGCGCGATGGCGAACGCCAGGCTCCACTTATTCGCGACGCCCAGAATCAGCGCCGTCTTTCCTTCCAGAAGTTGAGGCATGAAACAGTTATTCTAGCTGGAGAGAGTGCACGCCTGCCGCGTGCGCACTAACGAAACCTCGTTGGACCTTTCCACACCACTCATGTACGTCAAAGGCGTCGGGCCGGCGCGCGCCGCGATGCTGGAGGCCAAGGGCCTCAAGACCGTCGAGGACCTGCTGACCTACGCGCCCTTCCGCTACGAGGATCGCAGCAACGTGAAACCGGTTCGCGAGCTGGCGCCGGGGGAGATGGCGACGGTGCTGGCGGAAGTCGCATCCGCGAAAGTCTCCGGTTTCCGGCGGCGCAACCTGGGGTTGTTCGAGGCGACGTTTAAGGACGGGCCGGGTGGGGTTTTGATGGGCAAGTGGTTTCACGGAGCGTATCTCGCCGACGTGCTGACGCCGGGGATGAAGGTGGCGTTGTTCGGCAAAGTGGAATGGGATTCGTATTCGGGCGGCCTTTCCATGATGCATCCCGAATTCGAAATTCTATCGGGCGACGAGGACGGCGACTTGTCCATTCACACCGGCCGAGTGGTTCCCATCCACGAAGCCGCGGGGCGCGTCACGGCGCGAGTCTTTCGCGGGCTGCTGCATCGTGTGTTGGAGGCTCTGCCTCCCGTTCAAGACATGCTTCCCGACCACATCCGCCGTCACTTGGGGATGCCGGATCGCTGGAGCGCGATTCGCGCTTTGCACTTTCCGCCGGCGGATGCGGATCTGCGGCTGCTGAACGCATTCCGGTCGGCGGCGCAATACCGGCTGATCTTCGAGGAGTTCTTCTGGCTGGAGTGCGGGCTGGAGCTGAAGCGCGCGAAAGCCCGAGTGTATCCCGGAATCGCGTTCGAGCTGACCCATCGCGTGCGCGAACAAATCCTCAAGATGCTGCCGTTCAAGCCCACGGGCGCGCAGAAGCGCGTGCTCAAGCAGATCGCGGACGACATGGCTTTGCCGCATCCGATGTACCGCTTGCTGCAAGGCGACGTTGGCAGCGGCAAGACGCTGGTGGCCGCGGAGGCGGCGATCGTCGCGATCGAGAACGGGTATCAGGTGGTGGTGCTGGCGCCCACCGAGATCCTCGCGACTCAACACTATTTCTATTTCAAGAAGCTGTTCCAGAAGCTGGGGTACGTGGTGATTCTGATGACCGGATCGAATACGGCGCGGGAGAAGACACATCTCCGGAAGCTGGTGGCGCACGGGCTGGCGAAGGTGGTGGTGGGTACGCACGCACTGCTCGAGCCCGACGTGGAGTTCCACAAGCTGGGCCTCGCGATCGTCGACGAACAGCATCGCTTCGGAGTGGAGCAGCGGCAGAAGCTGATGGAGAAGGGCACGCATCCGGATGTGCTGGTGATGACGGCGACGCCGATTCCGCGAACTCTGGCACTGACGATTTACGGCGATCTGGACGTGAGCGTGATCGATGAGATGCCTCCCGGCCGCAAGCCCATCGTTACGGAGCACGTGGATGAGACTCGAGTGGAGCAGGTGTATCGTTTTCTGCGGAAGCAGATCGAGGCGGGGCGGCAGGCCTACGTGGTCTATCCGGTGATCGAAGAATCGGAAACGCTGGCGATGAAGGCGGCGGTGAAGATGCACCAGCATCTTTCGGAAGTCGTGTTTCCGGATCTGCGCGTGGGCCTGCTGCACGGAAAACTCGCGCCCGCCGAGAAGGAACTCGCGATGGAGAAATTCCAGCGCGGGGAAACGCAGATTCTGGTTGCGACGACGGTGATCGAGGTCGGCGTGGACGTGCCCAACGCCACGGTGATGCTGATTGAACAGGCGGAGCGCTTCGGCCTGGCGCAACTGCATCAGCTTCGCGGGCGCGTGGGGCGCGGCGCGGAGCAGAGCTACTGCATTCTGGTGACGGGCAAGTTGAACCAGACGGCTCGGGAGCGCATCCGCACGCTGGTGGAATCGAACGACGGCTTCTACATCGCCGAGATGGACATGAAGCTGCGCGGCCCGGGTGAATTCTTTGGGACCAAGCAATCCGGCATGCCGGTGCTGGCGATCGGAAACATTTTGCGCGACGCCGACATTTTGGAGATCGCGCGCAGTGAGGCAGCGGGATTCGTGGCGCATCCTCCGGCGGAAGACGATCTGCGGAAGGCGGTGACGTTTCTGCGCGAGCATTGGCAGCGGCGGTATGGCCTGGTGCTGGTGGGATAGTGTATGCGCGTCATTGGAGGCGAGTTTCGCAGCCGCGTGCTCAAGAGCGTTCCGGGGCTGGAGACGCGTCCGACTCCGGATCGCTTGCGCGAGGCGTTGTTCAACGTGCTGGCGCCGCGAATCGGGGGAGCGGTGTTCGCGGATTTGTACGCGGGGACGGGCGCGGTGGGGATCGAGGCGCTGAGCCGCGGGGCCGCGAGGGCGATCTTCGTCGAGCACAATCGCGCGGCGGTGAACGTGATTCACGAGAATCTACGGTCGCTGGGACTGGAGCCGCGAGCGCAAGTTCGGGAGGGGCGGTCGCTACAAGCGCTAAAGAAGATCGAGGCCGAGGTTGTGTTTCTCGATCCGCCGTATGAACGGGAGAAAGAGTACGCGCTGGCGCTGGAGGTGCTGGGATCGCGATTACCTGCGCTCGTCGTCGTCCAACACGATCGGCGTTTGAAGCTGGAGGAGAGCTACGGATCGTTGAAACGCGAGAAAGTGATGAAGCAAGGCGATAACGTTTTGAGCTTCTATGAGGCCGATGGCTCAGGGGATGCGCGGACTCTTCATCCACCCGAAGAATAGGGCGTAGGCCGCGATGCCGACGACGATGGCGCTCACGACCAGAATCGCGATCACGATCCAGCGGCCGGGGACGGGCCGCATTACTGCGGAGTCACCGCGGCGGATGTGCCCTTGGTGTTGGTGAGCGTCACGCTGACTGAGGAGACATCGGCGGCGGTTCCCGAAACGCTGAAGGGCATGGTCAGCATGAACTGGCCGCCCCATTGGTTCGACGCCGAGCTTTGATACCAGGTGGAGAATGCCGAGCCAAGCTGCACCGTGGCGACGCTTTGCGAAAGAGTACTGCCGCTGGCCGGGGCGAAGGTGAACTGTCCGCTGACCATCTCGCGAGTGGTGGAATAGCCGATCACGGTCACGGTGAGCGATCCGTTGGTATTCGAGAATTTCACCGATTGAATCACCGGCGCGGAAGGCGCGCTCACGATGGTCTCGGTGGCGGGGCTGGGCGTGATGTCCGTGCCGCCGGCGCTGAGCGTCGCGGTCAGAGTGATGGTCCCCTCTACAGTGCCTGTCGCCAATACCGGCGCGCCGGGGAATACCGCAGCGGTCGAACCCGCCGCAATGGTGAAGTTGACGGTGCTGGAGCCACCGCTCGAGGTGATGAACTGGACCTCTGTCGGGTTGCCGCCAACAGCGGACTGGAAGCTGACGGAGAGGGTTCCAGTCAAGTCCACAGGAAACGGGGTGTGGAGAGCCAGGCTCACAGGCGGCTGCGTAGCGGGGGCGCCTGTAAAGATCGGGAAGTCGATCGCCGGCGTGGGCGGCAGGTTGATGGTGATGGAGACGGCCTGCGTCGCGGTCTGCTGCTGCGAGTCGGTCACTTGCAGATTCACATTCGTGGTTCCGGCAGCCGTGGGAGATCCACTGATGATCGCTCCGCTCAATTGCAGCCCGGCCGGCAAAGCGCCGGAGGAGATCGACCATGTGTAGGGAGGCGTTCCGCCGGTGGCCGTCAGGGCTTGTGAAAATGGCGTCCCGACAGTTCCTGTAAAGGCGTTACTGGAGGTGATGGAGGGAGGGGCGACGGCCGGCGCGATCGAAATATTCAGTTGTTGCTGTGCCGTCAGACCGCCCGCGTCGGCCAGCGTCACGATGAACAGGTTGGGGCCGGTCTTGGTGGGCGTGCCGGAAATCACGCCTGTCGAGGAGTTCAGCTGCAAGCCCTGCGGCAAAGTGCCGGACGAAATCGACCAGGTGTAAGGCGTGGTGCCGCCGGAGCCGGCCAGCGGTTGTGAATACGGGACGTTGAGAACGCCACCGGGCAAGCCCAGTGTAGTGATCGTCAAGGTCAAAGCGATGTTGATGGTGAAGGCTTTTTGAACTGTCAAGACCGGCGGCGGCGATGAATCGGAGACCTGCACCGTAAAGGTTGCGAGACCGAGCGGTCCCAGGGGCGTTCCCGAGATGACTCCATTTGAATTGAGCGATAGTCCGGGCGGGAGCGTGCCGGAGACCAGCGACCAGGTGTACGGCGCAACTCCGCCTGATGCCGCGAGCGGCTGCGAATACGCGACGGTCAGCTGGCCGTTGGGCAACGAGGAGGTGGTGATGGCGAGCGGCGCAACGGCCATCGAAATCGTGAGGGACGCGGTGGCGGTGCGTCCTCCGGCGTCAGTGACCTGCACCGTGAAATGGTAGGTGCCGCCGGCGACAGGCGTTCCGCTGATTACGCCCCCGGGCGACAGCGAGAGCCCCGGAGGCAGCGAGCCGGAACCCGTCATGGTCCAAGTAAATGGCGACACGCCTCCTCCAGGCAACAGCGCCTGCGAATACGGGATTCCGATAGAGCCGTTGGGCAGCGAAGTGGTCGCAACGGAGAGCGGCTTCGCGATGAACAGCGTGAGATTTTGCGTGATGCTTTCACCGGTCGCGTCGGCGAGGATCACCGGCAGAAGGACATTGCCGGAAGTCTGCGGCGTACCGGTGATGATGCCGGTTGACCCGCCGATGCTCAAGCCCAGGGCGGTGGTGCCGGGGAAGGTCCACTGGTAGGGAGGCAGGCCACCGGAGGCCGCGACGGTCGTTTGATAGGGAGAACCCTGCACGGCCGGCGCAAGATTGGGCTGGGGCAAGGCCAGCGGTCCAGAGGCCACATACAGGGTTAACGCTTGGGTTGCGCTGAGATAATTCTGGAAATTCGCTTGTAATTGGATCGGATAAATTCCCGTGAGGGTGGTCATTCCTCCGAAAACACCCGTATTTTGGTTGAAGGTAATGCCCGGAGGCAACATACCGGTCAGCGCCCATGTGATCCCGGTGGGTCCTCCGCTCATAATCGTCGAATAGGGTTGCCCACTGAAGGCAATGGGCAGGGAATTCGTCTGGATGCTGGTTTGTCCGGCATAGACCGTCATGATGAACGTCTGATTCGTTGAAATGCTCGTGCCGGAAATCTGGACGTTCAGCAGGAAAGTGTAGGTTCCACTCGCCGTCGGGTTGCCGGAGATCAAGCCGCCGGGGCTCAAACTCAGTCCGGGCGGCATCTGTGCGCCGCTGGCGAGCGACCATGTCAAACCGGCCGGGTTGGACATCCCCAAAAGCGCCTGGGAATAAAATGTGCCCACGAAACCATTGGCCAGATAGGGCGGGGAACTAATCGTAATGAAGGGATTTAAAAGTGTCAGCGAGAAGGTCTCCGTGTCGCTGAATCCGGCGATTGCCGCGGTCACCTGGAAAGTGAAGGTTCCATACTGCGCGGTAGTGCCGGCGAGAGTTCCGTTCGGGCTCAAATTAAATCCGACGGGCAAGCTGTTGACGGAAGCCGGCGCGAGCGACCAGGTGACTTGTGTGGTGGTCGGAATCGTGAGTACCGTGAACGTGAAAGTATAGGGCAAGGTGGAGAAGCCGCGCGGGAGTGGGGAGGTGGTGGTAATCTCCACCTGCCCGAACGCGGCTGAGGCTGCGGTCATCCACCCGAGCAACAGCAGAGCCCGGCGCGCCGTCATTGCTGGTCACCTGTCGGCTGGTCAGGCCGGAGCGGAGCCAGAAAGACGCTTCCAGCGGCGGCATCGAAGATCCTGGTGACCGAACCGGTGAGGCCGGTGATCCGGAATAACGATCCTCCCAAGGAAAAGACGCCATCCGGGGCGCAACCGCAATCCATCCGAGAGGCGGAGCCAGAGCCTAGATCGAGCGTCACAACGCCGCCGCTGCGATCGGTCATCACCAGCCGTCGATTATCTGTGGAGATTCCCAATCCGGAGGGCATCGGGCCGAGCCCTGAGGGAGTGCTCTGCTCGGCGTATAACGTCGCAATCGCGGCGCTGCCGCCGACATCCGAAACGGAATAAATCCCGGTGAAGGTAGCGGCGGCCAGATCCTGGCGTCCGGCGAAGAAGGCCAGCGCATACGCGCGATCTCCCGCCAGCAAGCTTCGAAGTTCGCCATTCGGACCAAAGCCCCACACGCCGGAGGGCCATGCGCCTGCTCCCCAAGCGCCGTCGTCGGTGACGGCCAGCGAGGCCGGGACGTCAGTCACAGACGGACTCAAAAAGCTCGCGTTGATTTGACGGACAACCGGAGCGCCGGGAAGCCCCGATACGATTTCGAGGAGACGAGGTGAAGCGAACCACAGCGCCGCGGCCGAGCCCGACGGGCTCAAGACGACTGCATCGGGATAGGCGGCGGCTCCGGATAGCGCTTGCGTAGTTCCATCAGGATGGGCGATCAGCACGGCGCCGGTTGCGGCCGCGGAAGCCACCGCGAAGTCCTGGCGCGGGGAGATCGCGATGCGAAGAAATTCGCTGCCGGCGGCGCTGGCGCTGAAGTCGATCGCCGGACCAATGGAGGCGGATGCGGGAATGCCGTTGACCGGAAGGATGTGCCC
>Ga0070733_10002412_pt1 | contig 13342 bp, 9 predicted proteins | sample Coa_R1_9_FD_66450 | JGI IMG/M metagenome (GOLD analysis project Ga0070733, IMG submission 66450) | Surface soil microbial communities from Centralia Pennsylvania, which are recovering from an underground coalmine fire - Coalmine... | ecosystem: Environmental > Terrestrial > Soil > Unclassified ... | reverse complement strand
TTCAGTTTGCCATCATATTCGTGAAATCCCAATGATACCGCCTCTGCCGGATTGTGATCCAGGTAGCCTTTTATATACTCCTCTGACATCAGCTGAAAACTGGAATCGGCAGAAACTGAAGATTCTGCATGAGTGCCGGGTTTACAAGACGATAATGCAATCGATGCTCCCAGAACCACCCACATTTTTTTCATGTTGACAATTTGATTTCAAGGTAGGAATTCCTTGTGTAGGCGAAACACCGTTCCTAAAATAGTCATCGCTTTATTCTGATCTCAAACTTTTTACCGGATTAGTCAATGCGGTTTTTATAATTTCCCTACTGGTCACTGCGATCGCAATAAAGAATACAAGCACGATGGGAATTAAAAACATCCACCAACTGATTTGAATATGATAAGCATAAGTGGTCAGCCATTTGTTCATCACGACCGCAGAAACCGGGAGCGCAATCAATAATCCCAGGCCAACGAGGCGGATAAAATCTCCTGTCATTAAAGAAAATAATTGTTTTAATGAAGCACCCAGGATTTTTCGGATTCCGATTTCTTTAGTACGCTGAACAGCAATCAGAGAGACCAGTCCATACAATCCAAGACACGAAACAAAGATGGCGAGTATGGTAAAGGCATTAAATAAAGACATAGTAATCCGGTCATTCAGATACTGCTTATCTAAGATTTCATCAAAAAAAGAATAATCCATTGGAACGTTAGGCAGATTCTTTTTGAAAAGTGTTTTTACCAAGGGTAAGTCTTGTGGTTTAATTTTTATCGTTATTGTGTTTGCACGCGAAGAATTATATACGAGAATGATGGGCTCGATCAAACTATGCAGCGATTTGAAATAGAAATTTTTTACGACGCCTACTACCCTTCCTTTATGATCCATTCCCTGCAAAGGTTGTCCGATGGCTGTTTTCCATCCCATTTTTTTCACAAATGATTCATTTACTAAAAATGCTTCTTTCTTATCTGTGCCGAAGCTATCTGACAAATTTCTTCCTTCTGACAGGGGAATTTGAAAAACGGACAAAAAATGCGGATCAATAGAATAATAGATACACATCAGGTCTCTTTTTCTGCCTCCTATTTCTAAATACGTGCTTCCCAATGCGCCTCCGCCAATCGACATACCATCACCAACCGTTAAATCTTTGACTTCCGGCCGATGCCGTAACGCATTTTGAAAAGCCGATACTGAACCCATAAGAGCAGAATCCCGGGGAGTATATACATTCAACAACTGATCCTTATTAAAACCCAGGTCTTTCTGTTGAATGAAATTCATTTGATTAAAAATAACGGTTGTTCCCATGATAAGTGCCGCCGCTATAGTGAACTGGGTAATGATAATTGCCTTTCGCAGTATGATACCCCGTCTACCGACGCGCCAGTTCCCTTTCAGAACTTTAACCGGCTTAAACGAAGACAATACAAACGCAGGATACAAACCTGCCAGCAATAAACTGACTAAAAATACGATTCCTATAAACGCGGCCCCGATTTCCCAGTTTAAAGAGAGTTTTGTTTGTAATAATTTATTAAAAAACGGAAGGCAGATCTGAACCAATCCAAAAGCTATAAGACAGGCGATAGTCAGCAGCAGAAATGATTCCAAGAGGAACTGGGTCATCAATTGAAACCGGGATGCGCCGCTTACCTTCCGGATACCGACTTCCCTCGCTCTTTCCGTGGATTTAGCAGTTGACAGGTTGATGTAATTCAGTAAGGCAATCATTATGATGAAAACTGCCAGCATGGAAAATATATAACTAAATTGCTTATTACCCTTGGGCGATTCCCCCGCCTTTTCGGTACTGAAATGTATTTCGCTTAGCGGTTGTACTAGAAATTCTGCAAAGTATTTGCCCGCCGTGCCGCCAGCATCCAGCTCAGGCTGCGTATACTTCCGGCTAATTACGAACAGTTTCTGCGTGAATTGTTTTAGATCGGGTTTTTTGTAAAATAAAATATATGTGTATGTTTCAAAATCCGCCATCCAGGCCGTAATCTTTGAGAAATCGGCAGAAAACAAGGCATCGATTTTCATATCAGAATTAGCGGGTCTATCTTTTACGACTCCGGTGACAAGCAGGTTTTCTCCATTGCAGGTCATTATTTTTCCGAGGGCCGACTTGGCCCCAAAGTATTTTTTTTCTATAGTTTCAGTCAGAACGATGGATTTGGGATTTCTTAGAGCTTCTCCGGCAGTTCCTTCCAGAAAATCAAAAGTAAATATTGAAAAAATCGATTGATCTGCTTCGAAGAAGTTAGATTCTGAGAAAACCTCAGTTCCGGATTTTATTACCTGGTCCACATTCTGAATTCTAAAGGTTGATTCCACTTCAGGAAAATCGCGACTGAGGATATCTGCCATAGGAGCGGGACAGGTTGCCAATGCTACGTCTGATTCAGGGGTGTGAAGGGTCGTGGTGATTCTTGCAATGCGATCGACCTTCAGATTATGTAAGTCGTAGGTCATTTCACTATGTACATATAAGAAAATGATCACGCATGCTCCGACACCGATAGCCAGTCCTAGTAGATTAATAAATGAGAAACTCTTGTGTTTGAGCAGGTTTCGCCAGGCAACCTTCAGATAGTTTTGGAACATACGACCGAATGAGTTGATGAACGGGAAGATGGTCATACAATCTGGCGAAAATTTCCGGAATGGCCTGCTGGAAAGTTTGTATTTAAGAAAGTCCTAACAACTAAGTGAAATTACTTAGTCGGGTTCCGTTTTCGTAAATCTGCGAGTATTTATACTTATAATAAAATCGACGTTTTCACGCTATATAATATCAAAATAATCCGATTTGGAAACAGGTGTTTTATCGGGCATAGTCCATGTATTGGGTATTATGGCCCTATTCTTCTCATTTCTTCCATTAATTCTATACTGGTACAAGAGGTTGGCTGAGAACAAAGCCTATATGGTCATTTCCATTTTCTGGATGATCAATGCGATCATATATGCGCCGGAAATATTTCACTGGCAATGGTATGTGGCCGTCGATGAGCAGATTACCAAATATTACAACCTGTTTGATGCACCGCTGATCCTGCTTACTTTTTATTATGTATTCGAAAAAAAGACCTTTCTTTTCATGATATTGTCTTTTGTGGTTTTCGAAACTATTGTGATTATGATCACCGGGTTCAATATGACCTCCAATGATATCATTATCGGAATTGGCAGCCTGCTTTGTCTTGGATTGAATCTCTGGGGCATCAACAAATATTTCAGGCAGATCAATCATACAGCAAGTGAAAAATCCTATATGTTTATTTTTGCAGGATTCATTTTCTACTATGGTTTATGCGTTGACCTAATTTATATTTTTAAATTTTTCCATTTCAGTCCTGCCCAGAAACAATATGAAGCATTGATCAATTATATTGCCATGATATTATCAACCGGCCTGATATCCTACGGGTTTTACACCTATGACCGTCCTGAATATAGCAAAACGTGAGTGCTGAATCCCAGTGCCGTTTGGGAAATTTCAATTATTCCCGTCAACTAACAATTGTGCAGTTTTAGGTTTAGAGTCCAGTCAATATATTCCGGGAATGAGTCTTTTAACTTTCGATTTATAAGATTGAAATGAAGCACCAAATACTTCATTCATAAATTCTTCTTCTTTTTTTATTTTTACCAGTATCGCAGCGAGTACAAATATAATTGCCAGCCACCCCCTCAGTTGTCCGAGGCTAATGGCACATCCTGCAAATGCTACGAGAAACCCGGTATAAATCGGGTTTCTGGTAATACGGTAAGGACCGGACTGAATGAGTTTATGATCTTTCTTTATTGTAATGGTTCCGCTCCAATTTTCTCCCAGATAAATTCTTGCCGTCAAAGCAAAAATGAGCCCTGCGGCGCAGATCAACAGGCCGGCTATCTTCCATATTTCTGACTGAAAAAGAACCGGGTGATACAGAAATGCAAACGAAATATAATTTTCGAACAGAAGACAGAAAGCAATTAATACACAAATTATATAAACTATTCTCTCCTGTGCGGGTTGTCTTTTAACGGCCTTCTTTACAAAGAGAGCCGATACGATCCAGTAGATGGTGATCGCAAACCACATCATCTTTTCAATCTTTATGTAGTTCATGATGTATTTTTTATTTTTAAGCGGTATTGCCCTATATTGATTACAAATATAGCGTTTTCGTTCTATTTGGTGAAATCTCCCCGAATGGTTAATTTTGAACATGAAAAAATCATCCGTCATTCCGTTGCTTGAAAAATGGGAAATCTTTTCCCATGCAAATCCCAAAAAGGATATATATGCTTTTGCAAACTGGCTACTTGCCGACCGACAGGAAGATATTCAAATTAAACAAGGGCATATGGATCAGGACGACCGGGGCAATGCAACCCGGGCAGCAATACTTATAACAAAACTTCAGAAATATCTGGGTTTATATATCAAACCAGCCATTACCAGGCTTGGATTCAGCAGGGAACATGAATATAACTTTCTTTATCAGGTATCCCGGATGGACAAACCCACAAAGAACAGCCTGAGTAAGGAAAATATGGTCGAATTTTCTACCGGAAGAGATGTGATTCGTCGCCTGATTGACCGCAAATTGCTGATGGAAAAACCGGATCCGGAGGATAAAAGAGCCATGCTTCTGACACTTACTTCGTTAGGAAAGAAGACATTAGAAAAAAGCTATGAGCAGATTTCAGGGGCTTTTACGGATTTTTTAGGAGATCTGAATTTAAAAGAACAGTCCCAACTGATTTCACTCCTGAGTAAAATATACCGTTATCAGACGAAAAAAAATAATAAAGACATCCTTTCTTATCTGTGAATTTTTCGAAAAGTCTTTATAAATGATAAGATTTGTATACAATATTACTAAATAATTTAGTAAATTGCCATCCAAATGCACGCTCATTTTTATGAATACGGATTGTAAACACTGATCCATGATGACAGCAAAAACAGACATAATTACCCGTTTAAAAATGGACATTCTTCCTTTACAGGGACTTAAAATGTCTATTGCTGGCGAAGCACCGGACACCGGGCTGGGACCCATGAATCAGGCATTTCCACAAGGAAGTTTTCCATTAGGAGCTATACATGAATTTATCAGCAGTGGACCTGAATCCGCGGCGGCAACCGGGGGTTTTATTTCCGCCCTGGTCTCCCCACTTATGAAAAAAGGGGGAACCGGCATTTGGATCGGATCTTCCGGAAAAATCTTTCCACCGGCCCTTCAACAATTTGGTATTGAACCATCCAGAATCATCTTTATCGACCTGCAAAAAGAAAAGGATTTACTCTGGACTGTGGAAGAAGCACTGAAATGCCATGGGCTTGCAACAGTTATTGCTGAAATACCAGCCTTAAGTTTTACTACTTCCAGAAGATTTCAGCTGGCGGTAGAGCAAAGCCGTGTAACAGGTTTTATTCATCGAACCAATGCACTGATTTTGAATACAAATGCTTCTGTATCCCGTTGGAAAATACGTCCATTACCAACTGAAACATATGATGGTTTACCCGGATTGGGTTATCCACGGTGGAATGTAGAGCTCCTGAAAATACGCAATGGGAAACCAGGTGTCTGGCAAATGGAGTGGTCAGACAATCGTTTCAATCCAATCAGCAAGCCCATACCCTGTATCATCGCGGAACCAAAAAGAAAAACCGGATGAGATGGCAAAACGATTTGTTTCAATATGGTTCCGTCATTTAAAAACGGACTGGTTCAGCATCCGCCAGCCTGTGCTTCGTGAAATTCCTTTTGTACTTTCTGTTTCTGACCATGGTCGCATGGTGATTACAGCTGTCAATGAAGGGGCGCTTAATAAAGGTATTGAACCAGGCATGGTTGTCGCTGATGCACGTGCCATTTTTCCATCACTGGAAGTATTGGACGACGATCCATTATTATCTGAAAAATTATTAAAAGCCATTGCTGAATGGTGCATCCGTTATACAAATATTGTAGCAATGGATCCGCCAGACGGGATCATAATGGATGTAACAGGTGCTGCTCATCTCTGGGGTGGGGAGAAGAAATACATCGACGACATTCATCTGAGATTAAAAAACAGGGGATACGATGTGCGGGTAACCATTGCAGATAGTATCGGTGCCGCCTGGGCTATTGCTCATTACGGAGGTTCAACAACAATCATTGAAAGTGGAAAACAGATGGAGGCACTTCTTTCTTTACCGCCTTCTGCCCTGCGACTGGAAGTGAACGTAACTGACCGGCTGCATAAACTGGGATTGAATCAGATCAGGAATTTTATCAGTATGCCCCGTACTGCACTCAGGCGGCGATTTGGAAAAGAACTTATCCTGAAGCTGGATCAGGCATTGGGAAATGAAGACGAACCGCTAAATCCTGTTCAATCTGTTGAACCGTGGCGTGAGCGGTTACCCTGTCTGGAACCCATTGTTACTGCGACCGGAATTGAAATTGCTTTGCAGCGTTTACTGGATACCCTATGCTATCGCATGCAGCAAGAGGGAATGGGAATCCGCAAAGCGGTATTCACAGGGTTTCGCGCAGATGGGAAACTTGAAAAAATTGAAATCGGAACACATCGTGCTTCTCTAAATGCAGAACACCTTCATAAACTTTTTGAAGATAAAATTTCAACGATAGAACCAGGCCCTGGTATAGAAATTTTTATGATCGAAGCTCTGAAGGCAGAAAAAATTTCTACGTATCAGGAAAAGCTTTGGGATACGATTTGCGGATTGGAAGATCCGGGATTATCAGAATTGATGGACAGGCTGGCCAACCGTTTTGACAACTGCCCCATCAAACGTTTTCTTCCATCAGAGCATTATCTCCCCGAAAAATCTTTTAAAGAATCCGTCTCGCTCGATGAAACGTCCAGCACTCCCTGGCTGACCGGAAGGCCAAGACCGATCCAAATTTTATCAAGACCTGAACTTATTGATGTAACCGCACCGATTCCCGATTATCCACCTATGCTATTTCGTTATCTGGGGAAATTGCATAAAATAAAAAAAGCCGACGGACCTGAACGTATTGAACAGGAATGGTGGATTCGGGACGGCCCGCTACGGGATTATTACACAGTGGAGGATGAGGAGGGGCAGCGATATTGGTTGTTCCGGTCAGGCCATTACAAAGAAAACGAAAAGCCTAAATGGTTTATTCATGGATTTTTTGCTTAGGATATGAAGTATTCCGAATTACAATGCACATCCAACTATAGTTTTCTTCGTGGAGCTTCCCACCCGGAGGAACTCATTGAACAGGCAGCGGCTTATGGGTATCGGGCCATCGGTATAACAGACCGCAATTCGGTGGCCGGCATCGTACGAGCCCATTTAGCTGCCAGAACCCTGGGTATACAATTCATCCCGGCCTGCCGGTTGGATCTACAGGACGGACCCGGTCTTTTAGTTTATCCGACAAATGTATCCGGATATGCACAATTATCCGGTTTACTAACGGCCGGCAATCTTCGTGCGGAAAAGGGTAAATGCCTTTTATATCAGGCAGATGTGTTTAATCAGCTCAGAGATGTGAAGTTGATTATCGTACCTCCTGTTGTATTGAACGGGCTATTTGAATTTGAAGAATCCTTTGAAAAACAGTCCGCCACATATCATGACATCTTTGGCAACCGATTGTATATCGCCGCATCCCGTCGTTATTTAGGAGATGATGCAAAACAATTGTTTCGGCTATCGCAATTGTCTTCCAGCCTTGGAATACCGATGGTAGCGACCAACGATGTACACTATCATGAACCTGCGAGGCGTCCATTGCAGGATATTCTTACTTGCATCAGGGAGAAATGTACCATTCAGAATGCAGGATTCCGTCTTCATCAGAATGCAGAAAGATATTTAAAATCAGCAGATGAAATGAAACGACTCTTTCATCAATACCCGGAAGCCATACGAAATACGCAGGAAATTGCGGAAGCCTGTCAATTTAATCTTGATATGCTGAAATATGAATATCCTGAAGAAATCACAACAGAAGGAAGAACGACTCAGGAAGAACTCACTATGCTGGTTTGGAAGGGCGCCCATGAGCGATTTGGTGACCACATCACAGAAAAAACAAAAAATGCGATACTGCATGAACTGAAATTTATTCGTGAGATGAATTATGCGGCATATTTCCTTACCGTATATGATATCGTTCGATACGCACGTGAACAGAAAATTCTTTGTCAGGGTCGTGGTTCCGCAGCCAACTCTACCATTTGTTATTGTCTTGGCATTACTTCGGTTGATCCTTCTAAATTCGACCTGCTTTTCGAAAGATTTATTTCTTCCGCCCGAAATGAACCACCGGATATTGATGTTGATTTTGAACATGAGAGACGTGAAGAAGTGATCCAGTATATCTATCAGAAATATGGAAGGGATCGTGCCGCCATTGTAGCGACTGTTACGCAGGAACGTCAAAGAGGATCCATCCGTGATGTGGGGAAAGCAATGGGACTTTCCATAGATACTATTCAAAGGATTTCGAGTTCGGTCTGGGAATTCACGGAAGAATGGTTCGAGGGAAAGCGGTTAACCGAACAGGGACTGAACCCGGACGATAAACTGCTTCGGAAAACTTTACAGATAACGCAACAGCTTATGGGATTTCCAAGACAGTTGGGTCAGCATACAGGTGGATTTGTGATTACGCGGGGAAAATTATCTGATCTCTGCCCGGTGATGAATGCACGTATGGAAGACCGAACCTGCATTGAATGGAATAAGGATGATATTGATGCCATAGGGTTTCTTAAAATTGATGTGCTTGCATTGGGTATGCTCACCTGTATCCGGAAGGCCTTTGACCTGGCGAAGCAGCATTACGGGCTCGATCTCACGCTGGCAAATATTCCACAGGATGATCCTTTAGTTTATGACATGATTTGTCACGCAGATACCATTGGGGTTTTTCAGATTGAGAGCCGGGCTCAGCAATCTATGTTACCCAGGCTGAAGCCGCGGAGTTTTTATGACCTCGTTATTGAAGTCGCGATTGTGCGACCCGGGCCGATACAGGGCGATATGGTGCATCCCTATCTGCGCCGCCGGAACGGAGAAGAAAAAGTTGAATATCCGTCCAAAGAGCTGGAAGAAATTCTTGGCCGCACACTGGGTGTTCCGCTTTTCCAGGAACAGGCTATGAAGATTGCCATTGTGGCCGCAGGATTTTCACCCAGTGAGGCAGACGAACTTCGTCGCAGTATGGCTACATTCAAAGCCCAGGGCATGGTTACGAAATTTGAAAAAAAATTAATTAATGGTATGATGGAGCGGGGTTATGAGCGGGAATATGCACAACGTGTTTTCAAGCAACTCGAAGGATTCGGAAGTTATGGATTTCCCGAAAGCCATGCAGCCAGCTTTGCCCTGCTGGTGTATGTTTCTTCATGGATTAAATATTATTATCCGGATGTTTTTGCATGTGCTTTATTAAACAGTATGCCAATGGGTTTTTACCAGCCAGCTCAAATTGTGATCGACGCAAGAAAACATGGAGTGGAGGTATGTCCTGTGGATGTTAATCATTCTGACTGGGATAATACACTGGAAGAAAAATCCGGTTCATTCCATATACTAAGACTTGGTTTCCGCCAGGCAAAAGGAATACGTGCTGAAGATATGCAGTTGTTGGTTTCTGCCAGAATAAAAATGTATTCCAATATCATTGAAATGCGCGAAGCGGGTTTATCACAATCCGTATTGGAAAAATTGGCAGATGCAGATGCTTTCAACTCAATGGGATTAGACAGGCGCATGGCTTTATGGGAAATCTCCACCGGCAATGACCATCCTGCCGGATTATTTGCGGGAAAGATACCTGGTCCTTCAGCTGAAGAAAATATATCGTTACCGCTTATGCGAAAATCTGAACATGTCGTTCATGATTACGCTGCCATGTCTCTCTCTTTAAAAGCCCATCCCGTTCAATTTGTACGTGAAAAACTTGAGCAGTTACATATATTAAGGACTGATGATTTAAAAAAACATCGGAACGGAGATCTGGTAAAAGTAGCCGGATTGGTATTGGTCAGACAAAGACCCGGCACAGCAGCCGGCATATGTTTTATTACGATCGAAGACGAAACCGGATGTGCCAACCTCGTGGTCTTTGAAAACCTGTTCGATCAATACAGGAAAGAGATTCTTCAGTCACGCTTACTGATGGTGGAAGGAAAACTGCAGGTGGAAGGTGAAGTAATCCATGTGATCGTACAACGATGTTTCAACATGAGCGGATTACTACGTCGTCTCATGGAAGTTATCAATGATGAATTACCCATCCTGACGCTGGCGCGGGCTGATGAGACTTCCATTCCTGCCCATGCACAGGAGGATGTTTTTCATAAAGGAAGGAACTTTCGTTAGTGTGGAAGTATGGAAGTATGGAAGAATGGAAGTGAATTTCTTAATTTTAAATTAAAACTAATTATCGACAACAAACTGTCCGGATTATTGATTTGCAGTTGTCTTTAATAAAATGATCTTCGTTAAAATTCCATATTTAATTATAAAACCTTAACGAAATGGAAAGATTTATGCTGATTGTAAGAGAGGACCTTAAAAGAATTGGCCGCCTAAAAACGGAAGACCGGTTTGCTGAAGGACCTGATATGACTGACTGGATCAAATCTCTCATCGAATCGGGAAATTATATCGGTGGTGAACCTCTGGCGATCAAGGGCAGATACGTAACTCAAAATGAAGTGCTGTCTGATGGTCCTTTTATCGAAGCAAAGGAAGGTATTAGCGGATATGATATTATTCTGGCAGAAAATCTGGAACAGGCTACTGCCATTGCGCAAAGTTGTCCAATGGTAATGCAGGGATTTGCCATCAGAGAAGTAAGACCCATGCAACCCTTTATTTTTAAAAGTCCTGTATAGTTTTTAATCTGCTACATTAATAGATTCATGCGGGATGGATAAAATACAACAGGAAACGGATCAACTTTACAAGCAACATTTTGGCAAGCTGGTTGCCTCACTGCTATATGCATCCCATGATATTGATCCGGAAACTGCTGAGGATATCGTGCAGGATACATTCTCGGCTGCCCTGATAGACTGGAGGCTGCAGGGTATTCCCGCAAACAGTGCCGGCTGGTTATATAAAGTCTGCAGAAATAAGGCGCTGAATAAAATAAAGAGAGATAAACGTCTTCAGCCTCTTACTGAAAAACAAGATCAGGCAACCATTGAGACACGTTTCAGTGAATCCGCGTTTGACGATCAGCAGTTGAAATTACTATTTGCATGTGCACATCCGGATCTCACGCCCAAGACGCAGGTTGTGATTACGCTGAAATATGTTGTAAACCTGAGGGTTGAGTCTATTGCCAAAAATTTAGGCATGTCAATAGACGGAGTGGACAAACTTCTTTTGAGAGCAAGGCAAAAAATCAGGGATGAAAAAATCCTGTTGGAAGAACCCCATCCAAATGCTCTAAAACAAAGGTTATCCATTGTACATAAAATCATTTACCTGACATTTAATGAAGGATATAAATCAACAGCCGGCAAAGAAATATTAAGGGAAGATCTTTGCGAAGAAGCGTTATTATTGAACAAAGCGCTGTTGGAAAGTTCCATGAGCAATAAGGAAACGTTAGCGCTTCATGCTTTGATGCTTTTCAACAGTGCGAGGTTTAAATCAAGAATTTCTGATTCCGGGGAACTTCTTGATCTTGAAAACCAGGACAGATCGATATGGAACCAGGACCTTATACAACTTGCGCATGATTTCTTCACCCGTTCGCAATGTGAGGTGGTATCTACCTACCATTTGGAAGCTGCCATCGCCTGTTTGCATTGCATTGCTCCCAGTTTTGAACAAACAGACTGGCGAACGATTGTCGGACTTTACGCCCGTCTGCTGCATATCTTTCCAAATCCTTTTGTTGAATTGAATTATGCCATTGCCAAATATTACGCCGGAGAAAAACGTGGTGCATTTGAAATATTAAACGAGTTGCAGAAAAATACATTTTTAAACCAGTATTATATTCTGAACATGGCACTTGGAAAATTCCATCTTCTGGAGGGTGATCACAAACTTGCCAGGGCATATCTCTTAAAAGCCCAACAGCAGACAAACCTGCAGAAAGAAAAAGATTTTATTGAGAGAATGCTTGGTAAAATAAAAGAACCCTGAAGAACCGGTGATCGGGATAACCAGGATTATTTGGAAAATGTTTTGATGAGCTCAAAATTATATTCAAGCCCTCCATAGAAATCGTCTACCCGTATTCTTTCATCTCTTGCATGCATACGAAAGTCATCCACATCAAGAAACACGCCCGATATGCCGTATGTGGGCATACCTGCTGCGCGCAAATATTTCCCATCTGATGCACCAACACCCATCACGGGCAGAACAGGAATTCCCGGCCACAATTTATTAGTTACCATTTCTACTTTACTTATGATCTCCTGACTTACAGGAGAAGCCGGACCACTCTTTAATTCCATCCTTACAGAAACATGAATCCCTGTATCATTGAGAACCCGCACAACCGTTTTTTCCGCTTCTTCCTGCGTTACACCGGGCAACAAGCGGCAGTTGACCGTGGCCTTTGCCGATTGCGGCAATGCATTGACTGAATTACCTGCATCGACTACTGTTGTAATACAAGTGGATCGCATCAGTGCATTGTAATAAGGAAATGTCGCGAGCCGGTTTATTACAGATGTATCCGGATTGTTCTGCGCAACGGCCTTCATATCCGTTTCCAGTTGCCCGGTCTCCAGTGATGACATCGTAGCAAAATAAGACTTCGTTACATCACTGAACTGTACGGGAAAGTCAAAGCCCTGCATACGCACCAGACCATCAGCCAGACGGTAAATGGCATTATTTCTTGTGGGTTGGGAACTATGACCACCAGGATTCTTTACTTCCAGTGTCAGGTAGAAATTACCTTTCTCGCTGACCTGCACGGGGCGGAGAATTCTTTTCCCCCCTTTTCGTTGTGGTTCGCCCGCATCCATATTTACACAAAATGATGCATCAATCAGCGGCCGTTGTTTCTGAACCAGCCATTCCACTCCATCATAATCATCCGCGCTTTCTTCACCGGCAGTGAGCGCCAGTATCAGGTCACGATCCGGAATAAAGCCTTCTTTTTTCAAACGTATAAAATTTGTCACCAGAATGGCAGCTCCACTTTTCACGTCCAGAGTTCCCCGCCCATAAAAATAACCGCTGGTTTCTGTAAGTATAAACGGGTTGTAGGACCAGTCTTCCGGTTTTGCTTCTACTACATCCAGGTGAGCCAGAAACAGTATGGGTGGCTGTTTCCCTGATCCATGTAATCTG
>Ga0070733_10002410_pt1 | contig 13348 bp, 10 predicted proteins | sample Coa_R1_9_FD_66450 | JGI IMG/M metagenome (GOLD analysis project Ga0070733, IMG submission 66450) | Surface soil microbial communities from Centralia Pennsylvania, which are recovering from an underground coalmine fire - Coalmine... | ecosystem: Environmental > Terrestrial > Soil > Unclassified ... | reverse complement strand
AGCCGCGCCCTGTCGTACGCCGAGGCCGAATCCGCCGACCACCTCGTCTTGTTTCCTCGCATCATCATGCACAGCACCGGCGAAAGAATCACAGTCGCTTTTTTCCAAACTCTTTTCGTCTTCGGACATCGCCCCTGGAAGGTGGCCGACCCCAAAACAAAAGACCATATCGGAGTGGGCGCGTTCAATCTAATCCGCCGCCGTGTGTACGACGCCGTCGGCGGATACAAAGCCCTTCGTTTCGAAGTGGTCGACGACATGAAGCTGGGAAAAATTGTGAAGAACGCCGGATACGCCCAGCGCAATGTCTACGGCGCCGACCTGATTTCGCTCCGCTGGGCCAAGGGCGCAATGGGCATGGTCAACAACCTCACCAAAAATTCCTTCGCCATAATGTCGTTCCAGGCGTGGCGCCTTCTGCTTTCCGCGTTTGCCCTGGCGTTTCTAAACATCATGCCGTTCGTCGGAATCTGGCTCGTCCACGGATGGGCTCGCTTGCCGTATGCACTCGCCCTCGCATCCATATTCGGCATTTATGTTGGAATGTCCTGGGAGTCCGACATCCCCGCATATTATTTTGTTCTGCATCCTATCGGCGCCGCCATTTTCGTTTACATCATGCTGCGTTCCATGACGCTGACTCTGGCGCACGGCGGAGTGATCTGGCGAGGAACGTTCTATCCTCTTGAAGATCTGAGAAAAGGCATGGTCTAGCGTTTGACTCTGTGTTTATCAATTTGTCATTCCGAGCGACGTCGGGGAACCTTGCGTTTGGACCTGAGTCACAGACTTTCTTCTCTTGACACGCTTTCACCGCCGGAGGAAAATTAGCCGCTCGGTACTCCTCCCCCGTGACGTGTTCGGCCCAGGATTGGGCCCGCAATCGAATCGGTTTCCAATCGAATATTTCGATCAGCATGACGGTTTTCGTTGCCATTTTGCGCAACGCCTAGTGATAAACGCCGGGCCCTGAAGTTCTGAGTTAGACGGAGGAATTCCTATGCAAGGCGAAAAACTTTCCATCGGATTGCGAACAACGCTGCTGATCATTACCCTGACCCTGTACGTATCGACGGCCTACGCTGCCACGGAGAAAGTGCTGCATAACTTCACCGACAACGGCTCGGACGGGTTTAATCCCCGCGCTGGCTTGATCTTCGATAAGGCCGGCAATCTCTACGGCGCGACGGTCAACGGCGGGACCAGCAACATGGGGACGGTGTTTGAGTTGACGCCCAAAGGTGGAGGCGTCTGGACCGAGACCGTGCTGCACAACTTCGTCGGCGGGACCGACGGAAGCTTCCCCTACGGGACTCTGATCTTCGACGCCTCCGGCAATCTGTATGGCACGACCCAAACTGGCGGCACCTATGGAACCGGTACGGTATTCGAGATGACGCACCCCACGAAGGGGGCTTGGAAGGAGAAGATACTGTACAACTTCGACGCCCTGAATGGTAAGGACGGAGGCACTCCACTTGACGGCGTGATCTTCGATAGCGCTGGCAATCTCTACGGCACGACCGAAATCGGCGGCCTTTACGACTTCGGCACCGTCTTCGAATTAACGCCGAAAGCAGGTGGGGGTTGGAAGGAGAAAATCCTGCACAACTTCAATCCCAACACGAAAGACGGATCCGCTCCCAACGCCAGCCTGGTTTTCGATACGGCAGGCAATCTCTACGGCACCACGCTCGAAGGCGGCGCCTCCGGTCTCGGCACCGTCTTCGAGTTGTCACCCAAAACTGGCGGAGGCTGGAAGGAGATCTTGCTACACAGCTTCAACTCCAAAGGCAAGGACGGATACTTTCCATTCGCCCCTATGATCTTCGACGGCTCCGGTAATCTCTACGGCGCGACTTCCGTGGGCGGCACTAAATTCGGTGGGACCGTATTCGAGTTGTCGCCCAAAACCGGCGGCGGCTGGACGGAAAAGATACTCTACAATTTCGGCTACCCGGGAGCGACTGATCCCTACGGCAAGCTGATCTTCGACGGCTCCGGCAACCTTTACGGCACCGAAGGCGCAAACGGCCCGGACAACGCCGGGTCGGTATTCGAGTTGACGCTGCAGTCGACTGGCAAATGGACGCAGACCGTTCTGCATAACTTCGACGTGACCGACGGGGACCTACCTTACGCCGGCGTGATCTTCGATGCCTCCGGCAACCTGTACGGCACCACCTACGAAGGCGGCAATTCGACAAGCTGCACATCCGGTTGCGGAACAGTGTTTGAGATCAAACCGTAATAAAGTGGTGGCGCCAATTGGACAACGCTGCATTCGCGCGGAATTTCTAAGCTAAGGCGGCTGAATATGAACGAGAGATCTTCCATCGGATTGAGAGTTGCTCTGACGACCCTCGCGATGACACTGTTGGTGACGAGTAGCTATGCAGCAACCGAAAAGGTGCTGCATAGTTTCAACAACGACGGCACGGATGGGTTTGAGCCAATCGGCGGCCTGACCTTCGACGCCTCCGGCAACCTCTATGGCACGACCATACGCGGCGGCGACTCTGGCGATGGTACCGTGTTCAAGTTGACGCCCCAAGGGAACGGGAGCTGGTCGGAGACCGTGTTGTTTAACTTCAGCGGGACGGCAGGAGAGTTACCATACGCCGGCGTAATCTTCGATGGCTCCGGCAATCTCTACGGCACGACCTGCGGCGGCGGTTTTTATGATTACGGTACGGTATTTGAATTGACGCCCAAAGCAGACGGACGATGGGCAGAGAAGGTACTGCACAGCTTCAGCAACAAGGACGGAGCTTGTTCCTACGCGGGTTTGATCTTCGACAGCTTCGGCAATCTCTACGGCACCGTGTACGGCGGCGGTCCTGGGGGCGGAGGTGCGGTGTTCGAATTAATGCCCGCGGCGGGCGGCAAATGGACGGAGAAGATTGTGCATGCCTTTAACCTCGATGAATACGGAGGCGGCTATCCCGAGGGGGGCGTAATCTTCGATGCCGAAGGCAATCTCTACGGCGCAACGGGTGACAACAGCGCCGGTCTCGTGTTCGAATTGAGCCCCAAAACCGGCGGAGGCTGGACGGAAAAGGTGTTGCGTCACTTCGACGTGAAGGACGGGGCAGACCCCCACTCGAGCCCGATCTTTGATGCTGCCGGCGATCTCTACGACACGACCTACGTCGGCGGCCCCGACGGCGACGGCACCGTGTTTGAGTTGATTCCCAAGACTGGCGGAGGCTGGACGGAGAAACTGCTCTACAGCTTCAACGGCAACGACGGGGATTATTGCTACGCCGGCGTAATCTTCGATAACGTGGGCAATCTTTACGGCACAATGGTAGAAGGCGGTGCCTATAACAACGGCACAGTCTTTGAATTGATGCCTAAGGCGGGAGGGGGCTGGACCGGGAAGACGTTGCATGAGTTCAAAGACACGGACGGAATCGAACCTTGGGCCGGTCTAATTCTCGATGCCGCTGGCAATGTCTACGGCACGACCCAAGGCGGCGGCGAATACGGCTACGGCACGGTGTTCGAGATCACGCCGTAGCGTCGTTATCGGACCGGCACGAAAAGAAAAACTACCTGCCATATTCTCGGCTCTAAGGAGACTCCCTATGCAGGCCAATCGACTTTCCGCCACATTCATAGCGACTCTGGCAATCTTGACGGTACTGCTCCTTGCTACGAGCACGCGCGCCGTCGCGCAAGAAGAAAAACTGCTGTATAGCTTCGGAACCGCTCGCATGGACGGTGCCTATCCCCAGGCGGGCTTGATTCTCGATAACGCCGGTAACCTTTATGGCACGACTAGCGGAGGCGGGGCATATAACGAAGGCACCGTTTTTGAGCTGATGCGCAGAGCGGGCGGACACTGGACAGAGAGGATTCTGCATAGTTTCAAAGGCGGCGCGGACGGGTCCCATCCTTCGGCGAACCTGATCTTCGATGCCGGCGGCAATCTCTACGGCACGACTTATGCAGGCGGAGTTCACGCCTCCGGTACAGTATTCGAGTTGACGCCCGATGCAACTACCGGCTGGACCGAGAAACTACTGTATGCGTTCGGAAGCCACAGCGGGGACGGGACGTCTCCTTCCGCTGGCTTGACGCTGGATGGCTCCGGCAATCTCTACGGCACGACGTATCAAGGCGGAACCGATTCCTCGGGCACGGTATTCGAGCTGATACCGAAAGTGGGCGGCGGCTGGAGCGAGAAGGTGTTGCACAGCTTTGGCCAAGGCAAGGACGGATCTTCGCCCTACGCTAGCCTGATTATCGATGCCGCCGGGAATCTCTACGGTACCGCTTTCTATGGTGGCGCTGACGGCTTCGGTACAGTATTTGAGTTGACTCCCAAAGCAGGCGGAAAATGGGTGGAGAAAGTGCTGCACAGCTTCAACGGGAAAGACGGGAAAAATCCCTCCGCCAGCATAGTCTTCGACGCTTCAGGCAATCTGTATGGTCCAACGGAAGACACAATATTCGAGTTGATGCCGAAAACGGGCGGCGGCTGGACGGAAAAGGTGCTGCATAACTCAGGTACGGAGACCAACCTGATCTTCGGTCATGGCGGCACCCTCTGCGGCACAACCCCCTACGGGGGCACTACTGACAATGGGACGCTGTTCGAGTTGACCCGCAAAGCAGATGGGAAATGGACATATTTAGTTCTGTATTCATTCATCGGCAGCGTCGACGGGGCCAATCCCTTCGCCGGCTTAGCTATTGATGCCTCAGGCAATATGTACGGCACAACCTACGAGGGCGGCGGCGACCTCCTAGGTACCGTCTTTGAGTTCACGCCTTAGTTTCTTAGCCGAGACCGGTAATTATTGCAGCGGCGAAGAGCTCTCGATGGAATCAGTGTCAGCCGGAACATCGATCGGAATCTTCGCCGGCTGCTTTTTCTTGTGAGTCGCATACGCGGGCTTCGGCAGGCTAAACGATCCCGCGCTGTAATGGCCTTTATTTTCTACGTCGTAATTCTTGGGCAGCTTCGGAATCCGCAGGCCTTCGCCGCCCAATTGCCGCAATTGCTGAAGAACAATCTCGGCCCGTCCGTCGTACTCTTTCACCGGACCGTGGACTTCGATCACCTGATTCTGCAACTGCCGCACATCCCCGATGCGTTTCATATCACGAGGAAAAACAACCACCGTGAACGGACACACCATGGAATCCTGGCAAAAATCGAAAAGCGTGACGCCGCGCCCGGCATGCTTCACCCGAAAGACTATGCCAGTGACGCATTGGTCCTCGCCGATGTGCTGCCGCGCTTCACCAATGGGAATGCAGTCCGCCGCAGCATACATCGCGGGCAAAACCAAAGCCAATAGGAGTTCGCAGAGAAGGGGCCGACCGAATCTGCCTCGAAGCTGGAACAGGAAAAGGGGCACAGAAACCTGCGAGAGCGCGAGCGTACGTAACGATTGTAGGGCGTGCGGTAGAAGTAAAGGAGGAATGGGCAGAGAAAAACGTCGGAGTTTCCCGAAACAGAAAAAGGCAGACACAGGGCCGGTCTCGGATAGGCCAGCCCATCGTCGCCATAGATAAAGAATGGAATCTCTTTAGTTAAACGACTTCACCGCGCTGGCTTCGTCATCTCGCACATCGAAGACGGTGTAGAGCTTGGTGATCTGCAGCAGGTCGTGAACTTTCTTGGTCAGGTTCAGCAGCTTAAGTTCGCCGCCCTGGTTGCGAACCGTGGTAAAGGCGCTGACCAGCTCGCCAATGCCCGAGCTGTCTATATAAGTTACGTCGCCAAGGTTTAGCAGAATCTTTTTCTGGCCTTTGGAAAGCAGCTCGCGCACCGTGTCCCGCAGAATCACGCTGCCTTCGCCGAGCGTGATACGGCCACTGCAATCCACGATGGTGACGCCATCAACCTGACGAGTACTGGTCTTCATGCTCACTGAGAAGCCTCCTTAACGTCCGCGGATGGTCCGTGAACGTGCTTTACGAGTTTAATTTCGGTGCCCGTCTGGGACGGAAGGATTTGCACCTCGTCCATGAACGAGCGAATTAAAAAAATTCCCCGTCCCGAAGTCTTCAAAAGATTCTCCGGAGCCAGCGGATCGGGAATCTTGGCCAGATCTAACCCTTTGCCCTGATCACGAATGGTGATGACCAGGTCGTTGCCGGTTCGTTCGAAATCGAGTTTAACCTTCTTTTCCGGATCATACGCGTTGCCATGCAGCACGGCATTCACTGCGGCCTCACGCACCGCCATTGAAATCTGCATAACTACATCTTCATCGAATCCGCTTTCCGCCGCGATGCGGCTGGCGGTTTGCTCGGCGCTATCGACGGTCTCCAGCGTCGAATCAAGCGTATAGGAGACCCGCAGTTCGGTCATGGCAAAATGTCTGTGAACCAGCCCCGCAAATCCAAAGCCGTGGGACCCGAAACATCGCACCCAAAAACTCCGCTCACCCGAGCCGGCCACGCCGCGCCTTCGCTTCGCGCGAGCCAAAAGCCCCCGATCAGCGGATTGGGTAGTTTGCCTTGCTGCTGTGGAAATGTCAACGCGCGGATTATACGCTCCGATTTCGCTCTCCTGCGATACGCCAACCTTGATTAGACACCGCGCCCGGCAAAAACAGGCAAAAGCCTTCTGGCTTCCTGCTCCGCAGTTGGGTATTCTCAGAGCGATGTCATCGCTGGCGCTTACCGAACTGCTGGGTCTCCCGGTCTTTGAGCCGACCGGAGGCCAGTGCGGGCGTGTGCGCGAACTGGCGGTTGCGCCTCAGGAGGATCGCGCTCGCATCGCCGTGTTAATCGTCCGCACCAAGGGCGGCGATCGGGTGATGCCATTTAGCGCCGTCAACTCGATCAATGGCGGCCTGCGCATTGACAGCTCAGTCTCAGCTTGGCCTATCGCCGACGGCTCCGAAGGTCTGTTTCTGCTGGCCCGCGATCTGCTCGACCAGCAGATCATCGACGTTCACGGACGCAAGGTCGTCCGCGTCAACGACGTCGAACTCTTTCAGGAGCCCGGCAACCGCCATCCCATGCTGCGAGTCGGCTCGGTGGATGTAGGCGCGCGCGGCGCGGTTCGCCGCCTGCTCAAGGGGATGGTTCCGATCGCGGCACTCCGATCTTTGCTGCGTCAGATTCCCGAGCGCCAGATTCCCTGGGATTTTGTCGACCTGATCGAAACCGATCCAGCCCGCCGCGTGAAGCTGAAAATCTCTCATGAACGCCTGGCCCGGCTCCATCCGGCGGATATTGCCGACATCGTAGAGGACCTTGCACCCGACGAGCGCGAAGCCGTGTTCGAGACCCTGGACGAAGAAGTTGCCGCCGAGGCCCTCGAAGAAGTCGACCCCAAGGTGCAAAAGGCAATTGTCGAGTCGCTCGATTCCGACCGCGCCGCCGACATCGTCGAAGAGATGGATCCCGACGCTGCCGCCGACCTCCTGGCCGATCTGCCCGCTGAGACTTCCGCCGACATCCTGCAGGAAATGGCTCCCGAAGAGCGCAAGGAGATGGTCGAACTCCTCGAGCACAAGGAGAACACCGCCGCCGGCCGCATGAACACCGATTATCTCGCGGTCGGCGTCAGCGCCACGGCTAAGGATGCGATCGATACTTTGCGCAGCTTCGAAGGCGGAATCGAAACCGTGAGTACCATTTATCTGGTCGATTCCCACGGCACCCTGGCCGGTGCCGTGCCCCTGGCCAAACTTGTGCTGGCGTCGCCGGAAACGGCAATGCTTTCTCTTACACGGGAGCCGCTGATCTCGTGCCACGAGGAAGCGAAAGAGCACGAGTTTGCCGAACTCTTCGACAAATACAATCTGCTGACCCTCCCCGTGATCGACGATCACAGCAAGCTGGCCGGAGTCATCACCTCCGACGACGTAATCAGCATCCTCCGCGCCAAGCTGTAGATACCGCAATGCTGGGAAGCTTGGAGCCTGATGGTCCCGCACGCGGTGGCCGCGGCTGGCGAATCGGGGTGGGTGCGGGACCGCGCCTGTGGCCGGGATACGTTACACCGCGGTTCTGGTGACGAATCGCCGGTGCTCATCGTTCCAGGATTTCTTTGTATGCATTTAGCGCAACTTTCTTGGGTTGGCTGGGCAGCATGAGATCGCCGCTTTCGGTCGTGTTGCCGGTGATTCCGACCTGTCCGAGATGGACCATCCCTTTACCGAAGTCGGCGTACACGGGAAGCAGCATGGCAAAGTGCTCGTCAACGTCGCTTTGCCTGATTGTCATATGCAGTTTCACTTTGCCACCGGCCGCAGGCGTGAGCTGATATTCGAAGTGGTATCGCGGCACTTGGGTGCCATAAACCCACTCATCGAAAAACCAGTCCAGACGACCATTTTTCCCCAGGTCCATCAAACTGGTCATATGTTTTTCCGCGATCGCCTTGAAGGACTCCGTGGTGGCCGCGTTCTCGCGATGGCTCTCCACAAAATCGTGCATCATAGCGATGAACGGCTTGTCCTTGTCTTGCGGGCTGTACATCATCGAACGCAACATCTGCAACACGTACGCGCCCTTGGGATAGGTTACATTTTGATAAGCATTTTCGGTGCGCGGAGAAATCAGTCGCAGTCCCATCCACAGCGGACCAGCGTCGTTGGGAGCTATACCGAAATTGTTTTTCTCGAGGATGCGCCGGCGAAGGCGATCCCAAAATTCGATGTAGTCTTTTCGCCAGTCCCCAGCGACGCCCTGCTGCAAAAACAGCCCGGCGGAAAACTCGGCGAAGCCTTCCGACAGCCACAGATCGTGATAGGACGCCCAGCCCACCGTATGACCCCACCACTGGTGGGCGACTTCATGCGGCGTCACTTCCTGCACGAATCCGGTGAACTTGTCGCTAATCGATCCGAAGAGCAACCATCGTTGAGTCGAATCCGTGTAGGCGGAGATGGGGAGGTAAACCAAGTTTGGCCAGGATTGCCCAAAATTAAAATCGGGCTGCTCGGTGATGTAGATTTCGTCGTAGGGACTCTTCCCGAAGTAAAAGCTGCATAACTGCAACTGCGAGCGCGTCTGCTCGAGAGCATATTTCGTCATTCTGCCGGGCGCCATGGATTGCAGCGCGGGATATCTGCGCAGATTGTCGGGCAACTCACTCAGGTAGTAGCCCGAGATCTTGTAGCCGGTTATCTCGTCGGGCAGATCGAGCCGTTTGTATTCCCCGTAATTAAACCCGGCCACAGCCACTGGATGCGGGGTTATCCAATGGCTGACCGCGAGGTCGTGGTCGATCGACTCCCCCTTCAGTTCTCCGACGCTCACGACTTTGTATCGCCGTGGAACCTCGAAGGTAAGGTCATAGAGAGCTCGCTCGCCAAATCCATTTAGATTCGGATACCAGGAGGTGCGGGCGCCGACGTAGAAACTTCCCTCTCCCGCTTGTTCCAATACTTTATCGCCGGCGTATTCGACATTGATGGATTGCTCCTTGCCGAGTGGCGGCGCCTGGGGGAGTATGGCGTAAAACGAGCCGTCTTCTTTGCGGCTCTCCTGGACGAAGTAAAGATCACGGCCCTGTTCGTCGGTGACCCGCGAGACCCGGAGATTGGGCAACAATCCGAACTTCATGACCCTCTCGCCTGCGACCAGAGACTCGAAGCTAATCGTAGCCGTGCTGAATAAATGTTCGTTCCGGGCAATAACGGTTTCGATCTTGTAGTGGTGCGTAGCAAACAACCGGCGTTCCTGACGGGAGTCCGCGGAGTGATTGGCGTATTCAGACTTTAAGTGGGCCAAGTACCAGACGCCATCTTCCAAGCCTTCGGGATCGAAGTTGATCAAGCCGACTTCCTCAGGCGAATCGAGTTGCGGCAGCGCTCCTACTCGAAGCCTCACGAAGAAACGGAGATCTTTGTGCTTCTTGCCGCGGAGGTAGGCGTTGAAGAATTCCGGATGCGAGGGATTGTAGACGGAAGCCAAAAGGTCGGCGTCCACGTTGTCCATCGTTTCGCCCTGCAGCACAGACTGCGTGAAGCTCAAAACCGGATCACGGCGCTGGCGCATTCGCTCTTTCCAGTGGCCGAAGACAGCCAACGCCTCCGAGGGCGTTTCGACTTGAGCCCCCAGGCCGGGAAAGAATCTTAAGCGCGCTTGTCCAGTGAATCGGAAAACTACCTCGGTGAAGTCTTCGTTGACCTCCGGCGCGCCGATGCGTCGGCTTAATTCGCGTTCGTCAAGAGGAGTTACAGGTTTTAGTTTGAAATGGCCTTCGCCGATGAAGATCGCTCCGGTCGAGACTCCATTCACGGGATTCAGGAATACGAGTATTCCCTTCTGAAACTGGAAAGTTGAGGCGTCCCAAATCAAGGTGAAATTGTCGAAGCGAAACGCCTGGCCCAGCCCAACATCGCGGAGTTGCCGGTAGATCGGATCGGTATTGGCAAACGCTTGCCCCTTTCCCGCAACCGTCACGCTCACCTGCTGTTTGGCAATGGCCAGCGTGAGCTGCAATTGGACGGACCCCTGCAGATCTACGGTCTTTTCCAGGAGCTCAAAACCCTCCCGAGATACTCGGACCGTGTAGGTTCCCTTTTTCAGGTCGGGAGAAGCAAATTTGCCCAGCCCATCCGACGAAAGCACAATCGGCTGTGCGAGGTCCTTACCCGCGATCTCGATCCGTGCCCCCGCAATGACCGCGCCCGATGGATCCTGGACAGTTCCCGAAATCGTTTCTGACCGAAGCCATGTGGGGCTGCTCAACCAGATCAGAAATAACGCTGCTCGCGGCAAAGAAGAAAAAGAAGAAAAAGACCATCGGCGAGATGCTGAACCACAATTCATGACTCGGCAATATACCAGCATTTGGACTTGTGCCCGCAGAGTTTGCACTAGATCGCGCCACAACTGACGTAACTCATCTCCCTAAACGCGCAGATTGGCTACCGAGGAAACAACTATTCGCGGTATGCTGTGTTTGTTCTGCCTAAGCTCGATGCCGCGAAGGGCGCGGGATTCAGAGCAAAAACCAACTACAAGAATCAGAGATAAATGCCATGACAAGCCTCCTGAAACTGACTTTCCTAAGCACAATCTTGCTTGCCTTAATGTTGCCCGCAGTCGCACAGACCTCCACTGCGGGGCCGGCTGGCGATGCCTCAGCTCAGACTGCTGCAGCCGATCCTCAGGAGACCGCGAACAAGTCCGGCGAGAGCCAGCACGATCTCACACCCGGACAATGGAAGGGCCGGCTGATTGTGGGCCCACTTAACCTCAATTGCATTAATAAGCCCTGCTCGGCGGCCAGCGTAACCGCAACCGCCCGCGGGAGTGGTGTAAACGGCCCGTTAACTGCCCAGACCGGAATGACGATAAATATGTCCAAAGACAATTGGTGGACGGGCGGGAAGGTGGGTGAGGTTGACGGCCTGGGCATCCTGGTGCGGCAGAACGGTCCGCACTCAGATTCGTCAGGAATTCTGGTCAACGTTCAGAATCAGGGCCACGGGTTTCTCTCCGCCACGGAATTTGCTTCGTCGATTGTGGATCCCGTCAAAAACGTTCTTACCTACGGCATCGACGTGCAGGAAGGTGTGCTGGACCATTTGAACGGAGACTACATCGGCGCCGTTTATACGGCGGACTACGGCGCCCTCGCCACCGGCATTCAAATCCAAAACAGTAGCCCGAGCGCATCATGGCAATACGCTATTAAGTATTTGAAGAATGGAGATGCAATATTTTCCGTGGACGGCTTAGGCAACATCGTCGGATCCAGCCTTTATCTTGGAGGCGTTGCACTGAATGGCGATACAACCAATGGCTCGGGGGATATCGGTAACCTTGCCAACAATTCAGCCACGCCGTATCTAGACCTGAACGGCTTTGGGACGCAGAACAATGTGAGAATGATCAACGACGCCAACGGTCAGTTGACCATTAACACCGGAACCGGCGGTAATCTTCAAGTCAATGCGAACGGCATTTTTACGGCTGAAAGTTTTCATGTAAATCTGGCCACACCGCCGAGTTCGTCGGCGCCCTGCGTGGCTGGGCAGATTGGCGCGGATGCGAATTATATCTACATTTGCGTTGCCACCAATCACTGGAAGCGTTCCGCTCTCAGTTCGTTTTAGTGGCGGGTGCCACTCAACCAGGCACCGTCGCACCAGCAAGAACTTTCATCCGGAGCCTCGATGGCCTTGTGTTTGTCGGCTCCGGAAGGTTGGCCCATCCAACCCTCGCGTCGCAGGTTATTGATCAATGTTAGTCTGCATGGATGGACCAACTGTTAGATCTGGCAGTGAAAGCCCACGGCGGCCTTGAGCGTTGGAACAAAGTGAAGTGTGTGAAAGTTGCCGCATCGATTACTGGAGCGATCTGGTTTGTCAAGAGTAAGGGTGACGCTCTCAAAGACGTCGTCATGACGATCGAGACAAACAAAGAGCGCCTAACCATGGATTTTCCCGGCCAGGACAAGCGCTCCGTATTCGAGCCAACCCGTATCGTGATGGAAAAGATGGATGGGACACGAGTTGATGCGCGCGACGATCCCGAAAAGTCCTTTGCTGGTCATCAACTGTCCACGCCATGGGACGACATTCACGTGGCCTACTTCAGTGGCGAAGCCTTGTGGACCTATCTCAACACTCCGTTTCTTTATACCCATGACGGTTTCGCCACCGAGGAGATCTCCTCGATTCAGGTCGATGGCGAAATTTGGCGGCGATTGAAGGTGACCTTTCCGGATAGCGTGAAAAGTCACACTCGCGAACAGATCTCGTGCTTTGGCCCCGATGGATTGCTGCGCCGGCACGACTACACGGTCGACATTCTCGGCGGAGCCACGGGCCTCAACTACGCCTCGGATTACCGTGATGTCGACGGCATTATTGTGCCGATGAAGCGCAGGGTTTATGCGTATGAGGGGAACTATCAGCTTGTGAAAGAACCCCTCCTCGTTGCGATCGACATGGGCGAGATCACTCTTGCTTATGCTTAGTGCCTTATCAGAATCCTCAGCGGAGGAATCGCACAGCGAACGATTCCGCGGTCGAAAGACCTTGTGTTGCTGATTCGGCCAAAATGTCAGGAAATTCTCACGTATGACTTTTTCGCCTGTTCAGATTTCACTTCTCCATTTATTCTGTCTGATCGTTTGACAATTTCTCAACGTATGTCTGCGAATTGGACGCATGAAATTCCTGAAACGCTGGAAGACCCGGATCATCCTGTTCTTCGCCGTAGTTGGTCCGGGTTTTATCACCGCGAACGTCGACAACGATGCCAACGGCATCTACACCTACTCCGCTGCCGGGGCGCAGTTCGGACATCTGCTGCTGTGGACGTTGATTCCGATTACGTTAGCTCTGATCGTAGTTCAAGAGATCTGTGCCCGCATGGGAGCCGTTACCGGCAAGGGCCTTAGCGACCTCAT
>Ga0070733_10002407_pt1 | contig 13356 bp, 11 predicted proteins | sample Coa_R1_9_FD_66450 | JGI IMG/M metagenome (GOLD analysis project Ga0070733, IMG submission 66450) | Surface soil microbial communities from Centralia Pennsylvania, which are recovering from an underground coalmine fire - Coalmine... | ecosystem: Environmental > Terrestrial > Soil > Unclassified ... | reverse complement strand
CGCCCCCGACGTCGCGCCGACCACGGTTTCGGCGACAAAGGCGATGACCTCATCTGACCCGAGTTCGAGGATCTTGTCTTCGAGCTGCTGTGCGGCGCGCGCGGCGTAATCGGCGTCGCTTTCGCCGGCCTCTCGCCAGCGATAGGCGTAGCAGGGATCGATATGGTGGGTTTCAATCAGAAGCGGCTTGAATTGCGCGCGGCGCCATTCGTTGCCGCCGGTCGCAAGCGCGCCCAGCGTGTTACCGTGGTAGCTCTGGCGCCGCGCGATGATGTGCCGCCGTTGCGGTTCGCCTTTCTCGACGAAATACTGCCGCGCCATTTTCAGCGCGGCCTCGATCGCTTCCGATCCGCCGCTGACGAGATAGACATGGTCGATTCCTGCCGGCGCGGTTTCGACCAGACGGTCGGCGAGTTGCTCAGCCGCTTCCGTGGTGAAAAAGCCGGTATGGGCGTAGGCGAGCTTATCGAGCTGCTTGTGAAGCGCCGCGATCACGTCGGGATGACCGTGGCCGAGGCAGGATACCGCGGCGCCGCCAGACGCATCGATGTAAGTCTTGCCGTTCTGGTCGAACAGTTCGATGCCCTTGCCGCCGACGGCGACCGGCATTTTGGCATTGGCGGCGCGATGAAGAATATGGGTCATGACGACTTCTTGTTGTTCCTGTTGTTGTTCCTGGATTTGAGATGGGTGTTGAGCGCGGCGAAATGGCCCTCCAGGTGCCGAAGTGAGGCCAGTGCGGCGTCCCCGCTACGGCCGGCAATGATCGCACCTAAAACTTCGGCGACGGCAAAGGCCGGCGACATCGCGTGAAAGAAAGACGCACTTTCGGTCGAGACGATCACGGTGTGCTGCGCGATCTGCGCCAGCGGCGAGACCTCGCTGTCGGTGATCGCGACGACCGCGATGCCTTGTGCGACCGCATATTCGGCGAGTTCGACAGTCAAACGCGGATAGGGCAATACACCTGCGACCAGCAGTACGTCCTTGTTGGTCGCGCGCGCCAGCGCATCCGAACCCGTGGCGCCGATCCCGTCGATATAGACCGAGCGGTCGCCGACCAACGTGAGAACATAATGAAGATGCCAGGCGATCGAATGGCTCGACCGTAGCCCCAGGCAATAAATCCGGCGTGCCGACGCCAGCGCCCTGGCGGCATCGACAATCCGATCGAGACCCGCAGGCGTCGCCAATTGCTGAATCTGGTGGCTGATCGAGGTCAGTATGTCCGCGGCCAGCGCCTTGTCGCCCTTCAATTTTTGGCTAAGGACCTGCACGCCAGCCTTGCTGGCAAAACCGAGGTCGCCGTCGCGCACGGCGGCGGCATAGAGCTCGCGCACGCCGTCATAGCCGTCCATGCCGAGACGCTTCGCCAATCGCGTCATGGTCGCAGGCTGCACGCCGGCCTGACGCGCCTGCTCGCGCATCGACAGCAGCGCGACGTCGCGCGGGCGATCGAGCACATAGCGCGCGCCTGCCTGCAATTGCTCGGGCATCTCGTCGAACGTCTCGATGATGCGTTCGGTCAGCGGGCCACGGTCCATGGCCCGATCCTAGGCCGCGACCGGGCGTTTTTGCAACAATTGTTTCAAAAACGGTAGCTTCAATTCAATTGAATCGATTGCCTCACATAAGGCTTCGGCCCGGCGCCTTCCCGACGCGGCACGGCACGATCAGGAAAAAGGCAGCAATTTTAGAAAAGCTTGAGGAAGTGCTGTGGTTTACGGTTGCGCATGTCAGGACTGAGCCCGGCGCGCACCGAAACTTGACCTGAATCAAGGCTTTCGGTCGTGAACCGTTGTTCGAATACGGCTCGACACGGATTATAGAAACCCTCTAAAAAGGGGTGCGCTCTTTTTCGGCATCACGCCCAGTTCCAGGTTCCGCGATGGATTACAGCCAGTTTTTCCGCACCGCCCTCTCCCGCCTCCATGACGAACGACGGTATCGGGTTTTTGCCGATCTGGAACGCGTCGCCGGCCGCTTCCCTCACGCGGTGTGGCATTCGCCGAAAGGCACGCGCAACGTCGTCATCTGGTGCTCCAACGATTATCTCGGCATGGGCCAGCATCCGAAAGTGGTCGGCGCGATGGTCGAGACCGCAACCCGCGTTGGCACTGGCGCCGGCGGTACCCGCAACATCGCAGGCACCCATCATCCGCTGGTGCAGCTCGAGCACGAGCTCGCTGACCTGCATGGCAAGGAAGCAGCACTGCTCTTCACCTCGGGCTATGTCTCCAACCAAACCGGCATTGCCACTATCGTCAAGCTCATTCCGAATTGCTTGATCCTGTCGGATGCGCTCAACCACAATTCGATGATCGAAGGCATTCGCCAGGGCGGCTGCGAGCGGCAGATCTTCCGCCACAGCGACATGGCGCATCTGGAAGAATTGCTGCGCGCCGCCGGGCCGGACCGGCCGAAGCTGATCGCCTGCGAAAGCCTCTATTCGATGGACGGCGATATCGCGCCGCTTTCGAAAATCTGCGATCTCGCCGAGAAATACGGCGCGATGACCTATGTCGACGAAGTACACGCAGTCGGCATGTACGGCCCGCGCGGCGGCGGCATCGCCGAGCGCGACGGCGTCATGCATCGCATCGACATTCTGGAAGGCACGCTTGCCAAGGCCTTCGGCTGTCTCGGCGGCTATATCGCCGGCACCTCGGAAATGGTGGACGCGGTACGCTCCTACGCGCCCGGCTTCATCTTCACCACCGCACTGCCGCCGGCGATCTGCTCGGCCGCAACGGCGGCGATCCGGCATCTGAAATCCTCGACCTGGGAGCGCGAACGCCACCAGGAGCGCGCGGCGCGGACCAAGGCGATCCTGACCGGCGCGGGTCTGCCTGTGATGTCGAGCGACACCCATATCGTGCCGCTGTTCGTCGGCGACCCCGAAAAGTGCAAGCAGGCGTCCGATCTGCTGCTGGAAGAGCATGGCATCTACATCCAGCCGATCAACTATCCGACGGTCGCCAAAGGCACCGAGCGCCTGCGGATCACGCCCTCGCCCTATCACGAGGACGGGCTGATCGACCAACTGGCCGAGGCCCTGTTGCAGGTCTGGGAACAACTCGGCCTGCCGCTGAAGGAAAAGTCGCTGGCGGCGGAATAACGTTAATCCGTCGATCGCAGGTCTTTTCCCGATCCGCGGCCGCCGCGCACGGTGCTTTGCCGGCCCATTCCGTCTATAGTTGCTCCCTAAAGCTTATTATTTGCGCATGATCTTTTCGGATCGTGCCTTAGGGAGTAAGCAGCGATGCTGCACGACTGGGGCGTGATCGCAGCCGCCTTCGGCTACATCGGCTTCCTGTTTTTCGTCGCGAGCTATGGTAACCGCCTGTCGCCGACGCAGCGCGGCCGCGCCAGCGGATTGATCTATCCGCTGTCGCTGGCGATCTACTGCACCTCCTGGACTTTCTTCGGCTCGGTCGGTTTTGCCACCCGCACCAGCGTCGACTTTCTGGCGATCTATGTCGGCCCGATCCTGATGATCGGCCTCTGCACGCCGTTACTCCGCCGGGTTATCAAGCTCGCCAAGTCGCAAAACATCACGTCGATCGCTGATTTCATCGCCGCGCGTTACGGCAAGAGCCAGGCGGTGGCCGCGACCGTGGCGCTGATCGCCATCATCGGCTCGGTGCCCTACATCGCACTCCAGCTTAAAGCGGTCGCCTCTTCGCTTGAAACCATCCTGATCGACGAACAGGCCATCGCCTCGATCCCGCTGGTCGGCGATATCGCGCTGATCGCGACGCTGGCGATGGCGGCGTTTGCGGTGCTGTTCGGAACCCGTCAGACCGATGCGACCGAACACCAGCACGGGCTGATGCTGGCTATCGCAACCGAATCCATCGTCAAACTCGTCGCCTTCATCGCCGCGGGCGCTTTCGTCACGTTCTGGATGTTCTCGCCGCACGAACTGATCGAACGCGCGATGAAAACCCCGGAAGCCGAGCGCGCGCTCGAATACGTGCCGTCGGCCGGCAATTTCCTGACCATGACGTTGTTGTCGTTCTGCGCGATCATGCTATTGCCGCGCCAATTCCATGTCAGCGTAGTCGAGAACTCCACGCCGTCGGAAGTCAGCCGCGCGCGCTGGCTGTTTCCGCTTTATCTGGTGGCGATCAACCTGTTTGTGATTCCGATCGCGCTTGCCGGACTCATCACCTTTCCGTTCGGCGCGGTGGACTCGGATATGTACGTGCTGGCGCTGCCGGTGGAGGGAGATGCGCCATTGCTCAGCGTCGCCGTCTTCGTCGGCGGCCTGTCGGCGGCCACCGCAATGGTGATTGTGGAATGCGTCGCACTCTCCGTCATGGTCTCGAACGACATCATCATGCCGCTGGTGTTGCAGCGACGCCGCGAGACCGGCGACGGGCAACAGGATTTCGGCCGCTTCCTCTTGGGCACGCGCCGCTTTGCGATCTTCGCCATCATGGCGATGGCCTATTTCTATTATCGCGCGCTGGGCGAGGCCCAGCTGGCTGCGATCGGGCTATTGTCCTTTGCGGCGATTGCGCAGCTCGCGCCGGCCTTTTTCGGCGGGCTGTTCTGGCAGCGCGCGACCGCGCGGGGCGCCATGGGGGGAATGCTGGTCGGCTTTGCGATGTGGGGCTATACGCTGTTCCTGCCGAGCTTCCTGGATGGCACACCGGCCGGCTTGCAATTCCTGCACAACGGTCCGTTCGGGATCGAGGGGCTGCGGCCGCAGGCGCTGTTCGGGTCCGATCTGTCCCAGCTCATGCACGGCGTGCTGTGGTCGCTCTCGCTCAACATCCTGACCTATGTGCTGCTGTCGCTCTCGCGTCAGCCGTCCTCGATCGAGCGGATGCAGGCGGACCTGTTCGCGCCCAGCGTGTTGACCCCGATGACGCCGACCTTCCGCCGCTGGCGGACCACGGTGACCGTGCAGGACATCCAGAGCACGGTGGCGCAGTATCTGGGGCCCGACCGCGCACGGGATTCCTTCGAAGCCTTTGCGGCTTCGCGCAACATTCGATTGACGGCGAATGCCCCTGCCGACTTCGAACTGCTACAGCACGCCGAACATCTGATCGCATCATCGATCGGGGCGGCCTCCTCGCGCCTGGTGATGTCGCTGTTGTTGCGCAAGCGCACGGTCTCCGCCAAGGCGGCGCTCAAGCTGCTCGACGACTCCCACGCCGCGTTGCACTTCAATCGCGAAATATTGCAGACCGCACTCAACCATGTGCGGCAGGGCATTGCCGTGTTCGATGCCGACCTGCAATTGATCTGCTCCAACCGCCAGTTCGGCGACATCCTCGGGCTCGCCCCGCACCTTGTGCAGATCGGGATTCCCTTGCGGGAAATCCTCGAATTCATGACGGCGGTCACGCCTTCCGAGTTCGGCGACAAGGACGCATTGGTGGAGCGGCGATTGAAAGCCTACACGGCCGAGGGCGAGCCATATCTCGAGCGTCTGCCGGACCGGCATATGGTGATCGAGGTGCGCGCCAACCGGATGCCGGGCGGTGGTCTCGTCATCACGTTCTCCGACGTCACGCCGTCCTTTGAGGCCGCCGAGGCGCTGGAGCGCGCCAACGCCACCCTCGAAAAGCGCGTCCGCGATCGCACCGAGGAACTGACGCGGCTGAACTCGGAACTGGCGCTGGCGAAAAGCACCGCCGAGGACGCCAACATCTCCAAGACCCGTTTCCTGGCCGCCGCCAGCCACGACATCCTTCAGCCGCTGAATGCGGCGCGCCTTTATGTGACAAGCCTCGTCGAACGCCAGAGCGGCGGCGAGGATTCCAGGCTCGTCGAGAACATCGACGATTCGCTCGAGGCCATCGAAGAGATTCTCGGCGCGCTTCTGGATATCTCCCGGCTCGATGCCGGCGCCATGACGACGTCGACCACGAATTTCAAGATCGGCGACCTGATGCGCTCGCTGGAAATCGAATTTGCCCCGATCGCGCGCGCCAAGGGATTGAAGCTGACCTTCATGCCCTGCTCGTTGCCCGTGCGATCGGATCGCCTGTTGCTGCGGCGGCTGTTGCAGAACCTGATTTCCAACGCGATCAAATATACCCCGCGCGGACGCGTGCTGATCGGCGGCCGCCGCCGCGGACAATCCTTGCAGATCGGCATTTACGACACCGGCGTCGGCATTCCCGTTCAAAAGCGCGGCGAGATCTTCAAGGAGTTTCACCGGCTGGAACAGGGCGCGCGGATCGCGCGCGGCCTGGGACTTGGCCTGTCGATCGTCGAACGGCTCGCCCGCGTGCTCGGTCACGGCATTGCGCTCGATTCCATTGCCAGCGGCGGCTCGTTTTTTTCGGTGACCGTGCCGACCGCGAAAGCCATCAACCACACCGCCGCGGTCACCAGCGCCACACCGCTGTCGCGAACGCCGATGTCGGGCGCCTTGATCGCCTGCATCGAAAACGATGCCGCGATCCTGGATGGCATGAAGACACTTCTGAAAGGTTGGGACGCCGAAGTGATCGCGGTGGCCGATCCGGAATCCGCCATCGAGGCGATCGAAGCCGCCGGCAAGCCGGTCACGGGCCTGTTGGTCGATTACCACCTCGACCGCGGCAACGGCATTGCCGCGATCCGCGATATCAGGAAGAAATTCGGCGAGGCGACCCCGGCCATCCTCATCACCGCCGACCGCAGCCCGCATGTCCGCGCCGCGGCGCGCGAGGAAAATATCGCGGTTTTGAACAAGCCGGTAAAGCCGGCCTCGTTGCGCGCGCTGGTTGGACAGTGGCGTATCCAGCAGATGGTCGCCGCGGAGTAATCCTGGGCTTGCGGCGTCGTGCTTACTATGGCGAGGACGCGCCTTGGCGCCACTGGCCGCCGGAGATTTTTGCGGCCGCAATCACGGCTTGCGTCCGGCTTTCGACGCCGAGCTTTTGCAGGATCGCCGAGACATGGGCCTTGATGGTCGCTTCCGAGACGCCGAGCTCATAGGCGATCTGCTTGTTGAGCAGGCCTTCCGAAAGCATCATCAGGACCCGTACCTGCTGCGGCGTCAGCGTCACCAGCCGATCGCGCAGGCGCGCCAGTTCCGGATCGGTGGCCGACGACAGGTCGGTATCCGCCGGCACCCAGACATCGCCATCGAGCACTTTCATGATCGCGTCGCGCAGTGTCTCGACGCCAAATCGCTTCGGGATGAAGCCGGAGGCGCCGAAATCAAGCGACTGGCGGATGGTACCGCCATCGTCGCTGGCGGAGACGATCACGACCGGAATCGCCGGAAATTGCGCCCGCAGGTAAATCAAGCCGGAGAAGCCGGAGATGCCCGGCATCGTGAGGTCGAGCAAGACCAGATCGACGTCGGAATCCCGATCGAGCAAGGCAGTCAGTTCCTCAAAACTGCCGGCCTCGTCGATTTTTGCCGACGTCACGACACTCGCCACCGCCTGACGCAAAGCGTCGCGGAACAGCGGATGGTCGTCGGCAATCACAAGATGGGTGGCAGTCATCAATGGCTTGCAATGGGTTACGGTGGGGCAATGCCGGTGTAGCCGTTTTACTTTTCGATTGTCCTGCGGCCTGTGACCGCACGCAAGGGCACCACGTCCGCCATGCGAAATAGCGGTTAATTCCGTCACTTGTGCACCGCAGCAGCGATCCCGGAGGCCGACCCGCGCAGCACGATGTCCATCCTTTCACAGATGCGCCTTCCCCAGCGGGCCGAAAGTCGTACTGGGCGAGGTTTCACGACGATGTTACCGTTCGCGCAACCTCGTGGCCTGGTTCGGACGGCGCATGAGGACGAGCCAGCAACATGATTTCGGGGAGTGCAAACAATGGCAATGGCAGCAACAGCGGGTGACGTCCGCAGCGGCGGAATGACGAAAGACGAACGCTTCGTCATTCTCGCTTCGTCGCTCGGTACCGTCTTCGAGTGGTACGACTTCTATCTTTACGGATCGCTAGCCAGCATCATCGGTGCGCAATTCTTCTCGGCCTATCCGCCGGCGACCCGCGATATTTTCGCGCTGCTCGCCTTTGCCGCCGGCTTCCTGGTCCGCCCGTTCGGCGCCATCGTTTTCGGGCGCGTCGGCGACATTGTCGGACGCAAATACACCTTCCTCGTCACCATCCTGATCATGGGTTTGTCAACCTTCATCGTCGGCCTGCTGCCGAACGCAGCAACCATCGGCTTTGCTGCACCGGTCATTCTGATCGGCTTGCGTCTGGCCCAGGGCCTGGCGCTTGGTGGTGAGTATGGCGGAGCCGCGACCTATGTGGCCGAACACGCTCCCCCCGGTAAACGCGGCTACTACACCTCGTTCATCCAGACTACCGCGACGCTTGGCTTGTTTCTGTCGTTGCTGGTGATTCTGTTCACCCGCACCGCGATTGGCGAGGCCGACTTCGCGACCTGGGGCTGGCGAATTCCCTTCCTTGTGTCGGTCGTTCTCCTGGGTGTCTCGGTATGGATCCGGCTGCGTCTGAATGAGTCGCCTATTTTTCAGCAGATGAAGGACGAGGGTAAGTCCTCGAAGGCCCCGCTCACCGAAGCCTTCGCCAACTGGGGCAATGCCAAGATCGTCATCCTGGCGCTGGTCGGCGCCACCATGGGCCAGGGCGTGGTCTGGTACACGGGCCAGTTCTACGCGCTGTTCTTCCTGCAATCGATCCTGAAAGTCGACGGCTATACCGCGAATCTTCTGATCGCCTGGTCGCTGTTGTTCGGCACCGGTTTCTTCATCGTGTTCGGCGCGTTGTCGGACAGGATCGGCCGCAAACCGATCATCATGGCGGGCTGCCTGATTGCGGCGCTGACCTTCTTCCCGATCTTCCGGATGATCACCACCAACGCCAACCCGGCGCTGGAAAAGGCCATCGAGGCGACCAAGGTCGAAGTCGTCGCCGATCCCGCAGGTTGCGGCGATCTGTTCAACCCGGTCGGCACCCGCGTGTTCTCCGCGCCGTGCGATACCGCCCGCGACTTCCTCGCCAAGTCTTCGGTCAAATATTCGACCGTGCCCGGCCCGGCAGGTTCTGGCGTGAAGGTGATGGTCAATGGCAAGGACGTGGCCTATCCCGATGCGAAGGTGGGTAATCCCGCCGTCGCTACCGCTGTGGGGGCGGCCGGCTATCCCAAGGCAGGCGATGCGGGCATCGTAAAGATGTCGAATCCGTTTGACATCTTCCGCCCGCAGGTCGCGGCGATCATCGGATTGCTGTTCGTCCTGGTGATCTTTGTCACCATGGTGTACGGGCCGATCGCGGCGCTGCTGGTCGAGCTGTTCCCGACCAAGATTCGCTACACCTCGATGTCGTTGCCCTACCACATCGGCAACGGCTGGTTTGGCGGGCTATTGCCAGCGACAGCCTTCGCGATTGTCGCCTCGACCGGCGATATCTATGCGGGACTTTGGTACCCGATCGTCTTCGCAACAATCACCGCAGTGGTCGGTTTCTTTTTCCTGCCAGAGACCAAGGACGTCGACATCAGACACGACTGACCTCGTCCGGCAAGCGACAAAGACCGGCCGCGAAGCAATCCGCGGCCGGTTTGTTTTGTGCCTGATTATTGATGCGAAGTCGCGCCGACAAACTGCACGACGATCTCGCGTTGATGCGGACGCCGTCGATGTTCGATCAGATAAATCGCCTGCCATGTTCCCAGCGTCAGCCTGCCCTTGAGAAGCGGGATTTGCAGCGAGGTCGCCGTCAGCATGGTCTTGATGTGGGCCGGCATGTCGTCAGGGCCTTCGGTGTCGTGGCTCCAGCCGGCATTCTCCGGCGCGAGATGATCGAGCGCGGTGGTCAGATCGGCGAGCACCGTGGGATCGGCATTCTCCTGAATCGTGAGCGAGGCCGAGGTGTGACGAATGAAGAGCGTCACCTGGCCTTCGACCGCGCGCGCTTCCTTGACGAATTGCACAACCTCAGCTGTGAGATCGAGAAAGCCGCGGCCCGACGTCTGGACCTTAAGCACAGACGATACGATCGAACCGGCGGAAACTGCCGACGGCGCGCTGCGGGCGATGGATGGAGATGCTGCCATGACCGGCTTCAAATCTTGCCGCTGACGTCTTTCTGCATCCGGTTGGCCATCTCGACCAGCCGTCGCCAGGCTTGTTCGAGGAATGACATCACCCGATCCATGTCGCGGTCGCTCGGCAACGGGATTTCGATCTTGCGTTCGCCCTCGGCAGCTTTGGGTTCGGCCTTTTTCAGCGAGTCCGATTTGGGCAGCGCCTCAGCGGTCTTGCCTTCGGCAGCCGGTGGGCGCGCGGCCAGTTCGGCCTTCAGCCCTTCCACTTCCGCCTTGGACTTTTCATTCTCACCCTGCAAACGGCCGATTTCCGCATCATACGCCGCGCGCTCATCGGGCACGGCATAGCAGGCCCAGCCGGCGCCGCCATTGTTGCAGGTCGAGACCGCGCCGGTGCGGGTATCCAGCCTGATCACGCCATCGGGGATCGGCGACAGCGCATAACGGCCGTTCTCGTTGTCGGCCATCGATTGAGCCACAGCGCCGCTTGTTCCGGCCAGCGCCGACATGAGAACAACGGCTGACGTCAGGTATGTCGCTCTGGTCATGGGCTGCTCCGCCTCAATGGCTGTCCGAGTTTTCCCGGCTGCGATCCGTGCCCACCCCTCAAACCTGCGAACGATAGGGCGCACGACCCGATTTCAATGCGTCCGCCAGCAATTCGATCCGATCCTGACCCCAGAATACTTCGCCGTCCAGCACATAGGCCGGCGATCCGAACACATCGACCGACAACGCATCCTGACGATTCTGTTCGTATTTCTGGCTGATCTCGTCGGTCCCCGACCGCTCCACCAGCGCTTGACCCGGAAGACCGCTAGCGTCGGCCAACCGAACCAGCGTCGCGGCATCCGCCAGATCGAGCTGGTCTTCCCAAACGCCTGCAAAGGCCCGTCGCAGGAACGGATCGGGATCGTGACCGGCCTCGATCGCCGCAATCACAAGACCATCGGCCAGCCGCGCATTCAAGGGCACATGCTTTGGCTGGAAATGAAAATTCAGCCCCCGCTTGTCGCGCCAGCGCTGCAATTCGAGCATGCGGTAACGCTGTCGCACCGGGTGACGCTTGACCAGCGGCAGCCCGCCGGTTTCAGAGAACAAATCGACCAGCACGACCGGCTTGTGGTTGACCTTGAGGCCGTAGGTCGCGACGACTTCCCGGAATAACTTGTGCCCGATATAGGCCCAGGGAGAGGAAAGCGAAAAGTAGTAGTCGATCTGACGCGGCATGAGGTCTCCCAGAGGCAGTTTTCGGAATTGAGTATAGATCGATCATCCCAACACGCCCTCGGTAGCGAATGTCAAATCCAGTCCGCAAGCCGGTGCAAGGAGGCCTCCAGCGCGGATTTTTTCGTAGTCCGGCAGCGATCTATTGCAGTGCGGCGACCACGCGATTCGGGCATCTCGGGATAAGGCGAATATGCAAGTAAGATCAAATAGATAAATAGCTGTGACGCAATCTTGACTTGATTTAACACGGTCAGTATGGTCCGCGCGGCTTATGAGGGGTGACGGGCGTCGTTTTCATTCTCCGCAATCGTTTCGGGTCTTAGCAAACATGGCGCAAGGCACGAATGACCGCGAAGATGAAAGCAAATCGTCCTCCGACGAGGCCGCGCTTTCCGCAAGGCTCGGAAGTCTGGAGCACCGGTTGTCCGAAGTTCGGGGCAGCCGAAACATCAGAACTGACCAATCCGAAGCAGGAAGTGGAGACGGCAGTGCCCGCGCTTCGGCGATGGCACTCGGTTTCCGCCTCTCGTCGGAATTGGTCGCCGGCGTTCTCGTCGGAGCACTGATGGGCTGGGGTTTCGACCGTCTGCTTTCGACGTCACCTTTCGGGCTCATCGTATTCGTGCTGCTCGGCTTCACAGCCGGCGTTCTGAACGTGATCCGCTCCGCAGGTGTTGCTCCGGGCAAGACAGGCCGTTAAGGAAGTGCCGGACGACGTGATTTGAAATGCCGGCGTGGCCGGCAACAGCCAGAGATGCCGCGCGGATGGTCGATCCGATCGAACAATTCCATATCGAGAAGCTCTTCACGATTGGCCATATCGGCAATCAGGAGATCGCCTTCACCAATTCCTCCGCCTACATGCTCGGAGCGGTGGCGCTGATTTCGCTGCTGATGCTCGGCTCGGGCCGCCGCCTGGTGCCAGGACGCATCCAGTCGGTCGCCGAAATCGCTTACGAATTCGTCGCCAACACCATTCGCTCGACGGCCGGCAAGGAAGGAATGAAGTTCTTTCCGCTGATCTTTTCGCTCTTCATGCTGATCGCCGTCTCCAACATCGTCGGCGTCATTCCCTACAATTTCACGATCGCAAGCCACATCATCGTCACGGCGGCGCTGGCATTTCTGGTGTTCTTCACCGTGCTGATCTACGGCTTCTACAAGAACGGCCTGAAATTCCTCAAGCTGTTCGTGCCGTCGGGCATCCCGATCTTCATCCTGCCGCTGGTCGTTTTCATCGAGATCTTCTCGTTCTTCCTGCGGCCGATCTCGCATTCGGTGCGTCTGTTTGCCAACATGCTGGCGGGCCACATTGCGCTCGCGGTGTTCGCAAGCTTCATTCCGCTGCTGGCGGGCCTCGGCATTGTCGGTTACTTCGGCGCCATTCTGCCGCTTGGCATGGTCATCGCGCTGACCGCGCTTGAGCTTCTGGTGGCCTTCCTTCAGGCCTACGTCTTCACCATCCTCACCTGCATCTACATCAACGATGCTATCCATCCGGGCCACTGATCGGCCCCTCTAGCCAAACCTCAAGAAGGAGTTCGTTTCATGGATCCGATTGCCGCGAAGTACATTGGTGCTGGTATTGCCTGCATCGGCATGGGTGGCGCCGGCGCCGGCGTGGGCATCATCTTCGGCAACTACCTTGCCGCTGCGGTGCGCAACCCGTCGGCCGCTCAGGGCCAGTTCGGCAACCTGATTTTCGGCTTCGCGGTGACCGAAGCGCTCGGCATCTTCTCGCTGCTGATCGCGCTGCTCTTGCTGTTCGCGCTCTGATCCATCGCCGATCCCGCCTCGCTTAAGAGGCGGGAATCGAAACTCGGTTAGCCGAACAGGAGAAGCCCATGGCTGAAAGTCATGGCGAGCCGAAGGGCGCCACCGCTCATACCGAGGCCGACGGCGGCCACAAGGCGCCGTTCCCGCCGTTCCAGAAAGACACCTTCGCCTCGCAGCTGGTGTCGCTGGTGATTGCGTTCGTCGCGCTGTATCTGATCGTCTCGAAAATTGCGCTGCCGCGCGTCGGCGGCGTGATCGACGAGCGCCAGAACACGATCGAAGGCGATCTGGCGGCCGCCCAGAAGCTGAAGGACGAATCGGACGGTGCGCTCAAGACCTATGAGAGCGAACTGGCC
>Ga0070733_10002406_pt1 | contig 13365 bp, 12 predicted proteins | sample Coa_R1_9_FD_66450 | JGI IMG/M metagenome (GOLD analysis project Ga0070733, IMG submission 66450) | Surface soil microbial communities from Centralia Pennsylvania, which are recovering from an underground coalmine fire - Coalmine... | ecosystem: Environmental > Terrestrial > Soil > Unclassified ... | reverse complement strand
GGCGGCGGTGGCGAAAATCGAGAAGGCGAAGGGCACCCATCGCGTGGTTGCGCCAGGCGACAAGATTCCGATCAAAGGGCTCGATGTCACGGTGGTCGCGGCGGCTGGAAAGACCATCCAGCGACCCATTGGGCAGGCTGGGATTCCCAATCCATATTGCGCCGGGCTCGCACCGCGCAAGGAAGGCGACGGGGATGAGAAGGGCGAGAACCCGCAAGCCGTGGGTGTGGTGATCGAACTCGGCAAGTTCCGCTTCGGCGACTTCAGCGACATCACGTGGAATAAAGAACTGGCGCTGCTGTGTCCCGAAAACAAAGCGGGCAAGCTGGACCTGTACTTGACGACGCATCACGGGGCGGAATCGTCGAAGGCAATTTGGGGGCTGGCGCCGCGCGTGGCCATCATGAACAACGGCCCAACGAAAGGCGGCGACCCCGCGGGCTGGAAGGTTGTTAGAGCGTTCCCGGGTCTGGAGGATCTGTGGCAACTTCACTTCGCCATCGCGGGCGGCTCGGATACGAACGTGGCTGATTCCTTTATCGCCAATCCCGCCGAAGACCTGGGTGAGTATCTGAAGGTTACGGCCGAGGCGACGGGCGCGTTCACGGTGGTCAATCATCGCAACAAGTACAGCAAGACGTATCCGGCGAGGTAGGGCGTCGGAATGTTTCTTCACCGAAGGCGGTTATCGGCTCCGCGGGCTCCTTTACCACGCTGCCGAGGCCGAGAACGCCACCCGCGGATTTGCGCGGGGAGACCATGCGCGAAGCGGTTGAGGGAGCCGGGCAGAGAAGTCTTTGCGAGTGCCGGGAACGCATGGACGGACTGTACTTCTGTCGGTGCGGCTGGCTCCAGAGCTAACCGGACTGACGGCGGCGTATGTGCTGGCGAGGAGCCGGGCAGCGTTCGCGATTAAACTTCGCGGGATCTACGCGTGAGCTTGACCTGTCACAGGTTTCGCAGCGACTTCAGGTAAGCAATCACGGCCCTCCTCTCACTGCCATCCGTCAAACGGAAATCCATATCCGTGTCCGGAGCCAACGCATCCGGATTGGTTAGCCAGCGGTCCAAGGTCGCTTCATCCCAACGAATGCCCAGCCCCTTCAATGCATCCGAATAAACAAAGCCCGGAACGCTGCCGGCTTTCCGTCCATAAATGCCGCGCAGCGGCGGCCCTTCTTTAATCAGGTCTGGAGCGTGACAGCCGCTGCAACGCCGCGCGAACAGATCCTTGCCGCGATCTTCTTCCCCTGGTGGGCCGAACGCCAGCAGGAGTGCGCCGCTGGCCAGCGCCACGCACAATATCTTGGAGATCATCGCGTCACTCCAGTGTCGAATCGACAATCGCCAGGTGCTGCGGATTGGCCACGAACTCAATCTGGCGGATGCCAAGAACCGCGCGGAGTCGATCGTCAGGCACTTTCATCGGGCCTGGGGCAGGCGCGCTTCCAGGAGTCGGTTGAGGGAACGCCGTCGACATCGCCGTATGGAATCGGACGTTGCCCTCCACCTTCTGCATGGTCTGGTGAATGTGCCCGTTCAACACAGTGACCGATCCGAAGCGCTTCACGTGACTCAGCGCTTCCTCGCTGTCGGAGGTGCCCCAGCCCCATTCCGGATAAATGCTCCACAAGGGAATGTGGGCGAATAAAACGATCGGCGTGCTGGCCGAGCGGCCGCTCAGGTCGTCCTTCAACCAGGCCAATTGCTCGGCTCCCAATTTGCCCATGCCTTCCAGCGCGGCCGAATTCACCAAGCCGACGAAATGCACGCCCTTGTGATCAAAGCTATGCCAGCCGGTGCCCTTGGTTCCCTTGCCATAACGAGCCAGGTATTCCTTGCCGTCATCGCTTGCATTGTCGTGTTCTCCAGGAACGTAAAACACCTGCTTTGCTTTTGCGCCCTGCAGCAGTTGGCCCAGCGTGTCAAACTCCGCCGGCTTTGCCAGGTGCGTCAGATCGCCCGTATGAATCAGGAAATCCGGCGCCGCCGGCAGAGCGTTGATCTTGTCTATTGCGATCTGTAGCGTCGCGTTCACATCGGCATTGGCCGGCTTGTTGAATCCGATGTGACTATCGCTAATCTGCACAAATTGAAATCCCTCTGGCCCGCCGGTTTGGCCGAGCAATTTCGACGTGGGCACGCCGCCCGCCATCGTCCAGACCACACCTGAACCGGCCCACGCCATACAGCTAAGGAATCCGCGCCGGTCTATGCCGTCGGAATGCACGCCATCGGCACCCAGCGCTTTTTTCAGAAAGTCAGTCATAATGCCTCCATCTCGCATGACTGCGTCCCAGTGATTTTATTCCGCGAGGAATAAATTCATTTCTGGAAGGTACTGCATAGCGTGAGACTACAACTGTGTTTTTTAGCCGCGGTTACCATGCTCAGCTTGCCCTTTGTGCATCCCTTCGGGCCGGTGAAGCGGCAGCACTCCGAAGCCTTTCTGATTGGCGGCGACAGCGACGGCGTCCTCCCGCTGCTGGAACGAGCCTGCCAGAACTGCCACTCCCAGCGGACCCAGTGGCCGCTCTACAGTTACCTTCCGTTGGCTTCATGGGCCCTGGAACACGACGTAGCGGATGGCCGCGAACACATGGACTTCTCACGTTGGGATACATATTCGCCGGAACAAAAACAAGACTTGCTGGCGCGCATCGGCGCCGAGGTCCGAAATCGTCAAATGCCGCTGCCGCGGTACGTTCTGCTGCATCCCGAAGCCCGTCTTTCCGACGCGGAGATCCAGGCCATCTACGAATGGACGAAAGCCCAGAGGCGCGCCCTAAAGAAATCGACAATGACCGGGAATAAACCGGACCGCGGGTGAGTCTCTGTGTATGTAACAATGACTGCGTTCGCACCCATCGCCGCACGGCGAGCAACGAAGCCCGAAAGAACCGCTATGGACCCCGCCAGGCGACTGGCTCTTTTTGAACAAACCGTCCTGCCTCATTTGAACGCGGCCTACAACCTGGCCCGCTGGCTGACGCGCAACGCTCACGATGCCGAGGATATGACGCAGGAAGCTTATCTCCGCGCGTTCCGTTCCTTTGATACCTTCCAAGGCCAGGACGGCCGCGCCTGGCTGCTGGCGGTGGTTCGCAACACATGTTTCACCTGGCTGCGAAAGCGCGGGAATCAGCCCGTGGAAGAATTCGATGAACAGATGCACGGCGCCGCCGACGAATCTCCGAATGCCGAATCCGTTTTGATCCAGCAGGCAGCCCTCGGCTCGCTCCAGGAATGTGTGGAAGCCTTGCCTCTCGAATTTCGCGAAGCGATCGTCCTGAGGGAGTTGGAAGAATTGTCCTACAAAGAGATTTCCGAGATCACGCGCGTGCCGGTAGGCACGGTGATGTCGCGCCTGGCTCGCGCCCGCAAACGTTTGCAGGAATGCCTGGCTGGAGCTCTCTCATGAACTGCGAAACCGCCCAACGTCTGATGGCGACCAACGACCCGGCGCTGGCACAGCATCTTCTTTCCTGCCCATCCTGCATCACGCGCACGCACGCCCGTTATTACGAAGCTCCGCCGGAACTGGAGCAGAAGATTCGCCGGAGCCTGAGCAATGAGGCGTCGTCCCAGCACGGCTCGCAGTGGCGCTGGCTGGCGATCGCCGCGTCGCTGCTGCTGGCCGCTTCGGTGGCATGGAACGTCGCGATGCTCAGATCCCGCGTTGATCCCGAGCGGCTCTTGGCCGGCAATGTATTGTCGGCGCATGTTCGATCGCTGGCGGGAACGCACTTGCTGGATGTTCCCTCGTCAGATCAGCACACCGTCAAACCCTGGTTCGACGGCAAAATCGACTTCGCGCCCGACGTCAAAGCTTTGGAAGGCTTTCCTTTGCTGGGCGGGCGTCTCGAATACATCGAGGGCCACCCGGCCGCGGCCCTGATCTACGGACGCGACAAACACACCATCAACCTGTTCACATGGCCATCGGCGGCATCGGCGGCCGACGCCTCACAGACTCTCAATGGCTATCACCTGCTGAGCTGGTCCGGCAACGGCATGACGTTCTGGGCGGTTTCGGACTTGAACGAGACCGAGCTACGGCAGTTCGTTTCGCTCTACCGGCAGAAATAATTCAATCTTCTCCGCCTCGTCCGTAACCCAGGATTTCAGCGGCACTGAGTTGCGATACGAGGGGGCGTTTCGCACAGCGCAGGGCGATGGCGTTGAGTTCATCGATAAGGGAACGGCCCGAGCGGGCGCGGCGAAGACGATCATAACGCTCAGCAAGTGCGGCCCTGACAGCCTCGGTTAGCGTCTCCTCAGTGAGCTCGGATACTTTACGGGCGAGAAGTTCCGTTTGCTCGTCTCTGATGCTGATGGGCACAAGAATATATTCGCAAGAATTCTCGAAGGTGAAGCGCGAAGCGGGCGCCGTAGTGGACGCCGCGGACCCTCGGGTTCACATCAATCCGCCTTTTATTTGTCGGAGCGGGCCAAGCACAAAGGGAAATGCAATCAACAACCCTCCGAGGACCCAGCAGATCAACTCCAAAGGGACTGAAAGGTTCCGGCCAAGATCGAGCAGTCCGACTCCCAAGCCAGCAACAATAAGGAGCGCCCACCTCGGGATACGGGCAATTGACCCGATGGCCCTGGAATCCGCCATCATTCCCCACTCTTGCTCCTTCCCAATCAGATTCTATCACTCTAGAACGCAGACCTGGTCGGCTCCCTACATCACTTCTTCGCTCCAGCCTTCGAGCACCGATTTCACTTTCGCCGTGAACTGGTCGGCCAATGCGCCGTCGATCAGGCGATGGTCGAAGGTCAAGGCGAGATAACAAGTAGATCGGATCGCGATGGCGTCGTCGACGACGACCGGCTCCTTGACAACGCTGCCGACTCCGAGGATGGCGACCTGCGGCTGATTGATCACAGGAGTCGCGAAGATGCTTCCGAAGCTGCCGAAATTCGTAATGGAGAACGTTCCGCCGGCCACCTCGTCAGGCTTGAGCTGGCGGGAACGGGCTCGGGCGGCGAGGTCCACGACGTGGCGCTGCAACCCGACGATGTTCTTCTCATCGGCATTGCGGATCACGGGCACGATCAGGCCGTTTTCAAGCGCCACGGCCATGCCCAGATTGATGTCGCGGTGATAGATGATGTTGGTTCCGTCGATGGATGCGTTGACGATGGGGAACTGGCGGAGGGCGGCGCACGCGGCTCGCATCACGAACGGCAGGTAGGTCAGGCTGAAGCCGTACTGGGCCTGGAAAGTGCCTTTCACTTTTTCGCGCAGCTTGACGACCTTGGTCATGTCGGCCTTGTGCACGGTGGTGACGTGCGCGGAGGTGCGCTTGCTGAAGATCATATGCTCGGCGATCTTCTGGCGCATCATGCTCATCGGCTCGACGCGATAGGCTGCGGCGGCGCCGGGCATGGCTGCGGGCTCGCGCGCGGGTTCCCTGTAAGAAGGCTGAGGAGGCTGCGGAACATCCACAGGCGCTTGCATGGTGGCAATCGCTTGAGGCGCGGGGGCCTGGGGCGGCGGAGCGGGAGTTGGTGTTGGAGCGGGCGGCGGTGGCGGCGGTGGTGGAGGAGGCGGTGCAGCCTGCGGCGGAGCCGACTGCGATGTTAGATATGCGTCCAGATCGTGCTTGGTGATGCGGCCGCCCGCGCCTGTGCCCCGAACCTTGCTCAAATCGATGTTGTTCTCGCGGGCCATTTTGCGGACCAGCGGCGACAAGGGGCCGGGAGCGTCCTCGGCCATGGGCGGCTCGGGAGTGCCGTTTACCCTGGCAGCGGCCTCGGGAGCAGCGGGCGTTGGAGGCGGCGGCGGTGCGGCGGGAGCTGTCGCAACCGGTGTTGGCGCGGGCGCCGGCGTCGAAGCCGCGGCTGGCGCGGGAGCGGCCGAACCGTCCTGGATTCGCCCGACGATGGCGTTGATCGCCACGGTTTTACCCTCTTCCACCAGAACCTCGGCCAGAACACCGGCGGAGGGCGACGGAATCTCGGTGTCGACTTTATCGGTCGAAATCTCGAACAGCGGCTCGTCGCGTTCGACGTGGTCGCCGGCCTTTTTCAACCATTTCGTCAAAGTTCCTTCCACAATACTTTCGCCCATCTGGGGCATCACTACGTCGATCATGATTCTGTCTCCATCATCAGTTCTCGTTCAAAGACGCGAGCGAAATTCTGCGCCAGCGCGTCCATTACTTGTTGCCGCTCCGCACCGCAGCCTAGCGCCCGCATCGAGGTCACCGGCTGGGTCAGACCGCAAGGCACGATATAGCGGAAGTACGTCAAATCCGTATCCACGTTCAAAGCGAAGCCGTGGGATGTCACCCAGCGGCTGATGTGCACGCCGATGGCGGCGATCTTGGCCAGCCCGCCCGGCGTGGAAACCCACGCGCCCGTGGCGCCTTCCAAGCGTCTGGCCTGGATGTCGAACTCGGACAATGCCCCGATCAGCACCTCTTCGATGCCCCGGAGATAGGCGGTCACGTCGCGCTTCCATTCTCTCAAATCGAGGATGGGGTAACCAACGATCTGTCCAGGGCCGTGATAGGTCACGTCGCCGCCGCGGTCGGTATGGTGCAGCTCGATGCCCGCCCGCTCGAGCAGTTCGGGATCGGCCAGCAGGTTTTCCGGGTGCGCGTTGCGTCCCATGGTGACGACGGGAGGGTGCTCGACGAAGAGGAGCTGATCCGGAATCTCGCCGCGCTTGCGGCGCTCGACGAAGGCTTGTTGAAGGGCGAAAGCATCGGAGTAGCGGACGCGGCCGAGGTCGCGAATGACGCAGAGACGAGCGCCGGCAAGATTGCCGACGCGGCACGCAGGAGTGCGTGCGCCACTAGACATTGATGGCAAGCCCGTACACGGCGTTGAACGCCTCGCCGACGGCTTCATAGATGGTCGGATGCGCGTGGATGGTGTGCATCACGGTCTCCACGGTGGCCTCGGCCTCCATCGCCAGCACGCCTTCGGCGATCAACTCATACGCCTGCGGGCCGATGATGTGCACGCCCAGGACCTCGCCATACTCCTCATCGGCGACGACCTTGACGAAGCCGTCGTGCTGGCCCAGGATCGTGGCCTTGCTGTTGGCCAGGAACGGAAACTTCCCGATCTTGACCTTGTATCCCTTGGCTCGCGCCTGCGCTTCGGTGAAACCGACGCTGCCGATGCCGGGTTCGGTGTAGGTCGAGCCGGGGATGCGATTCCGGTTGATCGGCGTCGCAGGCTTACCGGCAATGTGCGCGATGGCCACCATGCCCTCGGCGGTAGCGACGTGCGCCAACTGCGGCGTCCCGGCGACGATATCGCCGATGGCGTACACGCCGGGCTCGCCGGTGCGCTGCATCTCGTCCACTTTGACGAAGCCGCGGTCCAACTCGATGCGGGTTCCTTCGAGGCCGATGTTCTCGGTATTGGGCTTGCGCCCGACGGCGACGAGAAGCGCTTCGGCTTCGACCGTTTCGCTCTTGCCGTTATCCAGCGTGGCGTTGAGGCGGACGCCCGAATCGGTTCTCTGGATGCTGGCGACATCCACTCGCGCGCCGGTCTCGACGCGAATTCCGGTCTTCTTGAAGTAGCGCAGGAGTTCTTTCGAGATTTCCTCATCTTCCACTGGAACGATGCGCGGCAGCATCTCAAACACCGTTACTTTGCTGCCGAAGCGGTGGAAGCAGGAGGCGAATTCGACGCCTACCGCACCCGCGCCGAGTATCGCCAGCGACTGGGGTACGTGCGTCAGATCCAGAATCTCGATGTTAGTGAGAATGCGCTGGGCATCCGGCTGAAGCCCCGGGAGCATGCGCGCCTCAGAGCCGGTGGCCAGCACAATGGCACGCGTTTCGAGGATTTGCGTGGGTCCGTTGCCGGTGACCTCGACGCGACCCTGGCCGGCGAGGCGGCCGTAGCCCTTGATCCAATCGACCTTGTTCTTCTTCATCAGGAACTCGACGCCCTTGGAGTGCTTGGAAACGATCTTATTCTTGCGGTCGAGGACCAGGGGGAAATCGAGGCGGGCATTGTCGCAATGCAGGCCATCGGCCTCCGGATGCTGGAAGCGCTCCCAGACATCGGCGGTGTGGAGGAAGGCCTTGGTGGGAATGCAGCCGACCAGCAGGCAGGTTCCACCCAGCCTGGGGTCTTTTTCGATAATTGCGGTTTTCAGGCCGTACTGTCCCGCGCGGACAGCCGCCGAATATCCACCGGGGCCGCTCCCGATGACGATTACGTCGTAGGTCATGAAGTGATTCTCTTCCAGTGTAGCTTTTCAGGATCAAAGCCGCGCGATTCGTGAACCAAAGCGCTCGGATCCGCGGATGTAAGTTGGATGACGGTGACCGACCAAGAGTTGCTGGAACGGAGCCTTCGGTCGCGGGGACTCAATTCTTTATGAGAATTACACCTTCGGTTCCAGGGCCTTCGCTGGGCGGGGCCGGTATGACACACTAGAATCGTGAAGCGCGTCCTGTCCATTTTCGCCCTGGGCGCGGCCATCGCGACCGCGCCGTTTCTTTTCGCTCAGACGCCTCCGGCGACTCCTCCCGCCGCGGCAGCCGCCAAACCGCAGCCCCCCTCGCTGCGCGAGCTCAGCGCCTCTTTTGAATCGCTGGCCTCGCGAGTGCGGCCGGCCGTGGTGCAGATTTTTTCGACCGGCTACGCGCGGGCCGAGGAGAGCGACGAAGGCTCCAACACGGCCTTACTCACCAGGCAGACCAGCACGGGCTCCGGCGTCATCCTGACGGCGGACGGCTACATCATCACCAATAATCACGTGGTGGAAAACGCCCGCAGAGTCGAAGTGAAGCTGCCCCCGCGTCCGAACATGCGCGAACAGACCATGACGCTTACGGCCAAGGTGGTGGGAACGGATCGAGTGACCGATCTGGCGGTGCTGAAGATCGAGGGGAGAAATCTGGCGACACTCGCGCTGGGCGATTCCAGCCAGCTTCGGCAGGGCGAGCTGGTGATGGCTTTCGGCAATCCGTTCGGCCTGGAAGGCTCGGCGTCGACGGGGGTGGTCAGCTCCACTTCACGGCAACTGAAGCAGGACGATCCGATGGCCTACATTCAGACCGACGCGCCCATTAACCCGGGCAACAGCGGCGGTCCGCTGGTGGACGCCGAGGGCCGCGTGGTGGGCATCAACACCATGATTTATACGCGCTCCGGCGGCAGCGAAGGGATCGGCTTCGCGGTGCCGAGCAACGTGGTGCGTAACATCTATAACCAGATCCGCAAGGACGGGCACGTACATCGCGGCCACATCGGCGTGGGCTTGCAGAGCATCACGGCCACGCTGGCGAAAGGGCTGGGCCTGCCGCAGGACTGGGGCGTGGTGGTGAGCGATATCGAACCGGATGGTCCGGCGAAGGCGGCGGGCGTCGAAATCGGCGACGTGATTCAAACCTTGAACGGGAAGCCGGTGGAAAGCGCCAGCCAGCTCGAAAACGAGATTTACGGCCTGCCCCTGACCGAAGTCGTCAAGCTGACGTTGATGCGCGATGGCAAGACACTCAATGTGACCGTGCCGGTGCACGAGCAGGAGAACGATCCGACGCGCTTCGCCGACATGGTCAATCCCGAGGACAATCTGGTGCCCAAACTGGGCATCCTGGCCATCGAACTGGACGAGAAGATCGCGGACATGCTGCCGGATTTGCGCCACGATTACGGATTGGTGGTAGCGGCGCGAATGGCGAACCCTCCGTATTCCGGCGGCGACCTGGAAACCGGCGACGTGATTTACGAGTTGAACAACATGCCCACGCTGAGCGTGAAGGGCGTGCGCGAAGCGCTGGACGGGCTGAAGTCGGGCGACGCCGTGGTGCTTCAGGTGGAGCGGAGCGGACGCTTGATGTACCTGGCGCTTGAATTGGAATGAGCTGCCTCCGCATTCTGGCCGCGCTCGCCGTGCTGGCGCTACCTGGAAGCGCCCAGGTTGCCTCGAATAAAGACGACCAGACCGGCCATCCGCTGGAATCGCTGCGCATCGCGGGAAACCGGGCCATTCCCGCGGAAAAGATCCTGGCCGTGTGCGGCCTCAAGACCGGACAAATCGTGACCAGGGCGGATTTTGACCTGGCTCGCCAGCGCCTGGACGCGACCGGCGCGTTTGTCACCGTGGGCTATGAATACAAACCCGCCGTTCATGAAACAGACAGCCACGAAACAGACGGTGCTCCGGGGTACGATGCGGTGATCGAGGTGCATGAAATCGACAACGTCTATCCCTACCGCTTCGAGAATCTGCCCAAGCCGGACAACGTGCTGCGCGAGGCTCTGCGCGCACAGGAGCCCTTGTGGGGCGACCAGATTCCGGTGGAGGCGATCGAGCGCTACGTGGACACCATCGCGCAACTGGGGGTGGGGATCGCGGTGACGGCGAAAATGGAGACGGCTCCGCCGGAGGGTCTCGCTATTGTGTTCCGGCCCGCCGCCACGCTGCCCAACATCGCGGAGGTTCGCTTCGAGGGCAACGACGCGTTGCCGGCGGCGACACTCCTGCGGGCGATCAATGACGCCGCGATCGGGATTCCCTACACGGAGAAGGCTCTGCGGGAGCAGTTGGACGCGGCCATCCGGCCACTCTACGACGCGCGCGGCCGCATTCGCGTGGCCTTCCCGAAGCTTGCCGTCGAGAAGGCTCAAAAGCTGGACGGGGTGGACGTCACCGTGACCATCCAGGAAGGGCCGGTGTATACGCTGGGCGAGGTGACCTTCACCGGCGTGGCCCCTTCCGAAACCGCGGACCTACTCCGATCGGCGGATTTAAAGAAGAAGGACACCGCCAACTTCGACGACGTGCGCGCGGCGGTGGAGCGCATCGAAAAGAAGTATCGCGATAGCGGATACCTGCACGTGAGTTCGCGCGTGGAACGCGATGTGCATGACGCCGAGCACATCGTGAACGTCACCGTAGCGCTGGAGCTGGGCGCGCAGTATCGCTTCGGCATGCTGGAGATCAAGGGTCTCGACATTCTGGCGGAGCCGGAAATTCGCAAAGCCTGGGGGGAGATGGAAGGGCGTCCTTATCAGCCCGGCTACGCCGATGCGTTCCTCAACCGGCTGCGGTCGGAGAAGGTGTTCGACAACCTGGGCAAGACGCTGGCGGAACCGCACATCGACGAAGGCCGGAAGACCGTGGACATCACCCTGACGTTCAGCGGCGCGGGCAAGTCCGGCGTCGATGCGGAGACGGGGCCCGCGCCAGCGGCTCCGCACGAAAGGCCCGGACGCTAGGCGGTTTGGGCGGCAGGCGCGGCGTCGGCGGCCTGGTCAGCCACGCATACGGCGTGCCGCAGAATTCGCTCCAAATGCCTGCAAATCAGCATCAGATCCACATAACTCGCGGCATCGCGCAACCCCGACGTGAGTTGAGAAATCTTCTCATACAGCGAGCCGCATTCGGCACGAATGGCCGCCTGGTGAGGCCGCACGGATAAAGCCTGGGCGCGATCCAGAGTGCGCCAGCTCTCAATTGCCGCAGACAAACTCTCCTGGATTTTGGCGCCAACCGCGGCCATCTGGCTCAGGACCTGAGACGGTGGCCGGCCGTGCACCGCGGAGCTTAGCGTCACGATCTCGTAGGCGTAATCTCCAATCAGTTCCAGGTCAACGATGGCGTCGAGGATGCCGGTAACCAAGCGGGCGTCGCGCGCAACCGGAGCCTGGAGCGTGATGATGCTCACACACTGATCGTGGATCAGCCGATGCTGATGATCGGTCCTGGCCTCCAGCTCACTGGCTCGGGAGGAAGGCCCGGGGCTGGGGTCGGCTATCGCCCTCAATGCTTCGGCGAGGAGGGCCAGCGTAGTTTCGCCCATCTGAATCAGATTCTGACGAACGGATTCAAGTTCCTGGATATAATGCGATCTCATCATTGGTGGTCGCTCCTTTTTTTCGCTTCGTCAGTTTATGATGACACCCGCAATGCCGGCTTCACTGCCAGCCCCCTTTTCTTCTCCTATCTTTTTAGTTGACACGCCTCCGGAAGCGGGTCTATAATCGGGCTGTCTCTTAATTCGTTAGGTAAGGAGCCTCGCGATTTGCCCCGACCAAAATCCTTAAGTCTCACGGAAGCCGAACTGCGTCTGATGGACGTCATCTGGGACAAAGGCCGCGCCACTGTGGCGGAGGTCGCCGAAGGACTGCCCAAGGAACTGGATCTGGCCTACAACACGGTGCTGACCACGCTGCGAATTCTGGAGGACAAGGGCTATCTGCGGCACAGCAAATCCAAGGAGGGCCGCGCGTTTGTGTATCGCGCGGTGGTGAGCCGGGAGGAGGCCAGCCGCAGCGCGGTGAAGCATCTGCTGAGGCGGTTCTTCGGGAACTCGGCCGAGGCTCTGGTGCTGAATCTGCTGGAGGACGAAAAGCTTAGCGAGCAGGAATTGACGCGGGTGCGGGAACTGCTGAAGGAGGACGCCAAGCCTCAGGAAGGAAGCCAAGAATGACGACGGTGACTGAGATTCTGGCGGCGGTCTTGAACAGCCTGTGGCAGGCGGCCGTTGTCGCGGGACTGGTGTGGCTGGCGTTGCGGACGCTCCGGCGCGGCTTCCTCAGGCCCATCAATGCAGCCACGCGCTACGCGATCTGGTGGGCGGTGCTGGTGGTAACGCTGGCGCTGCCCGCGGCGCCCAGGGCGATCGCGTGGTGGCACGCCCGGGCCCATTCGACTCCGGAAGCCGTGACCAAGGGGGCTGCGTCACGGCCCACTACCGCGCTCCTGATCGAGGAGTCCCCCGCGTTCGTTACGCTGCAACCGGAGCGCACCGCGCGATGGCCGCTGTGGGTTCTGGGGGCGTGGGCGAGCTTGTGCTTGTACCGGCTGTGGCAAATCGGACGCAGCTACGCCTACCTGCGCGGGGTGAAGCGGCGCGCGACGGTGTCACAGGCAGCTTTGCCGCCCATCGGAAGATCCAGCCGGCTGCTGCTTTCAAGCGACATCTCCTCGCCGATGGCTGTAGGGTTTTTGCATCCGGCGGTGATCCTGCCGGAGTCGCTGCCGGGCGAGCTGGCTCAGCCGGAAATGGATCACGTCCTGTTGCACGAAGCGGCGCACATCGCGCGCAAGGACGACTGGACCAATCTGCTCGCGCGCCTGCTGGGAGCGGTGCTGGCGTTGCATCCGGTGGCGTGGTGGATTCTGCGGCAGATCGAGCGCGAACGCGAAATCGCCTGCGATGACTGGGTGGTGGCGCGAACCGGATCGGCGCGGCCCTATGCGCAGAGCCTGGCGCGCATGTCCGAGCTTCGATCCAAAAGGGAAGCAGCTGGTGAAGCGCAAGGGCCAACTCATGGGACGACCCAGGGGGAAGCACTCGCCTCGGGGATTTTTGGCGGCGGTTCCCGTTTAGGCGAAAGGATTGAGATGCTGCTTGCGCGGGGGCGCGA
>Ga0070733_10002404_pt1 | contig 13366 bp, 12 predicted proteins | sample Coa_R1_9_FD_66450 | JGI IMG/M metagenome (GOLD analysis project Ga0070733, IMG submission 66450) | Surface soil microbial communities from Centralia Pennsylvania, which are recovering from an underground coalmine fire - Coalmine... | ecosystem: Environmental > Terrestrial > Soil > Unclassified ... | reverse complement strand
ATGAAGGGAATTTGGGACTGGAAATTCTCCCGCTGCCACCAGAACAGAAACTGTGAGACGCTGTCGACCTGGTCGTCGTGTCGACCGTTGGGGAAGGCCAGAAGCTCTGACAGGAACTCGCCGAGCCAAGGCGCGTCCTCCGGAAGATGGACGTGCCCCGCCTCAATCCGCAGTGGCGCTGGCATTTGGATGAGGTGTTTGTGAAGGTCAACGGCAAGCTCTGCTATCTGTGGCGCGCCGTCGACCATGAGGGCGAGGTCTTGGAGGCGGTGGTCACCGTGAGGCGAGACAAGGCGGCGGCGCTGAAGCTTCTCAAGCGGGTCATGAAGAAATACGGGGCTCCTCGCAGCATCGTCACCGACCGTCTTCGGGCATATTCGGCGGCGATGAACGAGATCGGAGTTGCTGCCGAGCGGCACGAGGTCGGCGGTCGGCTCAACAATCGCGCAGAGAATTCGCATCAGCCGTTTCGGCGACGCGAACGGGCGATGCAGCGATTTCGAAGTATGAAGACGCTGCAGAAGTTCAGCTCAATTCATACCGAGGTGCACAACCAATTCAATCAAGAGCGCCATCTCGTCACGAGGCAAGTCTACAAGCTGAGACGCTCTGCTGCCTTGGCCGAGTGGCGAGCTCTCGCAGCATAGATCGCCGCTCGCGAGATGGCGGTCGCGTTGTATATCGACGAGCCTCCGTTACTTTGACACCAGCGCGCTATTGCTTTACGCCTATTGCAATGGCGTCTACTCGTCGCGGCGGATCTTGACCTATCGGCACCAGCTTGTCGTGAGCCCGTCGTACTTGAAGACGTGCAAACCGCCGAAAGAGCCGCGGGACCTTCTCGACCATCGGTTGCTGACTTTCTCTCACTGGAAGCCCGAGAATAGTTGGACCTTCGTTCACGAGAATGGGATGGACAAGGAAACCTTGACCTTCCAGCCTCACTTCTCGATGAACGACTACACCGGCTTGGCGCCAGCCTTGGCCGCGGGGGCCGGGATCGGGGATCTTCCGCCAGTCGTCCAGCCAAGGCTCATTCGGGAAGGCCGTCTGGTCGAGGTCATCCTCGACTGGCGGTTTCGCACCTACGACCTTTCGCTCGTACAGATCGGGAACCGCCACATGACCAAGCCATGCCGGCTCTTCAAGGATCTCGCGGTGCAAACGGCGCCAAGTCTGTTTCCCGACCTGCCGACGTGAGCGGCCGACGGCGAACTCAGCCGTGGCGATTGGTCATCACGGGCAACAGCTAGTAGCGCACCTTACGTCCCGCCGCGATCCGCGACGACAGCTTCACGTCGACTCCTGCCGTCCCCTGTGCGCCAGGAGCGGTCATACAGGGACCGCTTCGCGAACAGGTCAAATCGACCCGTTGCTGCCTTTCAAGATTGGTTCTGTAAACGGTCGGTAAGCGTGAGAAAGCAGACTTGGGCTGAAGGCGAAGGTCGCGCCTGAGCGGACATTTCCGCGCCGGTTTGGACCCCGAAGTGCGACCGAGGCGGGCCGTAGGCCCATAAGTGAGGGTGTGGCGGCGCGAGCAGACGACATTGAGGTCGAATGTTTGCGCATTCGCGTCGCCGGGCTTAGGCTCTTTCGGTCGTCCATGCGTGGGGCGCCTGCGGTCTGCTCGGCGGTCAATACCGGGCTTCCCCGCGGACTGAAGGAATATTCGAACCACTACCGCGCCTCCGCCAAGCTGGCGGTCCCCCGCTCATGGTCTCGAAGGGTGAGGAAACATGAATGCGCCGCGGCACCACGCGATGCGCTCCTACCAGGCTTGGATCGCCAACGAGACGCTGGAGGACTATGCGCTTCGCTATGCTCCCGCGTCGTTTCGCAAATGGAAGCTTGGCACTATAGCCAACACCGCTCTGGGTGGCATTTCGTTCCTCGCACTTGAGGCGATCGGCGGGTCGATCACGCTAAACTATGGCTTCGCCAACGCGTTGCCCGCCGTCCTAGTCGTGTCCGTGTTCATTCTGTTTGTCACGATCCCGATTGCGGCGCACGCGGCGGCTGAAAACATCGATATGGACCTGCTGACGCGAGGCGCTGGTTTCGGCTACATCGGTTCGACGATCACCTCACTCATATACGTCACCTTCACGTTCATATTCTTCGCGCTTGAGGGCGCGATCATGGCGCAGGCTCTGAATATCTACATTGGCCTCCCGCTACCAGCGGGCTACCTGATCTCCTCCCTCGTCATTATTCCGATCACCTTCCTGGGCGTCACGATGATCAGCCGTCTGCAGCGTTACACGCAGCCGATCTGGCTCGCGCTACTGATTGCGCCCTTCCTATTCATCTTGTTCAAGCGGCCAGAGGCGTTGAACCAATGGACCCATTTCCGCGGCGCGGCCTTGACGGACGGCCATTTCGGCTATCTCGCCTTTGGCTCCGCCCTAAGCCTCTTGTGCGCGCTGGTCATCCAGATCGGCGAACAGGTGGACTATCTGCGTTTCCTGCCCGACCGCACGGCGCAGAACCGGGGGCGCTGGTGGGCGACCGTCATTCTCGCCGGTCCCGGTTGGATCATCCTCGGCGGCTTGAAAATCCTTTGCGGCAGCTTTCTCGCGGTTATTGCGATAAACGCGGGCCTGACGCCGGAAGCGGCGGTCCAGCCGATACGCATGTACACGCTCGCCTACGGCTACGTCAGCGACAATCCGGGTGTCTCGCTGTCGCTGGCGACGCTGTTCGTGCTGATTTCTCAGATCAAGATCAACGTCACGAATGCCTACGCCGGCTCGCTGGCGTGGTCGAACTTCTTCTCTCGCGCTGCCCATTTCCATCCCGGCCGCGTGGTGTGGCTGGTGTTCAATATCGCCATCTCGCTGATGCTGATGCTGCTCGGCATCTTCGAGACACTCGATCTCGTGCTCGCGGTCTATTCCAACATCGCGATTGCCTGGATCGGGGCGATCGTGGCGGACCTTCTTGTGCTCAAGCCGCTGCGCGTCAGCCCTCCCTTTATCGAGTTCAAACGCGCCCATCTTCACAACATCAATCCGGTCGGTTGTGGCGCGATGGCGCTGGCCTCGGTCGTCTCCATCACTGCCTTCACGGGCAGCTTCGGGCCATTGTTGCAGGCCTACTCGGCACCTCTGTCCTTCGCCATCGCGTTCGCCACCGCCATCCTGATCGGCATATTCACCAACGGCCGCTATTACCTGGCCCGCACGCCGACGAGTTTCACCAGTGCCAAAGTGGCGACCGTTCGCTGCGAGATGTGTGCGCAGAGCTATGATCCCAAGGACATGGCCTTCTGCACCTTCTACGCGCGGCCGATCTGCTCGCTATGCTGCAGTCTCGACGCGCATTGCCACGACGCCTGCAAGCGTCCCGCCGGACAGGCGGCGATGCAAGCGTCGCGGGGGCTGCGCCCCTTCCTTGCAGAGCGCGTCGCCCCGCACATGGGGCGGCGTCTGGCGCAAGTGAGCGGCGTGCTTTTCGCCCTCGCAGCCATCACCGCAGTGGTGTTCCTGTTGACTTTCGACGTGCTGGCGCTCGGGGCTAAGCCCTTCTCGATGGACAACGAGTCGCTTCTGACGCGACTCTACCTTGCCGTCTTGCCGCTGCTGGCTGTGGCCGCCTGGTGGATCGTGCTTGCGCGCGAGAGCCGCGACCTCGCCGAGCGCGATTTGGTCGCCTCGCTCGAGAGGCTTCGAGAAGCCGAGCACGAGCTGGCGAAGAGCGAGCGTCTTGCCGCGATCGGCGAGATCGCCACGACCGTCAGTCATGAGTTGCGGAACCCGCTCGGCACGCTGATTTCATCCGTTGCAGTGCTGCGTCACGCTGCGGGCGAAATGCCAGCGCAAGAGCAAGCGGAGCTAGCGCGCATCGAGCGCAATGTGTGGCGCTGCACGCGCATCATTGAAGATCTGTTGGAGTTCTCTCGAATACGCGAGCCGGTGCGCCGCCCGATTGCGATCGACGCCTGGATCGCGGAGCAGCTCGCCGACCATCCCGGCATCGAGGTGGTCCGGGTGAGGCGCCGTCTGCGTGCAGCGGCGACAGTCCGCATCGATCCAGAACGGCTGCGTCAGGCGCTTGTCAACGTGCTCGCCAATGCGCTCCAAGCGATCGCGGCGCGCGAGGCTGAGAGAGAACCCGAGGGCGAAATCGCGGTGTCGACGCGGCGCGAGGGTCGCTGGCTCGTCATCGAGGTCGGCGATAACGGCTGCGGCATGTCGGACGAAGTGCGCCGGCGTATATTCGAGCCGCTGTTCAGCACCAAGGCGTTCGGGGTAGGGCTAGGCATGGCCCTGGTCCGCCGGACGATGGAGCAGCATGGCGGGGAGGTGACGGTGCAGAGCTCTCCGGGGTGCGGCGCGACGGTGACGATGCGCCTGCCGCTTATGGTGGCAGACTGAGCGACGTGACCGGTCCAGCCGCCGATTGTAACGATCCCATAAGCCCCGCGGCCGAAGACGCAGCGCTGCGCAACGTGCTGCTGGTCGAGGACGACCGGGATTTCGCCGAAGGACTGGCGAATCTGCTCACCCTCGAAGGCTACAGCATCGCCATCGCCGGCTCCTCGGCTGAAGCTCTGACCGCCGCCAGGCGCGGCGAGTTCGCGGTCGGCCTCATCGATCTTCGGCTCGGGGCCGACAACGGGGTCGATCTGGTGCGCGCCCTGAGGCAACTTCAGCCGGACCTGGTGAGCGTGGTTCTCACGGGCTACGCATCGGTCGAGACCAGCGTCGAGGCGCTGCAGGCAGGCGCGTACGACTATCTCAGCAAGCCGGTTCACACCGGCGATCTGCTGGCGACTCTGGCGCGGTGCCTGGAACGGCGCCGTCTAGCCCGCCAGCGGGCGGCCGCGCTGCAGGCCTTGCAAGTGCGCAACCGCGACCTCGAGACGCTGAACGCGCAGCTGACGGCAGTGCTCCGCGGGATGCGCGCGCTCTCGGCTGCTCATCTCTCGGTCGAACTGCCGAAGTTGTTGCTCGGGATTGCTGTGCATACGTTCGGTGCTGACGGCGGCGCACTCTATCTGGGGCCCGAAGCATCCTTGGAGCTCGCCTCGGCGACCGGAATCGGCTATCCGGCGCGTCTCGCATATCCGATGCCTTCCGCGGCGACGCTTCTCGAACCCGGGCTTGCACAATGGCCGCCCTCGCCCCAAGGCGAGGCGGCGCGCCAGGGGCTGCTGTCGCCGCTGGCTGAGGGCGCGGACCGGCCGCTCGGAGCACTTCTCCTGCACACGGCGCAGGCTGGCCTGTTCGGCCAGCGGGAACTCGATCTCGTTCAGATGCTAGTTTCCTTCGGAGCCGAGGCGTTGCGGGCGACACGCGCTATGGAGCGACTCACCGCCAGCGAAGGCAAATTGCGCATGATCGTGGATCATTCGCCCTCCGCGATCGCCTTCGAGGATCTGACGGGCGGGCAGGTGCTGGCCAATGAGCGTTTTAACGAACTGTTCGGCCCGGGGACGGCGGAGCTCTCTCCGTCGGCGCGAGATGTGCTGGCGGCCGGCCGCGCCGTCACGCGGGAGATCGATGCGCCGACTCTCCATTCGCTGCGCCGAGTGCTGCTCACGCGCTTTCCCATGTTCGATAAGAGCGGCGAGGCGATCGGCATTGGCGCCATCGCTACGGACATTACCGAGCAGGTCCAGACCCGAGAGAGACTTCAGCGCGCCGAGCGGCTCGAGGCGATGGGGCGGGTGACGGGCGGGGTCGCCCACGATTTCAACAATCTTTTGGCGGTGGTGCTGGGCAATCTGCGCCTTATCCAGGAGGATGTTAGCGACCGCCCGGTGGTGCTCGAACTGGTCGAGGAGGCGCTCGACGCCACTCTGAGCGGCGTCGAGCTGACCGGGCGTCTGCTTGCCGTCGGACGCGGCCAGACATTGCGACCGCAACCCACAGACTTGCGCGAGTTCTTGCCGCGCGTGTTGCGGCTGCTGCAACGCGCCCTCGGCGAGACGATCGAGGCGAGGCTCGATATCTCGCCCGGTCTTTGGAGCGTTTGCATCGATCGCGGCCAGCTCAAAAGCAGCCTGCTGAACCTTGCTCTCAATGCCCGCGACGCGACGGGGCCAGGCGGTCGGATCGTTGTCACGGCGCGCAACGCCGTAATCGCCACGCAGACGCCACCCGGGGACCCGGAGAGGCAACCCGGCCCCTTCGTAGCGCTCTCAGTGCGCGACAACGGTGTGGGCATGCCGGCCGAGATCCGAGCGCGCGCCTTGCAACCTTTCTTCAGTACGAAGCAGGGCAGCGGCGGCAGTGGCCTCGGGCTAAGTATCGTAGAGGGCTTTGTTCGACAATCGGGCGGCTTCCTTGAAATCGAAAGCGCGCCTGGGAGCGGCGCTACAATTACCCTCTATCTACCGCGCCATGAGGGAGAGGTAACAAGTCCGGCTGCTGTGTCCGACGCGCGCGCCCCCCGCGCTCCCGGCGCGGCGCGCGTGCTCGTGGTGGAGGACCAGCCAGGGGGCCGGAGGCTGGTGGTGCGCCAGCTCCAGAGGCTCGGTTACGTCGCAGAGGGAGTGGGCGACGCCGTAACTGGGCTGGCGCGGCTGCGCGACGCCCCGGAAATCGCGGCATTGCTGAGCGACATCATCTTGCCGGGACCGATGAGTGGGGTGCAAATGTGCGAGCAGGCATGGACCCTCCAGCCCCGGCTCGCGATTGTACTGATGACGGGCTACGCCGCCGGGGCGCTGGAGGAAATTCGCGGTCGGCTGGCGAAGGCCCCCGTGCTGCGCAAGCCGTTCGAGGTTTCGGCGCTGGCCGAGGCGCTGCGCGCCGCGCTCGCCGACGCGCAGCGCCTCCCCCCTAAGCCGTCGGTGTGAACACATATCCGACCCCGCGAACGGTCTTGATGATCGCCGCTTCGCCCGGAATGTCGCGGAGCTTGCGCCGCGTCTTGCTGATCAGCATGTCTACGCTGCGATCGACCGGCGACCAGCGTCGGCAGGCGACGATGTCGAGGACCTGCTCGCGCGTCAGCACGCGCCCGCGTCGACGGGCCAGGGCGGAGAGCAGGTCGAATTCCATGCTGGTCAACGTGACCGGCCGCGAATCAGGCGCAAGCAGCGTTCGCCGGTCGAGATCCAGCCGCCAGCCGGCGAAGCGGATGATCGAGGCGCCGCCTTGGTCCGATTCGCTGACCTCCACCTGGCGCGCGCTGCGCCGAAGCACGGCGCGGATGCGCGCGAGCAATTCGCGCGGCTCGAACGGCTTGGTCACGTAGTCGTCGGCGCCGAGTTCGAGGCTCACCACCTTATCCAGCGTGGAGGTCTTTCCGGACAGCATGATGAGCGGCACGTCCTTCTCTCTGCGCAAACGGCGCGCTAGGCCTATGCCGTCATCGCCGGAAGGAAACGAAAGATCGAGCAGCACGAGCACGAATTCGTCATCCGCCAACGCCCGCCGCATCGCCTGGCCGTCGTGCGCGGCGGAGGCGGAGTATCCTTCGCGCGCAAGGAACCTGGTCAAAAAACTGCAAAAGCGCCGATCGTCGTCGACGACCAGTATGCGTCCTGACCTTCCGCTCGCGTCCATCCCTCGTTACCTACGATCTTTCGCCAGATCTTTGCTGCTCCGTTATCGCGCCTGCAGCCCGCTTGGAGCATAGCACAACGCGCCGAACGCGACGCGCGATCGGTTACAAAACGTTACGCACGGGCGTCTCAACAGCGGCACGCCGATTACACGCAGCCGCTACCTTGACCTCGAGGCGCATGCACGATGCTGCCCGACAAATCGCCTCGAACGACTCTCGACCTCGTCGCGATTCCCCGAGGACCGGCCTAGCCTGGCCCAACTTTCTTTTGACTGGGAGTGAACGAAATGCCCAAGAACCTGTTTCCACTCGACAACGCCAAGAAGTTCAAGGACCAGAAGATTGTTGGCCACAACCGTTGGCACCCGGACATTCCGGCCGCGGTGCACATCAAGCCCGGAGACACCTTTCGCGCCGACTGCCGGGAGTGGTTCGATGGCGCAATCAAGAACGACGACTCGGCCGACGATATCCGCCACGCACCGCTGCCCGGGGTGCACGTGCTATCTGGGCCGTTCCATGTCGAAGGCGCCGAGCCGGGCGATCTGCTAGTGGTGGACATCCTGGAGATCGACTCTTGCGACCAGGAGGATTCGGGGCCTTTCTCAGGCATGGGCTGGGGCTATACCGGGGTGTTCGCCACGAAGAATGGAGGAGGCTTCCTGACCGAGCGTTTCCCCGACGCATACAAGGTAATCTGGGACTTTAACGGCGACGTCGCGACCTCACGCCACATTCCCGACGTGTCCTATGTGGGCATCCACCACCCCGGACTGATGGGGACCGCGCCGTCGGCGGAATTGCTGGCCAAATGGACCGCTCGCGAAAAGGCATTGATCGCCACCGACCCCATGCGCGTACCTCCGTTGGCGCTGCCGCCGCTGCCCGACAGCGCGATCCTGGGCTCGCTGAGCGGCGCCGAATTCAACCGTGTCGCGGGCGAGGCCGCACGCACCGCCCCGCCGCGGGAGAATGGCGGCAACCAAGACATCAAGAACCTAACCGCAGGCAGCCGGATATTTTACCCCGTGTTCGTTCCTGGCGCCAAACTGTCGTTCGGCGACCTTCACTTCTCCCAGGGCGACGGGGAGATCACCTTCTGTGGGGCGATTGAAATGGGCGGCTTCATGGACCTGCATGTCGACGTCATCAAGGGCGGCATGACCACGTACGGCATCAAGGAAAACGCCATGTTCATGCCAGGGCTGCGCGACCCGCAGTACTCCGAATGGCTGGCCTTCTCCGGAGTGTCGGTGGATTCCAAGGGCAAGCAGCATTACTTGGATTCCTGGCTAGCCTACCAGAACGCCTGCAACCACGCGATCGATTACCTCATGAAGTTCGGCTACACCGATATCCAGGCTTACATGATCCTGGGTACGGCTCCGGTCGAAGGTCGACTATCGGGAGTTGTCGATATTCCGAATTCCTGCTCGACCATCTACATCCCGCGCGCGATCTTCGACTTCGACATCAGGCCGTCCGCGAAGGGACCCCTGCACAAAGTCAAGCAAGGCCTGCAAGTGCCGCGTTCGGCCAATTGACGGCGCATCAGCCACGCGTCGGTTCCGACCGGAACCGACGCCGCCGTCTGCAAGTAATCTCGAGGCGCGGGCGCGACGCTCGTCGCGCCGGCGGTCGCTTCAACGAACAACGGCCCGCGAGAGGGTCGCAAGAAAGGGGAACGTCATGCTGTTGGGCTTGGTTCTGTTCTATGTCGGTGCCGTGTTGTGCCTCAATGGCATCTGGCTGCTTGGCAAGATCGGCGACGCCGAGATCGGCGTAATCGACGTGTTCGTCGGGTTTATCACCCTGGCTGTGGCGCTTTATTCGGCATTCGGGCCGAACGCTGATCTGTCCAGCGTCAAGGCGGCCGCGCTGACGCTAATGTTCACTTTCACCTATTTCTGGGTAGCCTGGAATCGCTGGAATAAGGCCGACGGCCGCGGGCTCGGCTGGTTCTGTCTGTTCGTTGCGATCACCACCGTGCCGGTTTTCCTGCAGGGCTTTCACAATGCACAAACCACATGGGACGTCTGGTTCGCGATTTCTTGGTTGTCCTGGGGCGTGCTGTGGTTCTTGTTCTTTCTCATTCTCGCGCTCGGCCGGACGAATCTGACCCGGCTGACCGGCGGGATTTGCGCGTTGCAGGGCGTCTACACCGGCTGGCTTCCCGGCTTTCTTCTGTTGTCGGGCATTCTGAAGTAGGCGGCGACTCCGATTTGGGAGCGGCATCCTGACCGGTTGGGCTGCCGGGCTACCTACTCCTGATCGAAGCCCTGCATTGATGCGGAAGACAAGATATGCCCCTGTACGACTACTTCTGCAGTGATTGTGGAGCCTTCCGTGAAATGGTCCGCATGGCCGACTGTGCGCTCGACCAACCCTGCCCGAGCTGCGGCAGCCAAGCCCAGCGCATGCTGTCGGCGCCCTTTTTCGCCGATAACGGCGACACAGCGGACGCGCCCGCCCAGCGCGTCCAGGGCGCCGCCGGCTCATGGCGCCACATGTGCGGCTTCGGTTGCCGTTGCGCGACTTCCGGCTGAACCACGTGGGCCGCCCACGTGCGGGCCACGTTCTTTTCGGATTACGGTGACACGTGATCCGCGGCGGCGGCTTGGTTTCGCGGCTTGCCGCCGCGCTTGCCCAGCGCGAGCGTCCGCCCGAGACGCTTCGCGATCTCCGCTACAGAACCCACCGGACCGAGCGGCCGGCCGATCAGCTCGCTCCGTCTCAAAAGGACGGAGGCGGCGGCATTGGCTTCGCGCCAGCGTGGTGGATCATCAACGGGAGGGACTCATGGTTTTCTACGAATACCTATGCCACACCCATGGTGCATTCAACATCATGCGCCGCCTGGGTAAGGCGCCGTCGCGAGCGCCCTGCCCGAGCTGCGGCAGCCAAGCCCAGCGCATGCTGTCGGCGCCGATGGTGCTCAACGATCGGCGTTCGTCACTGTTCTCGGCCATCGATAGAGCGGAAAAAAGCCGCCACGAACCGGAGGTGGTCACATCGCTGCCGCCGTCAGGGTTGCGCCGGCCGCAGGTGCGCATGACCCCAGAGTTGCGGAAACTGCCCCGGCCATAAGACCTAGCGCAACGGAAATCCAAATTTCTGATAGATGTCAGCAAATTGCCCGAAAGCTAGGCGATCAAGACCCACAATCGTTGGCATCCGGATATCCCGTTCGTCGGGTGTCCGCGACGTGAACCTGCTGCGCGTGCGCGCTATCTCAGCGGTCCTTTCCAAATCGAAGGCGCGGAGCCCGGCGACCTTTTGGTCGTCGGCTTTCTTCTGCTATCGGGCATCTTAAAGTAGACGGCGATTCCGATTTGGGAGCGGCAACGGACAAGGACAGATGAATGGCTCTCTATGGATATGTTTGCGAGTCATGCGGACCGTTCGAGGAATGGGCAGCGATCGCAGTCGCCGCCGAGCCCTGCGCGTGCCCCGGTTGCGGCGCGGCGAGCGAGCGGCAGCTCTCGGCGCCGAACTTCGCGCTGATGAACTCGTCCCTGCGCCGCGCGCTGTAGCGCGCCGACCAGACGGCCACTGATCCGCGCGTCGTCAAGCGCAAGCACTTTGCCGGCTGCGGCTGCTCCATGTACAGTCTACGGGGCGGCCCCAAGCCGAGCTCGCGGCGCTGGGCGATCGGGCATTGACGGCGAGCATCAGTACAGCATGAACACTGGCAGCCGCGCTGCCGAGAGCACCACGCGCGTCACCCCGCCGAACACCTGCTCGGCGAGCGGCGGACGACTATAGGCCCCTATCACCAGCCAGTCCGCGCCCTGCGCAGCCGCCTCGGCAAGCAACTGCTCGCCGACTGGCGTCGCGCCCCGCACAAGCGGATGGCAGTTCGCCTGCAGGCCGAGCCGCGCCAGCAGTTCCGCCGCCGCCGCGAGTTCGGCCGGGTCACGAGCGACGACGTGCAGCACCTCGATCGATTCTGCCTGTTTGAGCCAGGGAACGGCGGCGGCGATAGCGCGACGGCAAACATCGCTCTCTTTCCAACCGATCGTGATTCGCCGCGGCGCTCGCGCCGGGGCGTCGGGCGGTGCGCGCAGGAGCGGCCGGCCGGAATTGAAAAGCGCCGCGTGAAAAGCGTCATGCGCGTGGCCGCGCGAATGCGGCCCGGGGCCGACCATGACGATCAGGGCGGCCGCTTGGCCATGCCGGGCGACCTCCGCCTCAACATCGCCCGCGACATCTCGCCAGACAACTGAGATGTCCTGTGGGTTGTGCGCTCGCCACTGGGCGAGGAGGCGACGCAGCTTCGCCGCCTCAGAGACGGCCTCCAACGTGAGCGCGGTACGTCGTCGGGGCGTAAGGATTTCCTCAGTCGGCAAGATCGTCGTCCGGGGATCGGGGCGGACATGCAACACGACGAGCTCGGCTTGCGCCAGCGCGACGGCGGCGGTGCGGGCCGCGTCGAGGCATTCGACGGCGCCCCTCGTCTCGGCCAGGATCGCGAGGATGACGTCGCTCACCGCTGCGCTGCCCTTCGTGCGGCCGTCGTGTCCTACCGCGCCGCGGCGGCCGCCCGCGCGGCGGCGTTGAGATGGACGCCGGCGACACAGCCGAGCGTCGCGGCGCCCAGACACAGCAGGACCGAGAGCAGGATATTCGCCATCGCTCGCCCCACCTCGCCGCCGCGCAGCAGATCGAGCGTCTGCAGACTGAAGGACGAGAACGTCGTGAAGCCGCCGCACACCCCGACCATAAAGAACACCCGCGCGGTCTCCGGCAGCGGGTTCCGCCCGCTCTCCGCAGTAAGCACGGCGAACAGGGCGATGGCGAAGGACCCGGACACGTTGATACCGATGGTTCCCAACGGGAGGTTGCGACTGAGAGGGGCAGCCCAAAGGGCGATCCAATATCGGGCCACGCTTCCCAGCGCGCCGCCGACTGCAACCAAGAGCGTCGCCATCGTTTGGTCTCGCATCTCGCCGCCCGCCAAACGCCGCGAAGCAATCGATCCGGGCACGACGGCCAATTCAATCGTCGCCCGCGCACGGTACAGTCCGGATGTAATCGTGACGTCGCATTCGGTCGTCGGAATCGTAACTTTTTGTCATTCGGCGTTGGGTCCACCGCGCGAGTTTGCAGGGTGCGCTCGTGCTCTGCGTGTCGCATTCGCGTGCGAGGTGAAGCACAGGCGTTGGTTCGCACGATTGCGTCGCTCTTCGACTGGCCCGGCGGCAAGTCTCGGCGTCTACCATCCACCTCCCTCAGGCCAGATCGCTGAAGGACCGCTCAACTATTTGTCGCGCCGCGACAAAGTTGTCCGTTCGGTTCGGAGCGCGAACGCTGACGTCGCCTAGCGTCAGCTTCGACAAGACCAAGCAAAACTGTTGCAACGGGGACCAGCAGTGTTGCGGCGACGGCACGTGTTGTGGCGGCGCAAGTCAGCCGAATAATATTTGCTGCGAGGCTTTGGGTTGCATCCCCTATTGGGATTGCTTCGAATAGACGGTCCATCGAAGTTGAAAACGAAAGAGATTCTGACATTGGTATTCGACGGCGTGTGGGGGCTAGTGTGTTCCAATTTGGAGAGGCGCAAAATGAGGCTCGCCGGCTTTACTGCGGAAAACTCAATTTCCCCAACAAATACGCGGTACCTCGCCGCTAACTATTGCTGCGACTACGGTCAATCATCGGTTATTCTTCCGGCAAGGGTGATGTGTCGGCGATTGCGGCCGCGACACCTATCACTTTGGGGCTCCCGGGTCTGCGCCAAGCTATGCGTGAACTATGAGCCCGGCGTTTATCCCTACCCGTACCCCATCCCGTGCCGCGCAAACGAGTGCAATCCGTCGTGCGACCAACCAACCGTCTCGGTTTTGCT
>Ga0070733_10002403_pt1 | contig 13367 bp, 10 predicted proteins | sample Coa_R1_9_FD_66450 | JGI IMG/M metagenome (GOLD analysis project Ga0070733, IMG submission 66450) | Surface soil microbial communities from Centralia Pennsylvania, which are recovering from an underground coalmine fire - Coalmine... | ecosystem: Environmental > Terrestrial > Soil > Unclassified ... | reverse complement strand
CGATCCTCACTTGATCCTGGCGCTCTCCAGCGCGAGCGCGGTTACTCCAGCGCAACGTGAAGCGCTCCACGACCTGCAGCAGGGAGCGATGTCCGCGACGGAGCTTGAGCAGGTCGCGGAGGAGACCCAGCCCGATCCCGTCAAACGCAAAACGTTGATGCAAAAATTGGCCTTTATGACGGTGGTGCAGCGGCTCACGTTAGCTTTGAAAGGGGCGCGTGAAGAGCGCATGTTGCTTATCCGGGATCCGAACAAGCTGGTACAAAAGTCGGTACTCCAATCTCCGCGTCTCACGGCACCCGAAGTCGAGAGCTTCGCGGGTATGGCCAATCTCTCCGCCGAAGTCCTCCGTTCTATCTCGCTGAATCGCCACTTCATCAAGGATTACGCGGTGGCCAGAAACCTCGTGTTCAATCCGAAGACGCCGCTCGACGTGTCATTGCATCTTCTCCCGCGGCTCACCGCAACCGATCTCGTGAAACTGGCCGCAAACAAGAATGTGCCGGAAACGCTGCGTTCCATGGCTCAGAAACTCCACCGCAAGCGCAAACAGGGGGGCAGCGACGCTTGAGTCGCGATCGCTCTGTCCAACGGGTCCAGCCGCCTCGCAAATGTGTTGCATCCAAAACACGAATCGCACGATCCGGACGATAAAGCCTCTCATTTTCCACGGCGGTGTATAGTGTTTGGGAACCGGTCCGCGTCGAAGAACTGCCCCGCGCCCCGCACGGCAAATACAATCGATGGCTGCGGTTCGTGTCCGTTTCTCAGAGCGCGATTGCGAGTAAAATGAAAAAGCCCTTGCGCATCATGAAGTTCGGCGGGACCTCCGTGGGAGACGCCGCGCGCATCGAGCGAGTCACGGAAATCGTTCGGGACGCTGCCCGGGACAGTTCGATCGTGGTCGTGGTGTCCGCCATGAGAGGCGTCACCAACCACCTGATCGAAGCAGCCGACCGCTCGCAGGCGAATGACCGCGCCCATGTTTCCCGCCTTTTCCAGCTTTTGCGGAAGCAGCACGACGAAGCGCTGGACATCCTGATCCGCTCCAGCGAACGGCGCGGCGCTCTGCGCCAGTCGGCGGAGCAAACGTTTGCGAAAGGCGAGCAGCTGTGTGAAGGGACCTTGCTTCTGCACGAATTGACCGCGCGAACGCTGGATTCCGTTTCAAGTCTGGGCGAGCGTCTATCGGCGCCCTTGGTTGCGGGAGCCCTCGAAGAACTCGGCCTTTGCGCCGAGCCCGTGGAGGGCACGGAGTTGATCGTCACCGACGCCTTTCACGGAGCGGCCGGGCCTCTCGTGGAGATTACGCGCCAGCGCTCGCAGGCCAGGCTGAAGCCGTTGCTCGATCAGGGAGTCGTCCCGGTGGTGACCGGTTTCATCGGCGCGAGTCAACAAGGTGTACTGACCACTTTGGGGCGGGGCGGATCGGATTATTCAGCTACCATCCTCGGGGCAGCGCTCGACGCCGACGATGTCGTCATCTGGACCGACGTCGACGGAGTACTCACGGCCGATCCGCGCCTCGTTCCCGAAGCGCGCACCATTCCAGAAATCTCTTACCGTGAAGCCGCCGAGTTGGCCTATTTTGGAGCGAAGGTTCTTCATCCAAAGACAATTCGTCCGGTAATGCCACGAGGAATTCCCGTGTGGATCAGGAACAGCTTCTCTCCCGAGCGGCCCGGAACGAAAATCACTCCCGACGGCCGCAGCAATGGAGGTGGCGTGAAAGCCTTGACGGCTATCAAGGACGTGGCGCTGATCGCCATCGGAGGCCCCGGCATCGTTGGCTTGCCCGATGTTGTCGGTCGCACGTTCTCGACGACGGCGGAGGTTCGGGCCAACGTTCTGCTGATCTCGCAATCCTCTTCACAGAACGACATCTGCTTCATCGTCGCCGCATCGGATGCCGAGAGCACGGTCGAGGCACTGCGAAATGAATTCGCGCAGGACGTTGCGCACGAAAAAGTCGAGCACATCACCGTAGACCCAAACATCGCGATCGTCGCCGTGGTTGGCGAGAGGATGCACGGCACTCCGGGGGTGGCGGGGCGAACCTTCAGTGCGCTGGGCCGCGAAGGCGTGAATATCATCGCTATCGCGCAGGGTTCGTCGGAGTGTAACATCTCGTTTGTCGTCGAGGAGAAACACGTGCAGAGAGCCCTCGCTTCGTTGCATCAGGAATTCGATCTCGGCGCACCGGTCGCAAGCGAGATGAGCCAGGCCTTGCGCAGCTGATGGAGACGACTGCGAGGACATCAAGCAAGATCGTCGTGGGCGCGGTGCAACGTTGCATCACGCGTTCCTGTGGCGCAGCGTACGGCCTCACCGACCGTGTCTACGTATGTTCCGGCTGCGGCGGACCTCTGGAAATCGAAATTGTGCCGGGCCCCGCAGTCGAACCCTCGGAAATTCGCGAACGGTGGCGTCTCCGCGCGACTTCTTCGGACGTGAAGGATCGCAGCGGCGTTTGGCGGTTCCGCGAGCTGCTGCCGTTTGACCCGGATGTTGTCGTCACTCTTCTCGAAGGAAATACTCCTCTCTATGACGCGCCCCGCTGCGCCGAATACTGCGGGCTCGCGGCGGTGCGCCTGAAGCACCAGGGGTGCAATCCCACCGGATCGTTCAAGGACACGGGCATGACGGTTGCTGTTACTCACGCCAGGTTACTAGGAGCAGAAACCGCGGTTTGCGCCAGCACGGGCAACACAGCGGCCAGCCTGGCCGCCTACTCCGCGCGCGCGGTATTGCAGTGCGCGATTCTCCTCCCGTTCGGCCAGATTTCGGCCTCCAAACTCGCCCAGAGCATGGATTACGGCGCGACGATTTGCGAAATCGATGGCAATTTTGACGATTGCATGCGGTTGGTCCTGGAATTGGGAGACGATCCCTCGATCTATGTCGCCAATTCGGTCAACCCTTTTCGCATCGAGGGCCAGAAAACCGTTGCGTTTGAGCTGATGGAGCAGTGCGGATGGCGAGCGCCGAACCACGTTGTGGTGCCGGGAGGGAATCTCGGCAACAGCAGCGCTCTCGGCAAGGGGTTTAACGAGTTATTGGCCTTGGGTTTGATCGACCGGCTTCCCAAGCTCCACGTAATTCAGGCGGAGGGTTCCGCGCCGTTCGCAAGATTGTTTGCCGATCTGAAGTCGGTTGGATCGGCATGGGACGACGGCCTGCCCGAAGGAATGGCCAGCGAGTCTCGGCCGCGAACCCTGGCCACGGCCATCAAGATCGGCGCTCCGGTTTCCTGGAAGAAGAGCTTGCGCGCTGTATTGCAATCGGGCGGCGAGGTAACCGCGGTCACGGAGCAGGAAATCGCGGATGCGAAAGCAATGGTCGGACGCGACGGGATTGGTTGCGAACCTGCTTCCGCCACCACCATTGCTGGAATTCGCAGGCTCGTCGCAAACAGCCGGATTCGTCGCGACGAAAGCGTAATCGCCATTCTCACCGGGCATGTCCTGAAAGATCCGGATTACGTTAGCAACTATCATCGCGGAACGCTCTCGCTGGCTGGAGACGAGCGTGAGGGACGAGCCGAACAGAAAATCGTGGGGGCGTTTCGGAACCGCCCCGAGCGAATCGCCGCGAATAAACCGGCCATTCTGGAGCGGCTGAAAAGCCGCAAACGCTGATCTCCGTATGATGGCGCCCCGCGAATTCTCCATCGATGTACGCGTCCCGGCTTCAACCGCCAACCTTGGCGCAGGATTTGACTGCCTCGGGCTTGCTCTCGAGGTATACCTCAACGTACGCGCGACCGTTATTTCCAAGCCTGGCGCGCGCGCCGTTGCGCGGAGCCGCGGCGTCAAAGGAAGTTCGAGCCTGCCGAGTACGCCGGAGGAGAACCTGATTTTTCGCGCGATGGCTCACGCGGCTGAACGCGAAAAGCTGAGGTTCCCGGCCGTTCGGCTCGCCGTTCAGAACGATATTCCCGTCGCGAGCGGGTTGGGCAGCAGCGCGGCCGCCACCGTGGCGGGCGTTGTGCTCGGTTTTGCGGTCGCCGGCCGCGCCATGTCTCGTGAGGTCGCCCTGCAGTACGCGGCCGAGGTGGAAGGGCATGCTGACAATGTCGCAGCCGCGCTTCTGGGAGGCCTGGTCGTCACCGTCGCCGGAAAAGACGGCAGCGTCGCCGCAGTGCGAAAGCGTTGGCCGAAAATGATTCGTGTCGTTGCCGTAACGCCTCAGTGCACGCTGGATACCAGCAAATCGCGAGCCGTTCTCGCAAGAACGGTCGATTTTCGCGATGCCGTCCACAACCTGCAGCGCTCGGCGCTGTTCGTCGCCGCCCTGGAAGAGCGGCGTTACGACCTCCTTTGGGAGGCGATGCAGGATCGATTGCACCAGATCTACCGGAAGGCCTTGGTTCCGGGGCTGGCGGACATACTCGCGATTCCGCGAATGCCCGGCTTACTCGGGATTGCACTCAGTGGAGCGGGTCCAAGCGTCATCGCGCTTGCGACAGACCGCTTTGATGTGATCGGGGAAGAAATCGCCAGTCGTTTCGCGCGCCACGGCCTCGAATCTGCTTTCAGGACCTTTGAGATCGCCCAGGACGGATTCTCTACCTCAGAGAAACACCTGCGCCGCCGCTGAGGCTCCGGTTTTCTACTCATATTCGATAGAAATACATCCTATTCTCGCGAGCGACGCGGAAAAACAGCTTCCGCGACAAGCCGGCAAGCATCCACTAAATGTCGGGCTGCAGGTTCGCACCCGAATTCCTGAAGTAATCCACGCGGAATGAGAGAGACCGGAAGAATGAAACTTTTCGTGCACACAATCGTGTCGTGTTTCTTGGCCGCATTGCTGCTCGCGACCGCGTATCAAATCGATGCCGACGCTTCCGGTTTCAGGCTTGCCGTCTCGCAGAGAGACCCATTCACAGGTTTCCATGGTGAAATTCCCGGGAGGGTTCACCGGATTACGCGTGCGGACCTTCCAAAACCGCTGGCCACGAAGGCGGCCGACAATCATCCGGAACTCATCAAGCGGCCCCTTCATGTGCTGCCACGCGCGCCCGCGGGGTTCCAGGTCAATCTTTTCGCCGAAGGTCTCGATAATCCCCGGCTCATCCGAACGGCTCCGAACGGCGACCTCTTTCTTGCCGAGAGCGATCCCGGCCGTATCCTCGTGTTCCATGGCATCAGCAGGAGCGGGAAACCAGTGAAGGTGGAAACGTTCGCGACAGGCTTCCATCGCCCGTTCGGAATCGCTTTCTATCCGCCCGGACCGGACCCGCGATACATCTACATCGCGAACACAGGTTCCGTGGTCCGGATTCCGTACAACAACGGCGATCTCAAGGCGAGCGGGCCCAAGCAGGCCGTCATTCCGATTTTGCCGAACGGAGACGAAACGGTCGGAGGGAACGGGCACTGGACGCGCGACATCGCGTTTTCCCCCGATGGAAAGCAAATGTTCATTTCCGTTGGATCGCGCACGAACGTCACGGACACAGACACAGACAAGAGCGAGTTTCATCGTGCCGACATTCTGGTGGCCGATCCCGACGGCGGGAATCTCCACGTCTATGCATCGGGGATTCGCAATCCGGTCGGCATTGCGGTCGATTCGCGTGGCCTGCTGTGGGCCTCTGTAAATGAGCGCGACGATCTCGGTGACAACCTGCCCCCGGACTACATTACGCACGTTCAGGAAAACGGGTTTTACGGATGGCCGTGGTATTACATCGGAGGGAATCCGGATCCGCGCCTCAAAGGCAAGCACCCCGAATTGAGAGATAAAGTGATCGTGCCGGACGTGCTCATCGAGCCGCATGACGCGTCTCTCGAAATGGTGTTTTACGAAGGGCGCCAATTTCCGGCGAACTATCGCGGAGATATATTCGCGGCCGAGCACGGATCCTGGGACCGTTCCACTCGCGCCGGCTACGAAGTCATTGTCGTACCTGTGCGGAACGGCCGCACCATCGCCGAATACAAGGATTTTCTCACTGGATTCGTCACGACTGGAGGAAAGGTCTGGGGACGACCGGTTGGAGTAGCCGTAGCGAAGGACGGTTCCCTGATTGTCAGCGACGATGGTTCAAATTCGTTGTGGCGCGTGCGCTACCCGAGGAAATGAACGAATTCCATTCACAGCGGCAAACAGGGTTCAGTCCGGCTCTTGGGTCACAATGTGGACGTCCACCGCAGGGGCTTCGCTCAAGAAACGATTGATCGCGTTCATATAAAGAAGCTTTCGCCAGCCTTCGACCGCTGATCGACCCAGGATCACTTGCGTCACATGCTTTTCCCGCACGAACTGCGCGGCAGCTTCCGCCACGCTTTCGCCCGTCAGCCGGATCGGCTTGGCCCCGAGGCTCTCCGCAAACTGAAGATTCGCAGCGAGAGCCCTCTCTGCCTGCGCGTCGCTGTCGCGATCGACGTCAACGTGAATCGCATAAAGCTCCGCATCCATTCTTCGCGCCATGCGCGCGGCGCGCGCTACGAGAAACTGGGCGCGGGGGTTGGCGCTGATGCATACCGCGATCCGCTCGCGAACGTTCCAATTCTCGCGGATCTCCTTCTCATCCATGTAGGACCACAGACTGCGGTCCACCTGCTCGGCCACCTGCCGCAGCGCCAGTTCGCGAAGGGCGATCAGGTTTCCGCGCCTGAAGAAGTTTTTGAGCGCCTGTTCTACCTTGTCCTTCCTGTAGATGTCGCCGCGTTTCATCCGGTTCTGCAATGCTTCCGGCGTGAGGTCCACCATCACCGTCTCTTCGCTGAGCTGAAGAACCCAATCCGGCACGGTTTCGCGAACCGACACGCCGGTGATCGCCCGAACGGTTGGGGCGATGCTTTCCATGTGTTGAATGTTGACCGTCGAGATCACGTCGATATTCGCGTCGAGCAGAGCGAGCACGTCCTCGTACCGCTTGCGGTTGCGGCTCCCGGGAATGTTCGTGTGCGCCAGCTCATCGACGAGCGCCACGGCGGGCTTGCGCGCCAGGACGGCGTCAAGATCCATTTCCTCAAAAAGTGTTCCCTTGTAGTCGATCTTCTTGCGCGGAACGGACTCGAGCTTGCCCGACAGTTCGGTGATGCTCGTTCGGCCATGTGTTTCGACGAAGCCGATCACCACATCCTCGCCACGGCTGCTGCGGCGGATCGCCTCGCTCAACATCGCATAGGTCTTTCCGACTCCGGGTGCATAGCCGAGAAAGAGTTTGAGCGTGCCCTTGGTCTTCTCAGGCTCCTTGGACAGAGCCAGCCATTCTTCAGGCGACTTGGGCATTGAGATTCTCTTTTCGCCGCGCTACGGTAGAATACGTTCGTGCGTGAGCCGGTCCCAATCCAGGCTTCGCGATTCCTGGCCGCTTTCCTGATCGCGGCGGGGATTCCCTTCTTTTACCACAGATTTCTGCATGTTAGCTCGGCCACCGCCGCTCTCACGCTGGTTCTCGCCATTCTCGCCGTTTCCACCGTCTGGGGAATCGTCGTTTCGGTATCCATGTCCGTCGTCGCGACGTTCGCGTTCGTCTACTACTTTCTGGAGCGCGCCCATAAGGTCACCTTCTATTCCGCGGAGAACTGGGTCACGCTGTTGACGTTCCTGGTTGTTTCAATCCTCGCGAGTCATCTGTCATCGCGCGCGCGGCAGCAAGCGTCGTTTGCCTCTGCTCGCCGCCGCGACATCGAGAAACTCTACGCCTTCAGCCAAAGCATGCTCGAATCCGGCAACGTGATCGAGCTCCTGAATCGAATCCCTGCCCAGATCGTCCAGGTTTTCGAGCTGGGAGCAGCTGCCCTTCTGCTCGCCGAGAAGCAGAAAGTCTACCGTTCCGGTCCTGTCGTCCCGCACCTCGACCTTGAGACCCTGAAGAGCATCGCTGCGCGTGAGGAGCTCGTCATCGATGCGGCGAACAGCGTCAGCTTCGTGCCAGTGAAGCTGGGCGCCCGCCCGATCGGCAGCCTGGGAATATCGGGAACGATTCTTTCGCGGGGGACGCTCGAGGCCCTCGGCACGCTGGTTGCCGTGGCTATGGAACGCGCCCGCGCCGTCGAGCAGTTGGGACAAACCGAAGCGACCCGAGAAGGCGAGCGCTTGCGTACCGCTCTCCTCGACTCCGTAACTCATGCCTTGCGAACGCCTCTGACCTCGATCAAAGGCGCTGTGACCAACCTTCTTTCGAACGACGGCCTGGATCAGTCTCAGAAGCGCGACCTGCTCACAGTCATCGACGAGGAAAGCGATCGTCTCAACCGGCTCGTCGGCGAGGCTGCGGAGATGTCGCAGCTCGATTCCGGAAACGTCGATTTGAAAATTGAGTCTCACTCGATCGATGAACTGATCTCCGCTGCCCTCCTGCATTGCCGCGCTTTGTTCGGGAGCCGCAGCATTGACGTTCGCATCGCCCCCGGTCTGCCTCAGGTGCGTGTCGATCTGCCTCGCGCGACCGAGGTTCTGGTCCAACTGCTCGAAAACGCGAACCAGTACTCGCCGCCCGACCAACCGATTACGATCACAGCCGAGCGAAGCGGCGATTATGTCCTGACGAGCGTTGCCGATCATGGCAGCGGGATCGATGGTCCGGAGCAGGACCTTATTTTCGAGAAGTTTTATCGAGGCAGAGACCAGAGATACAGCGTTCAGGGAACTGGCATGGGCCTTCCGATCGCGAAGGCGATCGTCGAGGCGCACAGCGGGACTATCAGCTTGACGAGCCAGCGCGGCCAGGGCTCCGTCTTCTCCTTTACCCTTCCTGCGGACGGAAGACGCCCTCCGCTCCCCAAATGACCGCCGCCACGGTATTTGTGGTCGACAACGAGCCCCAGATACGTCGCGTCCTGCGCACGATCTTGAGTTCGCACGGTTATGCGGTAGTCGAAGCGCGGAGCGGCGACGAAGCCATTGAGAAGATCCGGCAGGAAAAGGTCGATTTGATCCTGCTCGACTGCAACATGCCCGGCACGTCTGGCATTGACGCGTGCGCGGAGATCCGCCGCTCCAGCGACACTCCGATCATCATGCTCACTGTGCGCAATTCGGAACGCGACAAAGTGCAGGCGCTCGACGCGGGTGCCGATGATTACGTGGTCAAGCCGTTTGGCGCTGACGAGCTCATGGCGCGCGTGCGGGCAGCTTTGCGTCGCGCCGCTCCGCAGGAATCGCCGCCTCCCTTTACCTCGACTGATCTCGCGATCAACTTCGAAAAGCGTTCCGTCATCTTGAAGGGACAACCCGTCCGGCTGACCCCCAAAGAATTCGAACTGCTCAGGCACCTCGTTGGGAACCAGGGCAAGACTTTGCCTCATCGCCGGCTTTTGCAGGCCGTGTGGGGGCCGGATTACGGCGATGAAACGGAATACCTGCGCGTATTCATCAATCAGCTGCGCAAGAAAATCGAGCCGGAGCCCGGCCGGCCGCGCTACATCCACACCGAGCCGTGGATCGGCTACCGCTTTGAGCTGCGGCAGGAGCGAGAGAAGGCTCGCGCCGGCCCCCCGGAGAAGTGAATCGGCAAGGCGGCCAGCCCATCAGAATTCTTCGCCGCGCACCAAATCAGCGAAATTCTGCCGCTTGCGGATGACGCGGAACTTGGGGCCGTCGACCAGCACCTCCGGCGCGCGCAGCCGCGCGTTGTAATTCGAGGATTGCACGAATCCATACGCGCCAGTCGCCCACACCACCAGCAAGTCGCCCGGTTTCACCTCGGGAAGCGGCCAGTCGCGGCCGAGAAAATCTCCCGATTCGCACACTGGACCCACGACATCTACCGCTTCGGTGGTTGCGGCATCCTCTCCCGATGCCGTGGCTTTCGTGATCGCGTGCGTCGCCCCGTACAGCGACGGGCGAATCAGATCGTTCATCGCCGCGTCCACAATCACAAACCGTTTCCCGCCATTTTCCTTGATGTACAGGACTCGCGTCAGCAACACGCCCGCCGGGCCGACAAGCGCGCGTCCCGGCTCCAGCAGAAGCATGCGTCTCAGCGGACGAACGACCTTCACCAGCTCGCGAGCGTATGCGGCGGACTCGCTTGGAGTTTCATCGGTGTAGCGGATTCCCAGACCTCCGCCGATATCGAGATAGTCGAGATGAATTCCAGCTCGGGCCAATTCTCGAACGTAGGACGCAAGTCGCTCGGCGGCGCGCCGGAACGGCGCTACCGCAAGAATCTGTGAGCCGATATGCGCGCTGATCCCGCGCCAGACGATCCAGCGTGAATTCTTGTGCGACAAATACAAGCGAAGCGCATCGCGCCATTCCATCCCGAACTTGTGCCGGTGGTACCCGGTGGAAATGTGTGGATGCCCGCCCGCCAGAATATCGGGGTTGACGCGAATCGCAGCCGCGATCCGCGGGTTGCCCCGTTTCACGTGAAGTGCGGCTTCCTCGATCAGGACATCGAGTTCCGCCGCCGATTCCACGTTGAAAAGGAGGATCCCATGCTGCTTGGTAGAACCGGCCCGGTAGCGAATCGCAGTTCGAATTTCTTCGCGAGTTTTTCCTACTCCCGAAAAAACAATCCGGCGGCCGGAAACGGAGATGCGCCGCAGCTGCTCCAGTTCGCCTCCCGAAACGATATCGAAGCTGCTTCCCAGTCTGGCGAGAACGCGCAGGATTGAGAGATTCGCGTTCGCCTTCAGCGCGTAGCACAGCCGGTGGGGAAGTGAACCAAAAGCGCGATCGAGCCGCCGGTAGGCGTCCTCAATGCTCTTCTTGCTGTAAACATAGGAGGGCGTACCGACTGCCTGCGCGATCCGCTCGAGAGATACGCCATCGCAGTGCAATTCGCTCCCGCGCGATCGGTCCCGGCCGGAAGTCGCCCGGAGAGAAAAATGAGGCGTGTACTGCGTTGGATCAGACGCCCTGGCGCGTTTCGGTCGAGCGGCTGTCATCCGCGGACGCCAGCCGAAGTTTCGGCGCGCGCGGCTGAGCGGAAGCGATGAACTCGATGGACCTGATGATCTTGAGCGAGCATGGGCGAATCATCTTACCGGCTTTCCCGCAAAATTCCATCGGGGCCGCAATCGGTCCTCTTCGGGCGCTGGGTTCTGCCTTGCAAAAGGACTGGAGCGCCCGGGTCACGATCTCCACGCTCTGTCACTTTGCGAGCGAGGCCGAAATTTTCTTCTGGTATTCTCGCGCCTTGGCCAGGATTTGAGATTCGTCGAGCGCCAGCATGCGGCGATCCTGCATAACCACGCGCCCGCCGATAATCACTGTTTTCACATCCGAAGCCTTCAGCGCATAAACTAGCTCCGAATAAACGTTGTACATCGGCGTTGCATGCGGAGCAGTTGTGTCGATCAGGATCAGATCCGCTTTCTTGCCGGTCTCAATCGAGCCGATCTCCTTCTCCATGTGAAGCGCGCGCGCTCCGCCGATGGTGGCCATTTCGACCACCTGCTCCCCGGGCAGCGCACGAGGATCCATCCTCGCAATCTTCTGCAGCTTGGCCGCGAGATCCATCTCCTCGAACATGTCCTGGTTGTTGTTGCTCGCAGCGCCGTCCGTCGCCAGGCCTACCGCCAATCCCGCGCCGAGCATCTCCGTCGCGGGCATCACGCCCGAAGCGGTTTTCATATTGCTTGATGGATTGTTCGTGCAGCCCACGCCAAAATGAACGAGCGCGGCGATATCGGCCGCATCCACCCATACGCAGTGTGCCGCGACCACATCAGGCCCCAGAACCCCGATGCGCTCGAGATAACCGACGGGCGTCGTACCGTGTTGTTCCCGGCTCTGCTGCAGTTCGAACGGCGCTTCAGCCACGTGAATCAGGATCGGCACGCCGTTGCGCCGCGCCAGCGCAGCCGACTCCTGCAAGGTCTTTTGCGAACACGTATAAATCGAGTGCGGCGCCACCGCCGGCGTGATCAGTGGGTCGCCCTTCCACCGGCTGATGTACTCCTGCGTGTACTGCAATGCTTGCGCCGGCGTTTTGTTATCCGGCGCGGGAAAATCGATGATCGTTTCGCCCAGAACGCCGCGCATGCCCGCGTCCTTCGTTGCCCGCGCGACCGCGTCTTCGAAGTAATACATGTCGGCGTACGTAGTGATTCCGCCGCGCAGCATTTCCAGGACGCCGAGCTTCGTGCCCCAGGTCACAAAATCCGGCGTCACGTTGCGGGCTTCCGCGGGGAAAATATATTTGTGCAGCCAGTCGTCGAGCGCGAGATCGTCCGCGATGCCGCGAAACAGGCTCATCGCGGCGTGGGCGTGGCCATTGATCAGTCCGGGCAGAACAAGTTCGTTGCGCGCTTCGATCGTGCGCGCAGCGTCGAATTGCGACTCAATTTCCGCGCTCGTTCCAACTCCAACGATCGAATCGCCACGGACGGCAACCGCGCCATCCTCGATAACGCGCTTCTGTGCGTCCATCGTGACGACGGTGCCACCCGCCACAATCAGGTCCGCTTGCCCTTTCGCGCCCGTGAGCAAGCCAACGCAACCACTGATGAACACGGATAAGCACAGATAAACAAAAAGTCGCCAGGTCATGAAACGCGTCAACAGAACGGACGGACCGCTTGCGGCCGTGAATTTCAGCTGACGAACCGTTATTTTGACTTTCATTTGTGTGAATCTGTGTTCATCGAGGTTCAAAACGCTTTACAGAAACGAGGAATCAAACGCCCGCGGGAGCAACTTCGCGGACCTTTCCTCTTCGACTTTCCCCGTCAGGTTCGCAAGAATCACGGGAACATCGCCGCAGAACTCCCAGATGATCTGCCGGCAAGCGCCGCAGGGTGGCGTGAGCGCGTCCGTATCGGTTACAACCGCGATGGCGTCAAACCCGCGCTCGCCTTCCGAGATCGCTTTGAAGATGGCAACACGTTCGGCGCAGCAGGTGAGCCCGTAGCTCGCGTTTTCCACGTTGCAACCCGTGTAGATGCGCCCCGACTTCGCGCGAAGCGCAGCCCCCACGCGGAAATTTGAGAACGGCGCATGCGCGTTCTCGCGCGCCTGCTTTGCCGCTGCGATCAGCGCGTCATGGTCGGACATGCGCGAGATTGTACCGGAGTCGTCGCTTCAGGAAAAGCCGGGAGGGGCTCACGGAAACACACCCGGTCTCCGCCGTTTCCGGGAAAGGCGATAAGGCTGGTCGGCGTTGCCGTTTGTGAGGACCGCTACTTCAGCTCAACGACATCGAGGCCGTGTGACGGAATCGTCAGCGTCAACTGGTGATCGGTGATTTCCTGCGCCGATGGCGGGGCCAGTTCCGCAGCTTTTCGCAACTCGCGAATCTGGTCTTGAGTCGGATAGTGTGGCGCGCCCATTTTCTCGTACGCCGTTCGGGAATTGCCGTCCGTGGAATCCACCATGGAGACCGAAGCCTGCTTCGGATCGAAATCCTTGAATTGCAGCGTCACGCTCTTCGTCGGGCCATTTTCTCCGGGCGGCGCATA
>Ga0070733_10002402_pt1 | contig 13370 bp, 13 predicted proteins | sample Coa_R1_9_FD_66450 | JGI IMG/M metagenome (GOLD analysis project Ga0070733, IMG submission 66450) | Surface soil microbial communities from Centralia Pennsylvania, which are recovering from an underground coalmine fire - Coalmine... | ecosystem: Environmental > Terrestrial > Soil > Unclassified ... | reverse complement strand
ACTCCGTCGCCTGGTTTTAGCCGCGCGGCGTCGTCGGATTCGATCACAATGCCGTTGCGGTCCACGCTGGCAACTCGCCCGCAAAGCACGCCGCGATGGCGGGGTGAGCGGCCCTTGACCACCGCCTGATGATTCGTGCCTGTTAAGAACCAGGGGCCGAGGCCGCGCGAATACACTTGTTCGAGCTGGGCTTGCTCTTCGGCGCCAGCGCTGAGCGGCAAGCCGGCGCAAGCTTCGTCCACTGCTTTTCGATACGCACGGGTGGTGAGCGCGACATAGTCTGCGTCCTTGTAGCGGCCCTCGATCTTCAATCCGGTAACGCCGATCTCGACCAGCTCGGGAATCTGCGCGAGCGCATAGAGGTCGCCGGGCGAAAGAAGATAGCGTGCGTCGCCAAGGGGCCGCGCGTGGCCGTCCACCAGCATTTCGTAGGGCAGCCGGCACGCCTGCGCGCACTGGCCCCGGTTGGCGCTACGTCCGCCCCAGGCTTCCGAAGAAAAACACTGGCCCGAGTAAGACACGCAGAGCGCGCCGTGGACGAAGACTTCGAGGCCGCAGTCCGTTCCGGCGCGGATGGCGCGGATTTCGTTCAGAGAGAGTTCGCGCGCAAGCACAACGCGAGTGGCGCCCAGGCTGCGGGCAACGCGAGCGCCTTCCGCACTGGTGATGCTCATCTGGGTGCTGCCGTGGACTTCAAGCCGCGGCGCGATTTCGCGCGCGAGCTTCACCACCGCCAGATCCTGCACGATGATCGCGTCGGCGCCGGCCTCGGCGATGGCCGCGAGGCCTCGGGCGGCGTCCGGCAACTCGGAATCGAAAACCAGCGAATTATAGGTGACGTAGCCTTTGACGCCGCGGCGGTGCAGCGTGCGCATGGCTTCGGGAAGCTCGGCCAAGGTGAAGCCGACTTTGGCGCGCGCCGTGAAATGAGTGAGTCCGAAGTAGACCGCGTCGGCGCCGGCGTCGATGGCGGCGTGCAACTGCGGCCAGTGGCCGGCGGGGCTGAGGACTTCAGGAGGGCGCACGAGGTTCTCCTTCTAGTATTGCGTAAGCTGGAGGAAATGGCTCTCGAAGAGTATCGTTCCGAATTTCCCGTCACCAAGAATCTGATCTGGCTGAATCACGCCGCCATCGCGCCGCTGGTGAAACCGGCCGCGGAGGCGATGATCCGGTTCTCTGAGGACTCGCGCGACTTCTCTTCCATGCACTACGCCGCATGGCTGGAGACGTATGAGGCGCTGCGGCGCGCCGCGGCCCGGTTGATCAACGCTGCGCCCGCCGAGATCGCGCTGTTGAAGAATACATCGGAAGGATTGGCAACGGTCGCGATGGGCCTGGATTGGCGGGCGGGCGACAAAATCGTCGCATTTCGCGAGGAGTTCCCCGCCAATCAGTATCCGTGGCAGCGCCTGGAGGCGAAGGGCGTGACCATCCAATGGCTCTCGGCCTCCGATCCGCTTGATCAAATTGACGAAGCGGCGAAAGGGGCTCGGTTGCTGGCGCTGAGCTTCGTGCAGTTTCTCACGGGGCATCGCTCCGACTTGAACGCGATCGGCGAGATTTGCCACGCCCGAGGAGCCATCTTCGTGGTGGACGCGATTCAAGGACTCGGCGTCTTCCCCGTGGATGTTCGCCGAGCCAGGATCGGCGCGCTGGCCGCGGACGGGCATAAGTGGATGTTCGGGCCGGAGGGCTGCGCGATTCTCTACATCTCGCCGGAGTTGCAGGAACAAGTGGAACCGGTGGAATTCGGATGGACCAACACGGCGCACTACGAGGACTACGGGCGCCGCGATTTGACGCTGCGCCCCGACGCCGGGCGCTATGAATGCGGGACTCTGAACACGATCGGCTGCTTCGGGCTGCGGGCGGCCCTGGAATTCCTGCTGGATGTGGGCGTGGAGCGCGTCGGGCCGAAAGTGCAAGCGCTAGGCGATCACATCGCCGAAGGGGTTCGCCGGCGCGGCTACGACATCCTGGGCCGGCGGACTCCGGAGAATGGCGCCGGAATCGTGAGTTTCCGCAAGGCCGGGAGCGATGCCACCGACATTGTGGCTCGATTGGCGAGCCATCGGATCGTCACCGCCGTGCGCGCGGGATGGGTGCGTGCATCGCCGCATTTTTATATCACGGAAGAGGAAATAGAAAAGATGCTCGGGTTGTTGTAGCCGCGCCCGTCATCTTCTTTGTGACAGTGGATGTTTGTGACCGTGGATGTTTGTGACCGCAGGTGGTCATGTGACCGTCCGTCGTTGCCCCCAGGCCAAAAGTCTGAGAACCCATGCTCAAGGCCGTTTGCCCGTTTGGCGGATAGCTGCGCGGGATTATGCATTCCGGGAACGTTCGGTCCCTATCGTGCCCTGAAGGACAATATGAAAACACTCAAACTGCTTCCGGCTTTGCTGGCTGTCCTGGCCGTGGGGACTCTAGTAGGATGCTCGACGACATCCACGCAGGCGGTCGACATTTCCGCCAGCCTTCGCGCGTCGCTGGATCAGGCCGGCCTCAAGGACGTGTCAGCGAGTCAGGATCGCGATAAGGGCGTCGTGACCCTGAGCGGACACGTGGCCGGAGATGGCGACAAGGCGCAAGCCGAATCCATCGCGAGGTCCATGGCGGGTGGCGAAGTGGTGGCGAATCAGATCGCCGTGCTTCCGCCGGGCGCAGAGAATAAGGCTAGCGCGATCAACTCGGACCTGGACAAAGGCATCGAAAGCAACCTGGATGCGGCTCTGATCAGGGATAGACTTCACGAGGACGTAAAATATGCCGTCAAGAATCACGTGGTGACGCTGACGGGTGAGGTCAACTCTCAATCGAAGCGCGCGCGGGCCGAGGTGGTGGCGTCGTCGGTCCTCAATGTGCAGCAGGTCGTGAACGAGTTGCAGGTCAAAGCGCAAAAGGCAAGTTCGTCGAACTAACCGCAGTTCGCGGCTGGGAAAGAGACGGTTCTATCACATCATGACAAAAGCTGAACTCAACGCATTCCGCAGAATTCTGGAGAATACGCGTGCTGAATTAGTCAACAGAAATCGTAGCCGCGAGGCTCTTAGAATTGAGGCGAGTGCAGATGAGCCGGATCGCAACTCCTGGCTGCTGCGCGAGGTGCCAGCTGCACGGGGAACGCCCTGGAGCGAGAACGACACACCGCTGGTCATGGCCGCTTGAAACGGAAAGGATAACTTATGCTTTGGACAATTGTTGCGCTTCTCCTGATTCTTTGGCTCCTGGGATTCAGCTTGAGTATTGGCGGGAGCCTGATACACGCACTCCTGGTGCTGGCTCTGGTAATCTTCGTGTTCAACCTGGTGAGCGGGCGGCGAGCAGTCTAATCACGGCGCACCCATAGTTCCGAGGCAAGCAATCCGAGGTGCGCAGCTTCCTCGCATTTGAGTTGGAAGCCGCGCTTCGCGAGCAAAGGACGATGGTCGGTCAGGCGGCGCGTGGCGAGCCCGGCTGTAATGCGGAAGAAGAGATACAGGGCCGCCAGCAGCGGAGTGGCCCACCGGGGCTGGCGAAATTCAGAAACGATCCATAAAGCGCCGGGCCGCGCTGTGCGGGCGACGCGCTCGATCAGATGTTCCAAATCGCGTTCATTCAGGCAGTCGAGAAAGAAATGGGTGACGATCAGGTCGTACTCGGAGGGCGCAAGCGGAAGCGTGAGCGCGTCGGCATGATGATAGGCGATGCGGGACGTTTGAGCACGCCTGCGCGCCAGTTCCAGCATACGGCCGCTCGAATCCACATAGTCGATCGAAGACTGAGAGGCCGCGGCGAGGCGCGCCAGGAAGCGGCCGTCGCCATCGCCTAAAATCAGCGCACGCTGCGCGCCGCGTAAATCGTCGAGAAAGCGGAAGCGGCGGCGCTCCAGGGCGCGTCCAAAGGCCAAGTATTCGAGCCAGCGGTAGGGGGCGGCAATCCGATCACAGTTCAAAGGGCGCTTCCAGCCAGAGGAAGAAAGAAAATCGGGCTCAGGAGAGCCACGTCCGCCAGCACACGCAGAGCATCGGCGGAGAGTCTGAGCCGTGAACGATCCAGCAGCACGAAGGCGACGGCGCTGGCCGCTTCCGCGCCCGCGAGGACGGGACGATGATGGTGCAGCACTGCAATGGCGGCCAGCCCGACGCACGCAGCGAGGATGCCGATGGGCCATCGTCCCGCGCCCTGCTCCCATTCGGAAATGGCCGCACAATTGATCCAGCACAGGCACGCGAACAGGACCACGGTCAGCACATCGTAGGAAGTTTCTAGGTGCGTCCATGCGGCCAGCGATGCGCCTAGCCCGAAGATCGCGGCCACCGCGGCTTCCTTGGGCCAGTTCGGACGCAGGCAATGGACCGAGGCGAAATAAACCAGAACCGCGGCCGACAGCCAAGCGCCGCGCTCAAAGATTTCGCGAGGAAGCCAGGTCCAGGCAAACCAACTCGTCGTGGCAAGCACGGCAATCCATATCGGTAAAATTGCTCGCCAATGACGCCGGTAAAACTCGTGGCGGGGACGCGAATCGGTGCCTCGCCAAGCGTCCAGGGAGCGGTCCGCCGCGTAGATCAGCCAGACCACGGAAACCAGCAGCACCGACGGCAAGGCATTGCTGGACGTTGGGCCTGCCGCGTGAAAGCAGCGGATGAAGAGGATCTGCCAGAGCAACGCGACCAGAGGCGCGTCCAGGCTCAGCAGATTCGGCCATAACCAGATTCGCGGGGCCACCTTCTTATTATGCTGTCTGATTCCAGAGGCGAACCACCCGCGTTTTGTGCTCCCAGCCGAGCGCGCTGACGGATGCGGTTTCGAGAGCGAGAAAGCGGCCCGCATCGGGCGCCAGACCGAGCCATCGTGCGGCCAGCACGCGCAGCATGTGGCCATGGCTGAACAGTGCGGCATCGCCCGAGTTATCTAGAACGGAGAGGCAGCGTTGAATCACGCGATCCGCCCGCGCGCCGATCTGCTCGGGCGATTCGCCGCCCGGGACAGGGCCGGTCCAGATGGTCCAGCCCGGCGCGGATTTGTGGATGTCGCCGGAGGTGAGGCCTTCGTAGGAGCCGTAGTCCCATTCGCGAAGGTTGTCCTCTATCTGAGGATCGAAACCCGTCAGATGACAAGTGTCCATCGCGCGGCGCATGGGACTGGAGAGAACCAGCGACGTCCTCTTGGCGGGAAGCATTCCCTTCAGGATCTGGCCGAGAGCCTTGGCTTGGTTCCGCCCTGCTTCGGTCAGCGGAAGGTCGGTACGCGAGGTGTGTTGGCCGGAGAGGGTCCATTCGGTTTCTCCGTGCCGGATCAGGAAAATTTCACCAGTCATAAGCGCTTCCTTTAAGATAGTGAGTTTGCATGCTCGACATACTCGACCACCCCAAGCCGCCCCTGATCGAATTCGAGCGCGTCACGGTGATGCGCGGAGATACCCTGGCGCTCGACGACGTTTCGCTGAAGATCGGCGCAGGCGAGCATGTGGCCATCATCGGCCCCAACGGCTGCGGTAAATCGACCTTCATCAAGGCCATCACGCGGGAGTGCTATCCGCTGGCTCGGGACCAGACGTCGCTCAAGATTTTGGGCGGCGATCGTTGGAATATTTTCGAGTTGCGGTCGATGCTGGGTATCGTGTCGAGTGACCTGATGACGGTTTGCATTCGCGACATGACCGGAATGGACATGGTGCTGTCGGGCTTTTTCAGCAGCATCGGAATCTGGCCGAATCATGAGGTAACGGAGGAAATGCGCGCGCAGGCGCGGAGGGCGCTGGAGCAGCTCGAAGTGCCGCACCTGGCGGAGCGATTCACGGATCAGGTGTCTTCGGGCGAGGGTCGCAGGCTGCTGCTGGCGCGCGCTCTGGTGCACGCGCCTCGGGCGCTGATTCTGGATGAACCCAGCACGGCTCTCGATCTGTTCGCGCAACATGAGCTGCGCGCGACCCTGCGCAAGCTGGCGCAATCCGGCATCGGGATCGTGATGGTGACGCATCATCTATCGGACCTGATCCCGGAGATCGAGCGCGTGATTCTGATGCAGCGTGGAAGGATCGTCGCGGATGGACCCAAGCGCCATGTGTTAACCGCGCCACTACTTTCGAAATTGTTCGGGCTGCCGGTGGACCTGGCGGAGCGGGACGGTTATTACAATTTATGGTGACTGTGTAACCGGCATGCTGAGTGACCCGGCGATCCCGGTGGCCGTGTCCTGAACCAGAAGCCGGAGCCTGCGAGTCCCGCTGGGAACCTCGACATCGGCGTTGAACAAGTATCCATCCTTCGTCGCCTCGTCGAGTTGCTGCTGAGTGAGGCTCACGCCGGACATGATGGCCTGAGACGCGCTCTGAGAGCCGTCGGCGTTATAGTAGACGAACACCAAAGACAGCTCGCCGGTGTAAGTGTTGCCTCCGTGCTGAAGCGTAAGATCGCGGGGATCGGCGTGGATTTGCACGTGCGTCGTTTTTCCGGCTGTCGCAAGCGACGCGCGGAGCCCGATGTCCGGCGTATCGAAGGGACGCGATCCCACCAGCTCAAGGTTGCTGTGGGCGATCTCCTCGGGCGCAACGGCAGTGTAGCCTTCTTCTGCCAGAATTCTAACGCCTTTGCGAGTGGTGGAAACCCGAAGCTTGTGCGATTTTCCGTCTGCGGACTTGGCCGGCGCATAGTAAGCCGCTTGATAAGTTGCACGGGCATCCATCTGCGCCTGAGAGATGGCCGGGCCAACCGCGTCATTTTCGAACCAGCGCCCGCCAGTAAGAGGAGGGAGACCTTGCAGCGTCTCCTGACTGTCGACGCCCGCGGTTGAGCGATCCACTTGATGCACCGTGTAGAGTGCGATGCCCTGTCGGCTGAATTGAGCGCCAGTTTGTTTAAGCAGCGGATTAAAATCCATATACACCGTGCCGTTGGGGCCCAGCACGGTGATCGGTATGCCATGGGTGATCCAAATCATTCGCTTCTGACCGGGCAGAGCGGCATATTGGTTGGCCAGGATCGACAGGGCTCGATAGGTGGGCTCCGCGGTGAGACCGGGAGCAGCCGTCAAATCGAGCGGCTTGATTCTCTCGACTTCGCGCAATGACTGATCCAGGAGTTGGCGAACCCGGCGAGTCCACGGCTCGGAAGACGTCTCTTTGGGAGCGTCCGGAGGCTGCCATGCGTGCACCGGAAATAGATTCGCGTCTGGGGTCAGGAGAAACAGGAAGACGTTATCGGCGGATTCCAGCCCGCCCAGCGATTGTTTCACTTCGTTCCAGGTTGCACCGCGCTCGGTGATGTTCGCGTTAAGGAGGTCGATCAGAATCAGCGTGGATGCCGATAACACGCCGGCGCCGCGGTTTGAGAATTCGCGGGGACCGAGCGTGGCCGGACCGAACGACCCCGGCGGCGCTGCCCGCAGCAGACGCGCGAACACGAGTGGGGAACGCTTGCCGTCGTCCGAGACTTGGATTTCCTCGGGGCGCAGGTCCGTAACGGGCTGGCCATTGGCCCCCGTCGCGACCAACCGGAAGCTGCGGAGGATCTGCGTGGAATCGGGTTTCGGGCCTTGCCCGGCAAGCTGGGGCCACGTTCCAAAAGCACTGAGGATCAGAAGACAGCCGGCAACTCTGGCAGCCATTTTCGCCTCCTTTTGTCGCCGCTCTTAGTGTAACCCTCGGGCTCCCGCGGCGATATGCTACGGTACAAAAGATGTCCAGTCTGCCGCAGGGTGAATCGCTAGACCGCATTCAATGCCAGTGGTGCCAGAGCATGAACGTCACCGGCGCCACGGCCTGCCGGGCCTGCGGCGCGCCGCTCCATATTCACAACCTGGTGAGCGAGTCGGGATGGCGCGAGGCTCCGCGCATCCGCGACATGACCGAGATCCAGTTCAACGCCAGCACCTGCCAGGTGGAAGGCGACGTCGTGCCGGTGGCGGAAATTAACCTGGGCCAGGGCGACGCGATTTTCTTCGAGCATCACGTGATGCTGTGGAAGGATGAGCGCGTCCCGGTCTCGCTGCTGCCAATGTCGGGCGGAATCGCGCGCGCGCTGTCGGGGATGCCGTTTCTGATCAGCGTCGCCAACGGGCCGGGACGCATCGCCTTTTCGCGCGACGCCACCGGAGAGCTGGTGGTGCTGCCTCTGCATCCTGGCATGGAACTGGACGTGCGCGAGCACGCGTTTCTGTTGTGCTCGCATCAAATCAACTATTCCTTTGTCAGAGTCAAGGGCCTCACGAATATCTTGTTCGGCGGCCAAGGCATGTATATGGACCGCTTCGTCACCACCAACACTCCGGGCATGCTGATATTGCACGGCTACGGGAACGTCTTCGAGCGCAAGCTGGCGGCCGGAGAAAGCATCATGGTGGAGCCGGGGGCTTTTCTTTACAAGGATTCCAGCGTCACTATGGACGTGGAGTTTCAGCGCTTGGGCTCGGGATTTTTCGGCGGCACGACGATGAACCTCGCGAGAATGACCGGACCGGGCCGCGTGGGAATTCAATCCATGTACGTGCATCACAAAACGGAGTAAGGCGCTTATGTTCTGCACACATTGCGGCGCCAAGATCGCGGAGGACGCGAGGTTTTGCGTCAGCTGCGGTACGAAGGTTGGTGCGCCGGCGGCATCTTCGCCAGTCGCGCCGCCTGCTCCCGCGACGCCGCGCGCCGAACCGCCTGAGCCGAGGCCGCCGCAGCCGCCCTCCTCCGCCGCATCCTCAAAGTGCGTCTGGTGCGGCGCTATGGTCACCGGTGTCGACACCAGCTGCCCACGCTGCGGCGCCGCGCTGCGAGTCGATCGCATCGTAACCGAATCGGGATGGGCGGAGCTGCCTGGCCGCAAGGACATGGCTAAGCTGCACTTCGGCAATTCCTCCTGCCAGATCGAAGGCGTGTACGTTCCCGTGGCCGACGTGAATCTGGCCGCGGGCGATGGCGTGTATTTCACGCATCACGTGCTGCTGTGGAAGGACCCTCAAGTCAACGTCACCGCCATGTCCCTGGCAGGCGCATGGAAACGCATGTTCGCGGGCATGCCGCTGATCATGACGCAGGCCGTCGGCCCCGGCCACATCGCCTTTTCGAAAGACGATCCCGGCGAGCTGATCCCGGTGCCGTTGCAGCCGGGCCAGTCTTTGGACGTGCGCGAGCACCTGTTTCTGGCCGCCACCAGCAACGTCGAGTACGACTGGTTTCAGACCGGCATCTGGTTCACCACGCAGAAGGGCAACGAAACCGAGACGCACTATCCCTTGGGCGGATTCATGGACCGCTTCTCGGCTCCGCGGGCGCCGGGGCTGCTGATGCTGCACGCCGCCGGCAACGTCTTCGTGCGCGAGCTGGGCCCAGGGCAAACCATTCTCATCAAGCCGACTGCCCTGGTCTTCAAGGACCCGGCGGTGCAGATGCACCTGCATTTCGAGCGGCCGGGTACCGTGTTCAGCGGTTGGGGATCCTGGGGCAATCGCTACATCTGGCTGCGGCTGGTGGGCCCGGGCCGCGTCGCGGTGCAATCCGTCTTCGACCGCATCGAAGGCGAGTCCAGAAACATTTCCAGCTTCTCCTACGCCACGGAGCAGCGCTGGTAGCCGAATGAACAGGAGCCAACCGACTCTCGCCGCCGCGATGCCGCTCATCGCAACTTTGCTCATGGCGATCTCGGCGTGCCGCCAGTCTTCACTCCCCAAGGTGTCCTATCCGGAGACCTCAAAGGACGACATCGTCGACGATTATTTCGGAACCAAGGTTCCCGCCCCCTATCGGTGGATGGAGGATCTCGATTCCAAGAAGGTGACGGATTGGGTGGCCGCGGAAGACAAGGTCACGTTCGACTATCTGGCGAAACTTCCCCTGCGTGAGCGCTTGCGGAAGCGCATCACGGAGCTGTGGGATTACCCCAAGGCTTCCAGTCCGGTTCGGGAAGGCGGGCGATACTTCTACTCCAGGAACAGCGGTCTGCAACGGCAATGGCCCGTGTACATGCGCACCAGCCTCACCGCGGCGGCAACATTGGTGCTGGATCCCAACGTGTTGTCGCCCGACGGTTCCGTTTCGCTCGCCGATTGGGCGCCTTCGCACGATGGCCGGCTGCTGGCCTACGGCCTTTCCGAAGGCGGCGCGGATTGGAATACGCTGCACGTGCGCGACGTCGCCTCCGGCAAGGACCTGCCGGACGAAGTGCGCTGGGTGCGCTTCTCCGCTACCTCCTGGACCAACGACAACAAGGGATTCTTCTACTCCCGTTATCCGGAGCCGCCGGCAGGCAAAGTCCTCGAAGCCGCCTTGTTGGGCCATGCCATTTACTACCATCGCATCGGAACGCCACAGGCTCAGGATCCCTTGATTTACACGCGCAAAGATCTGCCCGCCTGGTTTATCGGCGGCAGCGTCACCGAAGATGGACGTTATCTGATCGTTTCCCTCAATAAAGGGGCGGACAACAGCAATCGGGTTTCCTATGCCGACTTGGGCGACCCCATGCGGCCGAATGTCGGCGCGCCCGTCCGTCCCCTGATCGAAGAAGACGGCGCGGAGTTTGCGGTGTTCGGCAACGCCGGGCCCGTGTTGTACCTGCGAACCGACCGGGAAGCTCCCAATCGCAAGGTTGTCGCGGTGGATCTCGCCCATCCGGCCCAGGCCGATTGGAAAACCATCGTTCCGGAAGCCAAGCAGGCCATTGAAAACGTATCGCTCATCGGCGGCCGCATCGTGGCGCAGTATTTGGTGGACGTGCAAAGCCGCGTAGCGCTGTTCGGTCTGGATGGCAGCGCGCAGGGTGATCTGCCCTTGCCCGGAACCGGAGCGGTTATTGGAATTGAGGGACGCGAAGATTCACCGGAGATCTTCTACTCGTTCACCTCGCCGCTGTCTCCCTGGACGGTGTTCATCTACGATCCGCGATCGAAACAGCAGGTTTCGTTCGAGCCCTCCAAGCCGCCCGTCGATGTGGGACCGTACCAGACCAAAGAGCTATTCGCCGCTTCCAAGGACGGGACGCGAGTGCCGTTTTTCCTCACCTGCCGCAAGGGCCTCACGCTCGACGGCAGCCACCCCGCGATGCTCACCGGGTACGGCGGTTTTTCTTCCAGCGTGCTGCCTACCTACCGCGACGACGTGCCGGCCTGGCTCGAAATGGGAGGCATTTGGGTGACCGCCAACATGCGCGGCGGCGCGGAGTACGGGGAGGCCTGGCACAAGGCCGGAATCCTGGGCAATAAGCAAAACGTCTTCGACGACTTTATCGCCGTCGCGGAGCAGATGGTGAAGGATAAATACACTTCGCCTGCGAAGCTGGGCATTATGGGCGGTTCCAACGGCGGCCTTCTGATCGGCGCGGTGGAGGAGCAGCGTCCGGATCTATTTGCGGTGGCGCTACCGGCGGTGGGCGTGATGGACATGCTGCGCTACGACAAGTTCACCGCCGGAGCCGCTTGGGTCACGGAATACGGATCCTCGTCCAATGCCGCCGCCTTTCCGTATCTCATCAGGTACTCGCCGGTTCAAAACGTCAAGCCCGGCGTGTGTTATCCGGCCACGCTGGTGACCACCGCGGATCATGATGATCGCGTCGTTCCCAGCCATTCCTTTAAGTTCACGGCGGCGATGCAGGCGGCGCAGGCATGCGATCGCCCCGTGCTGATTCGGGTGGAGACTGAGGGCTCGCACGGCTACCGCCCCACCGATAAACGCATCGCCGAGCTGGCCGATCAATGGGCCTTCGCCGCCGCCGCCGTCGGGATACACTAACAGGCTGTGGCGCACGCACTTTGCGTGCCGCGTTCACACTCTGTGAACGCTTGTCTTCCCAATCGCTCCCGCCATCTGGGGTTCCCGCTGGAGCAAGGGGAATCTTCGGCTCGTTCCACCAATCCGGCTTTGACGGGCTTTCCGGCGCGACGTGCCTCAAGACCTTGCAGAAGGGCGACACGCGCGGCCTTTGTTCAAGAAACGTGTGGAGACTCGACCGGCCGGGCCGTAGCTTGCGCGACCTAGGGCATTCAATTCGGCCCCGGAGGCCCTTCCGAGCCGCGACCGTGAGGGAGCGGCAACCAAGCGCCCCGTCAAGTCGAATTCCACGGAACAAGCAGCTCTCCGGCGGCGTTATACTTTGCATGAGAACAGCAACCGGAGGAGCGGCGTAAATGTCACTGCGCGACTTTCTTGAGAAACAATTCATTGACGTCATCCAGTGGACCGAGTCCGACCAGGACACGCTGGCGTGGCGTTTCCCCATGCGGGACATGGAGATCCAGAACGGCGGCCAGCTTACAGTGCGCGAATCGCAGGCCTCGGCCTTCGTCAATGAGGGCCGTATCGCCGACGTTTTCGCCCCCGGCCTGTACACTCTGAATACCCGGACTCTGCCGCTGCTGACCAATTTGATGAACTGGGACAAGGAGTTCAAGTCGCCGTTCAAGAGCGACGTGTACTTCTTTTCCACCCGCATGAAGACCGACCAGCGCTGGGGCACGGCCACGCCCATCACCATCCGCGACAAGGAATTCGGCGCCGTGCGCCTGCGCGGCTACGGGATCTACTCGTGGCACGTCTTCGATCCGCGCATTTTTCACACCAAGATCAGCGGAACGCGCGACACCTACCTGGTGGGCGACATCGAAGGCCAGTTGCGCAACACCATCATTGCCACCATGACCGACGCCTTTGCGCAGAGCACCGTCCCGTTCCTTGACATGGCCGCCAATCAGACCGAGCTCGGCCGCAAGATCGCCGAGAGTTTGAAGCCCGTATTCGCCGCGCTGGGCCTGATGCTCGATACTTTCGTGGTCGAGAACCTTTCTCTGCCGGAGGAGTTGCAGAAGCCGCTGGACGCGCGCATCGGGATGAATATGGTGGGCGATATGGGCCGCTATACGCAATTCCAGGTGGCCAATTCGATGCCCATTGCCGCCGCCAACGAGGGCGGAGGCGTGGCCGGCGCGGGCGTGGGCCTGGGAGCGGGCCTCGCCATGGCTCAGCAAGTGATGAACGCGATGAAGCCGGGTGAAAGTGCTCCGCCCACTCCCGCCAGCGGAGCCGCTACCAAGTTCTGCCTGAATTGCGGCAAGTCCATCGCGCGGGGAGCCAAATTTTGCCCCGAATGCGGCACGGCGCAGGGATAAAATAATCCCTAGGGATGTGCTATGCTTTCCATAGGGAAAGCATATGCCCACCTTGTACGTTGAAAACGTCCCCGCCGACCTGTATGCGGCCTTGCGGAAGCGCGCCAAGCAAAACCGGACATCCATTGCAAGCGAGGTGATCTCGCTGCTCAAGCGGGAGGTTCCGACCGCGGCCGAATTGAAGAGGCGGCGGCAACTGTTCGAAAGAGTGCTGGAATTACAGAGCCGGCCGCCCCTCACTGCCGGACCCTTCCCCTCTACCGAAGAGATGATTCGTGAGGACCGCGAGCGTTGAGCCT